>Ga0207684_10005335_pt1 | contig 11882 bp, 21 predicted proteins | sample KBSK5501metaG_FD_184342 | JGI IMG/M metagenome (GOLD analysis project Ga0207684, IMG submission 184342) | Corn, switchgrass and miscanthus rhizosphere microbial communities from Kellogg Biological Station, Michigan, USA - KBS K5-50-1 metaG... | ecosystem: Host-associated > Plants > Roots >... | reverse complement strand
GCAGCAGCAGCAATGGTTTGCTGAGTGCGTAGAAGGAACGATATGAAACTGTCTTGGAGCTTACGCCATGAATTGGCTGAATGAAGCCCGGACCGAACATGTATGCTGCTTTGAACGGCACGGCCAGCGGCGCGTTCTCTGTCCTGCCTTTGACTCGCGCCCCACATGCTTCGTCCGTGTTCCGAACTGTCAGTGCCAGCACCCGAGACATAGACACCCGAGACGTAGACAAAGATCATCCACGGATTAAGCCGGGACAGGGTCTTTGCCCCCGCTAGGTGATCCCATAGGTAACCCGTTCGTAAGCATCCTCACTTCATTCCGAAAGAGGACACGCCAAGACATAAAGAGGCAAACATCAAAACCCGAGAACGTGGCCTGGATGGAAGAGTAGTCCCACAGATCCGGATGCACGATCTCCCGCAGCTTGGAGTGCTGGGCACCGGAAGCCCCTTCGTCCAATCGTTTGAACCAGGCGCACATCAGGATCTAGCAGGCATTCCCGCAGAACACCCTGGCCGATCATGCCTGGGACTCCGAAAAGAACTACGTTCATGTGGTTTCAGCCCAACCGAGCCGCAGCGGGTCGCCCCTGCCTCCGCCGCGGTAATCTGCCGGGCCTACTGCGGTTTAGTCGCTGGGGCTGGAGTCGGGGCGGGGTTTGGGGTTGTGTTTGGCTTGCTCGCAGCCTTCTTTTTGGCAGGTTTCTTCGCTGGGGCGGGCGCAGTGTCGTCGATCACAGTCTTTTTTGGGGGCTCCGCACTCGTGTTGGCCTGTGCGCTCTGGAGCGCCGCGCGCAGGCGAGTCACCTCGATTTCCTTGGCGCCTGCCAGACTCTCCATGCGGTCGGCAAAGGCACGTCGCGCCTTCTCGAATGCACTCAGGTCGTTTTCCAGCGATTGGAACTCATCCTTCGAGCCAAATGCTCCGGTCGACTCGGCTACGGACCCAAACACGTTGTAGAGCGCGTCCAGATTACGATAGAGCTTAAAAGTGGCAGTAAGGTTCTCGGGAGACGCCTTAAGGTCCGCGATCATCTCCGGCAAAGCCGCCTGTAGGTTACGCTGCACCGATTCCACATTATCCTGCGTTTGCCGCTTGCTTCCCGAATCAACCTTCCATTTGTCGATACGCAGCTTGGCCAAATCCAGCTGCGTCGCCTGCGATGCCTGCTCCAGCTGCGAAAGCATCCCGTTCAACTGATTGACGGAAGAGTAGGACACCGGACCCTGGGTCACGGGCTGGTTGGCTGAAATAACCTGGGCGCTGACCGCGAGACAAAGCGGCAACACAGACAAACATCGCAAACGGAAGATAGGGTTTCGTCGCATTAGAGGTTGTCGCTTAGAGATTGCCGCAAGCGTCCATCAGGATACTAAGTTTCCCGGCTTTCGCAAAATGAATGACATCACATCATAAAGATGCCGTAGATGGCCGACGGGTTTGACTATCAATAGCCAGTAAGCGAGAATTGAGTTGGCTTCAACCCCTCGTACAACGCTGGTGTCTGCTCACGTGGGCCTGTGGCGCAGCTGGGAGCGCGCTTCCATGGCATGGAAGAGGTCGTCGGTTCGATCCCGACCAGGTCCACCATCTTTCTCCCCAGTATTTACGCGGGTTTCCTGCACATCAGCACTTTCCAAAAGTTGCTCATTTCGGACGCTTGTCACAAAATTGTCACAAACCGCGTGTGCACAGATTCCGGTGCAGAGCGTGTTTTGGGATGGCACCCGGATTGCCCCCTACGGGAGGGGGCCAATCTGAGGAGAATTCAACAGAATCATGGAAGGCTCAGAAACGCCCGCCATCAAATACTCACGCGGCCTCGACCACTCACTCCTGGTGGGCCCAAGCACGATGGATCCCTACTGGGCGACGCGCTGAGCTGCCGCCCAGCGTTGATGTCCACGTTCCGAGTGTGTCGCGCTAGGGGCATTTTTTACTGGTAGGCGGTTGAGCCAGTCCATCAAATCACTGTGTAGGATCACCGTACGTCCCATCAACTTCCGAGCACGCAAGCCCCGTTCGGGATCTTTCGCGTACAGCTTGATGGCGTTATGGAGCAATCCCTTGCTCGCATTGATGGCGTCTGCCGCGCCTTTGACGCTGTGCGCAAGGGGCTGAACAGTAGCTAGTTGTCGGGAGTCGGAAGGCCGCACTTGAGACCTCGACTTTAGAGTGTGATCCCTATCAATCAGAGTTCCCTTTCCCTGCTCCTTGAGAACTCTGGCATAAGGTTCTGGCGCTGGGACGACTGAGAGTGGAATGCGTTGCGGGTTAGGCTGGGTTGACATGGGTGCCTCATTCGTCGCGAAGATAAGTAATTTGCGACGGACGCGCGCCGATCCAGTGGACTATTCGCCCGTGAGCCGTGAATAACGCCCGTTGGTCCTCGGAGCGCGGGATTTGGAGTGTTTGTAGGCTGAAAGCAGATTTCGGTCAAACAGACAGATTTGGCCGGTCGTAGGCGAAAGTCTGAGAACAGTTTGCTGCTCAGAACTCTTTCTTGCGACGCGTCTTAACTATTTAACTCTGAGTAGTCGAGCATCGGCGCAAGCTCCACCACCCACGCAGCATACGGCGACAAATGCCGCATGGCTTTTACACTATCCTCTCCTGGGGGATCGACGCGCTTGCGGAGGCAATCATTCTGCCTGAGTCTTTCAGTTCAGTTGTTCTCGATCGTGAGCTTGAGGAGGAGAAGAGCAAAGGTCCTTCTGGCCCCAGAATTCGCTGCCCCCTTTGCGGCTGGGAGCCTCGGAAGGACGATTTGTGGTCTTGCAGCTGCGGCCATGTGTGGAACACGTTTGAGACCGGAGGACTCTGCCCGGCATGTCTTCACCGGTGGACTTCGACCCAATGCTTATCCTGCGCGCGTTGGTCACCTCATTCCGATTGGTACGCAAGTTCCATTTGAGAACCTCAGGGACGACCTGAAGGTTAGGTGAGTCAGAAGGACGCCTGTTCCGTAGTCTTGCGCAGCTTCTTCTCCAACGTGTCGCTCGCTTTCACGACCGGCGCTGAGCCACCAGCGCCGAATACAACCCCATGCTTTCCTTCAAGACATTTCGAATTGCTCTTGCCGTCCTTCTGCATCGCTGTCATGTTCTTCTCTCCTAAGTTTAGGTTCTTCGAACCTGCTGTTCATTGTTGAGACGCTCCGGTTGGTATGTGCGGACAACAATGTGTGGCAGAGCACGGCAGGAGTTGACTGCGACCTGAGCGGTAGCAGGTGTTCCCAATGCAATCTGAGCAATCAGGTTCAGCACAAATGCGCGAATTAAGGACGGACGGAGCTGATGCAACCCTGGGAGTTTGAGGGGCAAGAAGCCGCAATGCCATGGACTTCTCTCTCGTCTTGTCTTCTCTGAGTAAAAGACGGTCGAGGGGTCGGCCTCCGGACAACTTTTTGAGGAAACGGCCGATAAGAATTCCGTCGTAGAAATCAGTCCTAGTATGCGTGTAAGCATGCGGATCGATGAACACGTGGTCTCCAGGCTCAAGCCCGCCTACATCGTTGGCGATGCTCTCGACGACTCCAACGCCGTTGGCCCCAGGAATCCACGGAGGCGCCATTGCATATCCCAGTTCTCCCGAAACCACTCTTTTCATGAAGCTGAGTACCGGGGCAGTTAAGATCTTAACGATCACTCCGCCCGGTTGCAGTTTCGGCTCGGGGCAATCGACCACCTTGAGCGCTTCGCCGGCTTTTTCTAGATAGACGGCTTTCATCTTTCCTGCTTTTCCTGATGTTAGTTTTTGGAAGCTCGTCTAGCATTCACGTCGCCATGTCCCTGCACAAATTGCTGCATCAGATTGGCGCAGGTATGCCTTGCAGTATTGGACAATTAAGTGGAGAGAATCGTGACACACGCACGATTGCGAGCGCCCCTTTTGAATCCGATGTCTCGATTTCTAGAATGAGATCTTTTGTTGCAATGGCAAATCCTGTGATGAACCGCCCACACGGATGATGTACGAACCAGGAACAAGCTTCCAGGAATCCGACGCTTCGTCGTATACCGTAAGTCGATCGCGGTCCACCGGAACAGACACCTGTTTCGATTCGCCGGGAGCGAGTTCGACCCTCGTCCAGCCAATCAAGCGCTTGGGTGGTTCGCCTGCGGCATCGGGCAACGAGGCATAAATCTCTGCGATTTCCGTTCCTGCACGCTGGCCCGTGTTCTTCACTGTGCATGAAACTGATGTGGTTTCGCCCGCCGTGACCGACAGTCCCGAATAAGCGTAGGCGGCATACGAGAGGCCGAAGCCGAATGGAAAGAGCACAGCTTTCTTTTCTGCGTCATACCACTTGTATCCAACCTTCAATCCTTCGTCATAGTTGATCTGAAAGGCGGGGAGGGCTCGGAACAAGACGCCAAAGATGTTCGAATCGTCGCCCTGGAGATGGTTGAAGTCCGGCAGAGACTCAGGCGGCGGAAGCACCAGCTTCGGATGCGGCAGATCGGTATCGTTCTTGGGAAAGGTGACGGCTAATTTGCCTGTTGGATTCACTGCTCCCGTCAGAATGTTCGCCAGCGCTTGGGCGCCCCGAATCCCTGGGTACCAAGCTTCGACAATCCCGCCAACCTTGTCGATCCACGGCATCGTCGCCGGACTTCCGGTTTCAAGCACGACGATCGTCTTCGGATTCGCTGCGGCAACGGCTTCGATCAGTTTGTTTTGGTCAGGAGGAAGATCCAGCGTTCGCACATCAATCTGTTCCGACTCCCATTGATATGCGAAGACGATGGTCACCTCGGCAGATTTCGCAGCCGCAGCGGCGGCTACCACATCATCGCCAGAGATATAGGAAATCTTCGCCGAAGGCATTCTTGCCGTAAGCGCACGCAGTGGTGAACTCGGCATCCAGGCAGGCCGAAAGACGGCGGTCAAAATATCGTGGGGAGGTGGAGGTGGTACTGGAGAACCTCCCGGTGGATCAACCTGTCCGGAACCACCTCCGGACAGCACACCCACGTCGGCGTGTCCACCAATCAACACCAGCGAATGCGCGTCCGCCGAAAGAGGCAGCAGATCGTTCTGGTTTTTGAGCAGAACGATGCTTTTCTCCGCAATCTCCTGAGCGATCCGATATCCGGCTTCCGGGTCGGGAACCTGCCTGACCGCAGGATGATCGAATACGCCTGTCGCGAAGATCGTGCGCAGGACACGATGCACGTGCTCATTGAGCTCGTCTTCCGAAATTTCGCCGCTCTCTACGGCTTCCTTGAGTGCGTCTCCGAAGAAGAGCTTGTGCGGCTGCTCCATATCGAGCCCGGCATGCGAAGCTTTGAGGGTCGAGTGTGTACCGCCCCAGTCAGAGATGACGAATCCTTTGAATCGGAAGTCCTTCTTAAGCACGTCAGTGAACAGATAACTGTTCTCGCATGCAAAATCGCCGTTCACGCGATTGTAGGAACACATGACAGCGCCAGCATCGGAGATGTCAAGAGCGAGCTCGAAAGCGCGCAGGTCCGTTTCTCGCATCGCCCGCTATTACGAGCTGCGCACCAAGCTCGGAATTCAGGGTAAAACACCGGACCAAATTGCTGAGGCCGTAAAAGACGCTTACGCCAAAGGCGAAATTCCAAAGCGCGACCAGGTCAGTTTTGGTCATATGTGGTCAGCCGATCAGGTTTTGGGGCCAGGCGGGCACTGGCATCCGCACATCATGGTGTTCGCCCCCAACTACGAGAACCCAATGCTTGGAGGCAATGAGCTTGGCGGCCATCTTCCGGTTGTTAGCGACGACGGCGGAACGCCATTTGCGGTAGTGGTCATACCCGTGGATGACAAATTGGCAATTAAAGCTCAACCGTAGGCACGGCTGGTGTATTTCGCAGCCGAATTGGGATATCAATGACATCCCATTTCGAATCAGATAGTCCAATTCGGCTCTACCTCGTTTCGAAGTTTGCGGGCGAGCGGCAGGTTAATCAGCAGGAGGAGCAGCGGTGCTCGACGGCAGTGAAATGCAGAATACATCCAAAGACTACAAGTAGGAGAAGCGCTAATGACTCAAAATCCTGCGATGAAGGGCGAGAAGATATACGAATATGAATTCGATATCACCGGAGTAACAGACTACGGCGTGAGTATGGATGCCATCCCTCGCCAACAAGGAAGCGATTCCACTGCAAGGAGCCCGATTTGATCTCGCAGTTACTGGACGCGGTAAGGGCCGCCTTTCGGGGCGGGCGCATGGCGTCGATTACTTGCGAGTTCGCGCTGATGGACGTATCGACCTTGACCTGCACGTGACGATCGAGACCGATGACGGGCGTCGGATTGCTTTGTCAGGTGACGGCCAGGCGGCGCCGCGAAGGATGAGTCAATGATCGATATCTTTGCAAACATCCGCCTCTCCACCGCCGCCAAAGAATATGCGTGGGTCAATGCGCGGCAGATTTGGAGCGTAGGGACCGCGAGCCTAGCTACTGGGAAGATTCAGGTCGAAGCATATATGCAGTGACGGCGATATAGGCCACGCTCTCCGAAAAAGCGCAAAGCCATATGGGGAAGCGGGGTTGTTGGTTGCTGATATTGACCTCGATCTGTCCACCTGTCTCCTGGCAAATCGCTGCCGAACGGACGCAATGGCGGCATCGCGACGCTGTTAGCCTTGCCGGCGGCTCGGCAATCGCCCGAATGGAAAGGTCAAGCGATGACGATGCAAATTTCATGGACCACAGCAAAGTCGCTCACTTCGTCTCTGAAGAACGCGTGATAGTACATGGGACAAAAGCAGAGCGATGAAGGAATGCCTGCGCGGCGACTCATTTTCGTGCATCGCATTCTCACCCATGACTGTCTTATAAGGAGCAAAATCTATGCCGTAAAGATGCATTCCGCTGAACAAGCGCTCGACTTGGCCCAACAGCACGGGTGCGAAGGCCAAGCGCATCTCGTCAATGAGTTCCGCAGCGAGGTATTGGCGAATCACCGAGACTCCGCCGCCAACGCGCGAAGCTTCAGTGACTCGATGGCAAGCACCATGCTTCCTTGATCTTGCAAAGCCGTTGGAGCATGCCTTCATATTGCTTGGTAATGGCCTCCCTTTCCGTTACGCCGCGAAACTGGACCACGTATCCATGCGGGCCATGCAATATGAGAATTGGATACGGTGTTTCCGGCCACTTCCCATGTTGGCTGAAGTAAGCGAATTGCTCTGGCGTCGGGGTGGCGGCGCCGACCTCTTGATTGGTTACATTCGGCGCGTAGTACATCACGTGAGGGATGTTGGCGGTCGCCACATCCTCACTTTGATCCGGATTAACGTAAGTCCTAAGGATCGGAGACAGCATGTATGAGACACCGGCTCTCTCCGGCGGCTTGTAGTAGTGCGTTTTGTAACGTTGCTGGATGGTCTTCTTGAGTTCCTCAGGCAGAGTTCCTTTAGCCTGCTTTTCCGCAGCATCAAAGAAAACCCGCATCTGCGCTTTGGCACCGGCTTCGTCAAAGGAAATGGGATAGAGAATGTCGTCTCGGTATGCATTCAACGGCCACGCCCCCCTGAACGTGTCGTCCCCGGTTCGAGCAACAAACGCGTGGAATCCATTCGTGCCCTGGCGGGCGACTTCGAAGCCCTTGTCGGGATTCAAGACATATATGGTTGCATTGTCCCGGAGGTGTGGTGGGAGGGCGCTGAGCGCTAGCTGAATCTCCAAATCCCGTGGCAAGGGATCGAGTTTGTTTGTGCTGGCGCCTTGTTTGTTTTGCGCGCCCGCTGTGAGCGACAACAATAGCCCTGCAATGATTGCAATTGTCTGAAGCTTTTGCATTTTGGTCTCCTTTAGATTTAGATTGAAACCGCCTATCGAACATCGGGAAGATTCACGTCAGCAGTTACGTTCCGTCCATATCGCCTGGCCCAGCGGCGCATGCCCCGGAGTGGAATGATGATGGTCTTCCTCAGTGTGGTCAGTTTTCTGAACTTGCCGATGCACACCGCCAGAATTCCTCCCGTCGATCCGACTCCGGCGACTACTGCTGCTGTGCTTGCGATGCATGCCGGGCGTGGTTTGTTCGAGCTTCAGTGATGGCGCCGCCGCCTTCACTACTAATCCCTGCAGCACCCGACCCTTTCGTTTTGGTTCTTATACTCGTCGCGGCGGCGCCACCAGATGCCCGTCTCATTGCGTCCCCTAGGGACCCGGTCGAGCCATTGATATGCACCCCAAAGACCGTCCAGTCCGCGTGCATAGGTCGAATAGGTGTGATAGATGACGCCGTCCTCGAGCACAAAGGCGCTCATACCCGGTCTGTCGCGGACGTACGTGGCGGCGTCCGTTCCGCACATGGAGGCAAACTGCTTGACGGGCTCAGGGAGCTGCGCCGCGACTATCGGGTGGCCGCCGCGACGGTAGTTGTATTCGACGTCGCCCAGCCGCTGTTGCTCCTCGGTGATCGAGGTATTGAAATCGAAATTGAAATCGCCGCCGTACGAAGAGGCCCACGGGAACGTCCAGCCCATCCGCCGCTTGTACGCCTGCAGCTTCGCGAGAGGCGCGCGCGATACGGCCCACAGCATCACGTCATGATTTGCCAGGTGACCGGCAAATCCCTCGAAGCCGTCCGCGATCATCGAGCAGGACGGACAGCCCGCCGCGTAGTCGGGGCCGAACATGAAGTGATAAACGAGCAACTGAGAGCGCCCCTGGAAGAGGTCCGCCAGCGAAGCGCCGCCCTCCTCGGTTTCGAAGCGGTACCCCTTGTTAATTGGCACCCATGGCAGTTCCTGCCTTTGGCGCGCGAGCTCGTCGCTGCGGTGCGTGAGTTCCTTCTCCGCTTTGAGCAGATCGAGCCGTGCTTTCAGCCACTCTTCTCGTGTTCCGGTCTTGTGTGTAGTCATTGTGCTTGTCTCCTTTCGTTCCTTTGTCGGTGTGCCTTGGTGTTTGATTGCCATGCGCTATATTTAGCGCGGGGCATCGAAGGGGTGGGAGTGACAAGTGTGTCGGGATTTGAATGGATTCTCTGATTACAGCCGCGGCTCGCGCTCTCGCGGCGGGTGATCCGCTTGGAGCATTGAAGCGAGTCGCGCTGCGCGACGATGCGCCGGCGCTTGCGCTTCGCGGAATCGCGATGGCGCAGCTTGGCGATTTCGTGCGGGCGAAGGAACTCCTGCGGAATGCGGCGCGCGTCTTCGGTCCGAAAGAACCCGTCGCCCGCGCGAGATGCATAGTAGCCGAGGCCGAAATCGCGCTCGCTTCGCGCGATCTGGGCTGGCCCGTGAAAATGCTCGACGCTGCGCGGTCGGCCCTCGAAGCGCATGGCGACCGCTTGAACGCCGGATTTGCGCGCTATCTTGAAGTCCGGCGACTTCTTCTGATCGGCCACCTCGACCAGGCGGAGCGCATGCTTGCTGACCTCGATGCGAGTCTTTTCCCGCCTGCGTCGAGGACTTTTCACGAACTGGTGGTTGCGGGAATTGCTATGCGGCGCCTGCGGACGAAAGGAGCGCGCGACGCGCTTGCGCGGGCCGAACGCGCCGCGCACCAAGCCGGGATCACGGCTTTGATGGGGGAGGTTGAAAGCGCATCTCACATCCTGAATACTCCAGCCGCGCGCCTGATAGTACGTGGTGACGAGCGTCTGCTATTGCTTCGAAGAGGTCGAAGCGTTGCTGGCGTCCGAAGCCATCATCGTGGACGCATGTCGAAACGTGGTGCGTCACGCAAACAATGTTGTTTCACTCGCAAGGCGCCCGGTATTGTTCGCCCTCGCACGGACACTCGGAGAAGCGTGGCCCGGAGACGTGCCGAGAGACCTGCTCCTGGCGCGAGCGTTCGGAGCAAAGTTCGTCGACGAATCACACCGCGCGCGTTTGCGCGTCGAAATCGCGCGTCTCCGCAGAAAACTTCGCAAGGTGGCGGACATCAGCGCCACGAAACACGGGTTTGCACTTGTTCCGCAGACCGGTCGCGAAATTATGGTGCTGGCCCGGCCTGTCGAAGAGGAACACGGTGATGTGCTAGCGTTCCTGACGGACGGTGAGTCGTGGTCGAGCTCGGCACTGGCGCTTGCGCTTGGCACCAGCCAACGCACGGTCCAGCGGGCACTCGACTCGCTTGCGGCAGAAGGCAAGGTGCAGTCGTTCGGCCAGGCGCGCTCTCGTCGGTGGATAACCCCGCCCGTGCCTGGATTCACGACGATTTTGTTACTCCCCGCGCCACTACCGACCGACTAGGATGGAACCATGAATCGATCAAATGCCGAAATCGCGCAAGAATACGGTCCTTTTCCTGGAGCTGACCACGTCCATGGACTCACCTATGACGGGCAGCACGTCTGGTTTGCATCGGGAGATAAGCTGAATGCCTTCGATCCGTCGAGTGGGAAGATGTTGCGCGCAATCGATGTCGCGGCACATGCGGGAACCGCTTTTGACGGCCAGTATCTATTTCAGATCGCCGAGGATCGCATCCAGAAGATTGATCCGAAGAGTGGCAAAGTGCTCGCTTCCATCCCTGGGCCCGGCGGTGGCGGGGACTCGGGGCTGGCGTGGGCGGAAGGAACGCTCTGGGTCGGTCAGTATCGGAATCGCAAGATCCATCAAATCGATCCCGAGACTGGCGCGATTCTTCGGACCATCGAGTCCAACCGCTTTGTCACTGGAGTGACCTGGGTTGACGGAGAGCTCTGGCACGCCACTTCGGAAGGTGATGACAGTGATTTGAGGCGAATCGATCCTCAAACCGGAGAAGTTCTTGAAAGCCTCGACATGCCCAACGGTGTTAGCATTTCCGGACTTGAGTCCGACGGTCACGACCGGTTCTTCTGCGGCGGAGGAAAAAGCGGGAGGATCAGAGCGGTCCGGCGGCCTCGAGGTGCGAGGGGCAATGGCCCTAACCTCCCAATCGGATCTAGGAGCAAGTAGTCGGAGCGGCACTCCGGACGACGCTTTCCTCGGCACCCGAGCGTGTCGTCGGCTACCCTTCCCTTACTCCCCTGCCGGATTATGGAAAGGGTTGCCCGTTATACGCCCGGAGCTTTCGGCAGCAGATTTTGCTCGTCGTATCTCGCCATACTGAAACAGTGATAGGTCCGGTTCACCGACCTGAGACCAAACGGCTCCGCTGCACCTTACTTGGCCTTCTCCATTTTGGCGTCGCTGCGTAGCAGCGTTTTGTCGGAAAGGGATGCTGACGTTGACGCCATCCCTGTGCTACCGGCAGCTCTTCCAAATCCAGAATTCATGCAAGTCAAGTCCTGCGTCCCTCACTCATTCGTTAGGCCCGGGAATCGAGGGTTTCCCCACTTCGCCTCAGGCCACCATGCAGGCAGCTCAAAAGGCTGAGCCGTGTGTGTCAATGCAAGTTAAGATCCCGCCGGTTATCCGCTGTAGTTTGCGACCACTCGGATGATTTTTCCGTTCTTACCGAACTCTATGAACTCGGCCGTCCTCGTGCCTTTCTGATTCTTGTAGTAGACCACGATGCTGGAAAGACCCCACATCACATCCAGGAGTTCGAAGTGCAAGTTCGGGTACAATTCCAGCCCGCGCTTGAAGTAGATGCGCAACGCGGCGTTCCCTTCGATAGTTCCGGATGGATCGTCCAAGATATTGGCTGCGACGGGAGAGATCAAGACAACACCAACGTCGTAATGAGACATTATGGCGTCCAGGTCTTGTGAGTTCCAAGCCGCGACCCACTGACGTGCAAATTCTTTGGCTTCTGACTCCGTAGTCATGCGACTCATCATACAGACCAGGATTGTGTCTGCAAGGCCACTCACGCATTCCGTATGGGCAGGCGCACCGAGGCTTTCTGTGTCGGCGGTCTTCGTGCTGTCCAACGGCATTTTGATCTGTTGCGGCCGGGCGTTAGCAGGGTTAAGTTTGGCCTTGACAGGCATAAGAGTACTGTCGTACTCTTATG
>Ga0207684_10005334_pt1 | contig 11884 bp, 9 predicted proteins | sample KBSK5501metaG_FD_184342 | JGI IMG/M metagenome (GOLD analysis project Ga0207684, IMG submission 184342) | Corn, switchgrass and miscanthus rhizosphere microbial communities from Kellogg Biological Station, Michigan, USA - KBS K5-50-1 metaG... | ecosystem: Host-associated > Plants > Roots >... | reverse complement strand
GCTGCGGTGGTGCGATCGGTTCAATCCCGCGGACACATGGGAGGGGCGCGGAACGCCAGCGCGTCGACTACTACGGATGCTTCACGAACCACCGGCGCGGTACCGCGATTTGCGCGAACAAGACCCAGATCCGCCAACAGCTTCTCGACCGCGCCGTGCTCGCTGGGATCACCCGCCTTCTGGACGAGCGCGTGCTCGAAGTGGCTGTCGAGAAGGAACTCGCCCGGCTGCGCTCGCAACATATGGCGCAGCTCGACCGGCGTACCGAGATCACGCGGGAGCTGTCCCTCATCGAAGCGAGGGAACAGCGGCTTGTTGAGGCTATCAAGCGTGGCGACGCCGTCGAGCCGCTGGTGGCTGCGCTCAAGGTCGAGGAAGAGCGGAAGACGGCGCTGACACGGGAACTGGAGGCAGTGGGCGCTGTCGAGAAGGCTGCCTCACTGGACTGCGATCAGATCAAGCGCGACCTGCGGGCTCGTGTCGCCGATGTCCAAGGGCTGCTCGGGCGGCACACGCCCCAAGCCCGTCAGATGCTGCGCAAGCTGCTCACGCGGATCGAAATGGCGCCGGTCGTCGAAGACGGCCGCGTGGGGTACCGCTTCGTCGCAGACGGCTCCTTCGAGCGGCTGCTGTCCGGCGCGGTACTCGAAGCGCTACCACCGACGGGCGTGGCCCCAACGGGATTCGAACCCGTGTTTCAGCCTTGAGAGGGCGTCGTCTCCACCAGTAACCACGGGCATTTGGCACGCGCTTGCCATCGCCCGTTGCCAGGAACACGGCTTCGATTTCCCTGCACGCGCTGCTAGAAACCGCCCGCCATAGGACTATATAAAGGAAGCGCCGCGGGCTACTGCGTGACGCAATAATGGCCTAGCGTCAGGCGGGACCTTCCGAAAGGTTTGCCATGTGAAGTACCTCGTATCTCTATTGATCATCATGATCCTGGGAATCGCGACTGCGCTGTGGCTGATCTCGGCCCGAACCCGGGGCGGCATTCAGTGCCCCGACCGCGTGGTGATGCTTCGAGGCCGTGCAAACGAGCCGATAGAGTGCATCTGCCTCGACGGAACGCTGGCCACCTGCTTTTCTCCAGGTCCCTAGAGTCGCGGGCGCTGACGTTAGCCATTCAACTGGTCAGCCGAAAAGGTGCCGCAGGAGCACGACGACCGCGACGCCGAGGGCGCCGGTGCCAAGCAGTGACAGGCGGAAGGCGGCCAGGATCGTCATCAAACCCGCGAGACTCTCCGCCAAGCTCGATGTAAGGAGTGTCGGCGCGATCACCGCGGTTAGCACAGAAACCGGGATGGCGTCGAACGCGGCCTTCGCCCTTCCCTGAAGCCGCAAGCGGCCGCCGATGAACAGGCCGGCGATTCGCGTCAGATATGTGGCAAGGCCCATCAGCGCGATCGCGAGTACCGTCCCCGCCCTCGAGTCTCATCGCGCGGCGACTTTGTCTATACGGAACACAGCAGCCGCGACGATTCCCGCCAGCGCGCCCGACAACACGTGCTACGGAGAGCCGATCAGTGCCCGAACGAGCCCGGCCGTCACGGCACTGGACGCGACGACGACGCCGCTCCGCGGGCCACGGCACAGGGAGATGATGAGCGCGATGAAGATGGCGGTAAACGCGAAGTCTGCACCGAGGCGCTGTGGAATCGCAGCTCCGATCGGACGGGGCGGCGCCGGTAGGAGCTTTGAGAGCACTTCGCGTGCCCCGCGGGCAGTAGCGGGGTCGCGTTACTCCACCGTGAGGGCGGGCTTGGTGGGGAGGGCGAAGCGGGACTCGGCCGACTGGCCGATCAGCGGGAGGAACGTTGTCGCCTCTCCTCCTCTCTGACGCGCGAGATAGAGCTGGCCGTCTTCGAGATTGGCGGCCAGCAAGACGACCTGTCCGTCCCCGAGCGTGATGGCTCCGCCGAGCAGCAGCCGCCGCGCGAACGGATCGATGACTGTGGTCCAGGGGCCGGTCGATCCAACCGCGCGGCTGAACACTTGCCGGTCACTGCGGCGTTGGACGATGAGTCGCGCTTCACCGGGGCTCAAGACAGTGAGCGCGATGTCGTTCGCGTCCCAGCCGGCAAGCGTCCATCGATTCAGCCCCGCCATCGCCGGGGTGACCGGGCGATCCATCGCCGTCAACCGGATGTGATAGACGTCGTTCGTGCCGACCTCGATGATCGCGACATCCACGGTACCGTCGCCTGCACTCGCCACCGACTTCGAGTCAAAAGACGGTCCCCCAACGCGATAGCTGCCCTGCGGACCATAGTCGAGCCACCCACCTCCTACGAAGCGCCAGCGGTGGAGCAGTGAGTTGCCGTCAACGGCGAGGAGCTCGAGCTGGCCGGCGCCTGTCGAGACCAGTACCGGCGCGGAAATCACGGGGCCGCCCACCCTCGCCGGTGCACTCCATTGCCCATTGATAAATCGCCAGTGGTACATCGCGTGATCGAGCCCGATCGCCACGACCTCGAGCTGCCCAGTGCCGATGCTCACGGCAGCGAGTGGTGAGGCGATCGACGTCGCAGGGGGCGAAGGCAGCACCTGCGAGCGATACCCGGCCTGGTTCCGCCAGCTCACGTAGTTGACCCGGCCGGCCTCGTCGGGAAAGAGGATCTCGGTTCTCTGCGGGCCACTCGACGTCACCACGGCCTCGAACGGGAACGCGATGAAGGAGCTGGGGACGCCCGTGAACCGTGCGTAGTTGTCGTTGCCGATGCTCGTGTGCCAGACCTGCCCGTTGCCGCCTCGCGTGGCCACGTGCATCTGGGGATCGGTGATGGCGACCGCGGGCGGCCCGAATACCTCGTCCGGCCCGAAGTGCTCGAACCCACGCCAGTGGACTGCCTTCCGCGGCGCCTGGCCCCAGCGGGAGCTGATGTAACGGTTGTAGACGAGGCGCTTTCCGTCGGTCGTCCGTGTCACCACGCTCACGTCGCCCGATCGGGTCGAGGCCACCGCAGTGAAGTAATCCACGCCCGCCGCGAACAGCGAGCCGAAGAACTGATCGGTGAGTTGCTGGAAAGGCTGCCATCCCGGTTGAAACGGCTGTCCGTCCCAGACGCCCTGGTCAAGCTGATAGTGGCTGTGCAACAGGCGGTTGCCCTGACCCCGGCCGACGAGCTCCAGCTGGTAGGCACCAGAGCACGCGAGCGCTGGATCGGCACCAAGGCCGCCGATGGTTCTCGCCGGTGTAATCAGGGTGAAGCCCGAGCGCGTCGTGGCCGTGACGTGGGCCGGCGTCGGGAGGAGCACGCTGTGCTGGACGGTCACGTCCGGTCGTGGTCCACCGTAGACGACATCGACGCGCCCGTCGCCGCACGAGGCGACCGCCGGTGCGAGGCTCGCACCCGGCCCCGGCAGCTCCGCCGGATCACTCCACACAGCGGTCTCCAGGTCGAAGACCATCCCGTACACTCGCCCCGCGTTGTTCACGAAGACGAGGACGACCTTGTCGCCCGCTTGCACTGCTGTCGGCTGGAACAAAGGCCGGTTCGGAATCCTCGAATCGTCGAGGCGCGCGGGGGCCAGCCAGCGTCCGTTCCACCGGCGAAGGTGATAGAGACCCCGATCCTGTCCCCACAGGATCACTTCGAGCTGACCGGGTGCCGTCGCTACCAGCGCAGGCCTCCAACCGTTGAAGATCCTCTCGGCCGAAGTGTACTGACTGTCCCAGCGCCCGTCGTGCCAGCTCGCGTATTGGAACTGACCGGTCGTCGTGACGAATCCCAGCTCCAGGCGGTCGGCGCCCGATGCCGCCAGCGCCGGCGGCCCGAGAATCCGCGTTGCCACGGGCACCGGCGTGAACGCGGTTGGCACGTTCCTGCGGAGTCGGCCGTGATAGAGCTGACCGGCTTGATCGCCCTGCACGACGACGTGGACGGTCGGCATCGCGCGTTCGGGCGCATCGTGATAGACCACGGAGAACTCGCCGGTAGGCGACAGGCTGAGCCCGGTGAGCGAGAAGTAATCGAACACCGTGCGATACCGCTCGGCTACAACGCGCGAGAACTTTTCCCTCGCGAGTGCCCTTATCGCATCTTCGATATCCCCGGACGGCACGCCCGTCACCGAGACCGTTCCGGGCTGCGGCGCGAGGCTCAACCGGATGCGCGAGCCGGGTGGATCGTCGGCCAACGTGATCTCCCCCGGCAAGACGTAGTCATCCAGCGTGAGGCTAAATGCGTATCGCTCGTCCGTGATCAGCCACCCGAACAGTGTGCGAAGCAAGCCTTCGAGGCCATGCACCTCCAGGGTCCCCGAGACGGTGAGCCGGAGGCGCAGATTGAAGGCGACGACCTGACGGCTCGGCAGATACGAGACCGTCGGCGCGCCGAGAAATTCGAGGCTCGCATGGTCGAGGGGATTGAGCGCCACCCGGGAGCCGTTCGCGTGCTCGAGAAAGGCGACCTGGTCCGCCACCCACGCCTGCAGCGCCTGCTCGATCTGCGTGCTGAGCCGGTCGAGGTGAACCTGCGAGAAGAGCTGCTCGACGATCACGAGGCGCGTGCCGCGAAACGTGTCGAGGATGTTGCTACGCTGGATCCGCAAACCCTGCCCGTCGCGGACGAAATCGACGCGCACGCGCTGGCCGTCGAGGTCGCGGAGGAAGTCGTTCGCGTTCTGCTCGGCCCCGACGACCGCGCGGTACGCGGCTACTTCGGACTCAGAGAGATAGAGGGCTCCGCCGCACCCCGCGACAAGCACACTGGTCAGGGTGAGCGCCGCCGTCACGGCCGCGCGACGCGCCGCCGCGCTCACGGGACGGCCTTGAGGATGAAGATCACGCCGAGTTGCTCGTCGGCGGCGAGGGTCGGGACGGCGAAGCCGCCGCCGGTCTCGTAGTTGAGGGTCCAGGTCAGCGGCGCGCTGATGACGCTGTCAAGACCGGAAGCAGGCGGCACGATCTCGTAGGTCGGCGTGGCCGCGATCAGCGTCCTGCCCCCGCCCCCGCGGATGCACTCCTCGATCTTGACGCGTCCGTCGGTCACCGTTGGGTCGAAGACACACCGGTGCTGCATGCCGAACTGGACGTTCGTCGGCACGTTCGGCGGCATCAGATCTTCCACCTTCGTCAACGTGACTGAGAGCTTCCGGCCGACGCCATCGAACGACGCGCTGGTCGTGTCGACCTTGAACCTCGCGACCCGCAGCCCGCTGACCCGGAGGTTCGGGCTGAAGCTCTCGTCGAGCTGTCCCGCGGGGGTTTGGGGCACCTGCCAGGTGAAGCGTCCCATGTGGTTAGGATCCGGCGCGAGCAGCCGTGGCGGCATCTCCATCTCGGTGCCTCCGTTCGGGACGAGAAGGACGCCGAAGCTCGGACGCCACTTTACCGCGATTACCGTGTCGTTATCCGCGGTGCTGCCGTTGGGAAACGTCGCCAGGTCCAGCCGTGCGTTCTTCTGCGGCTGGAACTCGGGAAACGGCACCCGTGCTGTGGCGGCGGCCCGCGCAGCGTTCGCGCAACCGGTGGCCCAGCCGAACTCAGCGATACGGTCGCGCTGGTCGAAGATAGGCAACGGCCAGGCGTAGACGCGAATCTCAAGGCCGTTGCCGACGTTTTCGAACCCGTTCCCGCTGTCGGGAAATCCCGACCCCGGCATCGATCCGCAGCGTCCGTTGGGGGTCCGGCCAAGATCACAATAGTTGCACGTCTCCGACTGTTCGTGGTGCCCTGGCGGCTCCGTTGTCATCGCAAGCGTGGTCCAGTAGGCGCAGATCCCCTCGCCCGCAACCATCCAGACCCAGTCACTCGGCGCGATCTTGGCGTTGCCGGTGTTCGTCCAATCGCTCCGGTCCGGGTTCGGCGGGCCCTCGCGCTGGCGCAGCCCGCAAGCGTCGGGGTCGTGACCGTAATGCGGCTTCAGAACACCATCGAATTGGAAATCGGTGAGAAACAAATTCGCGCTGGGATCGCCCGGCGCGCCGATGACGGTGGTCCCCACGCAACCGGAGGCAACGAACAGCAGCACGACCAGCGACAGCCGCGCGATGGCCCCGCCCGCGTCTCCCCGCATCGCCATGGCGCGTCCTCCCGTCGGGCGGTCCGCTGTGAGGCGGCTCCGTCGCTGCCCCCCGGACGACCTCTCCCGCTCTACCACCCGCGGCGCTCATCCCGGCTCGCGGCGCCAGCCGCGTTGTCAATGGGCCGCTAGCGCGTAAAGGTCGGCCCATCAGTCGGATTCTCGTCCACCACGACAGCTTCATTCGCGTCCGGCCCCGCTACCACGCAGCTGTCGAGCTCGGTGCAGGCGATGCGCGGGCTCACCGGCAGGACCGCGGTGACCCGAGAGAGGAACATCAGCGCACCGCCGAAGACGACTAACGCTATGAGGGCAAGGAGGCAGACGACCACTACGACGTCGTCGACGGAGGGACGACCTTGTCCCGAACCCTCGCGCGGAGGAACCTCCCCGGCACGGCGAGTGGCCGAGTCCCACACTCGGTCTCGGCGCAGACCGAACGCTGTTACGTGCTTTCGAGACGATGGATGGGCAACAAACCCCATGCTGGGGCCGCGGGCACGCCTCGTGCCAACCGTGGCCGCCAGTAAATCAAGAGATTACTGGGACTGGACTGTCCCTGGTTCAGGCACTGTGCCCGGCACATGCGGCAGTCGAGGCGTTTCGGGGCGTCTAGTCTTCCTACTTCCTGCGGCGGCGGCAGCGATTGTGTGCCTTCCACTTATTGGTCCGATCGGCTCACGCCGCCCGCCGCAGGTATTCGTGATGAAGCCCACCGAGCGTGGCACTGCCACTACCCGGCCCAGGCTCGGTGGCTGCACACTTCGCGACTCGGGCGCGTCCTTGATCAGCGAACGGGTGCAGGCCATCGTTGATCCGCCGACAAAGAAGGCGGAGGAGCCGGGCCGCTACTAGGGCATCTCGACTGTCAAGCGAAACCCGGAGAGCCCCACGAGGGTCCAGAGCGTAAGAGTCCACCAGAGTACGTAGTTCCGGCTCTCGTCGGCTTCCCTTCGCCGCCACCAGACCACAGCGGCCGGACGGAAGAACGTCCAGGGGATGAAGTACAGAAGGACGGACGGCATGTGGGCGATGCGGAACGGCAGGCCGTTCGGTCCAAGGAACCATTGCGCATACTCGCCGATGACCACCTCATGGATAAAGGCCGGCCGGGCAGCCACCACATACGGGGCGACCCAAGGAAGTGCGAACACCGCAAGGATGGCCCCTCCCAGGGCTGGACGTAACATTCGCAGCCCCACCCCGCCACGCTCAACCCAGGTCGCAATCGCCGCCGCGCCGAGCGTTGCCAGTCCGGGCGGGCCCTTGCACAACATCGCGGTTCCGACGCATCCATAGAACCCGAGAACAGGGCGTATAGACGGATCATCCCGAATGCGGAGCAGGAAATAGAGCGCCCACACCATCGCCGCTGTCATCATGACGTCCGCGAGACATTGCTGCGCGAACACAAAGTAGTTCAGCGTTGTGGTGAGGACGAGCCCGGCCAAAAGCCCCGCCCGAACGCCCCACAGCCGCCAGCCAATCGCGAAAACCCCTGCCACCCCTGCCACAGCGGACACGAGCGAGGGAAGCGCGGCCGTGAACTCGGTGACGTGACCAACGGGAAGCGAGGCGACGGCGATAGCCCACGCAAAGAGCTGAGGTTTGTAGAGTCCTTCGTTTGGCACACCACGGATCTCTGGCATGAACCAATGGCCGCGTTCCAGCATGTCCCGCGCAAGAAGCACCCAGCGCGCGTTGTTCGGCTCCCACACCGGCGCACGACCTATTGGAATCCCGAGGACGATCATCGCGAAGACGAGCACGAGGAGGAAAGTAAGGCCGTTGGAAATGCGTTCGCGTGCAGCCGGAGTCACGTCCAGGATTCCTTGGGGAGATATCGCCGGCGCCACGCCTCGAACATGAGCAGCCCCCACAACACTTTCCGATGATCACGACGGCCGAGGGAGTGTTCCGTAATGAGTCGACTTATCGTCTCAGGATTGAAGAGGCCGATTCTGGCCACAGCCTCAGGTCGCAGTTGCTCCTCGAGCAGCGGACGAAGTGGGCCACGCAGCCACTCGGCGGTGGGAAGTGCAAAGCCGTGTTTGCGTCGCCATACGATCGTCGGTGGCAACAAGCCTTCCACTGCCCGTTTCAAGACGTACTTCATCGTCAACCGCCGCAATTTCAGCGAACTCGGCATTCGTCCCGCCAGTTCGACGATGTTGTGATCGAGAAATGGCGCGCGCACTTCAAAGCCGGCCGCCATACTCGCCCGATCGACCGTCACGAGATTTTGTCCAGCCAGATAGAATTTGCAGTGCTGGTAGATTGCGGCTGCGATGGGATCACCGTCGCCAAAGCGAGGCCGCAGCGCTTGGAGCGCCTCATACGGTCTCGTGTCGGCGCAGCTGGCTGCAACCGAGGGCGTTAGAAGCGCCGAGCGCTCTCCAGTCGTCATTCCGCCAAGCCAGACCTGCGTCCGGACGCCGACCGGGTGCTTGTAGCCGCGCAGAAACTGTCTCAGTAGAACGTCGACGGTACCGTAGCTGCTCGACGGCGCGCGGCGTTCAACGATGCGGCTAATTGCATCGATAAGCCACGGGGGGCAGGCGCCGAGCCATTGGCTTGTACCCTCCGCGAGAAAACTGGGGTATCCGCAGAACAGCTCGTCTCCGCCGTCTCCGCTCAGGGCGACCGTGACGGTGTTTCGGGCGAAGCGGCTCAGGGCGTACAGTGGCAAGAACGAGCCGTCCACCAGCGGTTCGTCCATGAGGTCTCCGGCGCGCTCGAGCAACGCGCGCGCGTCCGTCCACCCAAAGACGAGCTCGTGGTGATCCGTGCCGATGCGCTCGGCGACGAGTCGGGCATACCTCCGTTCATCGTGGCTCGGATCCTGAAACCCGACGCTAAACGTGTTCAAGCGCTTGCCGCTCTCGCGAACCGCAAGCGTCGCGACGGCACTTGAATCAATGCCGCCGCTGAGCAATGCGCCCACTGGAACGTCCGCGACCAACCGCCGGCGAACGGAGGCTGCAAGAGCGCAGCGCAGGCGATCCACCCATTCCGCCTCGTCCACGTTCAGTTCAGCACGCAGCGGAATGTCCCAGTACTGCGCGAGCTTGGGCTCGGATCCCGCGGTCAGGGTCAGTCGGTGGCCGGGCGGAAGTTTCCTGACCCCATCAATAATGCATTCCGGATCCGGCACATACTCATATGCCAAGAACGCTGAGAGGCCAGTCAGGCTCAGCCGGCTCGCAACAGCTCCATGGGCCAGCAACGCCCTAATCTCCGAGCCGAAGATGAAGGCGCCAGGCGTGTCGGCGTAATAGAGCGGTTTTTCACCCATGCGGTCGCGGGCAAGCAGCAGCCGTTGTTTGACCGTGTCCCAAATAGCGCAGGCGAACATTCCTTCCAAGTGCTCAACACAGGCGTCGCCGTACTGTTCGTACGCGTGGACAAGGACCTCGGTATCCGACTGAGTGGCGAACGTGTGGCCGAGGCGCTTCAGCTGCGCCCGTAGCTCGCCGAAGTTGTAAATCTCCCCGTTGAGCGCCGCCCACACGGTGTGCGTCTCATTGGTGATGGGCTGCGCACCCGTCAGGTGGTCAACGATGCTCAAACGGCGGACGCCAAGCGCAAAAGCTCCGTCGATAAAATATCCTTCGGAGTCCGGACCGCGATGACGCAACGTCGCTGCCATCCGCCGGACGGTATCCGCGCGCTTTCCGTGCGGTGAACGCTGCACGAAACCGGCGAGACCGCACACGGTGGCCCTACCGTCCCGTTGTTCCGACGTAGGGTGTAGAGAGAAAAACGCAGCGTGCCGCGAGAAAAATGGGGACGGGTCCCGAGGCGTATGCGCACAGCACTTTCAAAAGGCGTTTTTGCCGTGAAAGGGACACAGGAGCCGCAAGATTAGAACTGCGGCGTCCCCGATCGCAAGGAAAACAACGTGAAGCAGGCTTAATTCTGGATTCAGCGTTCCTTCATGTTGCGGCGCGATTCGAGATCCAAGGTGCGGAGCGGAACTCCGGTCGAGGAGTCGAGCTGAGAGCGACAGACGCTCGGACGACGGTGCGCGCGAAGCGGAGTGAGATTGAACACCTCTACGGAGCACGCACTGCGTTTCCCGCCTCGCGCGAGGAGTTGCGGCTCGGCGATGGTGCCGTGACCGAAATCCACGCCGGGACGCGGACTGGCGTCTCCGCGTCCCATCGAGCATCGCCGCGACGCCCTCGGTTCTTCGAGCTGATCGCCGCAGTCGACGACGCCACCAAGCAATTGCTGTATGCCGAGCTGTGGGTCGGCGGCGAGAGTGTGGCGGCGGTGATGACCGCCCTGCGCGCCGTGTTGCACCGCTATGGGCTGCCGCTGGCGCTGTACACCGACCGCGCGCACTGGGCCGTGCACACGCCGGCCGCGGGCGGCGCCCCCGATCGTGGGCGGCTGACCCAGGTCGGCCGCGCCTTGGCCCGCCTCGGGATCGAACACATCCTGGGCTACTCGCCGCAAGCCCGAGGCCGCAGCGAGCGGGTGAACCGGACGTTGCAGGATCGGCTCGTCAACGAGCTGCGCGTGGCGGGGATCGCCACGCTCGCGGCGGCCAACCGCTACGTACGCGAGCACTTCCTTCCGGACTTCAACGCCGAGTTCGGCCGTCCCCCCGCCGATCCGCAGTCGGCCTTCGTCCGGGTCGGCGCGGTCGACCTCGAGCAGATCCTCTGCGTCGAGCACGAGCGCGTCGTCGCTCGCGACAACGTTGTCACCGCCGACCAGGTCGCCCTGCAGCTCGGCAAGCAGCGCGGGCGGCGGACGTGTGCGGGCTTACGCGTACTGGTCCGGCGGCATCTCGATGGCCACCATTCCGTTTGGTACGGAACGCGCTGCTTGGGCCGCTACGACGGCCGCGGCCAAGCCCTGCGGAGCTGAGCCCGAATGCTTCTCACCCGAGCGGTCACTTCACGGTGTCAAACAGTTGCGGTCAACTCACGTATCAACAACACGCCGACAGGAACCGTCTGCGGAAGGTGAGAAATGCGATCATCCCCACCCCGTGCCAGGACGGCCGGGTCGCTATTCTATGACCTGATCCGCCCGCAGCAGGAGCGACGGCGGGATGGTGAGGCCAAGCGCTTTGGCGGTCTTTGCGTTGATGACAAGCTCGAACGTCGTCGCTTGCTCGACGGGAAGGTCGGCCGGCTTTGCGCCCTTGAGGATCTTGTCTACATAGACGGCAGCATGTCGGCCAACCTCGAAGGTGCTGAAGCCGTATGACATGAGCCCGCCGGTCTCTACGTAAGTCCGCTGCCAGTAGATACTTGGAAGCCGATGCTGCACGGCGATCTGCGCGAGATGTTCACGGTGAATTCCGGTGATCACGTCGGGCGGGACAATAATTCCGCTCGCGCCATCCTTCTTTGCCTGGGCTATGGCCTTGTCGATGTCAACCGGCGTCTGAATGCCCGCGAAGGACAACCTGACGCCGAACCTCTGCGCTGCGAGCTCGAGGTCTCGACGAATCTCCGGGAACGGGCCACGTCGCCGGCGGGATAGTATCGAACGCGAGACAGGCTCCGAATCTGAACTCGCGATGACGCCCCGAGCCGCAACATGATTAGCGAGTCCGGCATTCCAGACAAGAGCAAGCCGAGGCCACGTCACGCTGTGGATCGCTTGGCGCGCGCGGCAGCACCACGCCGCCGGCGTGCCGCGCGCGTCCATCGCACAGCCCGCGCCCGCGCTATGGCGACAACGCCGCCCATGGATCGGCCCGTTTGTGAAGAATAATCCTGGCAGGCGCCGCGGCGCCGTTGACCGCACCCCGCGCGCCCGGCGATTCCGGAAACAACTCATTGCCAAGATGCACACTGTGGAGTTGCCCCGGTTTGGTAGACACCTGGGTTAGGTTG
>Ga0207684_10005330_pt1 | contig 11890 bp, 10 predicted proteins | sample KBSK5501metaG_FD_184342 | JGI IMG/M metagenome (GOLD analysis project Ga0207684, IMG submission 184342) | Corn, switchgrass and miscanthus rhizosphere microbial communities from Kellogg Biological Station, Michigan, USA - KBS K5-50-1 metaG... | ecosystem: Host-associated > Plants > Roots >... | reverse complement strand
TGGCGGAGCCGATCGTTCAGATCGAGGGCGTGAGCAGAGCCTTCGCCAACGTCGTCGCGCTCGACCGCTTCGACCTCGAGGTGCCCAAGGGAACCGTCACCGCCTTGCTCGGCCCCAACGGCGCAGGGAAGACCACCACTGTGCGCGTGATCACCGGCGGGCTGAAGGTCGCCGGCGGCTCGGTGCGCGTCTTCGGGATGGATCCTTACGTCGAAGGTGAAGCCGTGCGGTTGCGGTGCGGCGTCGTGTCGGCCAAGCCTGCGCTCTACGACCGGCTCAACGGGTACGACAACCTGCGGTATGCCGCCGAGCTGTTCGGCCTCGGCGCGGATGCCCCGATCGAAGAGGCCGCGGCGCGCTTCGGCATCCGAGACGCGCTGCAGTTCCGTGTCGGCACGTACTCGACCGGCATGAAGACCCGGCTTGCTCTTGCGCGCGCCGTGATGCACGACCCCGAGCTCCTGCTGCTCGACGAGCCGACAGCCGGGCTCGACCCCGAGTCTGCGCGCGCGGTGCTCGCGTTGATCGACGAGATGGCCAACGAGGGCAAGACCGTGCTGCTGTGCACGCACCTGCTGCTCGAAGCGGAAGGTCTTGCGGATCAAGTCGTCGTCATGGACAAAGGCCATGCGCTCATCGCGGGTCCCCCTGCCGACCTTGCCCGTCGCTACTGGCCGCATATGGTGGTCTTGCTCGATGCGGAGAACCGCGAGCTGCTCGATCGAGCGCGCGACTTCGTCGGCGTCATGTCGTATGAACGCAATGGTCAGGCCACGGTGCAGCTCGACAGCCTCGACCGAGTCCCCGACCTCATCGCGTATCTGAACGGGCAGGGCGTGCGACTCGTCCGCGTCGAGCCGCACATCCCGACGCTCGAAGATCTTTACTTCGCCGTGCGGAACAAGACTCGCCCAGGTGTGTTCGTGCGGAGCCACACACCTAAATCGACGAAGGACGAGTCGTGAACTGGCGGCGGATGCTCACGATCACGCGGACCGATCTCCGCCAGCTGCGGCAGAGCCCGGACTTCTGGATCCCGATGGCGATCCTCGCCGCGCTTTTCTTCATCGTGATCCCGGCGATCCTGCTCTTCGCGATCGGCCACGCCGGCCGTATCGAGCTGGTGCAGCAGATCGGAAAGACGCTTCAGGTTTTGCCGAAGCGCGTGGCGCAAGCCGTCGACAAAGCGGGCAAGACGCCGGAAGGGCGCGCGCAGTACGCCACGGCGGTCTACCTCTTCGCGCCGCTGGCCGTCGTCGTGCCGCTGACGATATCGACGGCGATCGGAGCGAACACGATCGTCGGTGAGCGCGAGAAGGGCACGGGAGAGTTCCTCGCACACTCCCCGGCAAGCGAGCGAGAGATCTATATCGGCAAGCTGATCGGCTCGATCCTGCCGGGGTACCTGGCGACGGTGATCGGCTTCGGCGTCTACGCGATCATCGTGAACGTTATGGTGGGGCCGAAGGTCGGCGGGTGGTTCTTCCCCACGGGCGACTGGTGGCTCTTGATGTTGTGGGTGGTGCCGCCGTTCATCGCGTTGGCCTTGTCGGTCGTCTTACGCATCAGCGCGCGCGTGCGCAGTGCGACGGCCGCTCAGCAGGCATCTGGTTTGGTGACGTTGCCACTCATCTTGGTCGCGTACGGACAGTCGAGCGGCGCGCTGCTCGGCCGGCAGCTGGCCGGCTGGGTGGTCGGAGCGATCGCATGGGGCCTTGCGGCCATCGGGCTGATCCGCGGCGCGCACGCGGTGACTCGCGAGAGGCTGCTCGGCGTGGATAAACAAGCATAGAAGGGACGCATATGTTGCCGTGGTCGACCGATCTCAAAGGGCGTCTGGACGAGCACGTCTTGACGAGCAAAGCGTTGAAGGGAAACGCGCTCGGCGATCCGCACGAGCGGCCACTTTGGGTCTACGTGCCGCCCGGGTACGACGACTCGGACGCGCGGTACCCCGTTATCTACGAGATCCAGGGCCTCACGGGGCAGCTCGACATGTGGCGCAACCGTGACGCCTACCGTCCGAGCTTCCTTGAGGCGATCGACGATCAGTTCGCGCGCGGTGACGCACCGCCGGCGATCGTCGTGCTCGTCGACTGCTGGACGTCGATCGGCGGCTCACAGTTCGTCGACTCGCCCGGCACCGGCAACTACCACACCTACCTCTGCGATGAGATCGTTCCGTTCATCGACAAGAGCTACCGGACGCTGGCTGCGGCCGAGCACCGTGGCGTCGCCGGCAAGTCCAGCGGTGGGTACGGCGCGATGATCACGCCGATGTTGCGCCCGGACCTGTGGGGCGGCCTTGCGACGCACGCCGGCGACGCGCTGTTCGAGAACTGCTACCAGCCGGAGTTCCGCATCACAGTGCGGGCGTTGCGCGATGACTACGACGGCTCGTACGACAACTTCTGGAAGGACTTCCGTAGCCGGCCCGCGTTCAGCAAGCCGCACGACGGCGAGCTGCTCAACAGCTGGTGCATGGCGGCGTGCTACTCGGCCGACCCCGACGGAACCGTGCAGCTGCCGTTCGACACGACGACGGGCGAGCTCATCCCCGAAGTTTGGGAGCGCTGGCTGGCCTGGGACCCGGTTCGCATGGCGCCGAAGAACGCCGACACGTTGCGCGGGTTGCGCGCGATCTACATCGACGCCGGGAAGAAGGACGAGTGGTTCCTCGACGTCGGCGCGGAGGCGTTCCGCCGCGAGCTCGAGAAGATCGGCGTCACCGACTACTACTTCGAGCTCTTCGACGCAGGCCACATGTCGATCGGGTACCGCTACCCGATCGCGGTGAAGTACCTCGCCGAGCGGCTAGCTGAATAGCGTCTTTCACACGATCAGGCCGCCCTTCACCGTTCTAGCTTGAACCGGCACGCCGTAGTGGTACGCGAGATCCAGCTCCGATGCCCCGTCGAGGACGAGCAGGTCGCAGGCGGCGCCCGGCTCGATCGAGCCGGCCTTTCCTTCGCGCGCGATGGCCGCTGCCGCGTGGCGCGTGACGCCGAGGATCGCCTCCTCGGGAGTCATCTTCAGCTCGGTGCAAGCGAGGGCGACCATCAGCGGGAGGTTCTCCGTGTATGAAGTTCCCGGATTGAGATCCGTCGAGATCGCGAGCCGCACGCCATGTTCGATGAGCATGCGCGCCGGCGCGAACCGGCCGCTCGTCATCATCGATGCGCCGGGAAGCATGACGCCGATCGTCTTCGAGCGCGCAAGCGCATCTGCGTCTTCCTCGGTTGCATGCTCGAGATGGTCGGCCGACGTTGCTCCGAACTCAGCGGCCAACGCCGCTCCCCCGCTGCGAGAAAGCTGCTCGGCGTGAACCTTCACCGAGAGTCCCTCCGCGCGCGCGGCACGGAGGATCTTCCGGCATTGCGCGACCGTGAAGGCGCCTTCGTCGCACCAGACATCGGCGAACTCGGCGAGGTTACCGAGCGACGGGATCATGCCTTCGCAGACGAGGTCGACGTAGCCGTCTGGGTCGCTTGCGTATTCGGGAGGCAAAACGTGCGCCCCGAGGAAGGTGCGCACGACGTCGACCGCATGATCCACCGTTGCCGATATCTCGAGCAGCCGTCGCTCCTGCTCTGGCGTGAGGCCGTACCCGCTCTTCGCCTCTACCGTCGTAACGCCGAAGGAAAGGAACCGATCGAGGCGCGCGCGCGCCAGCGAGCGCAGCTCGTCGTCCGAAGCACCGCGCGTCGCTTCGACGGTGTTACGGATGCCTCCAGATTCGTACGGTTGACCGCGAAGCCGCGCGGCAAATTCGCCAGACCGGTCACCTGCAAAGACAAGATGAGTATGACAGTCCACAAGCCCAGGCATAACCGCACGACCGGCGGCATCGATCTCGATTGCGGCATCGACCAACTCGATGCCTTGGAGCTCTCGCTCGGGACCAACCCATCTGACAACACCTTCCGATGCGACCACGGCCCCGTTCTCGATAACCCCGAGAGGCCCCTCACCCGAGCCGGGCGCGCACGTCACCAACCGGCCGGCGCCCCGCAGGACGAAGTCGGCCTTCACGCCTCTTCCATGGGGATCCGCACGCCACGCTCGTGCGCAACGTCGATGGCGCGTTCATATCCCGCATCGGCGTGCCGCATCACACCCGTCCCCGGATCGTTCGTGAGCACGAGCTCCAGCCGGCGCGCGCCCTCCTCGGTCCCGTCGGCGACGACGACCACACCCGCGTGGATCGACTTCCCGATCCCCACTCCCCCGCCGTGATGCACGCTCACCCACGACGCGCCGCTCGCCGTGTTCAGCAAGGCATTGAGGATCGGCCAGTCCGCGATCGCGTCGGATCCATCGCGCATCGCTTCTGTTTCTCGGTACGGCGACGCAACCGATCCAGAGTCGAGGTGATCGCGCCCGATCACGATCGGCGCGCGCACCTCGCCCGAAGCGACGAGGTCGTTGAAGGCCAGACCTGCTCGATCGCGTTCGCCGTACCCCAGCCAGCAGATTCGAGCGGGCAAGCCTTGGAAGTGCACACGCTCCTGGGCGAGACGCAACCAGCGCTGCAAGCCATCGTCATCGGGGAACAGCGACGAAACCGTGCGATCGGTAGCCGCGATGTCGGCCGGCTCGCCGGACAACGCCACCCACCGGAACGGCCCCTTGCCTTCCGCGAAGAGCGGCCGGATGTATGCGGGAACGAACCCCGGATAGCTGAACGCATCTGCGAAGCCGCCGCGCAAAGCCTCGCCCCGGAGGTTATTGCCGTAGTCGAACACCTCGGCGCCGGCTTTCTGCATCGCAACCATCGCCTCGCACTGCACGGCAATCGATGCGCGCGACTCTTCCACGTACCGTTCGGGGTCCTTGGCGCGCAAGGCCGCAGCGTCCGAAAGCGAATACCCGCTAGGCACATATCCGTTCAGCGGATCATGAGCGCTGGTCTGATCGGTAACGACGTCCAGGACAACCCCACGCCGAATAAGCTCCGGATAGACATCGGCTGCGTTCCCCACCAAACCAACACTCAACACCCTTCCATCGGTGCGGGCCTTTTCGATGAGATCGAGTGCATCGTCCAGCGAGTCCGCAAGTTGCATGAGATAACCGGTCTGGATACGCCGACGGATGCGCTCGACGTCAACCTCCACGCACAACGCCACGCCCTCATTCATCTCGATCGCGAGCGGCTGCGCCCCGCCCATCCCACCGAGCCCTGCCGTCAGAACAACGCGACCGCGCAGCGTCCCCCATCCACGCTTTCGAGCTAAGGCACCGAACGTTTCGTACGTCCCCTGCACGATCCCCTGCGACCCGATGTAGATCCACGACCCCGCCGTCATCTGCCCGTACATCGTCAGGCCCGCGGCCTCCAGCTCCCAGAACTTCTCCCACGTCGCCCACTCCGGAACGAGCAGCGAGTTCGCGATCAAAACGCGCGGTGCGAACGGATGTGTCCGGAACACACCGACGGGCTTCCCCGATTGTACGAGCAGCGTCTCGTCGCCTTCGAGGCTTCGCAGTGTCCGAACGATCGCGTGGAACGCAGGCCAGTTTCGAGCAGCCTTCCCGCTGCCACCGTAGACGACGAGATCTTCGGGCCGCTCGGCAACATCGGGGTCGAGGTTGTTGTGGAGCATGCGCAGCGCGGCTTCCTGCGGCCAGCCCTTGCAGCTGATCTCGGTGCCTCGAGGTGCGCGAATGACCTCAGACATCGATCACCACGCTTGGATTCATCTGGTGGAGCCGATCGTAGAACCGGTACGAGCTGTGGAACCCGAAGCGGAGCCATACCTTGCGATCCGCGTGATCGATGACGGCGCTCTTGAACAGATCCAGAGCACCAAAGAATGGAACGGGATGGATGCTGCGGATCCGGGCTACATCCAGCTCAACGGTTCCGATCAGGCGTCGAAGGATGAGGTTTCCCGAGTTATCGAACCATGCAGCGAAAGGACAGCAGAGAACGTTCCACCAAAACCAGGGAAGCACGATCAACAGATAGAGACTGCTCGGTTCCGCGATCCCGCCGGCGATGACTGCGAGAGTGAATAAGCCGGTAAGGATCGGGGGGTAGGCCCTCGCGATTTTCGGGATCCAAAACTGATCGGTTACGGGACTTGCCACGGCTGAGCTCCGATCACACTTTCGGCCGCGCGCACCAGTACGCCCGCGCGCACCATGTCCGTTACCGCCGCGATATCCGGCGCCAGCGGTCTGTCTTCGGTCAGCGTCGGCACGCCCTCGCGGATCGCCGCGGTGACCGCGCGCGTCGCCTCGCTCGCTTCCAAAGGCGCGCGCAGGTCGAGCGCTTGCGCCGCGCACAGTGCCTCGATCGCGACCACCGTGCGCGCGTTTTCGATCGAGCGCCGCAGCTTCAGTCCCGCGTCCCAGCCCATGCTGACGTGGTCTTCGGTCGAGCCCGAGGTTGGTATCGAATCCACGCTGGCCGGCACCGCAAGCCGCTTGCCCTGCGAGACCAGGGACGCCTGCGTGTACTGCGCCAGCATGAAGCCCGAGTTCACCCCTGGATCGGGGACGAGGAAGGCCGGCAAGCCGTTCGAGTGCGCCGGGTCGAGCATGCGGTCGGTGCGACGCTCGCTGATCGACGCGACCTCCGCGGCGGCGATCGCGAGAAGGTCGAGCGCGAACGCAAGTGGCTCGCCGTGGAAGTTCCCCGCGCTCTCGACCGTTCCGAGCTCGTGCAACACGACTGGGTTGTCGACCTCGCTGGCAAGCTCGGCCTCCGCCACGCGCATCGCGTGCAGGGCGCTCGAACGGCACGCGCCGTGAACCTGTGGCGCACATCGCAGGGAGTACGCGTCCTGCACCGCGTGCGCGCTGGTCCGATGTGACGCGATCACCGGTGAGTCTTGCGTCATCCGGCGCATCAGGCGCGCGCTCCGCACCTGGCCGGCTTGCGGCCGCAGCTGGTGGAGCTCCTCAGCGTATGCACGGTCGGTCGCCAGCAATGCCTGGACGCTCATGGCGCAAACGATGTCGGCGGTGGTCAGCAACAAGGCGATGTCGCGGATGGCCAGACACGTCATCGCGAGCATCCCTTCCGTTCCGTTCACCAGCGCGAGGCCTTCCTTCGCGGCCAGACGGAACGAGGGCTCGATCCCGGCCATCATCAATGCGGTGGCAGACGTCATTCGGTCACCGTTGTGGAAGACCTCGCCCTCCCCGATCAACGCCAATGCACAGTGCGCCAGCGGCGCGAGATCGCCCGACGCACCGACCGACCCGCGCGCAGGCACAACGGGCGTGATGTGCGCGTTCAGCATCGCGACGATGCGGTCGACGATCTGTGGCCGCGTGCCCGCGTGACCGGCAGCCAGCGTGCGAGCGCGCAAGAGCATCATGCCGCGCACGATCTCCTCGTCGATCGGATCGCCGGCGCCGGCAGCATGCGACCGCACGATCGAATGCTGCAGCTCGACCACGCGCTCCGGCTCGATATGTACCTGGGCGAGCGCGCCGAACCCCGTAGTGATCCCGTACACGACGTCACCGCGCGCGATCACATCTTCGACGAGCGCGCGCGCCGGCGCCATGCGCGCAGCGACCTTGTCGCCGACCTCGACCGTCTCGCCGTCGCGCGCGACGGCAACGACGGCATCGATCGAAAGCGGCTCGCCGGTAAGGGTGATGCTCATCGGGACGCGACTCCGGTGCAGAACGAAAGCAGGACGGCGCATGCTGCTCGAACGGTTATCTCAGCATGGTCGCGTTCGGGGTCGACCTCTGTGATGTCGATGCCTGCGATCCGTGAGTCGCGACCGAGGAGGAACGCGGCTTCCTCGAGCTCGTCGGGGTTCAGCCCGCCGGGCATCGCCGCCGGGGCACCCGGAGCGAACGCGCGGTCGAGCACATCCATGTCGAAGTCGACCCAGACGCGTTTCGCGTTGCCGAGGAAACGGAGTCCTGCTTCGACCGCGCGCCCGACGCCGCCGTCGCGAACGAGATGCCCGGGAACGATGTGGATCTTGTGCTCCTGCGCCCAGCGCGCGTGCGTCTCGGCATTGGCAAATCCATGGATCCCGATCTGGACGACGTTGGTCAGGCCGCCCTCGACGAGCTGCCGCACCACCGACCCGTTCGTTACGCCGTGAGCCGGGTCACGACAGTCGTGGTGCGCGTCGAACGTGAGCAGCCCATCGGCTTCCACGCCGCGCACGCCCCCGGCTGTGATCGAGTTGTCACCGCCGAGCAGCACTACCGACGCGCCGGTCTCCAGATGCACGAAGCCCACCGCTTCGGCGATCCGCTGCTGGGTTTTCTCGACGTCGGTGTCGGGCTCGACGTCGCCGGCATCGAGCGCCGCAAGCGGCTCTAGTGAGATCGCACGATCCGACGACCAGACCGAGAAGCGCTCAAGCGCGCGCCTGATCGCCGCCGGCGTCAGGTCGCAGCGCGCGCGCGATATCGAGCCGCCTCCGAACGGCGCGCCCAGTACCACGAGCGCCGGGTCCGAGGGTGCACGCGCGAGCCAGTCGGCCGCTCGGATGAAATCGGGATCGAGGAAGGACGGCTCCTCCAGCGAGGGCGCAGGACGCACGTGCGGAATACGGCCGAGATCCACGCGCTTATCGTATTCAGGAGACGCTGAAACAGGCAGGTCAGGGTGCAGAAATCTCGCAAAGCCATTCGCGCGCGCACCACCCCCCTATTACGATGTGTTTAAGGAAGTTTTCGAGCCCTTCCGGAGGGGCCGAATGAGCGAATCCACCCCCGTCATGCTGTTGGATCGACGCCCGGCGCCCGATCGCAGCGAGCGCGGCACGTTCTGTACCGACTTGCCTCCTGCCGCCGATCCGGACCTCGTCGCGCGCGCGGCAGGAGCGCGCCAGGCGCTGGACGACCAGGTCGTCATCCTCGGCCATCACTACCAGAAACAAGAGGTCATCCAGTTCGCAGACGCGCGCGGTGACTCGTACAAGCTTGCGAAATATGCGGCCGAAACGGGCGCGCCGTACGTCATCTTCCTCGGCGTGCACTTCATGGCCGAGTCCGCCGACATCCTCACCGGCGACGACGTCCAGGTGATCCTTCCGGACTTGGGCGCGGGCTGCTCGATGGCGGACATGGCAGACATCGGCCAGGCCGAGGAGTGTTGGACCGTCCTGGATCAGATCGTGCCCGGCCGCGTGACGCCGGTGACGTACATGAACTCGTCGGCCGCGATCAAGGCGCTGACCGGCCGCGAAGGTGGGACGATCTGCACGTCCTCCAACGCCGATGGTGCGATGCGCTGGTCGTTCGAGCAGCGTGACAAGGTGCTGTTCCTTCCGGACCAACATCTCGGCCGAAACACCGCGCTGAAGATGGGGCTGACCGACGAGGACTGCGTCGTGTGGGATCCGCATCGCGATCTCGGTGGATTGACCGAAGAGCAGATCGCGCGCGCGCGCGTGATCCTGTGGAAGGGACACTGCTCGGTGCACCAGCGGTTCAAGCCCGAGATGGTCGACGCGGTGCGCGCGCGCGTGCCCGGCGTGCGCGTGATCGTTCATCCGGAGTGCCGCCAGGAAGTCGTCGAGAAGGCAGACGAGGTCGGCTCGACCGAAGGCATCATCCGCGCGATTGAAACAGCGCCGGCGGGTTCGAAGTGGGCGATCGGCACGGAGTTGAATCTCGTCAACCGCCTGGGCATCGAGAACCCGGACAAGACGGTCGTGTTCTTGGATCGCACCGTGTGCTTCTGCGCGACGATGAACCGGATCGACTTACCGCATTTGGTTTGGGCGATGGAGAACTTGATCAACGGTCAGGTCGTGAACAGGATCAGCGTCGATCCCGACGACGCGAAGTGGGCGCGCATTGCGCTCGAACGGATGCTGCAGATCGCCTAGGGCAGGAGCAGCCCAATCTCGGGCGATCGAGATTCTCCGATGCTCTGGCGTCGCGTCGGCGTACTTTGATAGAAATGACCGGCATTCGGCTTTCTAAAGAGGTGCGATGAAACGAAAGGTCATACTTGGGCTCGGGCTCGCACTGTGCCTTGCTGCGACCTCATGCGGGACAAACACTGGTACTACGTCCCCGAGGGCGAAAAACGGCATCTTGCTCGTGGCCTCGGACGTGCCGGCCTTCCGCTTGGGTGGGGAGGACCCGGCGTCCGACGCTTCGCACTTCGCGGATCTTCTCTCAACTCACGGAAATTGCCTTTGCCCGGGCGTTCTAAAGGACGACCCTAAGACTGCCGCCACGAAGCTGACCGCCTTCGGATTCAAACGCGGCTACGCGGAATTGTGGTTCGGCGCTGGTGTGCAAGCGGGCGCCTTCGCTGCCGATTTCGACACCGCGGCTCATGCGAAGGCCGCGGTTGCGTACATGAAGACGGAAATGTTCAGGGAATGTCCGGGCAACGCTTTCTGCTCCAGGAGAGTCGAGATCAAGAGGCCGGGAATCCCCAACTTCGTCGGGCAAGCGTTCACGCCCCTTCGGCCTAAGGAAGAGGGTCCGGAAACGACCCTGTACAAGTTCCTGTTCCAGATCGGCTCCAGCATCTATGGCGTCCTTGACGGCGCCACCAATGACTACGACCCGGGAGCCGTCTCGCAGGGTCAGGCGCTGGCTCTGGTCCAGAGGCTCTATGACCGCGTGAAGAACCGTTCGATCACTGACGTTCTACGTACCGCGCCAACCTCGCCGCGTGGGCCCGGCGCCGCTCCTCCGCCTCCCGACCAGCCATAACCCGACAGGCAGTGCGGCGGAAAGTAGCCTGTCCCTTACTTAATTGACCGGGGCCGCAGGATCATCGGCGGCCAGCAGGAAGAGCAGCGGCGCACCACAAGCCACGAACGCCGACCAGCCCTAAGGCACTGATGGCTGCGCGCACCGCTGCGGCGCGCACAGCCATCTACATCACGAAGTAACTCAGCAGCCCGGATCCGGTTGATCGATCCTCGAAGGACCGCCCGCCGGTACGCTTGGGAATGTCACGTATGCGATCGTCGTCGTCGTTCCTTGGTTAACTCCATTTAGAACGTCGCTCGGACGCTCGAAGAAGGCGTCTCCCGCCGTATACGTTGTGGCCTCACAATGATTGCCGAACGAGCGGTAGAGCGTGAGCTGACCTTGTTTGACCAACACGATGGCGCCGCCAGGGTGCGAGTGCCAGCCGGAAGAGCCGCCCGGATCGAACGTATTGACCGCCATCACGACGTCAGTGCCCCTGTCGAAGGCGATCCCGGCGGGACGATCCACCGCTGCGCGCGCCAGTAGTGAGCTGGTGACGCCCGTCGCAGGCGTCGCGCCGCCTGGTGGAGCCGCGACCAATACAGTTGTGATGACGAGGAGTGCCGCGATCAGAGCGATGATGGATAGTCTCTTGAACCTACGCATGTTGTGCCCCCTTGAATCTCGCGTCGAAAGATCGCCGCGGATGCAGATTCCGCGGTGACTCGAAATCGGCCGCCCCCCTTCGGCCCCTAACCCCACGACAATCCTCTCTCCCGGGGACAATTCGGTCAATGGGTCAGACGAGCCTTGTGCAATCACGAATCTGAACGTGCAGGTGGGGCGTTGCTCGTCACGCTGGGCCGCTCTTCCGAGGTGAAGTTCCTCTCAGTTGACGAGGCGGCGGCGCAGGATCGTCGGGGGAACCAGCAAAAAGAGCAGTGACGAACCCACGAGCCACAGCGCCGACCACGCCGCCCGACCCGGTCTGCCGTCCGTCATAAGCGCGCGCATCATCTCCGTGCCGTGGTGGAGAGGCATGAACCACGCCACTGTCTGCAACCACCCCGGCAGCTGGTTCAGCGGGAAGAACACACCGGCGAACATGAACATCGGCGTCATGAACAGGGTCCAGTAGTACGAGAGGTAATCCACGCGCGTGATCAGGTAGGTAAACGTGAGGCCGAGCAGCGAGAAGTTCGCTCCGATGAGGAACAGCGCCGGGATCGTAAGGATCCCC
>Ga0207684_10005328_pt1 | contig 11891 bp, 11 predicted proteins | sample KBSK5501metaG_FD_184342 | JGI IMG/M metagenome (GOLD analysis project Ga0207684, IMG submission 184342) | Corn, switchgrass and miscanthus rhizosphere microbial communities from Kellogg Biological Station, Michigan, USA - KBS K5-50-1 metaG... | ecosystem: Host-associated > Plants > Roots >... | reverse complement strand
TCAAGACGCTCCTCAATGAATTGGCGGGGCTGTCCGTTGACACCATGGAGTGGACAGCCAAGCAAAAGGTGCTCAAAGAGACTGTAGAACAGCACGTTGATGAAGAGGAAGGCGAAATGTTCAAGACTGCTCGCCGGATCCTTACAAAGCGCGAGATTGACGAACTCAGTGACAAAATCGAGGCCGCAAAAAGAGCGCCAGCGGAGAGCGGGGGAATCCATCTGGACCGCGGCCCTGTCGTCCGTCCGCGTGACTCCGGTACCGGAAGAACTCAGCCTTCGCGGGCCGGGCAAGGCATTTCCGCGTCGTTTTGTTTCTCATGTGATGCGCTGGGAGGATTTATTCGGCGCGTTTGCGGGCAACCTCAAACTGGCCGCGGTTAGTCGCCGATATTAGTGACACTCTGCCGAAAGCTGCAACCTATCCACTCGGGTGGCCCGACCCGGCTCAGCACTGGCCGGGTAATATCCCGACCTCAATCTGCTTTGAGGTTCTCTTTTCCCACAAATCGCCCATACTCATTCGCTGACAAGCGCTAGTGAAGCCTCTAGGTCATTTTAAGTCCTCGCAAAAAACTCAGATTCAAGCACGTATTTTCCTTGACAGGTCCGTGGCGTGAGCCTAAGCTAAGCCCAACTCGCATAGATGGTTGTGCTTTTTAGCGGGAACTGTTGCGCTCTCGCTTTTCTGTAATCCTAAGAAGTAATCTCGGTTTGCATTCTTGGCTTAGGCCCCGACCGGCCTTAGACCCATTGACTCGTTAGACCCATTTGACTTTAAGGAGACTTCACCATGCACGAAGGCATCGCAGAAACCAGCCCGGTTGTTCGTCCACCATTGGATAAATCCGCATTCCCGCGCAGCGCCGACTATATGAGGTTGTTGTCATTCGTCGTCTCAAACGCACGCAAGGGTGAGATCATGGCGATTGAGAATTACGGTGAGATGGTCCACATGATGCCCGATACGGACAGTAAGATCGAAACGGTTCACCAGGCGAAGGAGGAGTGCAAGCACATCCTTCTCTTGGAGAAGCTGGCAAAGACTATCGGCTTTCCGATCCAGGACACGATGGTTGAGCCACAGTGGATCAACGTGCGCGGACATTTTCACGAGGCCGCACGCAAAAAAGATCTGGCCGCTTGCTTAATCATTCAGGACTTGATGGTGGAGAGCCTCGCCATCGGTCTCTACAAGGTATTTGCCAGTGCTGCGAATGGCGACATCGAGACGCAGACGGTTGCCGCCAATTTGTTGCAGGACGAGCTGGACCATTTAGAGATTGGAATTAAGCGTATCCGCAACCTAATCGAGAAGGACTCTGACGCCGTGCACGATGCATTGGTCTGGGCTCATCATAAGGTGATGCCAAACCTCTTCGAGATGGTGCATCAAGCCTGTAATTTCTTGTGCGACCAGCACAGCCTCGACTGTGACACGGTGGACAAAGGCACCACATACATCGATCTTGAGTTACTCAAGGTCACCTCTCTCGAGCACTATGTAGACATGCTTTATCGAGCGGACTTTGACCCCAAGGTTACTAATCAACTAATAGCCAGCATGTCATCCTACGAGGTGCCGGGACGCAAAAGCATCGGGCTTGATTGCCTCAAGATCCTGGCGTCGGCCCGATAAAGGGACACGTTCCGGCGGGATCCGTTAGGGGTCCAAAAAAACAACCCTGCAACTCCCATCACTGAATTGGAGTTGCCAAAGGTCTAGGAGGTACTCATGGAACAGGAACAGAATCTGTTGCAACCGCCAGCTGTCGCCGAGACCGGCATCACACAGGAAGTCTCAAGTCCTGTGGACGGAGGAAGGGCGAGCTCTCAACGCGAGGAGGGTTACTTCAATCTACTTTCCTACATCGTCTCCAACGCCATTGCCGGCGAGGTGATGGCCATCGAAAACTACTCAGAGATGGTTCACCTGATGCCGACGACCGAAGCCAAGATCGAAGCTGTTTATCAAGCCAACGAGGAATGCAAACACATTCTGCTGCTGTCAAAACTCGGAACGAACCTCGACTTTGGCGTCGCTCGGAGAATTGTTGAACCACAGTGGAATAACATTAGGAAACATTTCTCGGCGGCCGTTACCAGAAAGAACCTGGCAGCGTGCCTGATTATTCAGGATCTTATGACTGAGACGATGGCTATCATGCTCTACACAACTCTCGCCAGGGAAAGCGATACCGACGCGCAGACCGCGGCGGTCGCGACGAACATTCTGGCCGACGAATTGGAGCATCTGGAGATTGGAACCAAGCGGATCCAGGCACTGCTGGCTGAAGACGCGGAAGCAGTGAACGATGCGCTGGTTTGGGCGCACCACAGAGTAATGCCGGAGCTGTTTGGGATGATCAGCACGAGTTGCTTCTTTCTCTGTGACGAATTGGCCCTGGACTGCGCTAGCCTCTGCTTGGGAAGCATCAAGACAGACATCGATACGCTTAAGGTTGAAGCCCTGCAACGCTACATTCAGACGCTGGATGGAGTTGGCTTTGACCCGGCGGTTACCAATCCGCTCATCGCCAGCATGTCAGCCTACGAGGGAATGAATCGAATGGTCCTGGGCATGGCCGATTCAGCCGGAGCCGCCTGCTGTTCGCCTCAGGCCGCCACCGACAACAGCAAGTGCTGTTAATTAGTCGTCGGCAGCAGATTCTTTCCGGCGTCCGGAAAAACAAGGCATGGGTAGGTCGAATGGATCGCGAAGCGTCCTGCTAACTGGGGGAACGGGTTACCTCGGTGGACTCATTGCTGCGACGTTGCTCACCGAAGCGGACGTAGATTTGGTTTTGCCGGTCCGTCGGAGCAATGACTTGGAAAGCCTGCTCCTACCGATTCGCGCCGAGATCGAGGTTCAGGGTGGTTCCTTTGACTCAGGCTATCAGGAACGGATTCATTCAATTGAACTCCCCCAGTTTGATGCCCTCCATGAACTCGATCAAGCGGTTCGTGAGTTCAATGTCGACGAGATTGTCCATTGCGCGGGTTGTCTTGACTACTTCGATCGATCAACCCTGGAAGCCGTCAACGTAGACTTCACGCGACATCTACTCGCCCAGGGAAAACTCTGGGGCGTTCGCCGGTTCACTTACATCTCGACGGCCTTTAGCAGCGGCTATCTCGATAACGTCGTTCCTGAGCAATTACACGGCGAGCCGGCGAAGGACCCGACCTATTACACGCAGAGTAAGCGCGAGGCCGAGCGGTTGGTGGCGGACAGTGGTCTCCCATTTCTAATCGTCCGTCCTTCCATTGTGATTGGCAGCAGTCGCGACGGACACTACAGCGGCAAGCAATATGGCCTCTATCAATTGTGGGCCGGAATGGAGCGTCTGCTTTGCCGGACATGGCATCGGGACATTCACGCGCTGGCGCCGGAACAGCCTGTAAGCATGCTGCACCAGGATGGCTTTCAAAACGCATTCCTCGCGGCGTTTCGGATGCTCCCTGACAATTCAATTCTGAACCTGGTTCCGGAACATGACTTGCTGCCGGATCTGAGGTCACTTTGGGAACTCTGGGCAACTGAGTGCCTGCGTCCCCAATGCGTGTACTACTATCACAAAATGTCGGACATTCCCGTGCGAACGATCAATTCGCTGCAGCGGGCCTTGCTGGGACTTGCCTCGGTTAACCTCGAGATCGCAAGTCATCCCTGGCGTTTTGAGACAACGAACTTAGCGTGGTTGCGAGACAGAGGACTCGAAGTCGCAAACACCACCGTGTCATCGGTGAGAGTTTGCCAACGCCGGTTTATCGAGGAATCCGATGTCATTCAAAAGTTCATGATTCAGAACGCACACCATCTGGCCGAACGAATTCAGTTTATTGCAGTCAGCCATGCCTAGGGGTCACCCGCAGCGGCTGCGGTGGCGGTCGATTAAGCTCTGCTCCCGATAGTATGTGAAAAGTTGTCGTATCAAACGTCGAGTTAACATGGCAGGAACAGATTATGAAACGCTGTTGGCACAGACGGTCGAAATTATTACGAGCTTCTCTAATCAAACCGTCACGGAAGACACCAATTTAGTCGCGGACCTCAATCTTGATTCAATCGGGATCGCAGAACTCGTCGCGGAGATGGAAGATCGTTTCAATGTAGTTATCCCCATGGAGCGGTTGCCGGAGATACGCAGCGTTCGCGATATTGTAGTGAGCCTGGTTCCGCTGGTTAATCAAGAGCGAGGCTAGGGAGTATTTAATGACTTCCCAAGGGTCGATTGCAGAAAAGCTCTGCGATGCAGCTATGAAAGGGGATCTGCGTCGAGGATTCACTTTTGTCGACGAGCAGGGCGAGACTTTCTATTCGTTTGGAGAGATAGCGGAGTGGGCCGCCCAGTACGCAGCGGCAATGCTTCGGCTCGGCCTGCGACGCGGAGAGCGGGTGGCTCTTGCGCTCCCCAAGAGCGAGGAGTTTGTAGGCGCTTTCCTTGGAGCTATACATGCCGGATTGGTTCCTGTTCCGATGTATCCACCTCAAGGTCTGGGCAAACTCGGTTTCTACCTTGAGCATGCCCGACATATCTTGCGCGCAAGTCAATCCACTTTGCTCATTACCTCAGCGCAGGTGAAAACCGTACTCGGTTCTCTCATAGGCGGAAAGACCCGCTTCATCCGCACAGTGGAGGGTTTGGGCGTTGACGGCACCAAGGCACCCCTGACTCGGTCTAATGCCGATGACCCCGCCTTTCTTCAGTTCACGTCCGGTAGCACCTCTCGCCCGAAAGGCGTACTCCTGACCCATGGCAACATCGGCGCTAACGTCGGATTCTTCACCGAAGGGTTAAAGGCGAATCGAGATGATGTCGGGTGTTCCTGGCTGCCGCTTTATCACGACATGGGTCTGATTGGTTTCGTGCTAGCTCCGATTTTCAATTGTACTCCTGCCGTTCTGATGTCACCGTATGTTTTTCTCAAGCGGCCGGTCGAATGGCTGCGCCGCATTAGTCGGCACCGGGCCACAATCAGCTTTGCTCCCAACTTCGGATATGAACTATGCGCCTCTCGAGTCCGCGAGCGAGACCGCGAAGCACTCGATCTCTCGAGTTGGCGGGTAGCAGGGTGCGGCGCGGAACCGATTCAGGCCAGCACGCTGGAGCGGTTTCACGCATGCTTCAAGTCTGTCGGCTTCGACCAAAAAGCCTTCACGGCCGCTTATGGGCTGGCAGAGAACACTCTTGCTGTCTGCTTTTCTTCGGTCGGGACTCCACCACAATCGGAGCGCGTGAGCCTTCACTCACTCACGTCCGATGGGTTTGCTGCCCCAGTGGATGCGGATGATCCTTCCGGGATCAAGCTGGTCAATTGCGGACGCCCGTTACGAGGTCAGGAATTAGCGATCGTGGACGGCAGCGGAAATCGATGCGCTCCCCGCCAAGTTGGAGAGATCGTCATTCGCGGACCGGCGGTCATGCGGGGGTATTACAATGATTCAATGGCGACTGCCGACGCCATAAAGAAAGGCTGGTTGCATACCGGGGACCTCGGCTTTCTGGTAGACGGGGAATTGTTCGTCTGCGGCCGAATCAAGGATTTGATTATCACCGCCGGCAGGAATTACTACCCGGCCGATATCGAGTGGATCGCTTCAGACGTGCCCGGGCTTCGTCCTGGCAGAGTTGTGGCCTTTGGTCTCACCGTTGCTGAAAGTGATGAAGGAGCAGAGCGTGTTGTCATCTGCGCCGAAACAAAAACACGACCTCTCAACCGTCCGGCGCTGGCTGAACAGGTGGCGTCTCATGTTTTGGAAGCCCTGGGTCTTCGAGTTAGTGAGATTCTTCTCCTCGATCGCGGCAGCTTACCGAGAACCTCTAGTGGAAAGCTACAGCGTAACAAAACGCGCGAGTTGTACCTGACCGGCGGATTGGAAACTGCGTCCAGGAATGAAGGCAAGCTCGCACTGTTCGGTCATTTGGCTGGCTCGCAATGGGGGTTCTTTAAGAGTCGGGTAAACTCCGCGATCTTCGGTTGGGGGCCGAGGTTGAAGCCACAACCGGACGACTCGCAGAACGGCCCGGTACATTGACAAAGGAGTAGCTATGCTGGACAGCGCTGATTTAGTTGAAGAGCGATCCATCGAAGGCCGTTACCTTGATGCCGAAACGTTACGAAGGTTTTCGCAACCGAACCCTTGGCGCTGGCTGGCAGCCGTAACCGGTGAATGGGTAATCATCGGCACGACGATGTGGGCCTGCAACCGTTGGACATATTGGTGGGTTTGGGCTGTTGGCATCGTCGTGATTGGAACCAGGCAACACGCGATGGGAATTATGGCCCACGAGGGAGTCCATTACCTGATCGCCCGCAAGAAATTCTGGAATGATCTGCTCGCGAATCTGCTCTCGTCCTATGCCTTGACCTATCCAGTCGAAGGCTACAGAACGAATCACCTGATACATCATCGCTGGTTGGATACGCGGATAGATCCTGAGCGCGCCAGCATCGACAATTATCCTGCGGACTGGATCTATCCAATGCCCAAGCGACAGTTCTTCCGGATGTTGCTACGGGACGTAGTGGGCATCTATCAGTTGCAAACCGCCAAGCTTTACAAGTATGTCTGGGTGCTTCCGGACGGAATGGTGCCCCACATCATCAGAGTCGGCCTGTTTCATTGTATCTTCATCATCCTGGCGATTATGACGGGACACCTTTGGACGTACCTACTGCTCTGGATAACGCCCATGTTCACTATCGCATTGCTCTGCTTTCGATTGAGAACCGCGGCCGAGCATTCGGGGATCCGTCGGTCTGAAAAGAGGTATACGCGTCAAGCAGTCGACACGATGGCGACGACGCGCACAGTCATGGGCTGCCCGATCGCACAGTTTCTGCTTGCGCCTTACAATATGTCCTATCACATCGAGCACCACCTCTATCCATCCGTGCCCGTATTCCGGCTGCGCGCGTTGCACCGGCACCTGATGAAGAATCCAGTGTATGCGGCGCGGGCGCGCGTCACTCGAAGCTATCGCGGGTTGGTTGGTGAATTAACGTTTTGAAGTCGGTCGGTTTAGTCGGCGGCGAGGTTTGTTGCCTGCTCAGCTAGGCAACCGCCGGTACTGGTGCAGTTTGAGAAAGTGGCACGGGCGTCCCGCCCGTGAATACACGCGCAGGATGCGCGTGCCACATCAAACTGCATCAGCACCCAACCGCCAATGTGCTTGCCGCGAATTGACCCAGCCTTAGCGAAACCGAAAACGGCGGCCGTCCGAAAGGTTGCAATGAACATCGGTTTCACGCTGTTGGGTGTGGGGCGGTCTCGGGAGTGACGTTAGATTTGTTTTGCGGACCCAAGCCTGTCAATTCCCTGAAGAGTTGCCCGTAGCCTCCTGTGACGTGCGCGGTTGTTACGTACGTTGGATTTTGTCGCAAACGCTTGTACAGTTCAGGAAGCCGGAAAACCGAAACGTTAGGGTAGAGGTGGTGCTCGACGTGATACGAGATATTGTAAGGAGCGAAGATGAACTGCAGGATGGGACTGCTGATCGTGGTGCGCGTGGCGATCAGGGAGTCAACTGTCGTACGAGTGTAGCGTCCTTCCTGCGGTCCAATCGCTGAATGTTCGGCGATGGAACGGATTCGATAACATGCGATGGCCACCGTAAAGAGAGGTAGCAGCCAGAGCAGAACATAAACCCATAGGTGACCCGTGGTAATGGCAAGCGCGATGAATGCGCCATGCAGCAAAGCCAGGCGGATGAGGTGAATGGTTCTTCCTCCGGGAATTTCCCACAGATACTTTAATAGCGAGGCCGACGACCTTTGGCTCAGCGCCGTTAGGTCACGCAAAACCATGCCGAACAGGCCCCACCGGGTCATCGGAAAAGTCCATTCCTTCGGGTGATGGTCGATCGTGATCTTCGACGGATCTGCGGGCGTTTCCAAATACCAATGATGCTTCAGGTGCGTTGAGCGAAAGCCCTCCACGGTAAAGGTGAGCGGGTAGGCTGAGAGGTAATTAGATAACAGATCGTTCCAGAAGAGGGACCGCGCAACAAGGTGATGGGACCCCTCGTGCGCCAATACTCCAAGAGCGTGCTGGCGCGTGCCAATCACAAAAGCGCCGGCAACCCAGAGCCACCAATATGGGAACGCGATGCAAATCCAGATCGTGGTTCCAATAATGGTCCACTCGACGGCGATAGCTCCAAGCCAATGCCATAATCTGGGGCCAGCGAGTCGCCTCACTTCCTGCCTATCCACCAAGTCCCGCTTTATCTGCCGGTAAGGACTGCGCATCAAGAGTCTCGCCTTTGAACTGTGCTGCTCTAATCCAGCTAATTGACTCCCCTCTCCGGGGAACCTGGTAAATGGTTTCGCATAGGGCCGCCTACTCGATCCAAGTGTCAATGCTCTGCTTCGCTTTAGATTTCATAAGGTGCGATCGCACAAGCTCCAATGCTAAGTCGTCGCGAGGTAGCATTATCGTCGTCCGCCTCAACACAACCTCATCGCCGGCCAGAATGGTAAATTCTCCGAAACCCCCTCGTTCGATCCTCGTGTCAACACCTAATTCCCTCTCCAAAAGGCCAGCTACACGAGCCGCTCGTGGTTTGAGCATTCAGACCGGGCAATAGCGAATTGTGATTCGGCTCATCTTTGTCCAGACAGATAGCTAAGCAAATACCGTGCGTCGGGCAAATCGTCACGCGGCAAAAAACTCGCTCAGACCAACGATGGCGCCGAGGTTTGGGACATCACCTGGATCCACTCACGCCGGGCGAGTGTCAACGTCGAGCGTAGCTTCTTTGGTGTCACCCTGATATCGTCCCGATACCTTGGTGCCAGCTTCCGATCCCGTCGATCGTTGCGAAGTCCCAGGGGCACACCATCGAATAGCGAATTCCCCAGGGTTACAAGCGACGGATCCCCTTTGCTGGCTACTCTCATCGGTCCGATTCGATGTTTGCTGAGCACCTCCGCTAGCACAAGTCTGCGGCGCAATCATTTCACCCAGACTAATGAACATGTTGCTCCATATGCCGCACCAACTGCTCAGCAAATCGCCACCGTAAGCCTGATTGGGCTGGCGCTGCGTCGTGCGTGGACCGGAATCAGTCTTTACTTCAGCTTCTAGATTGGCCATGCTTTCCTTCCCTCCTGCAAAGTGCTGCTCCTGAGAAATAAACAGAAATAAACCTTTAGTCCCTTGCCCATTTGTAATCCTGTCACGACCTTATCAGTCACGACTTGGTAGACCCTATCAACGGAAGCAAGAATCCAACTATCCGAGGAAGACCTGAGGAACTCGCTAATCCGTGATGTGCAAATCTGCGAAATAGCCACTCGAGCCCATCATTCGAAACGCGCGGCGGTCGGATGATGAAGCAACTGCAAATCTACACTACCAGCCTTTATGGGAATTCTCTGGATGAGCGTTAGCCACAAAGCTGGCTGTCACTAGCTGAACGACTTAGTTGAGGAGTTTATGCCCGGTTATGTACTCTGTCAAGCCTATTATCCTTGCGAATTCATCGCGTATTGGCGTCCCCTCATCTGCCCTCAAACACCCATTGATTCTCATTCTAAAGCGTCCCAAATGAGGCCTCCACTCATGCTTTCAATTCAGGAGTATAGCTACCGATATTGCAATTATGCTAAAGCTAATCTACTCTCAGCGTGTTTCGGAGCATTCATTGCGTCCCATGAGCGTCTTCTCCGGATGCGGCCGGATCGCGTCCTCGTCATTCTTGCTCGTTGCTGCTAATACGAAGACCAAAGGCTTTGAGATGACCCGACCTGTTGCTTAAGAGGCGAGGCGCAGCGAAGTCTGATCTGTAAGCGTTGGAGCTACCTTGACCGACACAGAATCGCTTAATCGTCCACGAATCATTCTGGGGGAACGCTCCAACTTTCTCCAAGACCTCCTACTCGATCTTCAAAGAGCGTTCCTCTTGATATGGATGTTGCTTGTTACCGCTGTGCCTTTACTGCTTCGCAGGTTGGTATGGATTCACGATGATCCCGCTGTCCTCGGAGCCCGTCTGCGTCAATCTTTCCAAAGATTGGGGATCACTTACATCAAACTGGGCCAATTTCTAGCGATGCGTTTCGACCTCCTTCCCGAGGAAGTCTGCCGTGAGTTGGCTGGACTATTCGACAACGTTCCTCCCATGTCCTCGCAAGCGATCAGGCAGACACTCGAAACCGAATTCTCAAGACCGATCGACGAGTTGTTCAGAGATTTTGACTGGCAATGTATCGCCGCTGCTTCGGTGGCTCAAGTCCACAAGGCAATGACGCAAGACGGCAGACTCGCCGCAGTTAAGATTCAACGCCCCGGTATTTCCAGTATCTTTACCGCAGACATTCGCAATTTTCGTCGCTTGGCACGAATGGGAGATTACCTTCAGTTATGTGGACCGCAATCCATTGTGGAAGCAGTTAACGAATTTGAGAGATACACCCTGCGAGAGATGGATTTCATGATTGAAGGTCGAACGGCTGACCGGCTTCGCAGCAATGCCGGACCAGGGGAAGATTCTCCCCGAGTCTACTGGGAGTTAACGACGACCCGGGTCTTGACTACTGAGTTAGTCGAAGGGTATCCGCTTTCCGAGATCATTCATTTTATCGAGAGAGGAGACAAAGCGGGACTTGAAAGGATAGCCCCCGGGCTGGACTTGCAACTTGCCCTTCGGAATTTTGCCTGGGCCTGCATGCGCCAGCTTTTTGTTACCGGGTTTTTTCATGCCGATCCCCATCCGGGTAACATTTTTCTAAGGCAAGACGGAACAGTCGTGTTCGTTGACTTTGGGATTTTCGGTCAGCTTACCAGTGAGCGACGCGAGATCTTCGCTTCGTACATCGAGAACCTCGCGGTCGGTAACGTAGCGCAGAGTTATCAGCATTTCGTAAAGCTACTACAGCCGACTATTCAGACTGACATGCTTCAGCTCAGACGGGACGTGCACCAAATCATGCACCGCTGGCACAAAGCCTCACGGGAAACCGAAGCCACTGTTTCGGAGCGACACCTGGGAACATACTTCAGCGAGTTCATCACGGCGATCCGCAATAACAAGATCCAGATGAGCATGGACACCCTGTTGTTTTGGCGCGCGATTCTCACCCTGGACGCCACTGCTCTACGCTTTGGAGGTCACTTCGATCTATTAGGGGCCTTACGTGAATTCTTTAAGGAGACACGTCCGACGCCGCTCGAGCGCCTCTTGAGCTTGTCGGCAAATCAAGCACTGGCTGCCAGTCTTCTTAAGCTCAAGCAGGAGGCGCCGCAAAGGCTGGGAACACTTGTCGAGACCTTGTCGCGGCAGCGATATCAGCTTTCAGTTTTGCAGAGTACGACGCCGTTCGGCGAGCAGGCCGACGGCAGTACAAGTCTCATAGTTCTGGCCATCATTGGTGGCTCAGTGGCAATGCTACTGGTCAAACTACCGGGAGTTTTCGGTCGGGCAATATTATGGGTAACAATGCTTTCGTTGGCGACAGCGATACTTATCAGGCTAGTCCGCCGCTGACTGACGAGACTACGTTCTCGTTTGACAACGATTCCGAGCGGCTTGGGCCAGCACGTCTGACTCAAATCCTGACCAGGCTGGGCCCGATCTTTATTAAGATCGGGCAGTTTCTAGCGCTGCGGCCGGACCTTTTGCCGCAGGAATACTGCGACGAGTTGCTCAGGCTCGTCGACCGCGCGCCCACGTCTTCCTGGGAGGTAATGCGCGAGATCATCCTTGCAGAGTTGGGATCTCCTCCTGAAGTAGTTTTCTCACACATCTCAAGTCAGCCGCTTGCCGCGGGATCGATTGCGCAGGTCCACCTGGCCAGGACGCACGACGGCCAGTCCGTCGCTGTAAAAATACAGAAGCCGGACTTGGCGATCCGAATCTCCCGCGACTTACGTAAGGTTCGTTG
>Ga0207684_10005327_pt1 | contig 11891 bp, 7 predicted proteins | sample KBSK5501metaG_FD_184342 | JGI IMG/M metagenome (GOLD analysis project Ga0207684, IMG submission 184342) | Corn, switchgrass and miscanthus rhizosphere microbial communities from Kellogg Biological Station, Michigan, USA - KBS K5-50-1 metaG... | ecosystem: Host-associated > Plants > Roots >... | reverse complement strand
TTTGGGGTCGATGATGCCGCGGAACTCGTCGGCAACCTGGGTCGCGAGCTCGCGGGTCGGAACGAGGATAAGTGCGGTCGGGCTCTTCTGGTCGTGCTCGAGCCGCTCGACGATCGGGACGGCGAACGCAAGAGTCTTGCCGGAACCGGTGCGGGATTTCGCGAGCACGTCACGTCCAGCGATCGCGTCTGCGAGGACGAGGGCCTGGATCTCGAACGTTCCGTCGATGTTGCGCATCGCCAGCGCGTCGACGACCTCTTTCGAGACGCCGAAGTTGGCGAAGCTCGGCGCTGATACGGCGACGGGGACTTCTACTTCGATCTGTTCTTCGTCCACGTCGTCGTCCTGGGCGCGCGCGGGTGTACCTGGTGTCATGCGGTGTTCCTCCTTGCACAGCAAAGCTGTGTCGGTGTGCCGTAACGGCTAAGGCCGAAATCGGACTCTCGGAGAGGTCCCAAACCCGAGTCGTCCGAAAGGAGGAGCCGGAAGCGAAACCTCACGGGATGGCCGTGCCATCCGTGCTGACAGCATAGCAGCAGGTAGAGACCCCTATCCGGACCCCGGGGCTGGGAGAGAACACGCTGGTCACACGCCCGTAACACTGATACCATCGCGCGAACGACGGGCAAAGGCGCTCCGAAAAGGGCGCCTTTTCGTTTTCCCCCTGCTCTTTCCCTAGAAGGCGAGGACGTTGATGGGTTGGGACCCCCGACACGAGCGGGACGCCTGCGGCATCGGCTTCGTGGCCGACGCCGAGGGCCGCTCGAGCCGTGGCATGGTCGAGACGGCGATCGGCGCGCTCTGCAACGTGCGCCATCGGGGTGCCGTTGCGTCCGACGCCAAGACGGGCGACGGGGCCGGGCTGCTCCTCCCGATATCGGGGACGTTCTTCGCCGCGGAAGCGACGCGCTTGGGGCTCCCCGAGGTCGACCCGTCGTGGATCGGCGTCGGCATGGTCTTCGTCATGGACGACACGTCCGAACAAGAGCTCCAGCGGATCGTCGAAGACGCGTGCCGCGCGGAAGCGATCGATGTGATCGCGTGGCGTGACGTTCCGCTCGAGCACAACGCACTGGGTGGGCGCGCGCTCGCGCTGATGCCGCGGATCCGTCAGGCGCTCATGCTTCGACCGGTCGGCGTCGACGCGGATGAAGCCGAGCGCCACTGCCATCGCGCGCGCCGCCGCGCCGAGAAGACGATCTTGCGCGAGGGCCGCTCGATCTACTTCCCGTCGTTCTCGTTCCGGACGGTGACGTACAAGGCGCTCGTCGCAGCGGACCAGCTCGCCGAGTTCTACAAGGACCTCGCCGACCCGCGTTTCGACGCGAGCTTCGTCATCTATCACCAGCGGTACTCGACCAATACGTCGCCGTCGTGGACGCGCGCGCAGCCGTTCCGCATGCTCTGCCACAACGGTGAGATCAACACGATCGCCGGCAACGTGAACCGGATGCGGTCGCGCGAAGGTCGGCTCGGCAAGTGGTCGCTGCTGGAGGAAGAAGTCTTGCGTCCGGTGATAGACGAGACCGGTTCGGACTCCGCGATGCTGGACAACGCTATCGAGCTGCTTGTGCGCGAAGGCCCCAAGCCGGGGGAGAGCCGCGACATCCGTCACGTCGTCGCGATGATGATCCCCGCGGCGTGGGAGCGCGCGGCCGACATGGAGCCGCAAGTCGCAGACTTCTACCGCTGGCATGCGTCGCTGATGGAGCCGTGGGACGGTCCGGCCGGACTGATCTTCACCGACGGCTTCCGCGTCGGCGCGTCGCTCGACCGCAACGGTCTGCGTCCGCTCCGCACGTTCGTCTGCGACGACGGGCTGATCGCCGTCGGCTCCGAAGCGGGCGCCGTTTCGTTGCGCGGTCACGGCCGCGTGAAGCGGGGGAAGCTCGGTCCCGGCGACATGATCTTCGTCGACCCGGCCGACGGAGGCTTTCAAGCGGATCCGGTGCGCCGCATCGCCGCGCAGCGGCCCTTCGGTTTGTGGCTGTCCGAGTACCGCGCCGACGCGTCGCCGGGCGACCCACAGGTTGCGATCCCCGAGGACCTCCCGCATCTCCAGGTGATGCACGGCGTCACGCGCGAAGAGATCACGCTGGTCCTGCGGCCCTCCGCGACGAACGGCAAAGAGCCGACGTTCTCGATGGGGGACGACACGGCTGCTGCCGTCTTCTCAGAGCACCGCCGGCCGCTCTACAACTTCTTCAAGCAGCGCTTCGCGCAGGTCACCAACCCGGCGATCGATCATCTTCGCGAGCGGCATGTGATGAGCTTGCGGACACTGCTCGGCCCGCGCGACCCGGTTCTGTGGGAGCGGCCCGAAGGCGGTGCGCTGCTGGAGTACGAGACCTTCTTGTTGTTCAAGCCGCCGGGCGGCACGTTCCTGGACGCTACGTTTGCCGTTGCCGACGGCGCCGACGGGTTGCGCGCGGCGATCGCGTCACTGGCCGAAGGTGCCGAGCGCGCGGCCACGACCGGGAGCGCGATCTTGGTGATCAGCGACGAGAACGTCTCGGCCGAGCGCGCGCCGGTGCCGTCACTTCTCGCCGTCGGCGCCGTCAACACCGCGCTGCTCAAGGCAGGCCACCGCACGCGCACGTCGATCGTAGTTCAGACCGACGACGCCCGCGAGTCGCATCACTTCGCATGTCTCCTTGGGTACGGCGCCGAGGCGATCTACCCGCGTCTCGCGCTTGCGACGGTGTCGCAGCTGGCGTCCGGAGGGCGGACGCGTGACATCGCGTCGCCCGAGCAGGCCCTGCTCAACTACCGCACGGCGGCGGAAGAAGGCGTTCTCAAGATCCTGTCGAAGATGGGGATCAGCTGCGTCGACTCGTACCGCGGTGCGCAGATCTTCGACGCGGTCGGCCTCTCGCAAGAGATCGTCGACCTGTGCTTCGAAGGCACGCCCTCGCCCGTCGGCGGCATCGGGTTCGAGGAGATCTCTGCGGATGTGCTCGCGCGTCACGCCGATACATACGCCGATGAGAAGCCGAAGCTTGCCAACCCGGGGTTCATCAAGTTCCACAAGGACGGCGAGTACCACCAGACCAACCCGAACGTCGTTCGCAACATGCATCAGACGGTTGATCCTGGCCTCGCGCGCCTGAAGTCGACGAAGGCAGGCGACGATGAGGGGGACGACGAGGTCGATCTGACCGAGGGTGACACCGACGCGGGAGAAGCCGCTGCGCATGCTCTGCAGCGCGCGGTCGGCGAAGACCCGAGCTACGACCAGTACCAGCGCTTCGCGCGCATGGTGAACGAGCGGCCTCCGGCTGCGATCAGAGACCTGCTCGAGATGGTTCCTGCCGCCGAGCCGATCCCGCTCGCCGAAGTCGAGCCGGTCGCCGACATCGCGAAGCGCTTCTCAACGGGCGCGATCAGCCACGGCGCGATCAGCAAGGAAGCGCACGAGACGCTCGCGATCGCGTTGCGACGCGTCGGCGGGAAAGCGAACACCGGTGAAGGGGGAGAGGACCCCGCGCGCTACCACACCGAGAAGAACTCGGCGATCAAACAGGTCGCGTCGGGTCGCTTTGGCGTCACTCCCGAGTACTGCTCGTTCGCCGACGAGCTGCAGATCAAGGTCGCGCAAGGCTCGAAGCCCGGTGAGGGCGGCCAGCTCCCCGGCCACAAAGTGTCCGACGAGATCGCGCGCCTCCGCCACACGCAGCCCGGCGTCGCGCTGATCTCGCCGCCGCCGCACCACGACATCTATTCGATCGAAGACCTCGCGCAGCTCATCTTCGACCTGAAGCAAGTCAATCCTCGAGCAGCCGTTTCGGTGAAGCTGGTCGCTGAGGTCGGTGTCGGAACGATCGCGGCCGGCGTCGTGAAGGGGCTTGCCGACGTCGTGCACATCTCCGGCGCCGACGGGGGCACCGGCGCGTCACCGATGTCGTCGATCAAGAACGCCGGGTTGCCGTGGGAGATCGGCCTCGCCGAAGCGCAACAGACCTTGATCGAGAACGGCTTGCGCGATCGCGCGCGGCTGCGCGTCGACGGAGGTTTCAAGACCGGCCGCGACGTGGTGATCGCCGCGTTGCTCGGGGCCGATGAGTACTCGTTCGGCACGGCCGCGCTCCTCGCCGAAGGTTGCATCATGGTCCGCTCGTGCCACCTCGATACGTGCCCGGTGGGGATCGCGACCCAAAGGCCAGACCTGCGCGCGAAGTTCGCGGGGACGCCCGAGATGGTCGTGCATTACTTGATGTTCGTCGCCGAAGAGGTGCGCAGGATCCTTGCGTCGCTCGGGCTGCGTTCTTTGGATGAGGCGATCGGGCGGAGCGACCTGCTGCGCCAGCGTCACGCGTTCGCGCGCGGGGACGCAGTCGACCTGTCGCCGCTCCTTCGCGCGTTCGGCGGTGAGCGCCGCTTCCGTCGCACGCTGCCGATGATGCAGCCGACCTCGGGCCTCGGCGACCGTCTCGTTACGGATGCGTTCAGTGCGATCCGCCACGGTGCGACGATCGAGCTCGACTATCCGATCACCAACGCCGACCGGACGGTGGGCGCACGCCTCGGCGGCGCGATCGGCCACGAGTTCGGCGAGGGAGAGCCGCCCGGGCGCGCGATCGTCCGGCTCGAAGGCGAGGCAGGGCAGTCGTTCGGCGCGTTCCTAGCGCACGGCATCGAGCTGCACCTCACCGGCGAGGCCAACGACTACGTCGGCAAGGGGATGGGCGGCGGATTGATCTCGATCACGCCGCCGTCGAACGACGCCGGTGATCCGTACCTGGTCGGGAACACGGTGCTCTACGGTGCAACCGCCGGCTCGCTGTTCGTCGCCGGGCGCGCAGGCGAGCGGTTCGGCATCCGCAACTCCGGTGCCGTCGCGGTCATCGAAGGCGCGGGCGAGCATTGCTGCGAGTACATGACGGGTGGAACCGTTGTGGTGCTCGGGTCGGTCGGCCAGAACCTCGGCGCCGGGATGACGGGCGGGGAGTGCTACGTCTACGACCCCGCAGCCAGCTTGCCGGTCTTCCTCAACACCGAGCTCGTCGAAGCGCACCGCCCGACCCCCGAGCAGCTCGACCGCGTGCACGCGCTCATCGCGCGCCACGCTGAGTTGACGGGATCACGCAAAGCGGCCGAGATCATCGCCGACGCGGAAGAGAGCCTGCGTCACATCTGGCGCGTGGCGCCGAAGTCGGACGTCGCCAAGATCAGCCAGAAGCAAGAAGGAACGTTGAAGGGCGCGCGCGCCTAAGTAACGTCGCGTTTCTTCGTGACCAGCGTTGCAATCAACCACAGGCCCACCGCGTAACCGAGCAGCAACAGCGCCGCTTGGGTCGGGCTACGACCGTGGATGTCGGGGTTGCGTTCGTTGTTCACGAAGACGATGGCGTTGCCGACGATCAGCCAGGGCCGGATGCTTGGGATCAATCCGCCGAGCAGCCCTCCCTCGATCACCGCGAGATACACGAAGCCGGCGCCCAGGCCGGCCGCCGTATTGCGTCCAAGCGCGCCGGCCGCGAACCCGAGGATGGCCGCGATAACGGCCAAGCCGCCGGATCGGAGGCCGATGTAGCTGAACGATCGCCAGAACGCTTCGTTCGTACCGGCCGTCGTGCCGCGATAAGCGGCCGCCGGATATAAGGCGCCGACCAACAGCGCCTGGAGCACCATCACCACGACGAAGGTTACGAAGACCGCGGCGATGACCTTTGTGACCATCACGCGGATGCGACGCGGCTCCCAGGTTAAAAGCGTGCTCATCATCCCGGTGCGCCATTCCGCGCCGATGTACGACGCGGCCAGCAGCCACGCGATGATCGCGAACCAAACGCTCAGATGCTTGAAGATGTCGGCGATATCGGTCAGGTGGAACCGCTTGTCTTGGAACCCGCCGAACTGCTGTTGACCAACGAACTTCTCGCAGAAGTTCTGGCGCTCCGCGGTCCCGACCGGAGGAATGCTCGATCCTGGGGCCACCCCGATCCCCTCCGGCAACGAGCCGCGCATGCACTCGCCGATCTGCTCGTTCCGGATGTCCTGCTGTTGTTGGGGGGAGGGCCCGACGAATACCGTCGCGCGATGCGACTTGAAGAACAACGTCAATCCGGCCGCAAGGATGCCGCCCAGCGCGATGACGACGACGATCTTCGTCAAGCGTCTCGCGAACGCGCGCCTGATCTCGATCCCGAGCAGCCTCACGACGGGTCGTCCTTCGTGAGGTCAAGGAAGACGTCTTCGAGAGACACTTCCATCGGGCGGAGCTCGGAGACGTACATGCGTTTCGAGGCGAGCGCGCGGGTGATGCGCGAGCCCTCGCCGGCAGGCGCGGTCACAAGGATGTGATCGGGGTTGATCACCGCTTCGAATCCGGCGGCCCTTAACACCTCGAGCGCGTTCTCCATATCCTCGGTCTTGACCACCATGCGCGCGGCTTCTCCGCGCGCAAGCACATCGGCGACGGGACCTTGGGCGATGCACTTTCCCCGCGCGAGGATGGCAACGTGATCGCAAACCTGCTGCACCTCGCCAAGAAGGTGGCTCGAAAGGAACACGGTTCGTCCCTCGTCGGCGAGCATCCTGAGGAGCTGCCGAACCTCTTTGATCCCGGCGGGGTCGAGCCCGTTGGCCGGCTCATCCAGGATCAGAAGCTCGGGCTCGCGCAACAGTGCGGCGGCGATCCCCAGGCGTTGTTTCATCCCGAGGGAATAATGCTTCACGATGTCGTCGGCACGATCCGCAAGTCCGACGCGCTCCAGCACGGCCTCGACGGCAGCGGGTCCTATGCCGTCGACCCGTCCGAGGAGCCTCAGATTCCGTCTGCCCGAAAAGGTCGGGAAGTAGGTCGGTGTCTCAACGATCGAACCGATCCGATCGATGACGGTATGCAAATGCTTCGTCTCGCTGCCCAGCACGCGGGTCATGCCGGCGGAGGGCGCGACTAAGCCGAGCATGCACCGGATCGTTGTCGTTTTCCCGGCACCGTTCGGTCCGAGGAAGCCGTAGACGCCGCCGTGTTCGACAGAGAGGTCGAGGCCGTCGACCGCCACATTCCGTCCGCCACGTAAGCGACGAAACTCCTTGCGCAGTCCTTCGATCTCGATAACGGCCATCGCCAAAACACTACTGCACGTGCGCGCACGGTCTTTTAGCGAGGTGGTCTTTTAGCGGGGTGGCGTGATCCTCACCGGTTGTTCGAATAGGACAAACGTTGTGTGTGCCCAGCTCCAGCTCTCGGCGTCCACGCGGAGCCCCGTGAGCTCGTAGCCAACTTTCGCGTCTGCGATGGCTTTCAGCAGGATGCGCAGGAAGACGCGGCTGTGCGCCGGCGCCGAGAATGCTCCGGTGACCGGGCGCGGGTGCAGGAAGTCCGGAAGTGCTTCCGCTTGCGTTGCGAATGACGGCAACGGCGTCGTGCCGTCCCAGAAGCCGTATTCGGCGCGCTCGAAGATCGCGTCCTTCGGGTCCAGTCCGGTGACCGTTATCGACCGAACACGTATCGCGCGCGAGGGGATGAACGACGCGATGATCACGAGGTTGGTTCCGTTCCGCCATGGGATGGAGTAGAAGCCGCCGGTGGTCGTCGCGCCGGGAACGGCGTAGACGGGTCCGGCCGTTATCGTCGCTCTGGTCGCGAAATACGAGAGAACAGCAAAGGCGATGATCAAAACGAATGCCCCGGGAACGGCAAATGTCGAAACCTTCATCCGCGTCGATCGGGTTTCAACCATCTCGTTTCCCCTCACCAGATCGGTGGCCGGTGATCGATCCAGGGCCGCGCGCGCTCGAGCTGTGCGCAGATCGACAACACCGTCCGCTCGTCTGCTGCCCTGCCGACGACCTGAACGCCGATCGGCAGCCCGTCCGATGAGAACCCGGCGGGCACCGAGGCGGCAGGCTGTCCGGTCGCGTTGAACGGCCACGTCCACGATAGCCAGTTCCGGTAGTCATCCCATGCACCGTGGATGTCCTTCCCTATCTCGCCGATCGGCGGCGCAGGCCGTGACAGCGTGGGAGTGAGCAATGCGTCGTACTCCTCGAAGAACCCGGCAACGCTGCGCGTATGCATGTGCATGTCGTTCAGAGCACGCACGTACTCCACGGCGGTCATCTCGCGCGCGGCGTCGAAGATCACACGCGTTCTCGGCTCCAGAAGGTCGAGCTGCTTGTCGTTCAAGTCGAGCACGCCGATCCCGATCGTCGAGACGATGAGGTAGGGCTGCTCGAGCGGAAGGAACGACGGCGCGGCTTCGGTGACCGTGTGCCCCAACGAACGAAGCAGTGCCGCAGTCTCTTCGACCTTCCGGATCGATTCGGGGTCCACCGTCTCGCCGTCCCGTTCGAATGCGACGGCGATGTTGAAACGACGCCGCTCATCGACCGCCGACAAGAACGAGCGCGCCGGTGGCGGCGCCCAGTAGGGGTCGCCGATCGCGGGTCCGGCCGTCGCGTCGAGAAAAAGGGCCGCGTCGGACACGGTTCGCGTGATCGGCCCGGTGACGTCGAGACCGCCCCAGTCTTCCCCGAGGAGCGGGCCGAGCGTGATGCGCGCGCGCGCAGGCTTCAAGCCGAAGACGCCGCAACACGCCGCGGGGATCCGGATCGAGCCGCCGCCGTCCGACGCCTGGTTGAGCGGCGCGATGCCGAGTGCCGCTGCGACGGCCGCGCCACCACTCGAGCCGCCGCTCGTCCGCTCGAGGTTCCATGGGTTGCGCGTTATGCCGAACAGGGCGCTTTCCGTCGTCGGGCGGTTCCCGAACTCCGACGCGGTCGTCGTGCCGATCAGGATGCCGCCGGCTTCACGCAAGCGCCGGACGACGCCGGCGTCGACACCCGCTCGATGTCCTTCGAACGCGCGCGACCCGTGATTGGTAGGCCCGTCGGCGACGGCGGCGAGATCCTTCGCTGTGAAGGGGATCCCTTCGAGCGCGCGCGCATGGCCCGCAGCAAGACGCTTCTCCGCCGCGCGCGCCTCCTCCAACGCGAGGTCGCGGCGCAACCACGCGAACGCGTTGACGGATGGGTTCAGCGCGTCGATTCGCGCGAACATACTCTCGATCAGCTCGACGGGGGAGCAGTCGCGCGCAGACAGAAGAGCGGCGAGCTCAAGAGCGGGAAGCCCGGCGCCATCCACGGTGCCAGCCACGGTGCTAGACACGGCGCCCGGACATCTTGCGCCTGATGCGTCCAAGCTTGGAGATGTGCGGGCAGTTGACGCTTTCGTCGCAGCACTCGCAACGCCAGTCTGCATATCGCCCTTGCTGACGCAGCTTGCGGCCACACTTCGTGCAGTCGGGTGTCGAGCTCATCGCCCGCCAATCATAGGACGGTCAAACCGGCCTCGCCTCGATCAGAGAGGCCAGCCGTTCGAGCCCTCGATGCATGCTCGCCTGCATCGATCCGGACACGCGCTCATAGGTCATTCTCAGGAAAGAACCCACCGAGCCATGCGGGAACGCGACGCCGCGGAGCCGGTGGTGGAGCTCCGACCCGCCGGGCGCCTCGCTGATCGAGACCGACCAACGGAACTCGATCGGGGCGTGGAACGGTGTGATGCGAGACCGCGTCGTCCAACCGAGGAGCACCGGCGGCTCGACGATCGTGATGATCGACTCATCATGCGAGGAACGCTGATCGGCGATACGTCCACGTGCGGCGATATGCCCGCCGGGATGCAGCGATCCGCCGCCGCGCACGTGTGCGCGCGCAGCCGAGATCCACGCGGGTATCGCGGTCGGATCGATCAGTACGCCCCAGGCATCGTGCGGGGGGCGCTGAACGATGCGTCGGACTTCGAGCAGCCACTGGTCCTCGAGCTCCGGAGCGATGACCTTGTCGAAGTACTTCCGATCGAGATGGGCGTCGCCGAACGCTGCGTTGAGCGCCTCCTGCGGCTTGAACCCGAGTGAAGCCTGAAGGCTTCGCATCGCCGCGCGCGCGCTCAACGCGGCCTTGATCGTCGACGTTCCAAGCGCGCGCGCGATCTCGCTGGTTTCCATGTGCGCATGTCCGCTCAGGATCGCTGCCGCGCGCGCGTCCGGCTCCAGCATGTCGAGTGATCGTTCGAGCCGGCCCGTTCCTCCTGCGGAGCCGTGAGCGAGGGCTGCTCGAGAGACGAGACCGAAGAAGAACGGCCGGAAGCGCGTTTCGGAGTGCAGGGATGGGAGCCGTCGCCAGCAGTCGAGAAACGCCTCGCCGAGCGCGGCGCGCGCGCGCTGGTCGTCGTTCGTGAACGTCGAGGCGAGCCGCAAGGCGGGATCGCCCCAGAACGCGACGAGCGCGCGGAAGGCTGAGCGGTCGCCCGCGCGGCACTGCTCGAGCAGATCAAGCTCGACGTCGTCGGTCGCAGTCATCGCCTAAGGATGCGGCATCGCGGGTGGATTGGGCACATGGTCCGATGCGTCCGTTGCGTGTGCGCTCACTTCCTTCCAACCTCCTTGACCTTGGCTGCCCGGCTGCTAGCGTGCGCCTGACCTCGCGCCACGGCCCTGGCCCGGGGGGAGCGGAGCGAAGCGTCAGGTCCGAATTATCTTCTCGAGAGGAGAAGGATGGACGGCGCGACGCTCCGTTTACTTGATGCACTTCGTGGGGTTTCGTACCCCGGTGGGCCGCATACCAGATCTGCGCTCGAGGCTTTCGCGCGCCTGCTGTTCGGATGGCCGCTCCAGCCGTCGGAAAGCCACTGGATCGAGGATCTGACCGCGCGCGCAGAGCTGCAATGGAACGGCGAACGCGCGGAGCCGTTCCGCCTTATCTACGAGGATGTACGCGCGCGCGGGCAGCGGATCGACGTCAGCGACGACGTCGTCCGGGGTGGAGCGATCGCCCTCGAAGGCCTGACGCTCCTGCCGCTTCGCGAGCGAGCGGCCGTGGCGACGTCGTGCGTGCTCGGGTTCACTCACGAAGAGGTCGGTCTTATTGTCGGGGTCACGCCCGAAGATGCAGCGGACGTCGTCAACGCGGCCATCGCCCACCTCCGCCACTCGTGGGGTATCCGGAAAGTTTCCACCGAGCGGCGCCGTCAGACCCCTGCCGCCTAGCGGTCTCGTTTTGGGTCACTTCCAGCACGCGCGCTAGACTCTCGCACGCCGAAGTTACTAGCGAGTAACCCCGCCCGGGAGGATCGATGGACTTCCGTGACACGCCCGAAGAGGCTGCGTTCCGAAAAGAAGTGCGCGACTGGCTTGAAGCCAATCTCGACCGCGATCAGATACAGACGCAGCTGAGCGTCGGCCCGCCCGAGGAGCGCATCGACAACCTGCGCGCGTGGCAGGGGAAACTTCACGAAGGCGGCTGGGCGGGCGTGTCGTGGCCGAAGGAGTACGGGGGGCGCGGTGCGCCGCTGATCGACCAAGCGATCTTCTACCAAGAGATGGCGCGCGCGAAAGCACCGGCGCCGATAAACGTGATCGGGCTCGGGATGGCCGGGCCGACGATCATCGTGCACGGGCGCGAAGACCAGAAGCAGCGTTATCTGTCGAAGATCCTGTCGGCCGAAGAGATCTGGTGTCAGGGGTTCAGCGAGCCCGGTGCGGGGTCGGACCTCGGCGCGTTGCGGTCGAGCGCCGTTCTCGACGGCGATCACTACGTGATCAACGGGCAGAAGGTGTGGACCACGCTCGCGCACGTCGCGAAGTGGTGCATCTTCCTCGCGCGCACGGACCCGGACGCGCCGAAGCACAAGGGCATCACGTACTTCCTGGTCGATATGGAGTCGCCGGGCGTGGAAGTGCGACCCCTGCGGCAGATGACCGGCACGGCTGAGTTCAATGAGATGTTCTTCACCGACGTCCGCGTGCCGCGCGAGAACATACTCGGCGACCTGAACGACGGCTGGCGCGTCGCGATGACGACGTTGATGAACGAACGGGGCACGCTCGGCTTCGCACTCAGCGTGCAGGCGCGCATCGCGCTGGACGAGCTGATCTCGAAGG
>Ga0207684_10005326_pt1 | contig 11894 bp, 7 predicted proteins | sample KBSK5501metaG_FD_184342 | JGI IMG/M metagenome (GOLD analysis project Ga0207684, IMG submission 184342) | Corn, switchgrass and miscanthus rhizosphere microbial communities from Kellogg Biological Station, Michigan, USA - KBS K5-50-1 metaG... | ecosystem: Host-associated > Plants > Roots >... | reverse complement strand
CGATCGCAAACCCCTGCAATGCAGTCTTTACGTCACGGATCGTTGCAATCTCGATTGTGCCTATTGCACCGAGTACGACAACAGCCGGCCGCATCCGAGCCTCGACGATTTGAAAAAATGGATACGGAAAATTCGCGAGCTTGGCACCATGCGCATTGCTCTCGTCGGCGGCGAACCGCTCGTGCATCCGAACATCGTCGAACTCGTTCGCTACTGTCGCGAGCTCGGCTTTGCCACCAGCCTAACCACCAACGGTTTCCTCCTCACCCGTAAACTCGTCGCCCAATTGGAAGGTGCCGGCTTGCAGGTTATGCAGATTAGCGTTGACCGGATGACCCCGAGCCCAATTACAAAAAAGTCGTTCAAGACGATTTTGCCCAAGCTCGATTATTTTAGTGATTCAAAAATCAGCCTGCATATCACCGGAGTGATTTGTGCCGATACCTTGCCCGAATCGCGGGCAGTGCTCGAGACTGGTTTGTCACGGGGAATTCCGACGGAAGTTCGCCTCGTGCATGCGGACCCGTTGCATCGGTTTCGCGTCGAGCGCGGACCGCGTGAAGAACTCGAACGCTTCATCGATTCGATGATCGAACGAAAACGCCGCGGGGAAAAGATTCACACCAGCGAGGCCATCCTTAATTACCAACGCAGTCTCCTCCGCGGCGAGCACGTTGAGTGGACCTGCGTGGCCGGCTACAAATTATTCTTCGTCTCGGCGCAAGGAAAATTCTGGATCTGCAGCATGGTGCACACCGACAAGCACATCATGGACGTCACTTTGGATGATCTCTACGCAAACTACCGCAAAAAGTCGTGCCAGGAAGGCTGTGGTGTTTATTGCGCAGTGAGTGCTTCGCTTCTCGTGGAAAAGCCGATCGCCGTGCTCGGGAAAGAAATCGTCGCCCGCACCAAGCGCATTCCGTCAATGTTTCGTCGTTCCTTAACTCCGAATGCCGACAAAGCGACGCACACCGCTATGGCAAATCCAGATGGAACGCATGAGATGAACGGCAGCACTCAAAGCGGCCCATCCGCAGATGACCGCGTAACTTTGCGGGAAAGCGTCTAACAAAAAACCACACGCCAGTATCCAAACGTAAACGTTCCTGCGCGCCGCGATTAGCCGGAAAGCACGGTCGAACGGGGTAACGTCATCCAGCAGGCGGCCTTTCGCCATCTTCGCCCGGCGTTTCGCGAATTCATCTAATAAGTGCGATCCGACGAGCAAAGCGAAAAAATAAAACACGTTCGGAAATTGGCCGCTTCGCCACAAATGAAAAGCGATAACCGCCCACCACGAATTCTCGATCAAATAATCGAGATGATGTTCCCACTTGCCGCGCTCGGTCATTTCAATTTTGACGCGCGACTGCTTGCCGTCCAGTCCATCAACGATCCCAAATATGAGAGCAGCGAGGATTCCGAGTCCGACACGGCCAGCTGCAAACGCTACCGTCGCCCCGCATCCGATGATGAAACCTGCAATCGTAATTTGGTTTGGCGTGATTCGCGTTTTGCAGAGAAGTGAGACGATTCCCGTTTCGATCGGTGCGTGGAAATAAGCCGGAAGGTCGAGCGTTCCCTTTTGGGCGGAATCGAGAATGATCCGCTCAGCCGAGCGACGGCTCTGCTCGGGCGGCGCTGGGAAACAGACCGGCCGCACGCGCCGACGCATGGTAATGATGTAATCATCCTCCGCAGCCGCATCCACGGTGTCGATCTTGCGGTTGTCGATCTTGTTTTTAAGTTCGTCAAAAAACGGCGCATCGGGCGAAAGTGCAAAGAGAAATTCCCTTGTGACCAACGCAGGCCCACACGGATTTCGGATTAAAGATCGCGCGAATTCTGGTGGATTCGAATCGACAAGTGCCGCGGATGACTCTTTTGCGCAGAGAGCGGCAAGCAAGCGCGCGTCACAATAAATGTTTGCCGGTATTATTAAGAAGCGCTCCGACGGACTTTGTTCCAAAAGCAGTTGGGCAGTAAGGGGCCGATTTGCACCCGAGACAAGATGGACAGTTATTTGTTCGCGCGCCCACGAACGATGCGCTAATTCAGCTCCGACGATTTCCGGCGTTGTCGAAAAAACAATGGCGCGGCGAAAACCGAGTCGTTGCAAAATGCGGAGCAAACGTTCGAGTAAGTTGACGCCGCACAATTCCATCAAAGCCTCGGGCGCATCCGCGATTAGAATTGGCAGGATGTTCTCCATCGCCCGCGAGAATAACGGCGCCGCGGCGCTCTGCCAACTGTCGGCGGCCAGCCTAAAGCTGCGTCACTCATCCCGTGAAAGAGGCTTGGCCCTGCGATGGTCGAGCTGCTTACTTAAAAATCGAACTTCGCGTGCCGCGCGGATGGCTGGCAGTGATGCGGCCATCTTTCATCTCGTGGATCCAATCGCACGCTTGGGCAATGGCGGGATTGTGCGTGGCGAGAAGCAGTGCTTTCCCGCCTCGCTGGACGATTTTTTGAAGCAGCTCAAAGGCACGCTCGGAATTGGCGGTGTCGAGGTTGCCGGTAGGTTCGTCCGCCAGGATCACCCGCGGGTCGTTGGCCAGGGCACGCGCGATCGCCACGCGTTGTTGTTCGCCCCCGGAAAGATGGCGGCTGGGTCTGCGCAGTTTGTCGCCTAGCCCAACCGCTTCAAGCAACTCGGCGGCTCGCTCGCGCATCTCCTTATCGGAAAGCTGTCCGAACCTGCGCATCGGGATCATCACATTCTCCTGCGCGGTGAAGTCTTCCATCAGGAAGTGGAATTGAAAAATGAAGCCGATGAACTTGCTCCGCTGATGTGCCAGTTCGTCATCGCTCAGGTGCGAGACCGGCTCCGATTCGATTGAAACAAGGCCGGCATCGGGTGGATCTAGCAGACCGAGAATATAGAGCAACGTGCTCTTGCCGCAGCCGGACGGACCGACAACGGCGTGGATGCTGCCTGACTCGAGATCAAGCGAAACGCCCCGCAATGCGTGCACGCGCTCCTCCTCTTCGCCCAAATAGCGCTCGATTTCCTGGCAACTGAGGCAGATTTCCCCATTCATACGCTCGAGCCACGCAGCGTAACGACTGGTGGCAGCTCGGCCGCGCGGCGCGCGGGCACGTAACTCGCGATGAACACGGCGAGGATCGCGAGCAGGGTCGCGAACACGTAGTGCCGCCAATCCCATGTCACCAAAAAATAATCACTGTAAAGCAGTCCGCGGATCCGAATGGGAATATGCGATACTCCCCAAGTCATCAGCGCGCCGAGCAAACAGCCGAACACGGAGCCGGCCACGGCGATGAGGGCGCCCTGCCACAGAAAAATCGCGCTAATGTCGATCCGCCGGTAACCCATTGAACGCAAAATTGCGATCTCCTTTATCTTCGCGAGAACAGACATCGTCAGCACATTGAAAATACCGAAACCGGCGAGCAGAATGATGAGCGAAACGGTAATCGCGACCGACATCCTTAAGGTCAGAAAAAGCTGGAGCGTGCTTTCCTCACGCTGTTGCCAGCTATCTGCTCCATGCTGAAATAATTTTTCGAAATGACTGGCCAAAGCCGGTGCGCGGTTCGGATCGCGCAGTTTGTAGATAATCATTGACGCGCCAAACGGTCGTTGCAGCAGCGTTTGTGCGACCCGCGCATGCGAATAGACGCGAGTCCCATCAATCGATCCGATGCCAGCGCGCGCGATCGCCGCAACGGTGAAACGCCAGTACTCGCCGCTCGGTGCCAGCAGTTGCACGGTATCGCCGATGCCGGCCTGAAGTGCTTCCGCCAGCCGCGAACCAAGGATGATCGAGCTGGTGTTATTTCGAAAATCATCAAAGTTGCCTTCGACCAGTTGGTGGAGAAGATCGGTCGTTTGCGCATGGAGCGCGGGCTCGATTCCGTAAAGGTCGACAGTCGCATTTTCAAATCCAGCGCGCGCGCTCACAGTCCCTCGCAAAACGGGCGAACAGGAAACGACGTTGGAAAATTGCCTGCTCACCCGCATGATTTCATTTGCGTTGGTGATCCCCTCGAAATACGCACGGCGTCCAACCTTGCCGTCTGAAGTCTTCGAGGAGACCATGAGCGGCTCGTAACGCGGGCGGAACCGTGACCGGATCATCAGCGCGCCATTGCTGCCGATAGTGGAATCGATGAAATGGCGAGCAAACCCCTGCGTTTGGGCCTGCGTGCAGATGAAAATGGCGACTCCGAAAACGACACCGCTTAGACTCAGGAGCAACGCGCGTTTGCGATGCGTTAAAAAACGCAACGCAATGTGAAGCGGCGGCGTCATGGTTTTGACGCTTGCGACACGTCTTCGATTCGTTGTCGCACGGGTTCTCCGGGATGCAATTTGTCCTGATCGGACAGGACCACGTGATCGCCGTCCGCGAGGCCGCTTAGCGCTTCTGTGAAATCGAGCGTTCGGTAGCCCGCCTGGACAGTGCGAGCATGCACAATGCCCGCTTTCACGATCAGGGCCTGATCGACGAGCAGGGCGCGGGTGGGCACGAGCAGAACGTTTTCGTGTGTGCCAGTGATGATGTTCATCTCACCGGTCATTCCGGCCATCAAATTGTCGGGCGGATTTTCCATCTCCAAGACAATGGTGTAGCGCTGGGTGGTCGGATCGGCTGCCGGCTGGATCGACGTAACGTGGGCTGTAAAGGTCTTGGTCCGATAAGCGTATAGCTGCAGCTTCGCCTTCATCTTCGGTTTCACCTCGCCCACGTCCTCTTCGTTCACTTCACCACGGACATAATTTTTGCGCGAAGCTACTGTGAACAGCTCATTGCTCTCCGAAACCAGTTCGCCATCGATCGTCTGGATGTTTGTGAGGAGACCGTCGATGGGCGACCTCACTTCTGAGTTTTTCATCTGTGCTTCCAGTTTTTTTGTAGTTTCTTCCAAAGCATTGAGATTACGGTCTCGGTCGATCCGCTCCGTCTCCACGGCGCTGCGCAAGCGATTCACTTCGCTTTTCGCCTTCTCGTACTCCACCGCTGGCACATTCCCTGAAGCGACCACTTTGGATAACCGTTCCAGGTTATCTTCTGCTGCTTTCAGCGGTTCCGACGAGGGAACCGGGACTGCGGCGCGCTGGATTGCGGCCTCCAGGTCCGCGCGTGCCTGTTTCAGTAGTCGGGCAGTTGTTTCGTCGGCAATGGTCGCGAGCAACTGTCCTTTCTCCACGCTTTTGCCGATCGCGCCGCGCCCGGCCGAGAAAGGCTCTGCCAATTGGATGAATCCGGAGTTTTGAGCGCGAACGTGCGGCGCAAACGCCGGCTCAATTCGCACCGTGCCGTAGACCGCGGAGATCGCCGTGCCGCGCTGCACTCTGGCTACCTCCGCCACCGGCAGGAAAAGATACCAGACGATGGCGAAGAGAAGCACCAGAAGTGCCCCACCGATCCACAAGACCCTTTTTGATTCCGGCAATTTCAATCGCTGGAACTAATGCAGGTTTTGCGCGGTGTCTTCGGAAAATTGAAAATAGCGCCCGGTGACGCGGTCCCACTCGGCCACAGCGAGATTGTGTTCATAGATCGCCTCTAATAGTCCGCTCTTGGTCCCCAAAAAGGCATTTTGAGTGACGCGGTATTCGAGCGGCGACGCCAGGCCGCTGGCCAGGTTTTCCTGTACCGTGCGTGCGCTTTCCTCCGCGGCAGTCGCTGCGGAGGCGAACGATTTTTCACGGACCTCAGTTGTCTTAAGATAGTTCGCAATATGCGAGAGGTCGCGAGGAATATTCGCCTCCAGTTTCCGGCACGTCAGTTCGTTTATCTCTCGCGCCGAGCGCGCCCGGAGAACTGCGCCTCCCACCTTGCCATTATCGATGACCCGCCACGTGTACGCCGCCCTCTCGCGAATTTCTGACCCGATAAAATCCTGCGTCCTACTCGTTGAGCCTTGCCGATGAATGCCAGTGACTGGAACGTACTCCCCGTGAATGCTTCCGGTAACGGCAGGATAATAATCGGCCGCGATAATCCGCTGATCTTCGTTGGCCGCGCGCACAAACAAACGCGCAAGTCTAAGATCGGCCCTCCGCTGTAACGCCGCTGCTGTTTCGGAATCCAGATCGACCCGCACCGGGATAGACTGCAGTTCGCCTTCAGGCTCGGGCAGCGAAGCCTTGGCGGGGTTGATGGCCATCGCCTCGGCCAATTCCAATTGGGCGCCCAAATAGGCGCGATGCGCGCTTTCAATTTGCGTGTCCAATTCAGACGCCTGAACTGTCGCGCTTGTAAGTGCGCTCTTATCAGCCAGCCCGGCTTCGAAACGAGTCCTTTGAGTAGTCACGTTCTCCTGCAGTCTTCGCTGCTGTTCTCTTCGGATGGATTCGAGCGATCGATAGTAAAGCGCGGAGTAAAACGCCAGGCGCGCCGCGTGCAATTGGTCCACGACAGCAACATTCAATTGCTGTTGTGCAATCAAGACTTCGACATCGCCCCGCCGCAGAGAAGCGGGCAGAGCCGCGTTGAACAAGGTCTGCGTCAAGACGCCGCGTCCCACGCCAAACCCTTTTGTCCCGCTTTCACCTGCGCGGTGGCCACCCTGAACACCCGCAGGCACGCCCAATTCGACGTCAGGCCAAGCGACGGAACGAAAAACCAGCCGTTGCCCCGCGGCTTGTTCGAGGCCTGATTTCGCTTCCTGGATGGCCGGGTTTCTTTCCAGCGTGGTTTGCAGAACAGTTTCTAGTGTGACGGCATAGGCCGGAGATGTGAAACAAGCCACGGCGACTGCTACAGACCGGCTCCCCAGAAACAGAAATCGTTGCTTCATCGCTGACCTAATTTGTTCGGTGGGCGTGCGACGTCGGCAGCTTGTGCCGCATTGCGTTTTTCGTTCTTTGCATCCCTGATTTTTGATCCGAAATCGAGCGCTTCCGCCGAACTCCCGCAGGCGTGCGCCAGACGGGCAAGAGCCGCGTTGTGCAAGTAGATTGCGCTGAGTCGCGTCGTGCGAGTCCGAGTGACGTCGGATGCGGCTTGCAGGATGTCGAGTTGTGTTCCCAATCCGGCAGCAAAATTGCTTTTGGCAATGTCGAGAGCTTGATCCGCGGCCTGAACATTATTTGTCTCAGTTTCGAGCACGCGATCAGCCTGTTGCAGATCAAAAAAAGCGCTGCGCACTTCTGAGGCAACAGCGCGGCGAGCGGCTGCCAACGCCTGCACGGCCGCTTCGCGTCGCGCGCGGGTAGCTTGCATCCGCCCTTTGGTCGCGAACCCATCGAAAATGTCCCATGTCGCGTTTATCCCCACTACATATCCGTAATTAAATTCTGGACCGACCGCCGGATCGCGCTCGCTGTAAAGCTCGTATCCAGAAAAAGCGCGGACATGTGGCCGCATTGCGCTCCGATCCAGGATGTATTGCTGGTCCTCAATCGCGATGTCCTTCTGCCGAGCTTTGATGACCGCCCGATTTGCATCCGCCCGGGCCAGGCAATCGTTCAGGTCGGGGTGATTCGGCTGATATTGCAATTCTCCCGACACCTCAAACGGCGCTGCCCCGGTTCCGGGGCGAGCCTCCAAGCCAAAAAGGTCTCCCAGCCGGAGGTAGGAATCTTTTAATTGCGTCTGAGCGTTGAAGAGTTCCGGCTGCTCGTTAGCCAGGGCCACCTCAGCGCGTTGCACGTTTAATTTACCAACGATGCCGGCGTTGAAACTTTGCTGCTGGCTCTTGAGTTCCTCGTCCAGGACCCGGACCGAGTCCTGTCGCACTCGCACTTTCGCTCGATTCAGGAGAAGATCATTAAAGGCGATCCGGACATCCATCGCCACGTGGCTGGCAGTCTCCTGCAACTCATAATTCTGCTTCTCGATATTCAACTGCGCGATGGCGCGTTGGCTGGTTACCTGTCCGCCAGTATAAAGATTCTGTTCGAGCCGTAGCGTCGCGTTGTAGTCTTCCTGGCGGAGTTGCGATTGGCTCTGTTGCTGTCGTTTGTCGTACAGCCCAGTTGAGGTAAGGGATGGGAGAAATCCGGAGCGGGCTTCAATCAACCCGCCGCGTGCCCCGATTACTTTTTTACGTGCGATCGCGATGTCCGGATTCTGGGCCTGCGCGAGAGCGACTGCTTGTTCGATGTTGTAAGTGGGGACTACGCTGAATGCTTGCGGCGAGACGGACAAAGCACCGATCAGCATGCTAGTGGCCGCGAACTTCGAACGCATTTGGTGTATCTCCTTGCGAGGGCCTTCCCTGCACCAGGAATGCCCGTGACTGTTGCCCTTATAACAGTTCTTGCAAGCTGGCGCGACCTCGGACACATTCGGTGCTTTAATTGGAGCCTGGGCCGCTGCGAAAGGGGTTAAGAGGGTAATTGATCGACGCGGCCAAGTTCTGCCTTTGTTATTGCATGAGAAAAATACGAATCGCCATTGTCGGAGTTGGTAATTGCGCCAGCTCGCTCGTCCAGGGAATAAATTTTTATCACGGCTCCTCGCCCAACGGCTCAGGTACCGGGCTGATGCATCGCCAGATCGGCTCGTATCGGCCGGACGACATTGAAGTCGTTGCCGCATTTGATATCGACCGGCGCAAAGTCGGGCTCGATGTGAGCAAGGCCATATTTTCGCCGCCGAATTGCACGAAAGTTTTCTGCGAAAAAATCAAGCTCACCGGCACAATCGTCAAAATGGGCTGCGTGTTCGACGGTTTCGCCCCCCACATGCAAGACCAGGACCCCTTGCGCACATTCCTGCCGCTGGAAAAGGAATCCACCCGCGAACAAATCGTATCCGAATTGCGGGATTCCGCGGCGGAACTCATGGTCAATTATCTTCCGGTCGGCTCCGAAGAGGCGACCCGCTTCTACGCCAGTTGCGCGCTCGAAGCCGGCCTCGGTTTCGTCAACAACATCCCCGTCTTCATCGCCAGCGATCCGGTCTGGGCCAAACGCTTCGCCGACAAAAATCTGCCGGTGATTGGCGACGACATCAAAGCGCAAATGGGCGCGACAATTTTGCACCGGATGGTTGTCGATCTTTTCCGCAAACGCGGCGTAAAACTGATGCGCACCTATCAACTGAACACCGGCGGCAACACCGATTTCCTGAACATGCTGAATCGCACCCGGCTCGCCTCGAAAAAGGTTTCCAAGACTGAAGCCGTCCAATCGGTAATCGGCGAACGCCTGGCCGACGAGAATATCCACATCGGCCCGAGCGATTACGTGCCGTGGCAACTCGACAACAAGGTCGCCTTTATCCGCGTGGAAGGCCGGCTCTTCGGCGATGTGCCCATGGAGATCGACGTCAAACTTTCCGTCGAAGACTCACCGAACTCGGCCGGCGTCGCCATCGACGCTATCCGTTGTTGTAAACTGGCGCTCGATCGCGGCATCGGCGGCGTGTTGAATTCCGCCTCCGCCTATTTCTCCAAACATCCGCCCGTGCAAATGACCGACGACGAAGCCTATCGCTGCGTCGAGCAATTCATCCGCGGCGAGCGCGACCGCTAGTCAGTTCGAACGCAACGAGGTAGCGCGGCCCTTCAATTCGTGGTTTTTGTCCTTCCGTCAAAAGCCATCGAGCGCATCCGGGCGAATTTCATCTTCGAGTTGCGCGGGCGGAAGCTGTTCCAGCCGGCGCCATTCGATTCGCAGTTCTTCCGCAGAATAAAGCAGCAGACGGCCAAGCGCGGTCGAGAACAAACCGGCTTCCACTTCGAGGCGCGTAATGTCCGTGACCGCTTTCCAGTAAGCGGCCAACTGCGGGCGGTAACGCGCGCGAAAGATTTCGGCATCGCTTGAGGAAACATCGTTCGTTTTCCAATCAAGCAGAAGGCATCGGCCAGCTTTGCGGTTAATCATGATCGAATCGATCAAGCCTTCAAGCACGCTGCGATCGTTCCTGCGCCACGAAAACGGAAACTCGGCGTGAAATAACGTTTCATCGCTCGCAAGAAAACGAGCGATGCTCGCATCGCTGAACAAATTCCCCCGCGTGGCGTTCCAGTCTTTCACCGCGGCTTTTGCGTCAGGAGAAATCGGCAATTGTTTTTCGAATAACTTTTGCGCGGGGTCGATTCCGGCCTTCCAATCCAGGCGCTCGAAAAATTTGTGCCACCAGCGGCCATAGAGCGTGGCCAGATTATCGAGTCGCGAGCGCGTCCGCACCTCTGCCGGAACTTCCGAATCGAGCGCGCTCGGTGTGATCTTGCGCATGAATTCTGAAGCGCGTTTCGCGGCGCGCTTGAGTTCGCGAGAAGTTAACGGCTCGATTTCGGCACCGTTTTTCTGCGACGCGGGCCCCACGGTCGGGGAAGGTTCGAGGACTTCATCGATCGTGCTGCTGTGTTGATCGAATTCGGCGGAATAAAAATCCTTGTCGCGAATCAGTCGTCGAAGTTGTGCTGTCCTCGGCAGTTTGCCTTCGCTATTAGAGAAGATTTCCTGATCGAGCACAACTACGAGCGTGTGGCGCGCCCGCGTCGTTGCGACATAGAGAAGGCGTTCAAGTTCCTGCTGTTGCGCCTGCTCGATCTCGTCTTTCAAATCCTTCGATTTGTCTTCTTTGCCGAACGCGATAATCAGCTCGCCATCCCCGGGCGATTTCACGAAATGCGGATAACGCGGCGAGGGCGGCCGCAGCTCGCGCGCGAGGAATGGCACGATCACCGCCTGCCATTCCGAGCCTTTCGCCTTGTGCGAAGTGATGAGTTGGATTGCGTTGTCGTCAGCGGTGAAACGGACGGCGCGCGGCGTCGCAAAATCGTTGCGTAACTGTTCGGCGAACTCTGCCGGGATCATTCCGATCGCTTCCGCTTCTGCCGCTTGTGCGAGCATGGCATCAAGTTCGCGTGCGAGATCGCCGAACTCCGTCGCCGGCAATAGGAGCAAACGCTCGCGCAATTGCGTTTGCTCGATGATCAAAGTGACGGCGTCAAATAACGCCAGGCCCTCTGCGCGTTGGCGAATTTCTGCAAGCGTACGTAAAAGCGAGGAGATTCTTCCGGTCGCCGATAAAATCTCGTCGATGCGAAATCTCGCTTTCTGCCCTTCGGAAAAGACGGCAAGATCGTGATCGGACGTGCCGAAGATCTCACGGAGCACGCCGACGATTTCGTAAGCATTGAGGGGGTCGGTCAGGATCGTGAGGAGCGCGGTCAGCCACGCATAAGCTGGACTGTCGCCTTTGACATCGTTTTCAGATTGGATCGCCACCGGCAAACCGACGCGGCGCAACGCTGCGGCCGTCGTTTGCAGCCAGGCTTTGCGCGGACAAAGGATCGCTACATCGCGCCAAGAATCGGCCGAAAGTTTTTTCAGTCCCGCGTCCTTGATCCATCGCGCAAGATATCCCGCTTCGATGCGTGCCTTTTGGTAGTCCTTGAGCCTTTTTCCTTCCGGCAACAGTTCTTTCGCGACAAGCGGCACGCGAATGACTTTCCCAGGAAGAATTTCCGGTCGCGGTTGCAATTCGACGAAGGGCACCTGTCCGGCCGCATTGTTCAGGATCTCGCGAAAGGTTTCGTTAACGAAATCGAGTTGCTTCTCGTCTAGCCGAAACGTGACAGCAAATTCAAGGCTCTCACCGTTCTTGTCGGCAATGAGCGTTTCATGAACAGCCCGGTAATAATTCAGGTCCGCCCGCTGCCAGTAAATCGATTGCTGGAAATCACCGACCATGCAGAAGTGGCTGGGCCGCGGACCCAGATGTCGATCTTGCAACCAAAGACCCTTCGCTTTCGGCGGACGCGTCGCTTCCAGTAGCACGGAAAATTGCAACGGCTCAGTGTCCTGCGCCTCGTCGAGAATGACACGAAAGTTTTCTTCGCGGATCCTCTGCGCGGCGATCGGATGTTGCAGCAACTCTTCCGCGAGTGCGATTTGATCTCCGTAGGTGACGAGTCCGTGGTCGAGTCGAAAGTCGAGATAATCACGCTGCACCTCAGCC
>Ga0207684_10005325_pt1 | contig 11895 bp, 7 predicted proteins | sample KBSK5501metaG_FD_184342 | JGI IMG/M metagenome (GOLD analysis project Ga0207684, IMG submission 184342) | Corn, switchgrass and miscanthus rhizosphere microbial communities from Kellogg Biological Station, Michigan, USA - KBS K5-50-1 metaG... | ecosystem: Host-associated > Plants > Roots >... | reverse complement strand
CCCCAAGGGCCGCAGAATCATCACCGCCCTGCTGGCCGCCTGTCACGCTGATGTTGAACAACTTACAAAAATCGCTGCCTGAACTTCCTAGCGAAACTGTGCGAAGTTGCATGTCAGCAGTGCAAAGATCGCACAGAAGAAACTGGGCTTGATTTAGGGTTGGGTTCGGACAGAGCCACTAGTGCAAAACTCATCTTCGTGTTCTTTGCGGCCTTCTGTTTAGAATTTTTTCTGTCTTTGCCGCGGGTCAAACGGCGTTTTCGACGTTCCCGCTCGATCCCGCTGGATCCCGGCGTTCCCGGCGTTTCAACTGTCGGCGTTGCCGGCGTTGACCTACGAAGTAGGTTAGGGGATGCAGTCGTTTCGGTTTCATCCCGCGGTTGAGCAGTGGTTTGGGCGGACGTTCGGTACCCCCACGGAGCCGCAACATGCCGGTTGGCCGGCGATTCAGTCGGGGACGCATACGTTGTTGGCTGCGCCGACCGGGTCAGGGAAAACTTTGGCTGCGTTTCTGGCTGCGCTGGATCAGTTGTTTCGGGATGGACTTGAAGGAAGTCTACCGGATGAGACTCGGATCGTTTATGTGTCGCCGTTGAAGGCGCTGAGCAATGATATCCACAAAAATCTGGAGCAACCGTTAGCTGGGATCCGAGCGACGGTGAAAGAGGGATACGGGCGTGATGTCGATATCCGGGCGGAGGTGCGAACTGGTGATACCCCGGCAGCGAAGCGGCAAGCCATGATTCGGAAGCCGCCGCATATTCTGGTTACTACGCCTGAATCATTCTATTTGCTGCTCACCTCGGTGTCCGGGCGCAAATTGTTGGAAACGGTGCGGACACTGATCATTGACGAGATTCACGCCGTGGTCAGTAGCCGGCGCGGATCGCATCTGGCGCTCAGTGTGGAGCGACTGGACGCGCTGGTAAATGGTCCCCTCCAGAGGATCGGGCTTTCTGCTACGCAGAAGCCGATGGAGGAAGTTGCGCGGTTCCTGGTCGGGACACGGAACCTGGACGAGAACGGGAACGCTCGATGTTCGATCATCGATTGTGGTCATAACCGCAAACTCGATCTGGCGATTGAGTTACCTGATTCACCGTTGGACGCGGTGATGTCGAATGAAGTCTGGGCGGAAGTTTACGGGCGATTAGCCGATCTGATTGCTGCGCATCGGACCACGCTGGTGTTCGTGAATACGCGCCGATTAGCGGAACGTGTGACGCATCATCTCAGTGAACGATTGGGGAAAGACGGCGTCACTTCGCATCACGGGAGTTTATCGGCCAAGCTTCGATTGGATGCTGAGCATCGGTTAAAGCGAGGTGAACTGAAAGCGTTGGTAGCGACTGCTTCTTTAGAGCTTGGTATCGACATTGGATCAATTGATCTGGTCTGCCAGCTCGGTTCGACGCGTTCTATAGCGACTCTGCTGCAACGGGCTGGACGCGCGGAACATCGGTTGGGCGGAATGCCCAAGGGTCGGCTATTTCCATTGAGCAGAGATGAGTTAGTTGAAACGGTTGCTATCCTTCGCGGTATCCGGAACGGTGAACTGGACAGGTTAGAGATGCCGCAGAAACCGCTCGATCTGTTGGCTCAGCAGATGGTTGCTTGCGCTGCGTCCGAAGACTGGGGCGAAGATCAGCTCTTCGAATTGATGCGGTCCGCATACCCGTATCGAGGCCTGACACACAAAGAGTTCGACGATGTCCTGCGGACCTTGGCGGAAGGGTTCAGTACGCGGCGTGGCCGGCGGTCTGCGTTGATTCATCACGATGCGGTGAATCATCGGGTTCGAGCCCGGCGCGGAGCTCGGCTTCTGGCGCTGACTTCCGGAGGGGCGATCCCGGACAACGCGGATTACCGGGTAGTCGTGGAGCCGAGCGAAACTTTCATTGGGACGGTGAACGAAGATTTCGCGGTAGAAAGTATGGCGGGCGATATTTTCCAGCTCGGTAATGCCTCTTGGCGGATCCTGGGTGTTAACTCGGGGATCATGCGAGTCGAGGACGCGCATGGGCAACCGCCCGGGATCCCATTCTGGTTGGGTGAAGCGCCCGGGCGCACGGCCGAGGTATCACGCTCGGTTTCGCAGTTGCGGGGTGAGGTTGAGAAAAGGATTGAGTTTGAAAGCGTTCAAAGAGAGGACGAGTCGACGTCAGGGGTTCAGGTCGCGCAGGAGCGCGAACCCTACCGGGCGATTTTTGGGCTCGGGCTATCTGAGGCTGGAGTTGTCCAGCTGGCTGATTATTTCGCCGCAACCTATCGCGCGCTGGGCGTTATCCCATCACAGGAAAAGCTGGTGCTGGAGCGGTTCTTTGACGAGTCCGGCGGGATGCAGTTGGTGATTCATTCTCCATTCGGGATCCGGGTGAATCGGGCTTGGGGACTGGCGCTGCGTAAACGGTTTTGCCGGTCGTTTAATTTTGAGTTACAAGCCGCTGCCACGGATGACGCCATTGTGCTGTCCCTTGGGACCCAACACTCGTTTCCGCTGTTCGATGTTTTCCGTTATCTGAACAGCAAAACGGTGCGCGACCTTTTGATTCAAGCGTTGCTTGATGCGCCCATGTTCGGGATTCGTTGGCGCTGGAACGCGACACGATCGCTTGCTCTGCCGCGCCAACGGAGCGGACATAAGGTACCCGCTCCGTTGCAAAGGATGGAAGCGGAGAACCTGCTCGCGGCAGTGTTTCCAGATCAGTTGGCTTGCTTAGAGAATATCGCCGGTGATCGTGAAATTCCTGAACATCCTTTGGTGCAGCAGACAATCGACGATTGTTTGACCGAGGCGATGGATATCGATGGGTTGATTGCTTTGCTCGAGCGGATTGAGGGCGGCTCGGTCGAATGTATCGCCCGAGATTTGCCGGAGCCGTCACCGTTTGCTCATGAGATCCTGAATGCTAAACCGTACGCTTTTCTGGATAACGCGCCGTTGGAAGAGCGGCGGACGCAAGCGGTTTATACGCGGCGCGCTAGTGAATCGTCCTCTGCTGAGGCTGGGCTGGGGATTCTGGACGTCGCTGCGATTGAAAAGGTTTGTGCCGAAGCTTGGCCAAGCGTGACGAGTGGAGATGAGCTGCATGAAACGTTGCTGTTAATGGGAGCTGTTCGTGACGAGGAGATGCCACAGCTGGGAACCGAGGTCTCGAGTTGGATTGATTCGCTGAAGTCCGAGAAACGGATTGGGATGATGAAAACGCCCACCGGGCGTTTCTGGGTGGCGGCGGAGCGGTTGCCGATGTTGCAGACTGTTTACCCGGGCTGCGAGGTTGAGCCGGGTTTGGTCGCGCCTGCGGCAGAGCGGGAACGTGGTTGGTCACGTGAAAATGCCGTGCGCGAATTGGTCCGGGGACGAATGGAAGTGAGTGGGCCGGTAACGGCAACCTGGCTTACCACATTTTTTCAGCGCTCGGCGACGGATATTGAAGTGGCGCTTCTGGCGCTGGAGGCGGAAGGATTCGTTTTGCGCGGGAAGTTTCATCCCGATGCCACGGAAACGGAATGGTGCGATCGACGGCTTCTGGCGCGGATTCATCGACTGACAATCAACCGGTTGCGAGCGGAGATTCAGCCGGTCTCAATTACCGAGTTCCAACGATTTCGTTTAGCCTGGCAACGGGCGGACCCGGAATATCAGGTGGAAGGTATTGACGGTATTAGGGCTGTCCTGGAATCACTCGACGGTTATGAGTTGCCGGCCGGCGCATGGGAACCGGAGGTGTTGGCGCTGCGGGTCAAAGATTATGCGCCGGCGTTGCTGGATCAGCTCTGCTTTACCGGGCGGATCGGCTGGGGACGATTTACTTCGCCGCAAAATAGTAACGGCCGATCAGTCTTACCGGTGCGCTCGAGTCCGGTATCATTGTTCACCCGGGAACAGCTTCCACATTGGCTCGCGCTGACACCGCGTCCTGAACCGGCCGGATTTTCGCCTGACACCCAGTCTACGCTCGAGACTTTAGCGCGGGGTGGTGCGCTCTTTTTCGGGGAACTGGTGAAACAGACCGGCTTATTGCCATCGCGAGTTGAACGCGCACTCGCTGAGCTGGTCGCACAGGGCCTGGTCACAGCCGATAGTTTTGAAGGGTTACGCGCGTTGTTGATGCCGGAAGAAAAACGGGCACCGTTCTCCGCCGCGGAACGGCGGAAACATCATAAAGCTGTGACCAGCGTTGAATTCGCCGGGCGCTGGTCGTTGTTGCGCCCAATCACGTCCGCGATCACGTCCGCGCCGGCACATAAATCGGAAGAAGCGGTTGAAGCTTTTGCTAGAGCGCTTTTGCGCCGGTACGGGGTCGTGTTTCGCCGGATGCTGGAACGTGAATCGATTCATGTGACCTGGTTTGAGTTATGTCGAGCTTATCGCCGGCTGGAAGCACAGGGCGCAATTCGTGGCGGTTATTTTGTGAATGGTGTCAGCGGTGAACAATTTGCTTTACCTGAAGCTGTCGGTTTGTTGCGTTCAATCCGCAAGAAACCAGCTACCGGTGCCCTGATCACAATCAGCGCGGCGGATCCGTTGAATCTAGCCGGGATTCTTACACCCGGACTGCGTATTACCGCGATCAGCGCTCACCGGATCCTGCTTCGAGATGGCGTGCCGGTGGCGGCTCTGAAAGCGGGGCAATTGATTCCGATGGGGAGCGAAGCGCCGGATTTGGCGGTAGAGCGAGCGTTGAAAGTTGGAAGCATGCCGGCGGTGTTGAGGCCGTACTACGCGTGACGCGGTACGGTCATAACCGGCCGTGATCGGACAATTGCCTCAGGCCGAGGGGCCGCCCTGGAACTCAATTCCATATTCGGCTGCCAGTTTGACGATAACCGGAAATTCGGGCTCCCCGTTTTTGAATTCTTCACTGCAAGCCGCAAAGAAACGATCAAAACCACCAGGCACGCATAACACAATGACCGTGAGGTTGTCGTTTCCCAGCACTCTGGGCCCGTGGGGAATTCCTTTCGGCAGATAGATAACGTCACCCCTTCGCCAACGGAGCACTTCACCGCCGCGATTGATCTCAACTTCACCCGATTCGATCAGAAATGTTTCATCGGTCGTGCGGTGCAGATGCGGTGGCGTAACGTTGCCGGACGAAGCGAACACCCGTAACACGCAAAAAGCATCACCCGTTTCCTCCGAACTAACCAGCACATGTGCTTCCTGCCCGAACGCCCGTATAATACGGCTGTTGTCGGTTCCCACGGATTTGGTTAAAATATTGTCTATCATCGTCTCACCAATGGCCATCCTGCGTCGGCCACTAAAGTTTTACGAGCATTTTGTCCCAGCCGAATAATTTCTTTCCGGCACGGACTACACAGGGTCTCACAGCGATTGCAATAAAAAATGGCTAACTAGCGCTATCCACCACGCCGAGAGTCGACTCAATCCATGTAAGGCCTGGCGAAGGACGAGAGGCGAGATGGCCAATCGGCGAGACGGCGCTGTCGCCGCTTCTAGCACTCGTTCTCAAAAAAGCCGCGCGCAAAATGTCCAAAACTCATGGGGCCTGATCGTTGTACAGGAGAAAGGCACGTGACGATGATAAACTGGACATTGAGGAAATTGGTTGCCGCGGTAGCACGAGACCGGGTGATCGAGGTGGTTGTTCAGGCATTAGAAATATTGCCTGCGCTGATGGTGATGCTGGCTGTGATAACGTTGCGGACGGCTTCGGCGAAAGATGTGAATGACCCTCAAAAAAACAGTGGTGATCCTTTAGTGGCTGAATTGGGGAACGGGTTTTTGTCTGGTACTGCGCAGGTTAATGGAACGAGAATTCATTATGTTCGCGGTGGCACCGGGCCTGCCTTGGTCTTAGTGCACGGGTTTCCGCAGGACTGGTATGAGTATCATAGCATCATGCCGCGGTTAGGGAAGCGGTTCACGGTTGTTGCAGTTGATCTGCGCGGGTTAGGTGCGTCGAAGGCGACTGCGGACGGTTACGATGCGGCCAACATGGCGGAGGATGTGCATCAGGTGGTGACGACGCTCAAGTTGGATCATGTCTATATTGTTGGACACGATATTGGTGGGATGGTGACTTATGCGTTTGTGCGACGGCACCCGGAAATCACGCGGGGCGCGACGATCCTCGATGTGCCGCTTCCAGGTATCGCAGGCTGGGACGACAGTATGAGTGATCCGCGTGTCTGGCACGTTCATTTTATGCAGGTGCCGGGTCTTGCAGAAAAACTTCTGGTGGGCCGATCATCTTATTTTCTCGGCTATTTCTTCAACTTCGGGAAGTTCACACCGAAGGAGAAAGCGCATTTTATAAAGGCTTACGCCAGCTCTTCCCAGATTCGAGCTGCGCTCGAAATTTATCGCGCGTTTCCAGTCAACGCCAAATTTAACGCAGAACAACGTGACCCAAACAATGTGCCGTTGTTTCTGGCGGCCGGAGACGGATCACCTTTTGCCAAGCTGGTTCCGAACATGGCCGAAAATCTCCGGGCGAACGGATGCAGCATGTTGAGACAGGGTCGATTCAAGGAAGTGTCCACTACGTTGTGAATGATCAGCCCGATGTGGTGGCGGCGCTCATTGAGCGAAACGCTGCGCTTCCGTAGGAAGCGCAGCTTAACGCGGTCATCGCCGACAATGCCAACATCGCCGACAACTGAAAGCCGGGAACGGAAGAAGGCGGCGAGCGGTGAGAAGTGAAAGGTGAAACGCCCGCCGTCGCTGAAGCTATGGCGGAAAGGCCGCTGCCCCTCCTCCCTCCTGTCGTCTCCTGACTCCTGTATTCTGTATTCTGTCTCCTTCGAACACACATTCCGGCATTCGGAACAAAAAACGGCGGGTGATCAACTTCCTGCGGTTTAGTAGCCCCTAATCCAAATCCAGGCAGCGGGGACCGTAGGGTGAATGCTGCCAGAACTTAAAAAAGGGAGTGTTATGAAACTCGGTTTTATCTGTCCTAACTTACCCGGCCACATTAACCCGGCGGCCACGTTCGCGCGCAAATTGCAGGCGCGTAATCATGAGGTTGTCTTTCTTTATTCATCCGACGCAGTTGGGCTACCGTGTGCGCCCGGCCCGCAGAAGGATCATATTGTTCGGAAAGTTCCCGAAGTCAGCAAAATGCACGGTAATGACGCTTTGGAATTTTCTGTCGGGGCGATAATGGCGCAAACGGAGACGATTTTAGAGACGTTGCCGGCGATGGTGAAAGAAAACGGGATCGATGCGTTAATCATCGATACAGTTCAATTTTACGCGGAGTTGGGTGCGATACATTTGGGCCTGCCTTACATCCAGATAGCAGGGGCTCTGCATATCGATTTTACCGGTTATACACCTCTTTCGATCTATGGTTGGCCTCATCAAACTACCCCTGAGGCTTTGGCGAGAAATCAAGACGGATTGGTGAACTTTACCCGAATTCTCAGGTTGGGCGATACAGGCGTCAGAGCTTATGCGAAAAGGGTCGGATTGAAAGTCGACTGGGACGATCTCAGTTCAACGGTGTCTCCGTTAGCGTCTATCACCCAAGTTCCTAAAGCCTTCGACTTTGAGAATCCCTATTGGCCTCCGCAGTTCCATCATACAGGCCCGTTTCATGATGATGAAAGCCGGCCGAAAGTGGAGTTCCCTTGGGATCGAGTAACCGGTGAGCCGATGGTCTATGCTTCAATGGGCACGATATTAAATGGCCGGGCGGATGTTTTCCGGACCATGGTTGGTGCACTGGCGAAACACAAAGATTTGCAACTGGTGCTTTCGGTTGGCGAAAACGTTGATCCGGCGCAGATCGGTCCGGTTCCGAGCAATGCGATCATCGTAAAGAAGGCGCCACAATTGGAGCTGTTGAAGAAGGCATCGGTTTGCATCACTCACGCCGGATTGAATACGGTCCTGGAATCTCTTGCACAAGGGGTACCTCAGGTAGCAATACCGGTAACCTATGATCAACCCGGAGTCGCCGCGCGAATCGCGAACAAACGAACCGGGGTAGTCACTTCGTTAGATAAGTTATCCGTAGACCATCTTTCGGCACTTCTAGACATAGTGTTGAGCGACCCGATCTATCGCGAGAACGCGCGGAAACTTCAGCAAGCGATTACAGAAGCGAACGGGCTCTCTGTTGCCGCGGATTTGGTGGAGCGCGCGCTGAAGGCGCGCAATGCCGCCACCGCCGCTGAACCTATGTTTCCAGCGATTTCGGCGCTTCCCTTCTAGCATTAGCACTAACACGATCACTCACCGTCCGAACACACATTCCGGCATTCGGAACAAAAAACGGCGGGTCGACGACTTCCTGCGTTCTATTAGCTCCCATCAATAGACGCAGCGAGGTCATCGTGAACGCTGCCGGAATTACAAAGGCTACTCTATTTATGAAACTAGGGTTTATCTGTGTTAACGGACAGGGGCATATTAACCCGATGACCGCGTTGGCGCGCCAGTTGCAGGCGCGCAACCATGAGGTCGTCTTTCTTTATTCGCCTGAAGCTGCGGGTCTACCGTGCGTTCCTGGTCCGGAGAATGATCAATTCCAGGCCAAGAAAGCCAAAGTCAGCAAGATGCAGGGTGATGACGCCTTGGAATTTTCGATGGGGATCATCATGGCTCAGACCGAGATGATTCTAGAATCGCTGCCCACGATAGTGGAAGAAAACGGCGTCGATGCGTTGATTATCGATAATATTCAGTTTTACGCGGAACTGGGTGCTATGCATTTGGGGCTGCCTTATATCCAGTTAGCAGCTGCCATGCACTTTGATTTCTCAGGTTATACACCGCTTTCGATCTATGGTTGGCCTCATGAAACTACTGCCGAAGCTCTGGACAGAAACCACGAAGGGCTAGCGAAGTTTACCAGGTTGGTGCAAGGGGCTGGTGCAGGTGTTCGAGCGTACGCGAAACGCGCTGGGCTGAAGATCGACTGGGACGATCCCTCCGATACCGTGTCTCGGTTAGCATCGATCACCCAGGTTCCGAAAGCCTTCGACTTTGAAAATCCATATTGGCCGCCGCAGTTTCATCACACCGGCCCGTTTCATGATTTTGAAAGTCGAGCGAAAGTCGATTTCCCCTGGGAACGGTTAACCGGCGAACCAATGGTCTATGCGTCAATGGGAACAATTTTAAACGGGCGAGTGGATGTCTTCCGCACGATCGTAGGCGCGTTTACGAAACATAGAGATTTGCAACTGGTGCTTTCGGTTGGCGAAAACATCGATCCTGCGCAGATCGGTCCGGTCCCGGGCAACGCAATCATCGTAAAGAAAGCGCCACAATTGGAGCTGTTGAAGAAGGCTTCGGTCTGTATCACTCACTGTGGATTAAATACGGTCCTGGAGTCTCTTGCGCAGGGCGTCCCTCAGGTAGCAATACCAGTAGCTTTTGATCAACCTGGAGTCGCCGCGCGAATCGCGAAAAAGCGCACCGGTGTGGTTACTTCACTGGATAAATTAACCCCCGACCATCTTTCCACGCTTCTGGAGGTAGTTTTGACTGACCCGGTCTATCGAGAGAACGCGCGGAAACTTCAGAAGGCAATCGCGGAAGCAAACGGGCTCTCGGTTGCTGCGGATCTAGTTGAAGAAGCGTTCGGCGTTCGTTAACGAACGCCGAACTTTAACGCCGACATTGCCGACATTGCCAACATCGCCGACATTGCCAACAACGAAACGCCGGGAACGCCGTGATCCACCTGCGCCAACGTGTCCTTCGTAGCTTTAGCGAAGGAGGAGGCTTCGGCGGACAGGTCGTACGGGAGCGCCGGGAGCTGACGAATGCGAAACGGCGATGGGGCGAGACGGCGAAAGACGTGAGAGGGAAGAGATGTTAGGTTAGCACAGGCGCACACGCGAAACGCGAAACGCTAAATTGCTAAGCCTGATATCAAGTCCGTGGACGAGTATATCGCGTTGCAGCCGGAGACCGCTCAAAGCGTGCTTGAGGTTGTGCGGAAGGTCATTCGTGAGGCGTTGCCTAAAGCAGAGGAAGTGATTTCTTACAAGATTCCAGCGTATAAACTGGGCGGGAAAACCGTGATCTATTTTGCTGGCTGGAAACAGCATTACTCGATTTATCCAGCTAACGAGGAGCTTGTTGCGGCATTCAAAAAGGAACTAGCACCTTACAAGGTTCATAAAGGCACGATTCGTTTCCCTCTTTCGCAGCGTGTCCCGGTGAAGTTGGTAACACAAATCGCGAAGTTTCAGGCGGAGAGAAGTGAGGGGTGAGGAGTGAGAGGTGAAACGTACTATTTTAACGCTCGCACTCCCACGCGCACTCGCCAAGCGCTCATCTAGCTGGGTCGATTCCGTGTGGCTGGCTTCTTTTGTGCAACTGCCGGCTTGGATAAAGCTTGAACGCGGTGGCCAGCTATTGCGGTTTTGATGTTTTGGGCGGCGGAAATGTCTTTTAGGGTTGAGGCCAGTTGCTTGATCAATTCGATTGTGGCCTGCTCCCGAATATTCGGAGTGCTTCCATCAAAGGGTGCCGGGTCGCCGCCGTGGATCAGCAACCAAAGCGCAATCCGGTCGATCACCTTGTACTTGTTAACTACGAAATCCTGGTAAGGATAAGTGGTTGGTATGACACAGGCTTGATCTTCGTCTGACCAATAGGACTGGACTACGACGCCGTTGACCGTTCCGGTCGTGTTACAGATGTCACCGATTTCGCACCAGCCACTTTGATTGCATGTGCCAGGAACACCCGTCACGGCGGTCCCTTCCGGGTCCGTGACCGACTCAACGAGCTCATGCGAAAAAATGGTTGTTACCGACGATAGCGTACCGTTGTTGGTTAGCCATGCGATGTGAGCTTGATTTGAATAGCCTGAGATTGAGCTGGTGAAGTGTTCACCAAGGAAACCGGTTGACGCGCTGGAAACACCTTTCGGCATGATAACAACGTAAAGAGCGTTGGGTTCGTCGTCAGGGTTAGGGAGTGTGCGGTTAGCAATGAGATTGGTGACGAGCAGTGTTACAGCGTTATCCGGAAACGGATTCGGCGGGTCAGCAGGGGACTGAGAACCGGCTGGTCCAACTGCCGAATTAACAAACGTGGTCTCGGCTAAACTGCCGTGCTCGCTGGGATGCCCGTAGTGAAGCCTGTTATCGTATTGGTCCACTTTCGACAGATAAGGACTATTCAGAATGTTCGAGACCGCAATGATGATGTCGGCGCTATAGGGCACGGGGTGCGGCGTGGCAAGCCAAGCGGTACCCCAAAAAATCAGGTATACCTTAACAACCGGTATGACTGGCCCAGGATTTGGTCCCTCGGGAAATTTTGGGGGGCGCAAAAAATTTGGAATCTTACTGACCATACTTGAAACGTCTCGCCAGCTGAGAACGCCGCCATCGACATGCACACTGGAATTATTGGCTGTCGAATCGTGCGCAAAAACGCCGCCATTGACCGGCGGCACTACTTTTGAACGTGACTTTGGCACATAACCTCCCGGTTAGTTTAGTGAACGGGATGTTATGACCTCGTAGATAGGCGAACAATACTACTTTAGATTAACAGTGTGAGTGTGGGTAGCGCTTCCGATGGAAGCGGTTTTCCGTTTTCGGTTTTCCGTTTTCGGTTGTCGGTTCGCCGGCTCGTGTTCTTCAGCCTCCGGCCGTTCCCGGTGTTTCCCACCTGTGGGTGCGTTGGCGCCGCTGGGTCTTTCGAAACGTTTCGATCATGGCCCGACTGGTCTGCGACCCTTTCAGGGTCCGGTTCAATCTCGTTGAATCCAGGGGTTCTCCCGCAGATGCGGGATCACCCCTGGCTGAGTTTTGTTGTCGCATCGCGACAACAGTCCACGCGTGTCTCCAGTTCCGGGCGTTCCCACGCGACCTGTCCGCCGTAGCCGCCTCCTTCGCTAAAGCTACGAAGGACACGTTGGCGTAGGTGGATCTCGGCGATCAAGGCGT
>Ga0207684_10005324_pt1 | contig 11898 bp, 8 predicted proteins | sample KBSK5501metaG_FD_184342 | JGI IMG/M metagenome (GOLD analysis project Ga0207684, IMG submission 184342) | Corn, switchgrass and miscanthus rhizosphere microbial communities from Kellogg Biological Station, Michigan, USA - KBS K5-50-1 metaG... | ecosystem: Host-associated > Plants > Roots >... | reverse complement strand
CCTGACTCGGTGCAGCACGCCTTCACCATCAGTCCGTCGGTGCTGGTCGCCTTCAAGACCGTGAGCCCCCGGGAATTTCAGTTCCGGCCCAAGATGGCGCCGAACACCAGCTATCACGTCAGCATCAAGGACGCGCAGAACACATCCGGACGCGGGGTCACCAACGGGTTCAGCTTCAAGACCGAGCCCGCGCCGTCGATCGCCGCTGTCAAGGTCGATAGCAAGGCGGTCACCGACGGCCAGCAATCCCTCAAGCCGACCGGCAACGTGACGATCGATTTCGCCCAGCCGATGGATGGGGCCCGGACCCCAATCACGGTGAACGCCAAGCCAATCGACGCCGGCCAGGTGACCTGGGCAGGCGACGGCAAGAGCGCCACGCTCAACCTGAAGCTTGGACACAGCCGGCAGTACCAGCTTTCCATTCCCCAGACCGCGGTGAACCGCAAGCAGGATCCGCTGGCCGCCGACTGGAAGTTCACTTTTACCACCCTGATCGAAGTCCCCTCGCAGGGCGACCCGGCACGGATCGGCGCAGGCGCTCCAACCATCATCCAGATCGAAAACAGTAGCGACGCCCGCCCGCAAGCCGGCATGCAGCAAGCGGACATGATCTACGAGTACATCAGCGAGGGCGACATTCCGCGGCTCAGCGCGATCTACTGGCACCCGCTGCCCGACCTGGTCGGACCGGTCCGCAGCTGCCGTCTGATCACGATCCGCCTGGTGCTGATGTACAAGGGGATGATCTATTGCTCGGGCGCCAACGATTACGTCCTCGGACTGGTCTGGCAGCACCCGAACCTGATCAACGACTACAGCCACGGCGCCGGCAACGTCTTCTATCGCGACAACAACACCCGCTACGCGCCGCACAACGTGATGATGCACGGGACCAACGTCACGACCTTTACGGCACAGCAGAATCTGCCGGCCCTCCAGTACGACATCGCGCCGAAACACCCGGACGGGACGTTTACCGGTGATGCGGCGCCGACGATTTCCGTGCCCGATCACGGCGCGAGCTGGCAGTACGATCCGGGCTCGAAGCAGTATTTGAAAACCCAGGACGGCCGGGCCTTCCTGAATGTCGGCACCGGTCGCGTGCATGCCAAGACGGTGATCGTCGAGTACGTGACTTCCTACCTCGACAAGAACCCGGCGAACCGCTTCCACGGCTATTACACGGAGGCCTACGAGACCACCGGCGACGGGCGCGCCGACATCTTCGTCGACGGTGTCGTCATCCACGCTACCTGGCACCACCCGGATCCCAACGTGCCGACGGTTTACCTCGATGCCAGCGGTAACCCGATCGACCTCGACAACGGACTGACCTGGGTGCACGTCATCGGCTCGGAGAAGTGGAGCCTCGTCGGCTGATTGCCGGCCCGCCGGCCCACACGCGCGTTTGAGCCGTTAGTCGGGCGACAATAAACGCGTGCCTGACCCCGCGCGGACGACAACCATCTATGTCGTTCCGCATACGCACTGGGACCGCGAGTGGTACGCGACCTTTGAGACCTTTCGAGCCCAGCTGGTCGAGCTCTGGGACCAGCTGCTGGCACTGACCGAGGCCGACCCCGATTTTCGTTTCTTGATGGACGGGCAAACGGTCGTGATCGACGACTATCTCGAGGTTCGTCCGCAGGCGCGGGCCCGGCTCGACGGCGCGATTCGCCGTGGGCAGATCCAGGTCGGGCCCTGGTATACGCTGCCTGATGAATTTCTGGTCAGCGGAGAAACGCTGCTCCGGGACTTGCAGCGCGGGATTGCGGCGGCCGAGGCGCACGGCGGCTCGATGCGGGTCGGTTATCTTCCCGACTCGTTTGGCCACGCCGCGCAAATGCCGCAGCTCTACCACCAGCTCGGCTTTCGCTATGCCGCCGTCTGGCGCGGCGTCCCACTCGAGATCGATCGCGTCGCCTTCATCTGGGAAGCCCCCGATGGGAGCCGGGTCCTCACGGCGTACATGGGGAATTCTTACGCGCAGGGCGTGGATCTGCCGACCGACCCAGCCGCCCTGGCGACCCGGGTCGCCTCCGCGCTGGAGGCGATCCAGGCGTTTCGTCCGACGACAAACGTGCTGCTCATGAACGGAAACGACCACGTCGTGCCGCAGGTCGCCCTGAGCGCCGCGGTGCGGGGCGCCAGCGGCCGCATCAACGGCACCGTCATTCGGCTCGCCCGTCTCGATGATTACCTGGCGACGCTTCCCGCCGATGGATGGCCACACTGGCGCGGAGAACTGCGCTCCTCGGCACGCGCGAACGTTCTGATGGGAACGCTTTCGGTCCGGGTGCCCGATAAGCAACGTCACTTCGCGGCCAGCCGGACGCTCGAGCGGCTGGCCGAGCCGATCGCGGCGCTGACCCGAATCGAGGCGAAGGACGCGCTCGAGCAGGCCTGGACCCTGGTGCTCCAGAACGCCGCCCACGACACCGCATGCGGATCGGGCATCGATGCGGTGGCCGAGGCCGCGCGGCGGCGGAGTGTCTCCGCCTTGCAGATCGCCGAGTCCGTCGTCGAACGCGGTCTCACCAGGCTGGCGGGCGAGGGACAGGTCTGGAATCCCAGCCTGTTTCCCCGGCAAGGCCTGGTGGAGGTTGACGGATCCCTGGTCCTGGCGCCTATCGTCGCCGGCGGTTCGGTCGCGTCGCTCACGGCGCGAAGTCCCGACGTCGCCGTCGCCGCCGCCACCCGCCGGCTGGAGAACTCGCGCCTTGCTTGTGAGCTCCTGCCAGACGGAACGCTCACGATCCTGGACCGGCAAACGGGCCTTCGGTACCAGGGATTGCACCGACTCGTGGACGAAGGCGACGCGGGCGACGAGTACAACTTCTCACCGCCTGCGCTCAATCCCCAAACGGTCGATCCCATCCGTAACTTCAGCAGCACGGTCGCGGAAACCGGGCCTCTGCGAGCGAGCCTTGAGGCACGCTTCGACCTTGCCGTCTACGACGGCCTGCGAGCGGACCGCCGCGCGCGCAGCGATCGCGAGATCACGCTGCCGGCTCGTCTGACCCTCACGCTCGAGGCTGATATCCCGCGCCTCGACATCGAGCTGGAGATCATCAACCGGACGGCCGACCACCGGCTGCGGGTACACTTCCCGCTCCCGTTTCAAGTCGGCGAGTCGGCTGCCGACACGCCCTTTCACGTCACCCGCCGCCCCGGCATCGCTGCGCGGCGTGATCCCGGCGCCGCGGAAATCGAGCTGCCTACGTACCCGATGTGGTCATTCGTCGACGTCAGCGATGGACGAGCGGGGCTGGCGCTGATCGCCGACGGCCTGCACGAGTACGAGGTGCTACCCGGGAATCCTTCGGAGCTGGTCCTGACCCTGCTGCGCTCGGTCGGCTGGCTCTCGCGCGAAGACCTGACCACTCGCACTGGGCATGCGGGGCCAGGCATGGAGACACCAGGCGCACAGGTGCTGGGCGGACACCAGCTTCGCTACAGCCTGTTCTTCCACGAGGGTAACTGGGAACGCGGTGGCGTCTGGCGAGCAGCGGAATCGACCCTCACGCCGCTGGTCGCGGGGCGCGGCCCAGCCATCACCGCGGCTGCTCCACGGATCGAGCTCTCCCCTGACACCATTCAGATGACCGCCTTGATCCCGCGCCCCGATGGCTACGAGCTGCGCGTCGTCAACGCCTCCGACAGCCCAGGCGACGCCAGCATCCATCTCGAACCGCAGCCTGCCGAGGTCACCTCCATCACGCTCGCCGGCGACCTGCGGGAGTCGCTCGCCTTTGCCGACCGGGCGGTCAGGCTCTCGCTGCCGGCCTGGGGGATCGCGACGCTTCGGGTGCGGATCTAAGCAGCGGCGAACGCTTTCTCGCGGTTGATCCAGCGTGGCATGGCGGTCAGCAACGCGCTGCCTTCCACCTGCGTTTTGATGACGTACTCCAGCGCCCCGAGTTGGATGGCGCGCTTGATCAGGGTCGGCTCGCTGAAGTTCGACATCACAACCACCGGGGTGTTCTTCGTTTCGTCGGAAGCGCGCAGCGTCTGCAGCACCAGGATGCCGTTCTGGCGCGGCATCATGACATCCAACAGGATGACCTGCGGCTGGACTCGGGTGCACAGGTCGACGCCCGATACGCCGTCGTTGGCGATCTCGACCCGGTAGCCGTTGCCGCGGAATAGGGTCGCGTAGTAATTCGCCGCCGTCTCGTCGTCCTCGATGATCACGACGGTGCCCGCATTCCCGCCGTCGTCGGCGTCCGTCGCGGGGCTCTCGGGGTAGCCGACCACGGGGGCCTCGCCCACATCGGACTTGGCCGGTTCGGATTCGGCAGCTGACTCTGAAGCATACGACGACTTCCACGGCGCAAATGGCTCGGCCTCATCGGCTTCGGCGACTGGCGCAGCCGCGGCTGCGTCCTCGACCGGCGCTGTATCCTCCGCGACCGGCTCAAGGGCAGCCGGTTCCGGCGCTGCCGCCGCGTCGTCGGGCGTCCACGCGGTCTCTTTGGTCGGTTCCCAGCGGGTCGGGCGCCAGCTCCAGTCCGCCGACTCCGGTTCGGGCTCGGACCCAGATGCGGCAGGGGTTGGCTCGGTCCCAGCCGGAGCCTGAGCTTCCTCGCCAAACAGCATGTCGCGCATCGACTTTCGAGGTTCCACACTGGGCTGGGAAGCGGGTGGCGTCTCCGCCTCGACCTCGGCAACCGGGGTCTCGTCTTCGACGGCGCCGGTCGGTTCCTCGCCATCGGTAAGGGCGATCGGCGCTTCCAGTTCACTGGTTATGGCGGGCTCTTCGGCTTGCTCGGCGAGTGTCGGCTCCTCGAGGTGTTCCTCGACGTCGGTCGGGCTCTCTGGCTCGATCGCCTTCGGCGGGTCGTGAGCGCCCGGGCCGAATGGCAGCGGCAGCGCCTCCGTCGGCGCCTCCTTGACAGGGCTGACGCCTTCGGGCGCCGGCACTGGCGGCAGGGCGACCTTCACTTCCGGGGGCGCCCCGATCGGCGGGACCGGAGGGTACGGTGCAACCGGCGCCCCGGGCGCTGTCGCCGGGGGTGTCCACCCGGTCGGCGGCAGGGGCTCAGACTTCGCCTGCACGATCTTCTCAAGGTTCTCGAGCACGTTGAAGTTGAAGCGACGCCGCTTCGGTTTTCCTCGGCGACTGCCGTCGGAAGCGGCCGGCTCGGGAGCGGGCGGCGCAGGAGGCGGTTGGTTGGCGAAGGGCGGCATCATCGGCGGCACCATCGGCGGCCCGAAGGGTGCGACGGGCTGGGTATTGGGTGCGATGGGCTGGGCGATGGGCGGCGCCGGCGCGGGCGCCGGACCACTGGTCGCCGGCGCGAAGGCGGGATGGGAGAATGCCGGGGCGCTCGGCGGGCTGAAGAAGCCAGGCGCCGTGGGCGGCGTATTCATTGGAGGCAGTGGTCCCGGCTGCTGCTGGGGCTGCGGCGCCTGGGGCTGGTAGAACGGCACCGGTCCCGGCGACTGTGGAGGCCGTCCGGGACCGCTCGGGTAGGCCCAGGGCGCTTGCGGCTGTGGTGCCGGCGCCCCCCATGGGGTGTTTGGCGGAGGGTACGGCGCCCCCTGGGGCGGCTGACCCATGCCCGGCTGGCCGGCATTCGAGCTAGGCGCCCAGCCCTGCGGTGTGGGTGGCGAGTAGATTTGCTGGCTCGACGAGATCCCAGCCTTCGACAACGCGGTGCCGAGGTTGCGGGCGTAGGTGCGGCCGCCCTTTACCGGCGGCAGTGCCCCACTTTCAGCCGGAGGCTCGTCGACCTGGAGGCTTGGTGCGTAGCGACGGCTGCTCGAGCCGGATGGAGCGGACTTGGCCGCTGTCAGGTCGCGTTGCAGGCGTTCGTTGCGCCAGCGAGCGACAAGGAGCTGGATCGTAAACCAGCCGAGAAGGATCCCCAGCCCGACGATGGCCTTGTCCCGGTTAGCAAAGAGGAGGTGGCTGAACGGCGCGAGGAAGTCCTGAAGGCCGCTCATGCCTGACTTCTGACTCCATCCGGGCGACCAGATACGGCAGGACAGGGGCGCTGGCTGGGCGCTGGCACGCTAGTAGAACGGAGAGTGGCAGAAAGGCTGTCACTCGGCGGAAGCGGAAGTTACCGGACCGTCACGCGGAACGGTCAGCCACGGTCGGCAAGGCGGCGGTAACCCTCTTGCAGCCGCGGGATCAGCTGGCCGAAGTTGATGGCCCAGCCGATGCCGACGATGCGGTCGGTAAAGATGCGCGGATCGTCGGGATTCCAGTAGGCGTCGCGGAAGCGCTTGAAGGTGGGAAAGCGAAAGTCGTAGGGAACGCCTGCCACCCGCCCATGCCAGGTGCGCTCGCCCTCAGGCTTGTTCAGCTCCTGCGCGACCGCGGCCAATGTGAGGAACAGAACGGCCGCACGCAGTAGACGATTGACCCGCATCCTTACTCGCCCCTTCGTCCCTGGAAGCCCAGGCTGGGCAGATCCTCGCGCAGGCTCTCCATCGACTTGGCGTAGATCCAGTAGTCGAGTGCGGCTTTGGAAAAAACGGTCCGATCACCCACTTTCGTGAAGGGAATGCTGCCTTTCTCGACCATCGTCTCGATCAAATCCGACGGTACGCCGAGGTAGCTCGCGGCCTGGAGCGTATTCATCACGTAATTGACGCCGGTCGGATCGAGGATCACGTCATCTCCTCCGAGTGCTGGAGTTTCGCTACCTATAATAGGTGCCGCGCTGCGCGGCCCGTTCGTCTAGAGGCCTAGGACGCCGCCCTCTCAAGGCGGAGATCAGCGGTTCGAATCCGCTACGGGCTACTTATCCGATTAGGGGTCGGGCAGTCGTGGGTGAAGTACTACGGTGGTCCGGCGCGGCAGCAGACGTCTTTGTCCCCGCGTCGGCCGCGAACCGAAACACCGTGCCGACCGACGGCTGGACAAAAGCCTCAGGTAGGGTGCGCGCGAGCTCGTGCGTGGCGCGCCAGCCGGTGCAGTGTGCCGGCACGAGCCGGCCGACACCCAACCCGGCAACGGCCTCTATGGTCCGCGAAATGATCGGCTCGAACAGACCTCCCGTGAGATGAAAGCCGCCAACGAATCCGGCGATCTGCTGGACGCCCGTGAGACGCTGTGCATTCTTAAGGACGTTGACGGCACCGGCGTGCGAGCAACTGGAGACAACCACCAGCCCTTTGTCGCGGACATGGATGATTACGTTCTGGTCATCCCAAATCCAGGGATCGGGCTCCCACCCGCCATCGGAGGTGCGCGCTTTCTGCCAGGGAAAACCCTTCTCAAACTCGGTTACTCGCTCGACCTGGCCCGAGACCAGGACCGTGTCATCAATCAGCAGGCTGGGGCCGCGCTCGTCGGTGATCTGTACGCCCTCGCGCTCCAGGTCATTGCGAATGGGCGGCGGCATGTGGACCTCGAGGCCGGTAGGGAAGACAATTTTGCGGTCACGCCAGGCGTCCGGGTGGATGATGAGCGGCAACCCCAGCCTGCCATACCGTTGAAAGAGCCCTTCAAGCCCACCATGATGGTCGACGTGGCCATGAGAGATGATGATTGCGCGTAAGTTGGTAACGTCAATCTGCAGGACATCCAGGTTGTGGCGCAGCCCCTTCGCCGAGAGCCCGCCATCAAGCAGGAGGGCCGTTCGTGAACCGTGTAGCTCGAGGGTCAGGAAGGCGGAGAAACCGTGTTCAGCCAGGAGGTTCTCTCGATCGGACCAGTCATAGGCGAGCTTGAAACGCTGCACGCCCTCGGCGCTGGCCATGAGAATGTCGACGAAGGTGTCCATGACGATCGTCACTTCGATGGCGTCGACCGGCTTCAGTTCTACAGTTCGCGAATCCAGGTCCGATCCCTCCCAGATCAGGTCCGCCACGGGCTACTTCTCAAGTCTGCCAGCCGTCAAAAACTTAACTAAAGCGACATCGGGGACACCGAGCTCGGTGCCGGATGCAGGCGGCTACTCTTCCACCGTCATTGGTCATGAGGCTGAGCTTGAGGACGCCGGCCGTCTGGGAAAAAACGGGTCGCTCGCCAGACGTAACGGCATTTTTTATCCGCATTGAGGCGGTTTAGGCGCTGAACCTCCGCTTCCGCTTCCTCGGCCGTCGGCAGCACCTCTTTAACGGCAACGGCCAGGTCCGGTTGTGCAACATCTAAGTCCACTCTAAGAATCGCGTACACAGCCACCTTGCGAGACCGTTTGCCGTTTGTCTGTGTGCTCATCGCGGCGTCCACGATCTTAGGGCGTTCGAATAGTGTCCGCCATGGGCTACCACTACTTTTTGGGCCGGTCAATTTTAGGCGCCGCAAGCCATTTTTCCGCAAACAGCCTTTGGTCCTCGACCGTTGCGACGTCCTCGATCGAGGCTGAGTCGAAGATGTCGACTAAGTCGTCGATGGAGGCTCGCCGGCCAACCTCAAGAACATAGGCCTTCAGGCCCCCGCCCATGTCGCGGGCCATCCCTGACGGCCAGACGTTAAGCCGGGCTCCATTGCAGCAGAGCCGGATCCCTTGGAGGTCGAATCGCGCGCGCAGCTGGCACAGGCACTCGAAGACGTCGGCAGCGTCCGTTGATCGTGTGCCGATGTCGGGCGCCGCCAACTCGAGGCGATACCGAGACGCGCGGCTGAGACGCGAGCGGTGACCAGGAACGAGCGTCCCGAGGAGTCGGCAGCGGTGATGACCCTTTCCTCCGCTGACATGTACAGAGCCTAGCGATGTTCGATTAGTGTCTGCCACGGGCTACTCCCTTCCTACGAGATCGTCGCGTGCAGATGGGACAGCTATGAAGCGACGACAGTAACCCGGAAGACGATCTCGGGCGCACCGACGTTGCTGGGCATGTGGACGTCGGACTCGATCCAGCCGTTGCCCTGCACTCGGAAACTGCCCTGGACAGTTCCGTCGCAGGACGACGAGGCGGAGAGGCGGGGCAGCGTTTTCGGATCCGAGCTGACGCGCAGGCTCCATTGCTGAGTAGCGAGCTCCACGTCGATCACCGTTCCTATAGGCACAATGATTGTCGAGCGGTTCTCAGCGAAAGTGAGACGGATATGCCCCCCGGTAACTGATGGGGTGAGGACGGGCGTTGGCGTGCCGTTAGGGACTCCTGACACTCCATGAAACGGCTCGCCGCCAGCTGCACCTCCCGGGGTCCATGAGGGAATCGGGTTCACGCTTGCGACGGCCGGACACTCGCGGTGATCGCCTGACGTGATCGAGCCACGGAGCCACAGAAGTGCCCCACCCAGGATGACGGTGACTCCCAGCGCTGCCAGGAACAGAATTGGACGTCCGGCTAGCTGGCGAATCGTCGGCACGAGGATATGACGCCACAGCCATCAAAAAGTTCATGCTCGATCGCGGCGACCCGAGCGCCGTGCCCCGCGTCGCTCCATCACGTCCGCCTTTCGCGACCGGCCCAATTCAATGGTTCGATTAGTGTCCGCCACGGGCTACTCCCCGACTCCTGATCGGACGCCTCTTCTTGAATTCGCGTTTCCAGATGCTTGAGCCATCACGGCACAGTGATCGTTAGGGTGAATGCCAATGTCGGTTTCGCACAGCCGGCGACCGCGCAGGTACCGGAAGCGGAGATCGCCGAGGTTCCAAGTCGCACGGAGCGAACCTCCCAGGCGGAGTATCCAGGATCTCGCAGGAACGCAATCGGAATCAACTCACCGGCGTTTCCAGAAACCTGCGGCGCACTCCAACGATAGCCCCCCGCTAACCGCAATTCCGCCGTCTGACCCATTACCAGGGTAAGGCAGCGTCCGCTGTCGATCTCGGTGACCACTTGTCTCGTCGCTGACGTCGACGTCACGTGACAATCGGATGTCGATGGACCGCTCTGGCCGGCGCAGCCCGCGACGACAACGCAAATGCCGATGCTGGCGGCTAGGCGCGCAGGAGTTGTGTTCACCTAGTACCTAATTTGAAGACGCTGGATCATCCGAAAAGTTCCGCGAGCCGGTACTCGTCGGGCCAACCCTGCAGCACCCAACAAACCGATAGAGCCTGCGCTATCGGAAGTCAAGGCGACCCAGGTGCTCGATTAGTGCACCACGGGCTACTACAACCCCCGTCTACCGATTGGGTGCTTAGTCCGAAAGGATACCGTCTCAAACGAAATTTGTGTTCACAATGAGCGCCAACGTGGATCTGCCTCCCCCCCAAGCGGTGGGGCCGGCTCGTCAGTCCTCCGCGGGAAAGGACCAGCCCCAAGGCCTGCTGACCAATGCGCCGGCGGCGGCTGGGCGAGCGCTCCTCGCCCTGGTCGTGCGTGTCGACACTAGCAAGATGGCTGGGATCGAGACCCACATTGGGGACGCGGGCCAGATCATTCGGTGGCCGACCACCGCGGTCGCGAACGTCGAGCTGCTGGTCACGAGGCTGGTCCAGAAAGAGTGCTCGCCACGGAGCTGGTCATTGCCGTAGGAACCCGTGGCGTGAATTCAGTTGCTCGAATAGTGCCCGCTAGGGGCTAAAAGGTGGCCATAGTCTTGACGGTCTGACCCCGGTCGAGGATGCTTCCGTCATGGCACCGGACTCGGGTCGGATAACGGTTCGAGAGCGGATCGACCCAGAGATCACCGCCACGCTGTTCGCTAACTACCGGTCTTCGGCGGACGCCCTCCTGGAGTTGGTCGATAACGCTCTCGATTCCCGCCTGCCCGGAGAACCAATAAAGGTGGACATCACCCTTCATGGCGACGCAGTCAGCGTGACGAGCGAAGGTGGTGAGGGCATGGGACCTAAGGACCTCGAGCGCCGCTATCTCCGCTGGGGCAAGTCCGCCAAACGCGGGAGGGAGTTGCTCGGACAGTATGGCCAGGGTGGCAAGGCAGCCATCGGTCACCTCGGCCGCCGCTTCTCGGTCGAGTCCAGTCGTCCTGGCGACCCCGTAGGCTGGCGTTTCACAGACCCGAACTACCGTGACCGGAGCCGATTGAAGACCTACGAGTTACATGAGGTTTCCAAGCGTGTTCCGTACGAGCTTGGTTACGTACGGATCCGGATCGATGAGGTCGACAAGCGGATCGATCTGAAGCGGCTTGGCCTGCGGCTCGCGGACACATACTGTCTGCTACTCGAGCGAGGCGATCTGCAGATCATCATGAACGGGACGCTCCTAAAGGCAAGGTCGCTGGGGGAAATTGCGCGCAAGGATTTCCGGGTTCGGGCTGCTGCGACGATCATTGGCGGCTGGGTCGGCACCGTCGATCCGACGAAGAGGACAGCAGACTTTGTTCCCGGCCTGCGCTGCTATCGGTTGGGGCGCCTCGTCAAAGATGGTGAGTTCTTCGGACACCCAACACCGGCCCAGGAGCCAGGAATGGCTCAGCTGATCGGCGAGGTTGAAATCCCCCGGGTTCCGCTGACCATCAACAAGAGCGACTTCGATCGGGACAGCGAACCCTGGGTCGACATCGAGCGCCGCCTCCATCGGCTGCTGAAGCCCCTCGTCCGGAAGCTCTCGCGGCAGACGGAGAGTCCGCCTCCTCCGTCCGCGGTCAAGGTGGCCCAGCAGGTGCGCCGGTTATTGAGCCAGGCCCTCCGCTGGGCCGACCGCCCGGAACTCTTCCTCGGCACCGCACCCGCGCGTACCCAAGTCCCGCCGCCTACCAATGGCGAGCGATCATTCCGAGAGCACCTTGCTGAGGAGAAGCCGACGCCCGTGCCGCAGCCGGCGTCGGAGGCCAGTCCGAGGCGCACGGGGTTCGGAGATATCGTCATCAGGCCTCTTGGTCCGGCCATCCGAAGCCAGACCGTCATCGAAGACGCCGTCAAGGTGGTCGTGATCAACTCGCAGCACCCCCTATTTCGAGAGCGTAAAGGCGATATCTGGTACCAACTCGAAACGGCAGCAAGCGAAATCTGCAAATCCATCGAAGGCGTGACGGTCGCCGAGTATGAACGCCGGGTCAACGAGATCGTGCTG
>Ga0207684_10005319_pt1 | contig 11901 bp, 11 predicted proteins | sample KBSK5501metaG_FD_184342 | JGI IMG/M metagenome (GOLD analysis project Ga0207684, IMG submission 184342) | Corn, switchgrass and miscanthus rhizosphere microbial communities from Kellogg Biological Station, Michigan, USA - KBS K5-50-1 metaG... | ecosystem: Host-associated > Plants > Roots >... | reverse complement strand
GCCATCGGAGCGAAGTACATCCGCGTACGCGTGATGGCCGACCGCAACGAGCCGCAGAAGATCGGGATCGGCAACAAGCAGGGCTGGGCCGCCTACCACCACGGGCGCACCCTCTTCGTGAAGCGCGTCCCCTGGGACGACGCCGCGCGCTACCCGGATTACGGCTCGAACTGCGAGACCTACGTGAAGGGCTCGTTCGTCGAGCTCGAGTCGCTGGGTCCGCTCCAGCGGCTCGAGCCGGGCGCGTCGACCGAGTACGTCGAGCAGTGGTACCTCTTCCCCGACGTCGAGATCGGCGCCACCGAGGCCACCCTGGACGCGGCCCTCCGGCCGCTGCTCCCGAAGACGATGCCGCGCTAGCGTTCGCGCGTGCGCGTTTTCCCGCCGAAACGGCGCTTGCTGATCTTCCTCGCGGTCCTGATCGTCGGCCTCCTCGTGGTGCCCGTGCTCTTCGAGAAGCGGCTGATCTATTTCCCGTTCCGCGCCCTCGAGGTGACGCCGAAGGAGCTCGGCCTGCGCTACGAGGAGGCGCGGCTCGTGGCCGAGGACGGCGTCACCCTCCACGGCTGGTTCCTGCCCGTGGAGGGCTCGCGCTTCACGGTGCTCGTCTGCCACGGCAACGCCGGAAACATCAGCCACCGCCTGGACCGGGCCATGCTGATGCACGCGAAGCTGAGGACCGACGTGTTCCTCTTCGACTACCGCGGCTACGGGCTCAGCGAGGGCGCTCCGGACGAGCAGGGGACGTACCGGGACGCCCGCGCCGCCCATCGCTACCTGAGCACGGCGCGGGGCGTCGCACCCGGCAACCTCATCATCTTCGGCGAGTCGCTCGGCGCCGCCGTCGCGCTACAGCTCGCGCTCGAAGTGCCCGCCCGCGCGCTCGTGCTCGAGGCTCCGTTCACGTCGATCGCCGACATGGCCGGCAGCGTGCTTCCCTTCCTGCCCGTCGGCCGCCTGCTGCGCACGCGTTACGACAATCTGGCCAAGATCGGCGGGCTGCGGATGCCGCTGCTCGTCCTGCACGGCGATCGCGACACGACGGTGCCCTTTGCGCAGGGGCGGCGGCTGTTCGACGCCGCGCCCGAGCCCAAGCAGTTCTTCCCCATCCCGGGCGCCGGGCACAACGACACCTACCTCATCGGCGGCGATTCCTACTGGCAGGCGTGGAGCGCGTTCCTGGACGAGCTGGCCGCGGCGGCGGGCTCGACTCATTAGAAGATCGCTCAGAGACAATTACGGAGCGAGAGCCGGCCCCCCCCACGCCGCGGGGGGATGAACGTGATGGAACTCCAGGAAGGTCCGTTCCGAGCAGGAGGCTCTTCGGGGCCTGTAGTCGCCAGGCCTGCTCGAGGAGTCGCTCCACCCCGGGCAGCTTCATCGCAAGCTTGCACAGCGTCGACCACGTTGTGCCGCGTCTGGCCGGGCTCCCTCGCTTACCCATCGTGCTCACCCCATGTCCGCCCAACATGGGCGCTCGTATCCAGACGTCGCTCAGTCGACCTTCACCCGGAAGCTCGCGCACGACTCGTGGCCGTCGATGCCGTCCGTGGCGCAGAAGGTGGCCCGGTATACGCCCGCCGTGTCGTACGTGTGGTCGTCGCGACAGAAGTATCGCGTGTGGAGGCGGCCGTCTCCCCATGCGAGCGTGAACGTCAGCGGGTAGCCGTCCACCGGGGGCGAGGGACGCGAGCCGCACAGGCTCACGTTCAGGGTGAAGGGCGCGGCACCGGAGGGCGGGTTCGGGTTCAGCTTCACCGAGAGCGAGACGGGCTGCGTGGGCGCGGGCGGGAGCGTGGGAGGGGGCGCGGGCGCCGGCGCGGCCGGGGGCGTGGGTGAGGGCGTCAGGGCCGTCGGCGCCGTCGAGCCCTCGTGGTGGCATCCCACCGCGAGGCAGACCGCCACGAGCGGGAGGACGCGGCCCCGATACGATCCTCCCTTCAGCTGCGGCGTAGCCATACGGCGGCCGCCGGGGCGCCGCCGCCTCCGTCTTGCTTCTGCCACTCCGCCTCCGGGATGACGCGGATCGGCTCCCGGCGCTTGCCGGCCAGGCCGCGGTTGATCTCGGGCAGTTGCCGGCCGGTGAGCTGGTTGAACTCGCGGATGACGTCCTCCAGCTCCCGGCCGAGCGCCTCGGTCCGGGCCACCTGCGACGCGGTCGGCCGGCCGTCGTATCCGTTGACGTCACCGTAGAGCCCGCCCAGGTACTCGCGCAGGCGCTCTTCGCCCGTGATCATGCCCCCCTCCCTGGTGGCCACGATCTTGGACCGGATGGCGTCGGCGGACCGAGCGAGCGAGGTGAGCTGCCGCGCGAGCGGGTCGCTCTTGCCGAGCTTGGCCGCCCGCTCGTGCGCCTGGTCGCGGACGGCGATGATCGCGTCCACCGCCCAGCTCATGTGGTTGAGCAGCTGCGACAGCCGGTTCACCAGCTCGAACTGCGCCCGGCGCTCCTCCGCCGTGTATTTGGCCCGCGGGTCGATCAGCACGTCCAGCTTCGTCGTGTACACCTGGTCGCCCTTGGTCATCTTCACGGTGTAGGTACCGGGCAGGACGCGGGGGCCGAAGGCGGCGCCGAAGAGGGCGCTGGCCGCGGGCGGCACCTTGGGCGGCTTCAGTCGCATCGACCACCCGGCGCGGTTCAGGCCGCGGTGCTTGGCGCTCGGCACGGTGTCGACGAGCTGGCCGGCCGCGTCGAGGACCTCGATCTTCAGGTCGCCGAACACATGCCGGGTCTTCTGGTAGTAGGTGACGAGCGCTTCGCGCGGCCGGCCGGGTCCGGTGTAGGTGGCATCGCCCTCCGCCCAGCCGCCCTGCGTGTCCATGTACTGGACGACGGGACGGCCGGGGACGAAGGCCGCCGTCTGCGCCATCACGGCCGGGTCGAGCCCGCGCAGCGGGCTGATGTCGTCGATGACCCAGATGCCCCGGCCGTGAGTGGCGAGAACGAGGTCGGACTCTCGCGGATGGACGACGAGGTCGCGCACCGCGACGGCCGGGAAGCTCGCGCCCTTGTACTGCGCCCAGTGCTGGCCACTGTCGACGGAGATCCACAGGCCGAGCTCGGTGCCCAGGAAGAGCAGGTCGCGATCCTGGGTGTCTTCCCGGATGACGTGCGCGTAACCGCGGACGCCGTTCTCCTGCACCGGCAGCGCCGTCCAGGTCCGGCCGTAGTCGGTCGTCTTGTAGCAGTACGGCTTCATGTCGCCGTAGGTGTGGCGGTCGAACGCGGCGTAGGCAGTGCCCTCGTCGAAGCGGCTCGCTTCCACCCAGGACACCCAGGAGCTCTTGGCGATGCCGGTGACGTTGCCGACGAGGCTCGTCCACGTCTTGCCGCCGTCGCGCGTGAGCTGCACGTTCCCGTCGTCGGTGCCCACCCAGATCGTCTGGCCGTTCTTCGGCGACTCGCTGATCGAATAGATGGTCGTGTGCATCTCGGCCGCGGAGTTGTCGATGGTGACTCCGCCCGACTCCTCCTGCTTCTGCTTCTCGGGGTCGTTGGTGGAGAGGTCCGGCGAGATGCGGTCCCACGACTGGCCGTGGTCGCGCGAGCGGAACAGGAACTGGGCGCCGATGTAGATCGTGCCCCTCTCGTTCGGGCTCACGTGGATCGGCGTGTTCCAGTTGAAGCGCAGCTTCTTCTCGCCGTACTGGGCGTAAGGCTTGATGCTGCGCACCTCGTGGGTGAAGCGGTTCACGCGGCCGATCTCGCCGCCCTGCGCCTCCGCGTAAACGTAGGCGGGATCGGCGGGGTCCTCGAACATCCAGAAGCCGTCGCCGCCGTACATGTTCTCCCAGCGCGAGTTGGTGACGCCGCCCGGGTACGACGAATCGCCCACCCAGGAGCTGTTGTCCTGCAGCCCTCCATAGACGCGGTAGGGATCGGCCGCGTCGGCGCTCACGTGGTAGAACTGCGACACGGGCAGGTTCATCAGGTGCTCCCAGCGCGTGCCCCCGTCGGCGCTGCGCCAGAACCCCCCGTCGTCTCCGGTCAGGACCAGGTTTGAATTGGCGGGATCGATCCAGACGTCGTGGAAGTCGCCGTGGGCGTTCTCGGAGGTGACGCTGAAGCTCTTGCCGCCGTTCACGCTCACGAGCAGGGGCCCGTCCGGCTTGAAGACCTTGTTCTCGTCCTTCGGATCCACGACGAGGTGGGCGAAGTAGAAGGGCCGCCAGACCATGTATTGGCTGGCGTCGAGCGCCTTCCAGCTCGCGCCGCCGTCGTCCGAGCGGAAGAGCCCGCTCTTCTTCGACTCGATCATCGCGTACACGACCTGCGGCTTCGAGGGCGCCACCGCGACCGCGATGCGGCCGTAGGGCTTGTCGGGCAGGCCCTTGCTGCTCGCCGGCGTCAGCTCGGTCCAGCGCTCGCCGCCGTCGGTCGACTTGAAGAGCCCGCTGCCGGGCCCGCCCGAGCGGAAGGTCCATCCCTGTCGCCGGAAGTCCCACGTCGAAGCGTAGATCGTGCGGGAGTCCAGGCTGCTCATGGCGAGCATGCCGCAGCCGGTGGAGAGGTTCGCCCCCGCCAGTACCCTGCGCCAGGTCTTCCCGCCGTCGGTGGTCTTGTAGACGCCGCGCTCGGCGCTGTCGTCCCACAGATGGCCCGTCGCGCAGGCGTAGACGGTGTTGCCGTCCTTCGGGTCCACGAGGATCCGCGAGATGCGCTCCGAGTCCTTGAGGCCGACGTTCGTCCAGTTCTCGCCGCCGTCCGTGGACCTGTAGATCCCGTCGCCCACCGACACGCTGTTCCGCGTCCACGACTCGCCGGTGCCGACCCAGACGTTCTTCGGGTTGGAGGGATCCACCGCCACGGCGCCGATGGACTGGACGCTCTCCTTGTCGAAGACCGGCTTGAACGTGGTGCCTCCGTTGATCGACTTCCACACCCCGCCGCTGGCCGAGCCCACGTAGACGGTCAGCCGGCCGCCGTCTTCGACCGCGGTGAGGGCGGCGATGCGTCCGCTCATGGCCGCGGAGCCGATGTTGCGGGCCGGGAGCCCCGAGATGGTCCCGGCGTCGTAGCGGACGGGCGCCTGCGCGGCGGCCGCGGTCGCCATCAGCAGCGCTCCCGCCGTGGCCCACGTCCCGACCGGGTTCACGAGGTGGTCGCGGTCTCTCATGTCGCTAGGATCCTTTCACGGCAGGCTTGGGCATCTTGAAGGCCGCGTCGTCGATCGGGACGTTGGCCTCGATGCTCTCGATCGTGATCTTGGCCCGGACGGCCGGGTTGTTCTTGGGGCCGCTCTCGATCGAGTAGGGGTACATGACCCCCGCGACCGGCTTGTAGGAGCCAAGGTCGGTCTGGCGCTCCCGCACGGCGCCGCGGATGAACTGCTGTCTCTCGGTTCGGATCTCGAGGGAGCTGTCGGGATCGAGGTAGTAGTACACGATGTCGCCGTTCTTCAGCGTGCACTTGAGGCGGTAGACGTCGTCGCCGTCGACGGTGTCGTGACCGAGGTACTCGACGGCGTTCCCCTTCGCCTTGTAGTCGACGAGCGGTCCGTCCATGTCGGCGTCCTCGACGAGGTCGCGCAGGTCGTCCTCCCCCAGCAGCTCCGGGTCCTTGCGGCCCTGGAAGGGCGAGATCTGCCAGCCGGTCTGCCCATCGTACGCCTGGATGGCCGTCATGCCCTGGACGGTGAACGTCGAGCGCAGCATCTCGGGACGCTTCAGCTCCTGCCCCACCCGGGCGGTGAAGCCGCCCTGGTTCAGCCGTCCCTTCATCCGCAGCGTCTGGATCGCCTTGATCTTCTCGATGCCGCCCTTGGCCTGGACGTTCTTGTTCACGAGCTCGTCCGCGGTCTGGGCCCCGGCCGGAGCGGCCAGGCACGCGAGGCCGAGCACGATGGAGACGATCTTGGGCATTCCGTTCAACTCCTTGTCTTTCCCGGATATACGGCCAGCGTGGCATTCTAGCTCAGCGGAGCGAGAATCGGCGGCGAGCCCCCACTGAAGCGCCGGCGTCGCTACAATCGGGGCACTGCATGCCCGTTCTGCTCATGGTGGACCGGTCGGAGCCCGGACCCAGGAACGAGCCGCGTATCTCGGCGATGTTGTGGTCGGCGGACAAGGACCCGTGGCTGCTGGAGGCGCAGCAGTTTCGCAGCGAGAACGAGCTCCGGAGATGGCTGGGCGACGTCGCGACGAAGTACGAGGACATCGCCGTGAGGTGGACGGACAAGCTCAAAGCCGAGAAGACCCTGGCCGCCGCGGTGGCGGAATGCCTCGGGGTGGCTATACCCTAGACGGCTCTCACGGATGGCTCCGGTGCGCTCCCCGATGATTCGTCGTCGCGACTGGTTGATGAGGGCCGCGGGCCTGGGCGGAGCGGCCGCTTTCGCGCCGCCCCGCACGACCGAGGCTGACGCGGCGGGTGCGCCGCGCCCGCGCGTCCCCGACGACCCGACAAAAGTGCTGGGAGCGCCGCCGAGCGAGCTGGGCCAGCGCTCGCCCTTCGAGCAGCCGCAGCGCCGCGTGAATCGAAGGCTGCCGTCGGGCGAATCGGAGACGCCCCTGCAGGACCTGCGGGGGATCATCACACCCTCGGACCTCCATTTCGAACGCCATCATGCCGGCGTGCCGGCCATCGACCCCGAGCGCTACCGCCTGCTCGTCCACGGCATGGTCGCGCATCCGACCGTATTCACGCTGGGCGACCTCGAACGGTTCCCGTCGCGGTCGCAGATCTGCTTCCTGGAGTGCTCCGGAAACGGCGGTCCGGGTTACCGGGAGATCAAGAAGGAGAGCACCCCGCAGCAAGTGGATGGGCTGACCAGCACCAGCAACTGGACGGGCGTGCCGCTGTCGATCCTGTTCCGGGAGGTGGGCGTCGAACCCGGCGCCCGCTGGTTCCTCGCCGAAGGACAGGATGCCGCGGTGATGGCTCGCAGCATTCCTGTCGCCAAGGCCTGGGAGGACGCCATGGTCGCCTACGCCCAGAACGGCGAGCCGCTGCGGCCGGAGCAGGGCTATCCGGCCCGGCTCCTGCTTCCCGGCTGGGAGGGGAACACGCAGGTCAAGTGGCTGCGCCGGATCGAGGTCGCGGACCAGCCGTTCATGACCCGGGAGGAGACCTCGAAGTACACGGATCCGCTGGCCGACTGCACCGCCCGCATGTTCAGCTTCGAGATGGACGCGAAGTCGATCATCACGTTCCCCGCCTACCCTCTCGTGCTCCCGCAAAAGGGATGGTGGGAGATCTCCGGACTGGCCTGGAGCGGCCGCGGCCGGATCGCCGCCGTCGACGTGAGCACGGACGGCGGAAGGCGATGGGCGCGGGCCGACCTCGACGACCCCGTGTTGCCCAAGTGCCACACGCGCTTTCGCTTCCTTTGGAACTGGAAGGGGGGCGAGGCCGTCCTCATGAGCCGCGCCACCGATGAGACCGGCTACGTCCAGCCCACGCTGGAGCAGCTCGTCGCGGCCCGGGGAGCGGGCACGAACTATCATCTGAACAACATCCGCTCCTGGAAGGTACGGCCCGACGGCCGAGTGCTCTTCGGGCTCGCCTCTTCGTGAGCCGGCTCGCCGCGGCGCTCGTCGGGCTCGCGTCGGTTTCGACGCTGGCGTGCTCCGGTGGCGGCAGCCGCGCACAGGGCGCGCCGGGGCGAGCGGCGACGCCGGCCCCTCCCGCGATTCCGGGCGAGCACGGGCAGGCCGCGTCGGAGCCGCTGCCGGCGCGCTTCGGATTCGGGCGCAAGGCGACCCCGGCCGAGATCGGCGCGTGGGACATCGACGTGATGCCCGACGGGAGAGGCCTGCCCGCAGGGCGCGGCACCGTCGCGGAGGGTGCCGCGCTCTACGCGGCCCAATGCGCGGTCTGCCACGGGCCGGACGGCAAGGGCGGGCAGTACGATGCCCTCGTCGGGCGCGAGCCGGCCGACGGCTTCCCGTTCGGGAGGGATGCGGCCCTGCTCGGGAAGCGCACCATCGGCAACTACTGGCCCTACGCGACGACGCTGTACGATTACATCTCCCGCGCCATGCCCCAGGCCGTGCCCGGCTCGCTCGCTCCGGACGAGGTGTACAGCCTGGTCGCCTACCTGCTGTTCCTGAACGGCATCGTGCCCAGGGACGCGGTGATGACGGCGGAGACGCTGCCCAAGGTGGAGATGCCGGCGCGGAGACGCTTCGTGCAGGACAACCGCCGCGGGGGCGCCGAGATCCGCTAGGCCGCCGGCGACCCAACTCGTTCTGGAACGAGTCCGCCACCGCGCCGATGGAGGCCACCAGCGGCACGTCTAGAGCAACACACATTTTGCAGAGAGACACGACGGCAGATGGCGCGCCATCTGGAAACGGACCTCCTAAAGTAAGCTGATATGATATGAAGGACACCATGAAGATCAACATCCCATCCCACCTCTCGGACGCCGAGCTCGTGGCCGAGGTGAAGTCCCTCGCCGGCCGCGAGCGCGAGGCAGCCGCCCATCTCATCGCCCACCTGGCGGAGCTCGACGCTCGTCGGCTCTACCTGAGCGCGGGGTTCTCGTCGCTGTTCACGTACTGCATGGAAGTTCTGCGCCTGTCCGAAGCCGAGGCGTACAACCGCATCGAGGCGGCACGCGCGGCGAGGCGGTTCCCCGTCATCCTCGACCGGCTCGCCGAGGGTTCTCTGAACATCACGACGGTGCGCGTCCTCGCCTCGCACCTGACGGCCGACAATTACCAAGAACTCCTTGCCGCCGCGTCCGGCAAGAGCAGGCGTGCGGTCGAGGAGTTGCTGGCCCAGCGTTTCCCACAGCCGGATGTCGCCTTTTCGGTCCGGAAGCTCCCCGCGCCCAGAGGAGTGCCAACGCAACCCCTGGCGGCGGCGAGTACGCCTCCGGCAAGCACGACGTCAGCGGGTGCACCCGTGACGGCAGCGTCCGCGCCGGTTCCTGCGCTTCCGGCGCCCGCGACGCGGCGTGCGGTCGTTGCCCCGCTGGCGCCGGACCGCTATGAGATCCGGTTCACGGCGAGCGCCGAGACGTGCGAGAAGCTACGGCTGGCCCAGGACTTGCTGCGACACGCGGTTCCGACCGGAGACACGGCGCAGATCATCGACCGGGCGCTCACCGTGCTGCTGGAGGGTCTGGCCCGCAGGAAGTTCGCCGCGACCGACCGGCCGCGGGCCAGCCGCGGTGCGGCCCCCGGCGCGAGGTACGTCGCGGCGAAGGTCAAGCGTGCGGTCTGGATCCGCGACGGCGGGCGTTGCGCCTTCGTAAGCAAAGGGGGTCGCCGCTGCAACGAGCGGTCCTTTGCCGAGTTCCATCACCTGGATCCGTATGGGGTGGGCGGCGAGGCCACCGTGGAGACGATGGAGCTTCGTTGTCGGGCCCACAACAATTACGAGGCCGATCTCTTCTACGGCCGTCGGCAGCCAACTCGTTCTGGAACGAGTTCGCCACGGCCGCCGATGGGAGCGACCGTGGATCGGTAGATCACCAGCGAGTAGTGCGCGGCGGAGCGACCGGCGCTAGCTATCGGAATGCCGCGGCCAGGCGGACCGGATCGAGCTTGAGCTTGCGGTCGAAGGTCGTGAGTCGCGGTGACTCCCAACCTACGGCCTTTTTCTCTGCCGAACACCCGGATCAGTCTGCGGCGCTTCATCGTCGCCGGCGCCGTCAGCTCCATGTGGTCGTTCGGCAGCGCCACGTTCTGTTTGAGCCTAGTAATAACGGAACACCACGGGTGCGAATGCAACGCATGCAACCGGCTTGCCGCCTCGCGTCGCCGGCTCGAACCGCCAATCGCGAACGGACGCAAGAGCTGCCTCGTCAAGGCCGGGCACGGACTCGCGAATCTCTGCATGAGCCACGTTTCCCAGCTCGCTGATGAGAATCTCGATCATTACCGTGCCCGCGAGCTTGTCTTTGAAAGCGGTTGGCGGATAGAGCGGCTTCGTCTGGACGAGCACCTTAGGCGGTGAATCCACAAGCGTCATGTGCTCGAAGCCACCCTTGATGTGCGCCAGCGCCCAGGTCGCCGCCTCGCGAACCGGCACGCTGGGATCGTCCAGCGCATTCCTTAATGCGTGCACCACCGTCGTATCCGCCTTCTTAGCTCCGGCAAGCGACCACGCAGCGGTAGCCCTGCTTGCCGCGTCGGGATCGCTCAACTGTTGGACCAACTCCTTGAGCGGACGCGGAGGAGGGGCAAGCGGGATCGTTGTGGGCTTCTGACGCGGCGTTGAAGTGGCGCACGCCACCATCAGCAGGAGACTCAGACCGACGGCGGTATCTTTCACGCGCTTGCTTCCACCATCACATCTCCTAGCAGGAGCCCGCCTGCGCCCCGCCTGAGCCGAAATGCCGCGCGCCGCTCCTACCTCTGAGGCGCCATAACTGCTTTGATTCGCGCGGGATCCACCTTGGGCCTGCGGTCGAAGGTCGTGAGGCCGTTGATCTCCTGCTCCACGTCCGTGAGCTGCGTGTAGCAGTAGCCGGCGAAGGCCGGGTTGGCCTCGATCGCCTTGACCAGTCCCTCGAGCCGGGTGAGGAACGCCTCGGCGGTGGGCTCGATGCCCGAGTAACCCCACTCGTTCGCGGCTCCGGGCGCGCCGAGCCGAAAGGCGATCCCGCCGAACTCGGTCATGAGGAACGGCGTGCCGTTGTACGCGGCGCCGTAGACGAGGGCCTCCCGCCCGTTGCGCGGGATGGGGTGGCCCGGCTCCCCCAGTCCCTGATACTTCGCCGCCATCACCGCCCCCGTGCGTGCATAGTCGTGCAGCGTCATGAGGTCGGTGGCGTCGGTGTGCTCCCACCCGTCGTTGTCCACCACCAGCCGCGTCGAGTCGAGCGAGCGTGTGAGCTGGTAGAGCGACTTGAGATGGGCCTGCTGCGCGCGGTCCGTCAGCACGCCCGGCACGCCCCAGCTCTCGTTGATCGGCACCCACGTGATGATGGAGGGATGGTTGTAGTCGCGGGCGATCACCTGCGGCCACTCGTCGAGCATCCGGGAGACGTAGACGTCGCCGTACTCGTAGGCGTTCGCCATCTCGCCCCAGACGAGGAAGCCCATCTTGTCGCACCAGTAGAGCCAGCGCGGGTCCTCGACCTTCTGGTGCTTGCGGGCGCCGTTGAGGCCGAACGACTTGGCGAGCCGGATGTCACGCTGGATCGCCTCGTCGGTCGGCGGGGTCAGCACGCTCTCCGGCCAGTAGCCCTGGTCGAGGACGAGCCTCAGGTAGTACGGCGCATCGTTGAGGTAGACCTTGCCGGCATGGGTCGACACCTTTCGGCTTCCATCCACACCGTCTGCCAGATGCCGGTCGTCCGCGTGTAGAAGATCGACTCCGAGCGCGGCTTCCAGTACTGCTTGCCTCTGGGCAGCGTCCGGTCGTTCCAGCCGTCCCAGGCCCGTACGACCACGACGTTGTCGCCGGCCTTCAGCTGGTCGGTGACGTCGAAGGCGAACGGCGTCATGCCGCCGCGGTGCCGTCCGACGTCGTCGCCGTTGACCCACACGCGCGCCTCGTAGTCCACGGCGCCGAAGTGGAGCCAGAGCCGGCGCGCCTTCCACGCTTCGGGGACGCTCCCACGGCCCGTTCAGTGTCTGCCACTCGGCCCGCATGCGGTCGGGGCGCGGGTGCTCGGGCCGGGGCACGTCCGCCGACGCGGCGATGGCGGCGGAGAGAAGGAAGACGCCGAAAGCGAGGCGCACGCTCAGGCCGCTTCGACGGCGTCCACGACGCCACGCAGGTAGGCCAGCGACTCCCGGATCCCCACTTCGGGATGATCCTCGTTGATCTCGTACTCCAGCGCGATGTGGCCGGCGAATTGCCGCTGGTGCAGCGCCCGGATGAGGCCGGGGAAATCGACGATGCCCTTGCCCACCTCCACCTGGCTCTCCCGGTCGGTGGCCGAGCGCAGGTCCTTGACGTGGAGGTCCATGAGCCGGTCGCCGCAATCGGCCACCGTCTTG
>Ga0207684_10005317_pt1 | contig 11907 bp, 16 predicted proteins | sample KBSK5501metaG_FD_184342 | JGI IMG/M metagenome (GOLD analysis project Ga0207684, IMG submission 184342) | Corn, switchgrass and miscanthus rhizosphere microbial communities from Kellogg Biological Station, Michigan, USA - KBS K5-50-1 metaG... | ecosystem: Host-associated > Plants > Roots >... | reverse complement strand
CGGTGGAACATATCTGGGACGAACTACGCGAAAAATACTTTCATAATCGTATCTTCTCCTCACTCGATGGGTTAATTGAGGCGCTTTGCCAGGGACTCAATGATCTTAGTGATGCTCCTCAACGCTTACGTTCCCTCACCAACTTTCCCCATCTGAGAGTTGCTATTTAGAATGCGGATTGGTATCACACGGGTTTCTGAAAAAGGGGCTTGCCGCGTGAGTTAGAGCGCATGCAATTTTTTCTGACAACAGGACTCGCAGAAACCGCCGAACTGTGGGCAGATGTAAAGCAAGGCTATGCCTGGGTGCATCGTGCAGCTCACATCCTCTCCAACGACGACAAGCTGTCGGCAACTGGGGTGCGTCAGACCTATGAAACCTTCTTGGCGGAAATGGAGCACACGCCAACACCCTCTGAGCCTCTCGCCACCATGCTCTCGACCTTTCGCAAAGTCACCACCAGTTATTGGCCCGGCCTGTTTCATTGCTACGATCATGCTGATCTCCCACGTACCAACAACGAGTTAGAGCAGTATTTTAGCTCAGTGCGCTATCATGAACGGCGAGCAACCGGAAGAAAACAAGCGTCACCAGGAGTGATCATTCGTGGAGCAGTGCGAGTAGTCGCCTCCGTTGCTTCTTGCTTGCATCCCTTTTCTGGACCGGAGTTGTGTCCGACTGATCTGATCCGATGGCGCACCTTGCGCAGCGAATTGAACCACCGCCATGAGGCCCGATGTATGCATTATCGTTTCCGCAAGTCTCCTGAATGGTATCTTGCAGCTCTCGAAGAAAAACTCAGCAAAGAAAGATTACCGTCGTAGAAAAAAACGAACTCAAGCCGTGGCGGACCGAACACTCCTGTATTCCTCCTGAAGCCAATGCTGCCTTTGTCTGCCAGATGGAAGAGGTCCTGGACATCTACACGCGTCCGTATGATCCGCGCTATCCGCAGGTCTGCCTGGATGAAACGAGCAAGCAGTTGGTCAGCGAAACACGTGTGCCTCTCCCAGCTGAGCCTGGACAGATTGAGCGCTATGACTACGAATATGAGCGACAAGGAGTCTGTAGCCTGTTCATGTGCTTTGAACCACTCAGGGGCTGGCGGCATGTGACAGTGAGTGCCCATCGCACCAAGCAGGATTTTGCTCACGTACTGCACGACCTCGTTGATGTGTATTACCCAAACGCCGAGAAAATCGTGCTCGTGCTGGATAACCTGAATACGCACGATTTCTCCGCGCTCTACGAGGCGTTTGAACCGGAGGAAGCCTGGCACATTCGCGAGAAACTCGAGATCCACTACACACCCAAGCATGGCAGTTGGTTAAACATGGCAGAGATTGAGTTGGCTGTGGTGAGCGGGCAATGTTTAGATCAACGGATCGGAGAGGAAGAGATGCTCCGGCAAGAGATAGCAGCCTGGGAAGCTGAGCGGAATACTCAACAGGTCAAGGTGAACTGGCGCTTTACCACCCAGGATGCGCGGATCAAGCTCAAACGGCTCTATCCTGTTCTTGAGGCGGAGTTGGAGGAGACAGCCTCTGTGTAGCTTTTGGAAATGCCTGCCCACGGATTGTGCCACGAGTTTTCCTCCAGCGGTCATCCCACGACGCGCGCAACGAGATGGAGAGGAGATCGGCATCAGACAGGGAAATGGCGGGCGAGCCGCCACCTCCCAATCTGATGAGCATGGCTTCTCTTGTCACCCCTCGGTGTAGGTAATCATCGGGCGGATCTCAACTGAGCCGCCCTTCGCATAGGGCATTTTCGCTGCCCAACCAATCGCTTCATCGAGGGTCTTGCAGTCGAGCTGAAAGTATCCCTCCAAGTGTTCATCCGTTTCAGCAAACGGACCAGGAGTGGCGACCGTCTCGCCATTCTGAACGCGCACCGTCGTCGCGTTGGTGACTGGGGCAAGTCCATGATTCAAGAGATACACTCCGGCAGCTTTCATGTCTGCCAGGAGGTCAAACCAGCTTTGCCTTGCAGCTGAGTGTTCTTCAGCGGTAAGGTGTTTAAAGTGTAGTGCTTGAGAGTCGTTTCCGTAAAACAATAGCATGTACTTCATGAGTTTGTTCTCCTTTTCCTCAAACCTGGACGTTACTGGCCGCGGTCTGGCCGCGGTTTCGATCTTACTTGACGAGATTGCCCACTCGATCTTCCCCTTCGAGCTGATCTGCCGATGAGAGCGGGGGAATTGCTCTGGTCACTCCTTTGACGGAAGACGAGGAAGAAATGTGACCGATGGAGGAACCCGAGTGGGTGGCAGCGTCCGATGACGCCTCCAGAGGCCCGAACCTCAACGGCTCCCTCCAATCCGCTGGCCAGAGGGTCAAAGCTGCGATGACTGCCAAGACCAGCTCTATCGGCGCCGCGATGCTGTCGGCAAGCGAATCATGATCGACAATGTGCGTTGTCACCGCCCCCGTCAGAATGGCTACCAGTATCACGGCACCCAGGAACCGCCTGCGCGGCAAGATCAGCAGTACTGCGGCCACCAGCTCGCTGGCCCCGATGACAGGCGAGAACCAGGCGGGATAGCCCCAGTTCACAAACTTCTCGAAGTACGATGGCCACCCAAGGACCCCGACTGGAGAGAACTTGAACGGCGCGAGGAAGAAGTATTCGACGGCGATGAACCAGCACAGGCCCGTCGACAGCCGTCGAGGGAAGATTCGAGTCGGTTTCATCTGTGTGTGCATGATCACTCTCCTTGTGCGTGAATCTGAAATGGTTCATCTCGGTTGCAACCGAGACGTTGTCGCTTACTTGCGTTCCAGGGGAGTTCATCTCCCTGTCACATACAATGGGTTTCGCCCGTCACTCTCTTGACGGAACGCGGCGAGGAAAGGCGACCGATGAACGAATGGTCACATCGGGGAGGTTTCCCCCGTCATTCTATTGACGGAACACACCGAAGAAGTGTTACCGCTGAGCTAAAGGGAAGATGAGGAATGGAGAAAAACGACGGGCTGGCCGCACAATTTGAGGCACAACGTCCCCATCTGCGGGCAGTCGCCTACCGCATGCTCGGCTCGCTCCCCGAAGCGGAGGACGCCGTGCAAGAGGGCTGGCTCCACCTCAGTCGTTCCGACGAGATCGGGATCGAGAATCTGCGCGGATGGCTGACGACTGTGGTGGCGCGGATCTGCCTGGACATGCTGCGCTCGCGCAACTCGCGCCGTGAGGAGCCCATCGGATTGGTGGTGCCAGAAGGGGGCGTTGACTACCAGGACAGGATCGACCCTGAGGAAGAAATGGAGTTGGCCGACTCGGTCGGCCAGGCGCTGCTGATCGTCCTGGACACGCTTTCGCCCGACGAGCGCCTGGCTTTCGTGCTCCACGATGTCTTCGACATGCCCTTCAACGAAATTGCCCCCATCGTCGGGCGCTCGGCGACAGCGGCAAAAAAGCTGGCGAGCCGCGCACGTCGCCGAGTGCGGGAGGCCGCGAGGGGAAAAGAAGCTGCTGATCCAGCAGGCCGAGAAGTGGTCGACGCCTTCCTCAAGGCGTCGCGCGAGGGGGACTTCGACGCGCTGCTCACGCTGCTGGACCCGGATGTGGTCCTGCGGGCCGACCGCGCCGCCGTGTTTGTGGGCGCGCCAAGCGAAGTCCGCGGGGCAAGAGCCGTGGCCCGGCAGATCTCCGGGCGCGTCAGAGGGTTGCAACCGGCGCTGGTGAACGGAGCCGTGGGAGCCGTGGCCCAGCGTGGGCAACAGGTCCTCGTCTTCAGGCTCACGATCACGAGCGGCAAGATCGTCGAGATCCATGTGGTCGCCGACCCCGAGCACCTTCGCCATCTCGATCTCGTGATCCTGGATTAGGCGTCGAGCGGGCTCAGATGTGCGGGAGAGCTGTTTCACTTTGGGATTGACACGCTCTGATCTCTCAACGCGCATCAGCCGGTCACATTCTTGGGTTGTGATCCGTCGTTAGAGTGACGGGCAAGATTGAGCCGAGGGAGCAGGAAAATCCGCGTCATCCATCGGCTCGTCGTGGATGGCCCGTCACGATCGCGCATTGGGTGATTGATTCTTCCAATGCTGTTTCTAAAGCGAGAAAGGTGATAATTCCATGAGCATGCTTTTGACCCGTGCGAAAGTGAAAGCCGAAAAGGTTGCAGACGTCGAAGCGGGCATCAAACGCTTAGTCCCCGCGTTTGAGCAAGCGCACCTGAACGGGCGTTACGCTTGGTTTCGACTCGGAGACGGGGTGACCTTTGTGATTTTGACGGAATTTGAGGAGGGGGCCATCCGCTCCAACGGGCCAGAATCTACCCGAGAATATCAAGCCTTCGAGGAGATTCTCAAGACTGCCGTTGAGGGGAAGCCAACCAGCGAACCGTTGACGATGATCGAGTCCTACCGCGTCTTCTAGAGGTCACTCTCAGAAACATGAGTTACCCCGAAAAAAGAGGGAAAGCCCATGAGAAGGCGGCCGGGTTCGTCGAAAAAAGGGAGGTGACGCGAAAAGCCGCTAGCTGATGGGCAAAGAGGACGGGCAGAGGAAAGAGGAGGGGGGAGGGAAAAGCGGCCCGCGAAAGGAGCTAAAAAGGCAGAGGAGGCTGGCCCAAGAGGCCAGCAGACTCATTGGGGAAAGAGGAACGAGCGAGGAGCAGGCCAGAGGCGGCATCAGGAAAGCTCGCTGACCTGGACTCTGATGGCAACCTGAACTGTAAATCATTTTGCTTCGTGGGCGAAAATTGGATAATTAGGTGGGCGGTAAAACAAGCAGAAGAGGTATGTCTAGCAGAGGAAATGAGCTTCCTTCCGCTCTGCTGGCTGTTTCAGGCTTCTGAACATCCGCCCATTGAATTATCCAATTTTCGCCCACGAAGCAAAATGATTTACAGAATGGGAAAGCCCTGGGGACGCATGCTTTTCCTCTCCTCACTCTGGTACCGATTTCCCTAGACGCGTGCTTGAGCATATGTCCTGGTGGCTCCTTAGTAAAAAGAGCGGATTGCGCAAGACAGACATTAGCTGCTCATCTTGCGTAATCCGCTCTTTTTACTATTTACGTTACGGAAACACAGGTACGGTCTCGCTCTCCTCAACCGCCTCGCCGCGCTTCCTGAGAGCTTTGGCGGCTTCGAGGGCGGGATCGCGGCCAATGAAGATCGCCAGGACCGCGCAGATGGCGCAGCCGATCAGCGAGAAGAAGAAAGCGTCATTCATGCCCAGAGTCAGCGCGTGCTGCGCTACGCAAGCATGGTACGCCGCGGGTAAGGACACCCGAACGCAACTCGCCAACGCGTCCGTGGCGTGCGCGGTCGTCCGCTGCGTCAGGTACGTGGTGAGCACCGAGACCCCAACCGCCCCGAAGACCGTCTTGGTCGAACTCATCAGCGAGGTAGCTTTCGCCATCTGCTGGTTACTCACTACCGAGACCCCCACGGTTTGCAGTGGCATGCCAACCAGGCCCAGGCCCAGGCCGCGCAGGATCAGCCAGATTTGCACATCCGCACCCGTAGTCGTCACGGTCAGATTAATAAAACCGAGCATCGAAACGGCGACCATGACTGCCGCGACCACCGAGAGGATACGCGGCCCAACCCGATTATAGACCCGCCCGCTAATCACCAGCCCGACGGCCATAGCCAGGCCCTGGGAAATGATAATTTCGCCCGTGATCAATGCCGACTGTCCTTCGACGTTCTCGAGGGCGTTTCCTAACCCTCAAAAGCTCATAAATAGAGAGCCGAAGGCAGAGACGCCGCGTAGAGGTAAGAAGTCTCGTCACTGCACAAGAGAGCAATGCGATGCTGTTTGCCCGTTCTCAGCACCTCAACGAGCGCTCGGAAGCAGAGTGACCTGCTCCTGGACCCACGCGACTGCCGTTTGCACAAACAACAGTGCCGCAGGGGATGCCGAAGCCACCGATCTGACCGCGAGGCCGATCTGCAAGGATCGTGGAGGATCAAGCGGAATGCCCGTGATTCCTTCCAACTTGTCAGGAAGCACCTTGCGCGGCAGCATCGTAATGCCAAGTCCTTCACGGACCATTGCCAGAATCGTAGCACCCTCGCTGGCTTGATAGCGAATGTGCGGTCGATACTTCCCGCCATTGTCCTCGAAGATCTCTGGCAGGTCACATCCCGTCGGTCGCACAATCCAGCATTCGTCACGCAGGTCGCTCACGGCGACGGATGTGCGCGCATGGAGACGGTGTCCGTTCGCCATGAACACTTGCAGTTCATCGGTGGCGAGATAGGTACTCTCCACTCCTTTGGTCGGATGATGCACGAATCCGACATCAATTACGTTGGTGCCAATCCACTCCTCCACTTCCTGGAAAGTGCCTTCAAAGAGCACCACGTCGATGTCGGGATACTGCTGGTGAAAATGGGCGAGCACACCGGCGAGCAAAGGAGAAGCGAGAGGGGGAACGCTTCCCAGTCGGAGGTTGCCCTTGACCAGCCCACGTGCAACCCGTGCTCCTTGCTCAATGGCTTCTGCCTCTGCCAGCAGCGCCCGCGCGTGTGGAAGGAGGGAATGCCCGATGCCAGTGAGCGCTACCACGCCTTTATTGTTGCGCTCAAGCAGGGTCACGCCTAATTCGCGTTCAAGAGCCGAGAGGGCATGACTCACTGCCGATTGCGTCAGGTGGGTGGTGTAGGCCGTCTCCGTGAAGCTCCCGGTGTCGGCAAGTGCCACAAAACAGTGCAGTTGAGAAAAGTTCATGATGTTTTTCCTTCATCGTGCTATGACAAATATGATTTGTGTTCATCATCCTCGTTCAAGTATACTTCTAACAAACGAGAGAGACAAGTGCTCTCGTGCGCTGTTCAGAGCATCGGTTCCGCTCCTGTAGGCGGGCCGCAAAGGAGGAGATCGTATGACGACACTGGTTCCCAACACGGAGTTTGCTCACCTGGCGAGTGATGAAGACATCGCAACGGTGGTGACCGCCCTTACGGCGAAAGGGATGGCAGCCGAAGTTTTCGAAAATCGCGCCGAAGCCCGTAGCCACGTGCTTGACCTGTTGCCCGAAGGAGCAGAAGTCTATACAGCGTTGTCACAGACGCTTGAGGTACTGGGTTTGCGCGAAGAGATCAGTACCTCTTCTCGCTATGTCCCTCTGCGTCCTCAGATAGAGCAGCTCGGTCGCGAGGGACGCCTGTCACGCGCGGGGCGCAAGCTGATGGCGAGTCCCGAGTATGTGATCGGCAGCGTCCATGCCATCACTCACCAGGGGCAGGTCCTGATCGCTTCAGGGAGCGGCAGTCAACTTGCGGGCTATGCCTTCGGGGCGAGCCAGATCATCTGGGTGGTGGGAGCGCAAAAAATCGTGCGGAACGTGGACGAAGGGCTGCGCCGGATCTGGGAATATAGTTATCCCTTGGAGAACGAGCGGATGCAGACCCTCTATGGGACGGGCAGCTTCCCGGCGAAGATACTCCTGGTCGAGGGGGAAATGCCAGGCCGCATCTCGGTTCTTCTGGTGAAAGAAGCATTGGGATTCTAGGAAGCCAACTCCTATGCAGGTATCCCAGCACTCGATGGCGGAGCGCGAGAGAACCCAGAAGCGCTCAATGTTATTGAATACAGGCAAAGACTTCACACGGAGTCTCTGCCTGTATTCCCTTCTTTCTCCAGCCTCTTTGAAGTGCCTTTCCTTTCCATCAAGTATCGGAATGGCATCATTTTTTTGCCATGATACCGTTTGCATTGACACTCGGAAAGCGAGATCAGCTTTATGATGCCCACACTCGTCAAAGAACAGACTCCAGTCCCACCTCCATGCTATCAGCGTGCGCAAGCCCGGTTGGGTCCGGCATTACATCTGGATGCTCTGACTCTGGTCAGAACCTTACATTTGCTCACCCTCTGTCGTCTGGCTGTGCGAGTCGCCCTTCGCCGTTGTCCTCCTCCCTTGCCCGCCGGGCCTGGAGGAGCACCGCGCACGTACAGCGAGGAGAGCCTGCTCTTGATGGGTTTGTTGCGGACCTTGTGGCGCTTGTCGTATCAGGATATGCACGACTGGCTCAAAAGTTGGCCACAACTCGCCCTGGCCTGCGGCTTGCCAGTAGCTCGACAATCGTAAAAGCGACGAGCAGCACACCGCCGGCTACCAGGTAGGCAATGACGGTGCTATCGCTCCAGCCGTTTGTCCCCGCCAGCGAAATGCCGTAAACAAGGGCGGTGAAGCCTCCCATAGAAAGCAGCAGCCCGAGCACATCAAAGCCTTTCCCCACCGACTCACCGGTGCCACTCGCCTCCCGCTCTGCTTTCCCGCCGCGCAGGACCAGCAACGCCAGGATAAACGCTACCACGCCAATCGGCAGGTTGATCGTGAAGATCGCGTTCCAGCTAAAGTTCGTTGCCAGGTAGCCGCCAAGCACGGGACCAAAAGCCGGTCCCAGCAGCAGCGGGATCATCAGCAGCGACATCGCGCCCGCCCTCTCCGTGGGACCAAAGAGGCGGAAGATGATCGCCATAGCAACGAGCAGCATTGCGCCGCCACCAACGCCCTGCAAAACGCGAAACGCGATCAACGCCTGTTGATTGGACGCGAATGCGCACAGCGCGGAGCCAGTGGTAAAGAGCGCCAGGGAAATGAGGAAAACCGTCTTCGCGCCGATGCGGTCGCTGATATAGCCCACGATGGTGATAATGGCCGCGTTTGCCAGGAAGTAGCCTGTCGCGACCCAGGTAATCGTCTGTTCAGTTGTATGAAATGCCGCAGCTATCTGCGGCAGCACCACGCTAACAATAGTTGCATCAAGGATTGCCATCAGCAGGCCCAGGACGATCACCAGCGTGGCCTGCCATCTGTATGTGAGGCGCATTGTCTTGCTCCTTCTTTCGTATGATTTGAGAAACATTTTCTTTGAGCACGTCTAATTCTCATCCCGCTCACTCACACCCTGCTGAGCTTGTCTATTTTGTATTGTATGTCGTGTAGAAAAATGTTCGAAACACATTTTTCTACACGACATACAATACAAATCTTTTAGGTGGCGAAGCCGCGCGAATCCCTCGTGGAAGAGGACGAAGCTCTGAGAACCAAATGCACTTTACAGTTTTGTCTACTCGAGATTGATCAACATCCCATGCGCGAGAAATTCGATGGTATGTCCCTGCTCGGCGGGTAAGATCTGCTCATAAAGGGGGAATGAGGTAAGGTAGGACATATACATCTGCTCGGCCATTGTAAGCAGGAGGAGAGGATCGACACCTGGTCGCAGCAGTCCGGCGCTTTGGGCTTTGGAACAGAGTGCTCTGAATTGAGCAATGTCCTCGCATCGTCGTCAGAGTCAGCGAGGCGCCTCCTCCTGGGAGTGAAAGCGAGACCCAGTGCTGCTCCTCCTGTCCTTCCTCCTTGGTGGCAGACCAACCCAATTGCTCCGTGTAGAACGCTTTGGCCTTCGCCATCTCGGTGACTGCTGGTAAATGACCCGAAATGTGAGCAGGTTTTGCCCTGAAACATGAGCACTTGCCCCGAATGTTGAGCAGCACAGCCATTGGCAGCCCGAAAAAGCGCTTGAGAAGCAGATTATTCTGTGCGGTAGCTGTAAATTCATCTCTTCCCGACACGCTCGATCGAGGTGGCGGTGTTTTGACTTCTGGTGATCCAGCTTGGCAGGAGGAGAGCAGGCTCTATGCACCTCCTCCTGCGAGCCGGGCTCAGCGCTGACCTGCGGCGACCAGACACGCATTCGACAGGCGAATCATCCCGTCGGTATTGGTGAACTGAACGGCGGCAGTAGCGAGCTTCTTCCAGAACTCCGCCTGGTACTCTTGGCTTGATGTTGCCATGATCCTGGCGATCGGTGCCGAGACCTCTGCCAGGTGCTCCAGCAGTTCGTCCACCGATGCAAACTCAAAGGTCACCGTAAACGGCTCGCTGTGCACATTGGCAAAGCCAGCCTCACGCAACACCTGCTCCAGTCTCGTCGGGTCGGACAACGCGAAGGGATTTGGGCCACTGGGCAGCGAGAGCGGCCGGCCCAGCTCGCGACTGAGCACAGAGAACGGTAAAGAGATCATCGGCACCAGCTTCGGTTCACCCCAAATGGCGACCACGAGACGGCCTCCTGAAACGAGACTGTTCCTGAAGTGCGCGAGCGTGCCCACGGGATCGTGGAAAAACATGAGCCCCCAGCGGCAGACCACCGCATCGAAGGAGTCGAGCGGCAGCGTCACTGCCTCAGCATCCCCTTCAACGAACTCGACATTACGTATCCCAGCCGCCTGCATCCGCTCACGCGCCATTGCCAGCATCTGCGGTGCCTGGTCAATCGCTACCACTGAGCCGCTCGGGCCCACTTGAAGCGCCGCAGTCATCGCCGGTTCGCCAATACCCGTCGCCACGTCGAGGACTCGCTGACCTGGCGCGACGTGAGCCAGATGCATCATCCGATTGCTGAGTGGTTGCGCCCCCTGCTCAAAGGCTGCCCACCTCCTTCGCCAGCCCGGCGCAACGTTGCTCCACTGCTCACGCTGCTGTGCCTTGAAGACCGCTGGGTCCATGTGTGTGTCATCCATGGTACTGTCCTTTCCTGGTGTGTATGGAGACGTTCATCTCCGGTAGCACAACGTTTTTGACCAACAAAAAGGCCCGATTCCCATCGGAATCGAGCCTACACGTACGCGGCTCCACCCCGACGAGTGGCACAGAACTACACGCTGATGCCGGGAGGCGTGACCGCCATCCCGCAACCAAGCGTATCCTCTGTACAGACTCATTGAGGTAGAGCATGGGGATCGCTTTGGTGAATGCCCTACATCTGCAACGACTGTTTTACTGCTTTAACTGGCCTGCAATCGATCCCCATTTTCGCCAGTTTCCCAAGAACGAAGCGCGTGCTTCGCTCATCTCTCTCTAGTGTAATTCCCCCGCGTGCCCCGTGTCAAGTTGCCTCTCTCATGCATTACTAACGTGCGCAAGCGCTTGGTCAGACGGGAGGAGACTTCAATGAAATCTGGGAGCCGTTCTGCGAACACTTTGCGGGAGCAGTCGGGGTTGCGACAAAAGAACTTGCGCACCGTGAGCACCAGGCGAATGGGACGACCAGTGCAGGGCGATCTCGGGGACGCCTGCGGTACGAGCTGTGAATGGCAGACGAAGGCATCGCACACTGCGGGCAGGGCGAACTCGAGCGGTGTGAGGTGACATGGATGAGCAGTTCCTCCGCTGTCTCGTTGATCGCGGTCATTTCTAGCTCTTCTGGTAAGGGAAACAGGGGCGTAATGGGCATATGGTACCACCTCCTGCAACAGCTTTTTGCAGGAGCATAGCAGACAGATCAGTCGTTTTCAATGGCTCACCAAAAACCAGGATGAGCCATTTACGCAGGCGTTGACAAGTGCTCATGTTTCAGGGCAAAACCTGCTCACTTGTCACGTCATTTACCATTACGGTAAGAGGGGTCACTAGATTGACAGGGGCAGAACATACTTTAAGCAACGAGTGCTCTTCTCGGGCTGTTTCGCATGAAGGGGCGAAAGGACACAGATGGATTCAAAGGAGCATCAAGAGGCTGTTTTTCTCACTTCTTCCAGCAAAAAAGGCCATCGAGATTCGCCTCTTTCCCGTCTGAGCGTACGTTTTGCCCTGGCCAATCTCGTGATTCCCAAGAGGCAGACAGACGAGCATCGCTCTCACCACTCCGCCTCCAGTGCCAACTCCCACCAGGTGGATGAAAAGCGATGGCCAAAGCCAGGATCGCCTCTATTCGGCTGTCGGGGGAGCCTGCTCGACGCCTGAGCCCAGGATCACAAGATCGATATGCCGAAGGTGCTCGGGGTCGGCGACCACATGGATCTCGACGATCTTGCCGCTCGTGATCGTGAGCCTGAAGACGAGGAACTGTCGCCCACGCTGGGCCACGGCTCCCACGGCTCCGTCCACCAGCGCCGGTTGGAGTCCCCTGACGCGCCCGGAGACCTGCCGGGCCAC
>Ga0207684_10005316_pt1 | contig 11908 bp, 11 predicted proteins | sample KBSK5501metaG_FD_184342 | JGI IMG/M metagenome (GOLD analysis project Ga0207684, IMG submission 184342) | Corn, switchgrass and miscanthus rhizosphere microbial communities from Kellogg Biological Station, Michigan, USA - KBS K5-50-1 metaG... | ecosystem: Host-associated > Plants > Roots >... | reverse complement strand
CTGTCGATCAACTCGAGGCCGTCGATCTCGAGGCGCAGCAGGGTCTCGGCGAGGTTCCCGACTTCGAAGCAGACGTGGTGGAAGCCCTCGCCTTTCGAGGCGAGGAAGCGGGCGACGCCCGTCGTCTCGTCGGTCGGCTCGACGAGCTCGACCTTCGACTCCCCGACCGCGAGGAACGCGATCCGTACGCGATCCGACGGGATGTCCATCACCGTCTCGAGCTCCAGGCCGAGCAGGTCGCGCCAGAGGCCCAGCGCGCTCTCGATCGAGCGAACGATCAGCGCGACGTGATGGACCTTGCCGATCCGACGGATCCGCTCGGGGACGTCGCGGGGCGATCGGGTGACGGGCATCGGCGCGCTCCTCAGACCGTGATCAGCTCGCGATGGACGCCGAACGACGACCGCAGCCGGTCGCTGATCTCGCCCACCGTCGCGTACGCCTGGACCGCCGCGATGATCGACGGCAGGAGGTTGTCGTGGCCGCGGGCCGCCTGCTCGAGACGGTCGAGGGCAGCCGCCCACGCCGCCGCGTCGCGCTCGGCCCGGACCCGGCGCACCCGCTCGATCTGGCGTCGCTCGCCGTCGGGGTCGATCCGGTGGATCGACGGGATCGCCTCCCCCGCCCCGTCGTCCCGGTACCGGTTCACGCCGACGACCACGAGATCGCCGCGCTCGATCGAGCGCTGCACGCGATAGGCCGACTCCTGGATCTGACGCTGCTGGAAGCCGCCCTCGATCGCGGCCAGCGTCCCCCCCATCGCGTCGATCTCGTCGAGATACGCCTGGGCGGCTTCCTCGAGATGCGTCGTCAGCGTCTCAACGAAGTACGAGCCCGCAAGCGGGTCCGGCGTCTCGGTCACTCCGCTCTCGTGAGCGAGGATCTGCTGGGTCCGCAGGGCGAGCCGGGCCGAGGCCTCGGTCGGCAGCGCGAGGGCCTCGTCGCGGGCGTTCGTATGGAGGCTCTGGGCGCCGCCGAGGACCGCGGCCAGGGCCTGGACGGTGGTCCGGACGACGTTGTTGTCGATCGACTGGGCGGTCAGGGACGAGCCGGCCGTCTGCACGTGGAACCGGCACAACATCGAACGTTCGTTCGATGCACCGAACCGATCCCGCACGATCCGGGCCCACATCCGGCGGGCGGCCCGGAACTTCGCCACCTCCTCGAAGAGCTCCGACCAGGCGGCGAAGAAGAAGCTCAGGCGCGGGGCGAACTCGTCGATCGCCAGCCCGCGCGCGACTGCCGCCTCGCAGTAGGCGATCGCGTCGGCGAGCGTGAACGCGAGTTCCTGGGCCGCCGTCGCGCCGGCCTCCCGCATGTGGTAGCCCGAGATCGAGATCGTGTTCCAGCGGGGCAGCTCCCGGGCACAGAACTCGAAGACGTCCGTGACGAGCCGCATCGAGAAGGCCGGCGGGTAGATCCAGGTGCCGCGGGCGATGTACTCCTTGAGGATGTCGTTCTGGGTCGTGCCCGCGATCCGGTCCCGGGCGACACCCCGCTTCTCGGCCGCGGCCACGTACAGCGCCAGCAGGATCGGGGCGGTCGCGTTGATCGTCATCGACGTGCTGACCTCGTCGAGGGGCAGCCCGTCGAGGAGGACCTCCATGTCGGCGAGGCTCGAGATCGGGACGCCGGTCCGGCCGACCTCACCCTCGGCCTCGGGCGCGTCCGAGTCGAAACCCATCTGCGTCGGCAGGTCGAAGGCCACCGACAGCCCCGTCTGGCCCTGCTCGAGGAGGTAGCGGAACCGCTGGTTCGTCTCCTCGGCCGTCGCGAAGCCGGCGTACTGGCGCATCGTCCAGAACCGGCTCCGATACATCGTCGCCTGGACGCCCCGGGTATACGGCGGCTCGCCGGGCAGCCCGAGGTCGCGCTCAGGATCGAAGCCGGCCGTCTCCAGGTCGGCGGCCGTGTAGACGTCGGCGATCTCGAGGCCGGAGCTCGTCTCGAAGCGCTCCCGCCGCTCCGGCGCGGAGCGGATCGCCCTGGCCCGGGTCGTGGACCGCCAGCTCTCGAGCTCCGCCTGCGGTGCGTCGGCCGCCGGCCGGTCGGGACGGTCGGTCACCGGACGACCACGAGGAGATCGCCGGCGTCGATGGTCTCGCCCTCCCCGACCGCGACCCGCTCGACGGTGCCGCCGCGCGGCGCGCGGAGCTCGTTCTGCATCTTCATCGCCTCCACGACCAGCAGGGTCTGGCCGGCCTCCACGGTATCGCCTGCCGTGACCCGCACGGCGGCAACCCGCCCGGGGATGATCGCCCGAATGTCGGCCGGTCCGCTGGCCGTGTCGACCTCGGCCGACCTGGTCGCTCTCCGGCGGAGGGCCGCCCGCTCGGCATCCTCGACCTCGAGCTCGAACCGCCAGCCGTCGACGACCACCTCGACCCGAGCGACCCCGGTAGCCGTCCGCCGCACGGGGCCGATCGTCGCCGTCCGCGCGACGCCGTCGCTCCCCCGGACGACCGCGGTCACGTCGTCGATCCAGTCCACGTCACCGCCATCCAACGGGACCTCGACATCCTGCGGCTCGCCCGCCGGCTGCGACCCGCCGACCGGCCCGACGCGGAGGCGGCGCGGCATCGCCGTCACCGCGGCCACCGCCGCTGGGCCATCAGCCGGCCGGCGCGGGCCCAGGCCGAGCCATCCGGCGGCGCTCCATCCCGAGCAGCCAGGGCCGCCGGCAACTCGCTCGCGGCGACGGACCCACCCGGCGATCCTGCCAGGGCGACGGCTGCGGCGGCCGCTTGGCGAGCGGCTCCGAGCGCGGCCGTCCGCGCCGGCCGGAGCAGCTCGGCCCAATGATCGTCGACCCAGTCGATGGACAATGCGCCCTCGGCGAACCCCTCGTGGGACGCGATCGCCCGATGGAACGGCAGCGTGGTCTGGATCCCGGTGACGACGGTCTCCTCGAGCGCCCGCCGGAGGCGGCCGATCGCCGCGGAGCGGTCCCCATCGACCACGAGGATCTTGGCGATCAGCGGGTCGTAGTCGGGCGGGACGCGCTCCCCGGCGCTCATCGCGGTATCGACCCGGACGCCCGGGCCCGCCGGCATCTGCCACCGACCGATCCGCCCGGGCGTCGGCGCGAAGTCGCGGGCGGGGTCCTCGGCGGAGAGGCGGGCCTGGATCGCGTGCCGCTCGGGGGCGGACGCCCGCTCTGCCGCCGCCCGGATCCGATCGGACAGCGGCCGGCCCGCCGCGATGAAGAGCTGTTCGCGGACGAGGTCGATGTCCGCGACCAGCTCCGTCACCCCGTGCTCGACCTGGAGGCGGGTATTGACCTCGAGGAACCAGAACCGACGGTCGGCATCGAACAGGAACTCGGCGGTCGCGGCGTTCTCCAACCCCGCCGCTCGGGCGGCGCGGACGGCGGTCTCGTGGAGCTCCCGCCGCTCGTCGGCCGTCAGGCCCGGGGCGGGCGATTCCTCGAGGAGCTTCTGGTGCCGGCGCTGCAGCGAGCAGTCACGCTCCCCCAACGCGACGACGGTGCGGTCCCGGTCGCCGAGGAGCTGGACCTCGATATGGCGGGCCGGACGGATCTCCCGCTCCAGGTAGACGGTCCCGTCGCCGAACGCGGATCCGGCCTCCGCCGAGGCCGCCGTCAGCGCGGCCGGCAACTCCGCCGCCGATGTCACCCGTCGCATCCCGTGGCCACCGCCACCGGCCGCCGCCTTCACGAGGAGCGGGTAACCGATTCGCTCCGCCTCCTGGGCGATCGCTCCGAGGGCGTCGGGTCGATCCACGGCTGCCGGCTCCAGGGTGCCTGGCACGACGGCCACGCCCGCCGCCGATGCGGACCGACGCGCGGCGAGCTTGTCGCCGAGGGCCGCAATCGTCGCACTCGACGGCCCGACGAACGCGATGCCGGCATCCTCGACGGCGCGGGCGAAGCTCGCCCGTTCGGCGAGGAAGCCGTAGCCCGGGTGGATCGCGTCGGCGCCCGTCGTTCGGGCGGCATCGACGATCGCGTCGGCCCGTAGGTAGCTCTCCGAGGGCGGGGCGGGGCCCAGGCGAACGGCCGTGTCGGCCATCCGGACGTGCGCAGCATGCACATCGGCATCGCTGTGGACGGCGACCGTCTCGACGCCCAGCTCCCGACAGGCGCGAATGATCCGGACGGCGATCTCGCCCCGGTTCGCGATGAGGACGCGCCGGAACGGTCGCTCCCCCGCCCCGTCTTTGCGCAAAGACGCCGGGGCGTCCGCCGTCACAGGGGAATGTTCCCGTGCTTCTTCGGCGGGTTCGTTTCGCGCTTGTCGGCGAGCAGCTCGAGAGCGGCAATCAGTCGAGGTCGCGTTTCCGACGGCAGGATCACGTCGTCGACGTAGCCGCGAGCGGCGGCGATATACGGGTTCGCGAATCGATCCTGGTATTCGGCGACGAGCCGCGCCCGCTCTCCGGCCGGGTCGGTGGCGCTCTCGATCTGGTCGCGATAGATGACGTTGACGGCGCCTTCGGGGCCCATCACGGCGATCTCCGCGGTCGGCCAGGCGAAGTTCATGTCGCCGCGGATGTGCTTGCTGCTCATGACGTCGTAGGCGCCGCCGTAGGCCTTGCGGGTGATGACCGTCAGCTTCGGGACCGTCGCCTCGGCATACGCGAAGAGGAGCTTCGCGCCATGCCGGATGATCCCGCCGTCTTCCTGCCCGACGCCCGGCAGGAATCCCGGGACGTCGACGAACGAGACGAGTGGAACATTGAAGCAGTCGCAGGTCCGGACGAATCGTGCGGCCTTCGTCGATGCATCGATGTCGAGCGCGCCCGCCAGCACCGCGGGCTGCTGGGCGACGATCCCGACGCTGCGCCCCGCGAGTCGCCCGAACCCGACGATGATGTTCTGCGCCCAGCCCGGTTGGATCTCCAGGAACTCGCCGTCGTCCACCACGCGACGGATCACGTCGTTCATGTCATACGGTCGCGCCGGATCCGCCGGGATGATCGTGTCGAGCTCCGCGTCGCGACGATCGATCGGATCATCGCCGGATTTGCGCGGCGCGTCGCCGAGGTTGTTCTGTGGCAGGAACGCGAGGATCCTGCGCGCCGTCGTCAACGCCTCCGCCTCGTCGGCTGCCGCGATGTGCGCGACACCGCTGATCGTCGTGTGAGTCAGCGCGCCGCCGAGCCGCTCCGCGTCGACATCTTCGTGGGTGACGGCCTTCACGACGTTGGGACCGGTCACGAACATGTAGCTCGTGCCTTCGACCATGATCGTGAAGTCGGTGATGGCCGGCGAGTACACGGCGCCGCCGGCGCACGGCCCGAGAATCACGGACAGTTGCGGGACGACGCCGGACGCGAGCGTATTGCGCAGGAAGATATCGGCGTAACCGCCGAGCGAGACGACGCCTTCCTGGATCCGCGCCCCGCCCGAGTCATTGAGGCCGACGATGGGTGCGCCCACCTTCATCGCCAGGTCCATCACCTTGCAGATCTTCGCCGCGTAGGCCTCAGACAGCGAGCCGCCGAACACCGTGAAGTCTTGGCTGAAGACGAACACCGTCCGACCGTCGATTGCGCCGTGACCGGTGACGACGCCGTCGCCGAGGATCGCGTCGGGATCGTCGTCCGCGCCGCGCGCCGTGACGAACGCATCGATCTCGACGAACGAATCCGCGTCGAGGAGCAACGCGATCCGCTCCCGGGCGGTGAGCTTTCCGCGGGCGTGCTGCTGGTCGATCCGGACCTGGCCACCTCCGAGCTGGGCCCGCTCGCGCATCTCGCGGAGGCGCCCGGAGCGGTCGTCATCGGTTGCCAACGGGCCCTCCATCCGGTCATCGGGTGTCTTTGCGCAAGGACAGAGGGGCCATCATAGCCGTCCGAACTATCCACAGAATCGGTGAACAACTCGGTTGTTCTGTGGATAACCTCGGCGCTCGCCCACCGGGTCGCTGGGGTAGCATGGCCTTCTTCCCACGCCGCGTCGACCGTCCCCGACGCCGACCAGATTCGAGGTGATGCCCCGGTGACCCAGGTGATCGCGATTGCCAACCAGAAAGGCGGCGTCGGAAAGACGACGACGGCGATCAACCTCGCCGGCGCCCTCGAGGAGGAGGGATACCGGATTCTCTGCGTCGACATGGACCCGCAGGCGAATCTGACGGCGGGTCTCGGGATCAATCTCAATACCGTCGACAAGTCGATGGCCGACGTCCTGGCCGACGGCCGGTCGACGCTCACCGACGTCGTCCGACCGACCGAGAGCGCCGGGATCGACATCGCGCCCGCGAACATCGACCTCGCCAGCACCGAGGGTGAGCTGTTCACCGCCCTCGGCCGGGAGCAGGTGCTGCGCGACGCGCTCGACGGGCAGGTCGCCGTCTACGACTACGTCCTCATCGACTGCCCGCCGAACCTCGGGCTCCTGACGGTCAACGGCCTCGTCGCCGCGAACAGCGTGATCATCCCCGTCCAGACCCAGTACTACGCGATGAAGGGGCTGAACAACCTCGTCAAGGTCATCAACATGATCCGGATGAAGCTGAACCGCGACCTCCGGATCCTCGGCCTCCTGCCGACGTTCTACGACGGCCGGACGAACCTCGCCCGGGACATGCTGGACGAGCTCCGGGTCATCGGCGACCAACACGTCTTCGCCAGCATCGTCAGGAACACGGTGAAGCTCGGCGAGGCGCCGCTCGCCGGACGACCGATCACGTCCTATGCCGGGACCTCGGAGGCCGCTCGCACGTATCGCGAGCTCGCCCGGGAGGTGATCGACCTTGGCCAGGCCTGACTTCCGAGCCGTTGCCGCTCGCCGCCTCTCCGAGGACCGCGAGCTCTCACCCGCAATCGTCTCCCTGCTGAGCTCCGACCATTCGGGGCGCAGCGTCGGCGTCAAGGTCGTCGCCCTTGATCGGATCGAGCCGAACCCGGGTCAGCCTCGGACGATCTTCGACGAGGCAGCGCTAGCTGAGCTCGCGGGCTCGATCCGCGAGCACGGCGTCCTCCAGCCGATCCTCGTCCGACCCCTCGGCGACAACCGCTATCAGCTCGTCGCCGGCGAGCGCCGCTGGCGCGCCTCGAAGCTGGCCGGGCTGACGGTCATCCACGCCCTCGTCGAGGAGATCGACGACGACACGGCCCTCGAGATCGCGATCATCGAGAACCTCCAGCGGGAGGATCTGTCGCCGCTCGAGGAAGCGGCGATGTACGACCGGATGATCCACGAGCACGGTTACAGCATCCGGAAGCTCGCCGACAAGCTCGGCAAGGACAAGGGCTACCTCGAGAACCGCTTGCGGCTTGCTGACGCTCCGGCCGAGATCCGCGAGCTGGTGTCCTTGCGCAAAGACACCCTGTCCCACGCGTACGAGCTCCTGAAGGTCGACGACCCGAAGAAGCGGCGACGCCTGGCCAGCCAGGTCGCCGCCGGCGAGCTCTCGCTCGTGAAGCTTCGGGAGAAGATCGAGGGCCGCCGACCGCGGGTCGTCGACGATGTCGGGCTGATCGACGACGGCCGCATGGACGAGGTCGAGGAGGGCCCCGCCCCGCTGGTCGACGAGGCCGAGTGGGCGACACCCGGACGGATCCAGCCGACGATGACCGATGACTCGCTCGTATCGGCGCGTCACCAGCTCTCCGATGCGGTCGAGGACCTGGTGTCCGTGCTTCGGGCGCCGGACGTCGTCCGCGGAATCTCGGAGGTCGATCGGGCGAACCTGGCGAAGTACCTGACGATCGCCAAGCTCAAGCTCGAGAACGCGATCGCCCTCGTCCGGAGGGGCGACGCCAGCTGACGATGGCGGGTCCAGCCCGCAGGCGGGAAATGATGGGAACAGCGAGAAGCCGGCGTCTGGGGACGCCGGCTTCTCCGGTGGTCGGAGACCGCGGGCCCGACGGTTCGGCCCGCTGTCGGTCTAGTGCTTCTTCTTGCCGTGGCCGCCGGCGGCCGTCGATGCGGCCTGGCCCGCGTTGTTCTGGGCGATCGTCCGGACGTACTGGCCGTGGTTGTCGAAGCCGCTCGGCGTCGGACCCTGGGCCGCCTGCGAGACGAGCAGCCCGTGGTTGTCCGGATGCGGGGCACCGCTGGCATCCGGGGCCTCACTCCCGTCCGGGGCCTCGCTGCCCTCCGGTGCCTCGCTCGCATCGGGAGCTTCGCTGGCATCGGGGGCCTCGCTGGCGTCGGGGGCCTCGCTGGCCTCGGGGGCCTCGCTGGATTCGGCCTGGGCCACCTGATCGGTTTGCGATGGCGCGGCGAACGGTGTTCGGCCGGCGAGGGCCACGCCTGCCGACAGGGCAAACACGGCGAGAGCGATGAGGAGGCTGCGGAGGCGGCGGGTCACATTGGTCACGACAGGTCTACCTCTCCTTCCGGCGATGTAACCCGAACAACGAGCGAAGCCCGGGAAGAGTTAGGGGGTACGTTCGTCCCGGAATGGTGCTCCCACGCACAACGGGACGGCCGCCGGCAGGTTTGCAAGGTCCCTGTAACGGTCCTCACCGTGCGACGAGCTGGATCCAGGCGACAGTCAGGAGCCCCAGGCCGACGGCCTCCGCCCTCCAGGCGTTCTCTCGACGAGTCGGGTCCGACGGTCGGGCCAGGGATGCCGCGGCGATCGGCAGGCATCCGATCAGGCCGACGGTCGTGACGACCGGTGTGCCCCGGCCGAGCACGAGGGCGGACCCCGCCGCCGCGCCCGCGATCCCGGCGAGGAGGACGATCCCGATCATCTGAGCCCTCCCCTCCCCGAGCGCGATCGCGACCGATGTCATGCCGGCCGACCGGTCGCGACCCACGTCGACGAGGGCGTTGGCGATCGCCAGGGCGGCCCCGCCCGCGACGGCGGCCGGAATGAGGACCACGAACATCGGGCTGAGACCGCCGGTCGCACCGACCCATCCGAAGACCGGCAGCAACGGGATCCCGATGGCGAACGGCAGCCACGACCACGCGGTGCCCTTCAGGCGCAGGTCGTAGGCGAGACCGATCCCGATGACGACGATGGCGAGGCCGATCTCGACCGGGCCGCCGGCCGCGGCGAGCCCGACCCCGGCGCTGAAGGCGATGGCGGCCATCAGGACGGCGAGCCGCACCGGAACGAGACCGGCGGGGATCGGCTTGCCCGGCTTGTGCCCTGCGTCCCGCGGCGCGTCGACGACGTCGTTCACGGCGCCGATCCCGAGCTGCAGGGCGGTCATTGCGAGGCCGAGCAGAACCGCGTTGCGGGGATCGGCGCCGGCGAGACCGGCGACGGCTCCGACGACGAGGCCGTCGAGGATCGAGGGAAAGGGATGGGTCAGTCGGATCGCGCCGATGACGCGATCGACGGGTCGTGGGCGCGGCTCAGACGTAGACGAGCTCGCCGAAGTTCGCCACGAGGTAGTCGATCAGCCGATCCCGCCCGTCGGCGACCTGCGAGCGGATGCCCGGCACGAGCGCGTACAGGGTGATCGTCGGCACGACCAGCCGGCCGTCGCGGTCGCGCCCGACGACGGCGGGCGGTCCGCCACCGGATGCGAACACCCGTTCGAAACCGTTCTCGTCGAGGCGTGCCGCCCGCCGGAAGTCCTCGACGACCTTGACGATGCCGCGACGGATCACGACGTCGCGCATCAGCTCGGCCGCCCAGGCGTCGATCTGGTCGTCGCTCTGGTCGGCGAGGCGGCGTCGATATTCGTCGGGATCGGCCGACAGGCCGGTCGAAGCCACGGGCTGTCCTCCTGGAATCGGGCGCAGTATGGCAGAAGTCCGGGTCGCGACGGCCTCGGCGCCCCGCGGACGCCGCTCGGCCGACCGGCCGCTCGACCTTCAGCCGCCGGCGGCTCCGGGCATCGGGCGCGGGCCGCCGAGATTGGCGGCTGCTTCCGCCTCCGCCTCGGCTCGCCGCGCCCGTCCCGCGGTCTCGGCGGCGACGCGATCGCCTTCCGGCCAGTCGTTGAAGAGCTCGGTCACCCGGCGCCCGAAGGGACCGGGCCGGGCATGATCCGGCTGGTCGGCGACCATCGCCTCGAGCGCCGCCTGGCAGCGCTGCGTCAGCTCGCCGACGGCCTGCCGGCTCGGTCGCCCCTCGACGGTCAGCGGCTCCCCGATCCGGACCCGGACCCGCCGGCCGAGGCAGAGCCAGCTCGTGCCGCCGATCGCGATCGGGACCATCGGGACGCCCGCCCGAAGGGCGAAGTACGCCGGTCCCTCGTTCAGCGGCCCGAGCGCCGATTCGAACGGCTGGATCCTCCCCTCCCCCGCGATCGCGACGACGCCGCCGGCCTTGAGCGCGGCAACGACCCGTCGGGTCGCCTCGAGGAGATCGTTCTTGCCCGGCCGGTACGGGATCGTCGCGCCCGTCCAGTTCATCAATCGGTTCCGACCGCCGACCGTCATGTCCTCCTCCTTCGGGCCGAAGAAGGTGAGGCGCGGGCGCATCGGGAGCGTGCCCATGAGGATGAACGGGTCCGACCAGCTGAGATGGTTGAAGCAGTAGATCGCCGGACCCTTCGGCAGCAGATGCCGATCCACCAGCCGGGGCCGGAGATAGGCACGGATCAGCAGCCCGGAGGCGATCCGGCTGATCCAGGCGCGGATCAGGCGGCGGAGCGGATGGAGGGGGCGGCCGGCCTTCCTGCTCGCATGGGCCGGGCCGACGTCCGCCGGGGCGAGGTCCGCGGCGGTGGCGTCCGCCGCGGCGAGGTCGCCCGACGATCCGGTCACGTTCGCGCCCGCTCGGCCACTGCCGGGTCGCCGCCGCGCCCGTCAGCCTGCCCGCGGTCGCGATCGATGACGACCGGATCGAGATCGGCGATGCGCTCCAGGACGACGTCCGCCACGGCCTCGGCGCCGGGAGCCGGCGGGATCGATCCGTTCGGAACCAGGACGGCCGTCATCCCGGCCGCGCGGGCGGCCTTCAGGCCGTTGAGCGAGTCCTCGACGACGAGCATGTCCCGCGGTTCGGCGCCGAGGCGTCGGGCGGCCTCGAGGAACACGTCCGGCGCGGGCTTGCCATGTTCGACCTCGTCGGACGAGATCACGACACGGAAGGCGTCGCGCAGGCCCGTCCCGTCGAGGGCGGCGTCGATCACCCGGCGGTGCGAGGACGACGCCAGGGCCAGGGGCCATTCGGCCGCGAGCCGCCGCACGGTCTCGACCGCGCCGTCGATCTCCGGCGCCCCCTCGTGCCGATAGCGATCGACCATCGCGTCGACGATCGTCTGCTCGATCTGCCCCGCTGAGAGGTCCAGGCGGAGGCGCTCCCGCATCGTCTCGGACCACTGGCGCGAGTTCGCTCCCATCACGGCGTGACGGTCCTCCTCCGTCCATGGCCGACCGAGGCCGGCGGCGAACCGCTGGCGGACCTCGTCCCACCAGATCTCGGAGTCGACGAGGACACCGTCCAGATCGAAGACGATCGCCCGGATCAGCGTCCCGATCCCCGGGCCGCGGCGCGCGGAGTCGCGGTCGAGCTCGCGGCGCGGCCGGTCTTCGAGGCGATGGCCTTCGTTGCCGTGGCGTTCGTGAGCGCGCCGGTTCCGGCCGACCGCGTTGGACCGCCGGATCGGGTTGTCGGGCGGGCCGCCGCCTTCGGCTTCCGTGACGCAGCGCGATCCTTCCGCTCGATGTCCGGCGGGATGGTTCGGCCGTCGATGGCCGCGATGACCCGGAGCGCAAACGCGGCCACCCGGTCGGCCTCCTCGTCGGCGCCGCGGAGCACCAGCTGCTCCACCTGGAAGCTGAGCAGGCGATGGCCGGCCTGGGTCTCGACCGTGAGCTCGCCGATCGAGACCCGGCTCCAGCGGATCAGCTTCGTGGTCGCGCGGGGACCCTCGCCGGGGACGTTGATCCGGACGAACGACGAGATCAGGCCCGGCTCGGTCGGGATGAGGATCGTGTACCGGATGGACGGATCCTCGCCCCAGGCGACCCAGCAATGGGGGTCCGGCTCGGCACCGAGCGCCTCGATCACCGGGTCGACGACGG
>Ga0207684_10005311_pt1 | contig 11920 bp, 8 predicted proteins | sample KBSK5501metaG_FD_184342 | JGI IMG/M metagenome (GOLD analysis project Ga0207684, IMG submission 184342) | Corn, switchgrass and miscanthus rhizosphere microbial communities from Kellogg Biological Station, Michigan, USA - KBS K5-50-1 metaG... | ecosystem: Host-associated > Plants > Roots >... | reverse complement strand
CATGCCGCAAATTGTGCCCACCTGCTGCTGTTAGTGTATAAAGGCTTGAATGTCACAGAAGAAGCCTTTCAGGATGCTGCAAGCCAGGTCATCTTCTTCCAACAAAAACCTGTGCTGAAAGAGGTGATGGAGACGGTTGAGGAAATGGCCAATCGCATCTATGGCCCACGCACAAAGCCCGAACGTAGAAGTAAAAGGCGACGTACCCCGAAACATTCCCGTAGTGGCGATGATCCCGCAGCAGACGATCAAATGCCTTTGTAGGATGAGCAGAGATTCCAGCCGCGTTCTTGATGTGCACGGCAAAAATTTGTCGAGGACTTGCCACTGGCAGCCCGTTCGCAGCACGTAGAAGATCGCGTCGGCACAATCTCGATCGGGCACGCGCGGCCGTCCCCCGCCAAAGCGATGGGTGTTGACGTGGACGGGCAACAGCGGCTGGAGCACGGCCCACAACTGGTAGAGCCACATTATGATATTGTTGGCGAATTCAAAAAGTGGGGAAAGATACCACAAAAAAGGTCATTTTTCTCTTCTCGGTGGGGAATATCAACCACCTTTGGTGCTTGAGAAAAATAGAACGTCCCTACGAAAGTCGAATTCGCCAACAATATCATAGTGGGGTTCTACCATATATATTTCTGTTGTTCGCTACGATTTGCTCAAGGCGGTTGGGAGAATTGTTCTCAGCCAGCTCATTTTCCAAGCAGATGTTCTAAGTAGCCAGCACAGGCTGATTCGTCTCTGCTTGGACAGACTCCACACGCGCTTTGTTCGTTGGACGAGACCGCTCACTCCCTCAGTACTGCTCGGTACCATTGCCGATCTTGGGAGAAGCAAGTCCGAGCTCATGGCAGAAAACGCACTCTTACGCCAACAGCTCATTGTGCTGAAGCGGCAAGTGAAACGACCAGCATGCACGAAGGCGGATCGATTGCTCCTCGTACTCCTGGCCAGGATGGTCCGGACATGGAAACAAGCGCTTTTCATCGTTCAACCAGACACACTGCTGCGTTGGCATCGTCAGGGCTTCCGCCTCTTTTGGAGACAGAAGTCAAAGCCGAAGTCAACACAAGCGAAGGTGTCAGCCAAAACCATTGCGTTGATCAAAGAGATGGCAAAGAACAATCAACTCTGGGGAGCGGAACGGATCCGGGGCGAGTGACTGAAACTGGATATCCGTGTCTGCAAACGAACGATCCAGAAGTACATGCGGAGCGTGCGTACACCTCGCCCAACGGGGCAAAGCTGGCGGACGTTTCTGTGCAATCATGCGGGAGAGATCTGGGCCAGCGATTTCCTGCAAGTGACTGATGTGTTCTTTCGTTCGCTTTTTGCTTTGTTCATCATCGAACTGAGATCGCGGAAAGTGATCCATGTCGGGGTGACACGCTCTCCCACTGATGTGTGGACCGCACAACAATTGCGGGAGGCTACCCTCTATAGACACACGCCCAGGTACCTCATTCGTGATCATGAGAGCAAGTTTGGACCCCATTTCGCTCGTATTGCAGCAACGAGCGGCATGAAGATACTCAAAACGCCTTATCATGCTCCCCGAGCCAATGCAATCTGTGAGCGCTTCTTGAGGAGTGTGCGGCAAGCATGCCTCGACCACCTGCTGATCCTTCATGAGAGACAACACGAGCCGCGTCCTCAATGCGTATGTGGCGTACTTCAATCAGGCACGACCGCATCAAGGCATCCAGCAGCAGATTCCCGAATCCCATGGATCATCTGGTTCCACTCCACACGAAGGAACCAAGGTAGTTGCTGTTCCGATCTTGGCTGGGCTGCACCATGACTACCAACAGGTTGCTAAAATAGGGTAAAGCTGAGTCGACAATCCAGGAGAGAGTCGAGGTGTGCCAAGATGTCATCGTCGTTGGTGAAGATTCCTCGGAAGACCTCTAGCTCTGCATCCGCATAGCTTCCCTGAGCGCATGCTGCCAGAAAGCGCCAGTTTTTCTCGCATGAGTGAGACTTCCTGTCTAGAGCAGCGAGAGGACACTTTCTCCCTTTTCCCTCAATCGAGATCCGTGTCAAGGAAAAATAGAGGTAGAGTAGGCGAAGTTGGCAATTTTGCGAACGGATGTACCAAGTAGCCATCACGAGCAACAACTATGATCTAGCCTGCATCTATGCAGGAGAAGCAGTGGGACTGGTGAACCAACAACAACCCGCCGCTGAAATCATCCGTCAGCTGGGCGATGGAGCGGAACAACTGCTCCGTGACCGTTGTCATACACTCCTTAAGTGATACGATTAGTACAGGCTAGCAGGAATTCGTTTCTATTTGCTCAAGTAGCAAATCTAGTAGTTCATCGCGACTCGTAGATGCGGTTGCAGGCACCTGTGTGTTTGTCAGCAGACAGTAGAGCAGACCCTGGCTTGTCGTCTTGTCATCTTTTCGAGTGGTCAGGAGCGGAATATGTTGTTCTGCCATGCGATGAATGACCTCTAATCGTGTAGTCGCCGATTGATTTCCTGCAACGTTCGTTGCAATTGATCTCTCCAGTTTCTTGAGATGAGGTGCGACATAGGCTAGCATCCGACAGCGTATTGGACATTGTTGGCACCCTTCCAAGGTGCGTGGTGGTGTCCCCGCTACCAGTTGCAGCACCTCCTGCTGTACCCTAGCAAAAATCTTACGACCAGCATCGTCGAGTTCCACCTTCTTTGTCCAGGCAAAGATCAGCTCACTGAGCTTGCCTGCTGCCTGTTCACGTAGCAACCGATCTTGGGGGAGGAGCTTCTGTTCTTTCCTTACCGCGAGGCCACGGTCAGCGAGCAGGTCGCCTAGCCAATCATAGGCAACCTGGGTAGCGATACAATATATAACATCTTCGGTCGTCTCCCTTTGAGTGCCAGGCAACTGATCCATGTCCCATTCAGTCCGCCAGTGTGACCATTGTGTCCATGCCTGATCTGCATTGTCCAGGAGAAAGCTCTCCAGGAACGGTTGAAGCAGGGGAGTTGCTTTGCCCTGGCTTTCGGTCTCCTCGACTTGATGGTAGAAATCACATGGGGAGGGGCAAGAGCGGCAGCCAGCATGACGGTAGAGGTAGATTTTGTCCTCTCTCCTTATCACTGGTTGAGTTCTCTGAAATTCTGCCTCGAAACGATCTGGCGCACGATAATCCTTTGCCTGATGAATCTTCGTCAGTACTGCCTCTCCAATGCGCTCATTATGGACAATGGCATAACCAGGGGCAAGGTTATTCAGGTGCCGCATCTGCTGGTCGTTCAGGTTGATACAGTTTCCTGCAATCTGGCGATCATCGGGAGCGACAAGTCGGTGAACGATCTTGAGATTAGAGTTTTTGAGCGTTTCTGGCGCTAGTTTTGTCGGAATCTGATCGGCGATGATGAAGCCTTCTCCGTAGGCTCTCATCTCCGCGAGCATATCTGTGAACATCGATACTGCTTTAGCACGCGGATCCCCGATCTCTGGACTAGCAGGACCGCGAGTGGCTTGCAAAAGGCGATGGGCTTCCTCTATCAATGTAAGGTGATGTAACTTCTGGCGATCCCTCGCCGTAAAAGTATTCATCCCTACTTCAGCATACTCATAGAGCAACGTGAACAGGAGCGCCATCACGAAGGCTTTTTCTTCGTCGTCGCCAAGGTTCTGCAATTCGATGACAGTAGGGCTTGCGAAAAGGTCTTCAAACCCCACAGAGCGGTGTGTATTCAATGCCAGGCCTTTGTTGCCCTTCATCAAGCTTTGCAAACGCGCACGCAGAGCAGCACCCATATTCTGGCGAACCTCCAGCGCATATTTTTTCCGCTCCATGACCACTTCGATCTGGTCATGTAACTCTTGTAAGCAGGGTGTTAACGCACTTCTTTCGCTAAGGCCTGCCCGTGGACCCAGAAAAGGGTTTTGCGAGGTATAGAGACTCCAACCACGCTCCGTATAGACGTCGAGGATGGCTTCTTCCAGGACGTAAGGCATGCCAGCGAACATCGGGAAAGAGGCATTGAAGACTGCTTTGAGCAGATCAATATGACGACCCAAGGGTATTTCTGGCACAGGACTGAGCGGGTTCAGACGAAATGGCAGCGGTGATTCGCCACCTAGTGAGTAGACTCGCAATCTTCCCTTGAGTTGCGGATGCTGTGCTAAACGGCGATACTCAGTCTTCGCGGGCTCGATGACCAGGAACGGTACATTGAGTTTATCGTAGGCTTCCAAGAGGATTTGCATGCAGGTATTCGTTTTACCATAACCGGTAATACCTGTGACAAAGCAATGCCGATTTAACTCAGCAGATGTGAGCGTTACTGCCCCCAGGTCACGTCCAAGGTTATCCTGTAATGTACCAAGTGAGATCGAGTCAGAGGCCGGTGATGGCACCGAGAGAGCAAAGTCACTGCGATCACGCATAGGCAGACCGGGAAGCTCTTGCTGTGGTAAATTGACGACAACAGCTAACTCTTCCGAACTCAGACAGGTCGCCAGGGTATCAAAGGATGCCCCTAATGGATGTCCTTGATTTCCCTTTGTGGGATGCAGATTGAGAATCTGCCCTCGCTCGACTGCGCTTCGTAGGAGGTGGAGGGGGAGATGGACAACCCGCAATGGGTCTAAAGCAGTAGCATCACCGCTCCCAAGACTGCGGAGCGCACCGAGCACACTATGCTGGGTTGCTTCATTTTCTGCTGCAATATAGAGAGCTGTTCGCCACCAACCACTGCTTCTTCCGGTAGTAAGCCGTTCAAGATGGCGTTGCAAGAGTTGTTCACATGCTTCGGCATTTGCATCCAATAATTCCAGGCTTCCTGATTCCTGCAAGCTCTTTCCCGTCTGTATCTGTCGTGACTCAAATTGGGTATTGAGCAAGAGCGTTCCGGCACTGAGGGTACCTACGACCATTGACGGTTGGGGTGGAAGCGCATATCTCAAGAACGTCGTAAGGGCATAGAGGTAGATCGGCAAATTCTGCATGCTGTCCTCTACACTCTCACTATGAGTGATTCCTTCAGTCTGTCCCCTGGTTCGAGAGATGGTACGGCGTGTATAAGCATGAATCTCACTTTTGAGCCGACGGCAAGCATCAAGCGTTTGATCGAGTACTTGAGCCTCTAACGGTTCGGCGACGACCATGAGGACAAAGTGCTGATTGCCGACCGCCTTGACCAAGCGATCCAGGCTTTGCAGATCCAATGGTAATCGGCCTCCACGACCAGAAGGAATACCTGTAACCAGTGAGAGGGCTGGTGCCGTCTGTATCAACGTTGCCATCTCGGGCAGGTTATCATTGTCTAGCTTCTTCAGGCCCTCATTGCTCATCTGGAGGCCGGTGAAGTAGGCTTTGAAAGCACTTTCCTGGGCGAAGAGGTAATCTTCAGTTGATCGGGCACCAGTACCGATGAGTCGCCGTCCCCCGAGGTAGAGCCGGTGGCGATCGCCCTGACCATGTAATACCATCATGAGAGTATGGCCAGGTTCATGGCAGGCAGTGAGTACATGGGGCATGGCTTGTGCCCATTGTCCCTCTTTTCGTGGTCTGCCAAGCTCTACCACTTCACGCAACAACGGGTACGCGATGTCTCCCTCTTTCGGTGTGATACGCCATTGCTGGGGCTGGAAGTCTGTGAGGTAGCGACGTTCCAGCAGGGTAACGAGCATCAGCGGCAATCCTTCGGTAAATTGTATGGCGGTAGAAAGGTCTGCATCGGTAGGCAATGGATTATTGATAGGCACAGGCACATTGGACATGCTCATAAAACACCTCTATTTCTCCAGAACTGTCGTCTACCGTTCCGATGATGGGAGAACATCCGATTGAGGATCGTTATCTGCGAGTTGACTCTTGTTACCATATCGACGAGCAATCCTCATGATCTCTTCATAATCGTCAGAGGAGGAAGCAGGTGTTGCTGGTGATTGGATAATTACATGGCCCAGTTTTGCTGTCTCAGCGACACCTGTAAGTCGTTGGAGGATATCTGCATACTCATCAGCTACTTCGGGCCAGCAGGCGGCCCCCCACGCTCCATCTTCTTGAGGAGTGCGGCTCTGCCAGATTTTCGCTTCGGAGACCAGTTGCTGCATAGCCACGTCCTTTGCAAAAGGCCACACGGCCCCAACTCCTCCGATGAGAAGCATATCTGGAGTGGCTCGACCTGCTACTGGTGTCACTGTATCCCGTATGGCAAATGGCAAAGTTCTTGTGAACCTGGTTACTTCCGGCCATGCTGAACATTGCGAGCGCGTCAACTGCAATGGCGTGAATAGATTCTTTTGCAACGGACCGGCCCAGGCAATCGGCTGAGTAGGAGCTACACGACTCAACTGCGCTCCCAACTCGATTGCAGCATCACGTAGCCCGAGTTCATACTGAGGTGGAAGAGGCTGGTCTGTACGGTCTTTCACAAATGTCAGTATCTTTTGTATCCACCATGCCTGCCCCATCTCAGATAAAGAGACAATCTGGCTTGCTGAGAGGATACGTGGATACCTCGAGCCTCGATATTGAATGCGATAAGCGCGGACACTAGACGAAGTATCACCAATAGCTGCAACGGCTACGACACTTTCTGCGCTTTCAGCTTGTTTCTGCTCAGTCATCCAACGACAGAGAATAGCATCGGTGACAGGAATGACAGTGGTATCACGCAAGCCTACCACCTGACAGAAGTGGCTGATCTGTTCACGCGCAATCTCATAATTTGCTGCTGGGAGACTGACTACGGTATGATAGCCATTGAGCCTGGTTGGTTGCATATACCCAAGGTACGCGTAGAGTCGCCTATAGAGTCCCCGCCAGAACAGTGCAGCTCCTTGCTCGTCAAGCCAGGGATCATCAGCCAAGCGATCTTTGCCCCATAGGCGGTTCGGGTCGGAGGCAAGCAGGGCGCCACTACCCCACTGTGTATCACCTAGGACGGCAGTGGGGATCAGGTGGCGCAATCCATCACCGACGGAGCGAATTTTGGCTGTTGAACAGGGTCCCTCGCGCAAGCAGATTACACACAATGTCCGCTGGTAGTCAATACCAATAGCATTCATATTTGTCCTCCTGCAAGTGCTTCTCCTTGATTTGCAAGCTCAGAAATGAGCTGGAATTGTTTTTCCAACAGGTGCAACTGGTTGCTATCGGGTGCGGAGACGCTGGATGTAGAAACGCAGTGTTCGACGATAAACTTCAGTGCTTCGGTTCGTTTGGCTTCGACAGATGCGATTGCTTGCTGGGTAGCATTGGTGATGTTGACTTGTGTTGCTATTACGTCCTGTTGAGGCGTATATGGGATGTGTGGAGCAACACGCCCAATTACACTATCGGCCCATTCGTCAATGCGCCGTCCAAATTCAGGATTACTGATGCGCTGCCCGATTTCAGGATTGCCAATACGTGCGCTTAGATCTGCAACCTCTTTGCTAAGTTTTGCAACTGCATTAGGTATATGTGCTACTGCGTCTTTACTGAGTTTTGCGACTGTGTCGGGTACATGGACTACTACATCTTGTGGTGTGAGCATTTGCCATAAGGTATCGACATTGTCATGGTTCAAGTGTTTTTGCTCGTAATACTCAACTGATCTGTCGATACTGGAGCACCAGCGTCCTATGGCCATTACTGCGGCTTTTTTCAGCGCATTGTTGAGGGCAAAGCTATAGGTATTATCCCGAAGCAGCCTACCACTATTCACCATCCGCAGAACATCTTTCTCGCCTGCCTGAGCATTTGCACGCCACTCGAACAGAAAGTGTGTGAAAGCTCTCTCCATCTCCGCGGCGAATCTTTTTTTGTTCTGATCGACTTTTTGCTGAGCCTGCTGATAGACTGCCTGAGCCTGCTTTACTCTCTCTCGTTCCAGCTTGAGCCGGGCCTCAATCTGTGCAGCCATTGCGTGTAATGTGATTGCTGCTAGTAGGAGGCGAGCACGTCGAATACGAGGATGCTCATGGTGGCTCAGCTCATTGAGCAAATTACGGAATTCTCTTCCACCAAAATCATCGCCTTTGTATGAGGAGAGTGCTCGCGCTGAGACTGAAATGACTTCAGGTAGATTCTGCTTGGCATAGCTCATAAAGGATGCACGGTAGTGCAGCTTTTTCAGGTGGCCTGGAAAAGATTGCGCATGATAGGTATTCCAGTACTCAGGTGTGTCACCCTGCAGGAAGGCGTTACTGACAAAGATGACAGCCGCCGGTCCACGTTCAGCGATATACTCGGTGAGAAACTCTTCCTCACTGAGCGAAAGAAACTGTCGGGAGTTTAACACCCAGACGAGGATATCACCCATCCTAGCAGCTTCGGAGGCTCGGTCGTACATCTCTGGGGACTCGTTGATACCAGGGGAGTCAATCCAGATCGCTCCTGAAGGTATCACACGGGTGGCAAGCGTAATGTTCACTTGTTGAACTTGTAACACTTTTGTATTGAGAGAGCCGGTAGGGGTAGTAAGACGAATCTCTTGAGCAATTGCGGCGGTCGTGCAGTCGATGGTCCGGCGCCCATTCGTAGTGAGCACTTCAACGTGATCCCGTTCGCCCGCACGGATGGCACAGATGGCACCTGTTTCAGGATAGTCCAGGGTGGGCAGCAGTAAGCGCCCAAGGGCAGCATTAATCAGTGTTGACTTCCCTGAGCTGAAATGCCCGCCGAAGGTGATAGACACCACGCCCTTGAGGAGTCGGTCGAGGAGCATTTGCAAGTGTTTCCGATTTTCCCCGTCGAGTCCCCAATAGCCTTGTGCCAACTTTCGCAGCATTTGTATGAAATTGTCAAAGGAGGCAGATGTGCCATTCATACCTTTCAAAGCGACTCTCTCTTTCTTGCTCACACCTGCTTTGCCGCATTGAGCGCATCTTTGAGCATTGTACAAGAGCGGGCTATAGTCTCTAAATGGCTCTTCATCTGGGTTTTGAGCTTTTCCTTTTCCTCAGCACTGCGAGCGCTATCCTGGAGACTTGCTTGGATAGTTCGTTCTTCCTCCTTTATCAGCTGGTCAATCTCCTGTGTTACGCCTGCTTCGATCTTGCTAAACGCTTGCTCAACAATCTCGGCAAGAAAGGGTTTTGCCTGCTCTGGTTCTGCACGCAGACCTTCTGTTCCCGATTTAGGATCTCCATAGACGAGCGTATGTATCGCTTTGTCTTTAATTTCCTTTTCGAGCGCACTTGCCCCCCATATGATATTGCCAACTAGCCCAGCAATCACGCCAGCAGGGATAACCACAGGAAGCAGGGGGGCATGGAGTAAGACCAGCGGGATGACAACAGCAAGACGTACCGCCACGTCTCTGCCTAAACCTTTAAACCCGCCTGTACCACCAGTGAAAATGTAATCTGGAGAACCAGTTAGCAAAGCGGCCAGGCCTGCAGCGCTGACACGCTCCATCCAGTGCGGACCTTTAACAATGAGTGGTATCTTCTGTGGGTCCCAACCGAGATGAAAGGATACCTGATCGTAGGCACTTTCAATAGCGGCTACTTCCTGGCTGACTTCGGCCATCAATCGCTCAATAGCTCTACTCATAATCTGGTTTGCCCCTGGTTCACTCGCGGGTGCTTGCTGCCAGGCAGCTACTTTCTGCCTAACAATCTCAAAGGCTTTCTCCATAGCTTCTTTTGCCAATTTGTTCCTTTGGTGTGGCGCTAATACCTGGGCTAATGCATTTTGCATCATATTACCACCATGGAGGTATGGAATTTCCCACGACTTAAGTTCAGCTGGCAGGTCCTGGCGGATTTGTACGAACAATTGCACGAAGCTGTCCTGAAGCTCTTGCTTGCACTCCCTGCGATGACGTGCAAAGATCTGGCTCAGGCGGCGGCCACGCGCCCGTATTTGCTCCAACTGTGGCAGGATCTCCTGGTACCTGGCCTGGAACTGCTGCTGCTCCACTTCCAGCAGAGGAATGCGCTTGGCAATGTGTTCAGCAACAGCACTAGCTTCGCTGATAGCACCTGCAACGAAGCGTTCAATATGGACAAAACGACGATCGTTATCCAGAAAAGTGCGCAGGCGTTGCTCAAACTGGGTCAAGCCTGAGCTGTTGACGAGTCTGGGATCGTTAGTCAGTTTGCCTTGCAGTCCGCTTTGGGCATCGACAAAGTAGATGTCTTCTGACTCCAGGTTCTGGTCACTATAGCGCGGCCCGCCTTTGAGTTGGGTTACTAGCTTGTCCCAGGTGAAGCCTTTGAGCTGCTCATCAATTGGCTTGGCATCCCATAAGTTGACGACGCTAAAGTAACGTTTAAGCCCAATGTCGATCATGGTTTTGACATAGGCGAGCTCTTGCATACCGGCCAGCACATCGCTGCGAAAGAGGACGATGGCAGCGTCGGCATCGAACAAGGCCTCATCGGTAATGGCGTTGCGATCCGGGTCATCATCAGTCCCCGGAGAGTCTATCAGGATGACACCGGCTTGGCAGAGTTCAACGGGGAAGCCGAGTTCGAACTGGAGAATGTCAGCGAAGGCTTTCTTATGTTCTTCGCTATCAGCAACGACCCGTGCTTTGTTAAGGTACCAGGAGAGGGATTTCTTTTCCCAACTGCTGTTGCCCTTACGTTGCAAGCGCACGCTGGGCTGATTTTGATAGACGATGCTAGTCAAGGTGGGAGTACAGGGCATGTCTGAGGTCGGCAAGGGTGCGCCCCCTGCAGGCAACTCAGGGATGGGATGGGTTAACTTGCCCAGCAGTGCGTTCAAGAAAGTTGACTTGCCGTTCTTGAAGCGCCCGATCACGATGACGCGGAAGGTGTCGTTTTGCAAATTGGCACGGATCTCGCGCAGTTTGGCCACTCGACCTACCTGCTGATTGGCTGGCTCGTAGTAGGAGGCGGTCCTCGCCAATTCGTCCAGTGTCGGACCCATGCGCCGAGTATACTCTTCGGTTCTTTCCTTCAGTTGTTCCGCAAAAGTAGAACCCATTAGCTCTCTCCTTCTTGAGATGCTCCTAAAGTGAATGTTACAGAAGGTCAATAGTATCCTGACATGATCCACGATGATGTGGCCTGCAGCAGACCTAGCTAGCGTTAGCCGTTATTTTGCGGCGAAATTCCTGCAATCGCTCACGTTCTACTGGGAATGGGTTGTCCGTTTCTAGCGGCGAACGACACTCCTGGAGAGCCTGGTCGAGCATGGCCATAACTGTCCTCAACTCAGTCTCTAATGCCGTTCGGTGACTTTGTCTATTTGCTTGCACTTGTTCCTGAACACGGAATCTTGCCTCGCGGATAGTATGCTGAATCAATTCCCGTCCGTTTTCCTCCTGATCATTCGCCCGTTGGGTCGAACGTCGCCGACGGCTGAGTACTTCTATCCCTACAATTCCAGCCACACCTAAGGCTGCCAGGCCGACAGGTCCAATTCCAAGCAGCAGCGCGACCGATGAAGTTACGCCGGCACCGATACCTACCAGGAGTGCCTCACCCATTGTCGGTTGATAGGTTCCTCCTGGAGTGCTGGTTATCATTTGTGACCTCATCTGCTCCTGCCTCACTTTCAATCCTGATGCAGCACTTGCCGTCTCCTTTGTAAGGGCATTCACCAGCATATCAGGATAGGTGACGGGTCTGCCCTGTTGTACTGCCAACTGATTGACCAAAGGCCAATCTATGCCTTGCATCAGAGTTTCTGTGTCAGTGACCATGTATGAGTTGGAGGTCGCCAACATATGGTCTGCGCGACTTTGCCAGCTTCTTGCTCCTTCGGCGACATAGTGCGTCATGGCTTCACGGAATGCGTCTTCCCCCTGGAATGTGATCTCATGATGCTGAACCATGAAGGGTCGCAGACTGCCAAGCAGGTCCGCCTCTAGCGCTTGCAAGGAGGTGAGGAGCGTTCGCTCCACAGAGGTTACATTTCTATCTATCTGACGCATCAGTTGTAATCTCAGCTCATCGATACTTTGCCGAACATGATAGATACGTTGCGATTGATCTATTGAAGTCTGGGGA
>Ga0207684_10005310_pt1 | contig 11923 bp, 12 predicted proteins | sample KBSK5501metaG_FD_184342 | JGI IMG/M metagenome (GOLD analysis project Ga0207684, IMG submission 184342) | Corn, switchgrass and miscanthus rhizosphere microbial communities from Kellogg Biological Station, Michigan, USA - KBS K5-50-1 metaG... | ecosystem: Host-associated > Plants > Roots >... | reverse complement strand
CTGACATAAGTCCTTGAACGAGTTCTCTGGCGCCCTCCAGGCTTCTTCTACGCCCGTTGCGCGCCAAGTATCGCAAAGTCCCGCTTCGGGCGCGCCTATGTGCTCTAGACGCTTGTCTATCCTGGTAAGCTCCCTGCTTTGATTTTATTATTTTCCGGGGCCGCTCCGGGAGGGCTTGTCGGGTGATGGCTGCTGGACACTAGAGAGTAAAGAAACAACAAGACTCCGATGCTAATCAGCGCGCCGCCGAAAACCACAAGCACGACGAACGCGATGGGCCGCGACCACAGGAGACAGAGCGCCTCGATGAGCAGGCCCATGATCGCAAGTACGCCTGAAATGCGCAGCCATCGTTCCATGGAGAAGCCCTTAGACATTATTCTTTTCCATACCAGAACTTCACGTTGCCCCAGTGGCCCACATTGTGAACTAGCTCGTGGCAGCCGCTCGAAATACACGACAGTTTGTTTGCTTTGATCGCCGGAAGCGTCGCCGGGTCCGCATTGTGAACGGCGCCTTCTTCAAAAGATCGTGCCCCAAGATGGCAATGCAGACACACCTGGTTGTTGAACGGCTTGTAGAGCTCTATATCCTGCGGCAACGGCGCCTTCCCCAGGTAGTAGACGTAAAGATGGCGTAAGCCTCCGAGCTTCGCTTTGATCGTCCCAAACATTGCGTAATTCGAGTGGCAGGTGTAGCAAGCCTCATCCGCGGGAACTCGATGATTCTGAAAATGCGCGGCGGCAAGATAGGAAGGGTCGTCTATGTGCAGACTCTTTCCATAGGACTCCATGATGTGGCACGAAAGACAGAACGCCGTGCTTTCCGAGCGGGTCATTTCATCTTGCATGCCCACCGCAAGAGAGAAGAGCGGCAGAAAGAAGAGAACTCCGAACGCAAGAATCTTCCCGGCGCGTGTTACGGTAATCTCGGGGCGCACAACAATAAGGCACGCGAGAATCGCGCTGAACAGCACGAGAGCTACGGTGGCGATTGTAGGCATCTAGCTGGGGAAATCAGATAGCGTCTTACTTCTTTAATGTACGGATATATGCAACGAGATCCTTGATCTGCTCCGGTTTCAGGCTCTTGCCATAAGGCGGCATTTTGCCTTTGCCGTCGCCAATGAGTCCGGCAAGCTCGTCATCGCTCTGCTTCTGCACATCCGCGGAACCGAGATCCCGAATCTTGTTTGTTTTGCCGATCGCGGTTTCGCCCTTGCCGTCTGGACCGTGGCACGCTGCGCACTTCGCCTTGTAGGTCGCTCCCCCCGCGTTATCGGCGCGGGCCGGCACGCTCAATACTATGTATCCAGCCATCGCTACACACATTGTAATGGCCGCTATCCAATTCATACTTTTCTTCATGTGTTCCTCCTGATGCGCATTTGGTGCGGGTTGAACAAATCAGAGCCAAAATCGCTTTGCCATAAACTCTATCTCGATTCCAAACCTAGAATAACAAAACAAAACCGATGGCCGCGGCGTCCAGCATCAGCCGATTGATTCTATCGCCTATCGCTCTGCCCTCCTGCGCGCTCACTTCCTGCATATTGGCGCTCGATTTCCCCCGCGACGCGGCCGCATTTCAAAATGCGTATCTCACAGAAAGCGTGACCAAGTTTCCCCGGAAATTTCGCGGCGAGAATAAGTCTTGCGCGGCGATCGTGCCCGCTCCAATGGTCGGATCTTCATGGTAGCCGTAATAATCCCAGAAAAACTTTCCGGTCCACTGCTTCGAGAACCTGTAGTCAAACCCTCCGTACGGATGGAGCCATTTGGAATTGAGCGGGCCAGTCACTTGATTAGGGATAAGCTGCTGAGGATCAAGACGCAGTTGAGAACCGCTGGTGCCGGTAAGGTTGGCGCCCAAACGCAGGGTGAACCGGTGAACCGGCGAAAAAGAAATGTCAAAAAAACCGTAGCTGGATTTGTTCATATAGGTCGAAAGTTGTTGGACCAACCCTGGGACGTTCGGGCATGCTTGAATGCCCGGGCCGTTCTGACCGGCCGCGACGCTGATATAGCAGATCAAGACTTGCGAGAAGACGTCGTTATAGTCGTATCCAATTTCCATTCCAAACTTTTCATTGGGCTGAAGAATCGCCGACACGCCGTAGCTGCGATTGTGCTGCAAGTCTGCTTGCTGGAACTGATTGTTACGGCCTTCCCAAATCAACACGTTGCCGTCCAGGTTCAACCAGTTGGTCACATCATATTTTGTGCGAACTCGGTATTCCTGCGACTGCTTGGGGCTAATGCGGGTAAACGTTCCGTCTGCGCTCATGAGCTCCATATCAAAACTGATCTTCCACCTTTGCGTTGGCCGGGCCCAGACGCCGAACAAACCGGAGTATTCGTTAATCGGCGGAACAGCCGCTTCCGCGGGCGCAAATCCAGTGTTTGAGACAAGAGTGATGGAGGTATCTGCATTCAGCGTGCAATCGGCGGGAAGGTTGGCTTGCGACACCGGCTGTGTAGTATCCAAACGGGCGCAGGCGCCTCGCGCAGCAGTCACGGCGGTGGGACCGGGGTAGAAGACCTGGTTCAAAGCTTCGTAAAAATTGTCGGAAATGTAGCGGTTCCGGTAGCGGAATCCGATCCGCACCCCAACCTTTCGGGAAAAGCGGTAGTCGATCTCGGCTAGATTGGTTTTCTCTTCTTGTTTCAGGAAGTTGCTGTCAGTAACTAAGGAGACGTCTGCCGACGAGCTCGTGTTGTGAACCACCGTTCCAGCAACTGAACCGAGCGGCGGTGCGCAGGTAAGCGGAACCGGCGCGGTGGGCGTGAAGAAATTTGCCGAGGTATTCAGGTTGGCGCTAAAAAACGAACAGCTGGAAGCGTCGAATTCGGCTGGATTGTGCCAGTTCGAGTAGTGGAAAGTTTCATTGAAGCTTAGCTTTTCGGTGATGTGCCAGGTCGCCCCGAAATCTCCAACGGCAGCCACACGGCGTCCAAATACTGGCCCTGTGTTGGCCTGGTTACGAAGATTGCTCCGCGACTCGCGGCCGAAGATTGTCTGGTTGTAGCCGAATACGTTGGTGTCCCCGCTCGAGTAACTGATCCGCGCCGTGAGGTCCCAATTCTGCCAGTAATTCGACTGCACGGTGAGTTGCTCGGTCGGTGTATTCGTGCGCGTGCGCCCGTGATCCAGGTAGCCGTTGAAATAAGCATTACACGTTGGATTCACAAACCCCGAAGCCAGAAACGTGCCTGCGCAAGGCTGACTCGCCCCGGCATTCAAGGAAACACCTATGTCCACGTTCTGCGTGGGATTGACTTGGAAAGGCTGAGCGAAATCGCCAATGCCCGTGTCGCCCTTGTAGTAGGTCCACACCTGGTCGTAGCTGATGTTAGTTCTCGGGAGGAGCTTGATATCCATGCCCAGGCGATACACGTTTACCGTGGTCTTGACGTCCTGCAACAGAAACTGCTCGGTACCTTGGTGAATCGTGGTGAAAGCGGGGCCCTGAACGATATTTCTCGAATACCCCATGCGAAAACGTAGAGCGGATTCCGGGCGAATGATCAGGTTGTAATCGCCCATCTTGCGCCGCGTGTTCATGTTATGCGGCGAGAAGTTGAGTACGCACGCTGTGCAAACCGTGCCGCCGAAACCGGCCGGTCCGTTGGCAAACGGCGTGGTCGGGTTCAGTGGATTGGCCAGCAGCGAGTAATTCCAAAAATTTTCGCCCTTCCGGAAGAGCGCGTCCAACTTGTACCAGGTGTTCTTGGCCACCCGGAGCCGCGACACCTGGTTGGGATCACCGCCATAACCAAAATTGCTGAAGTAGAACCGATCGAAGAGGGTTGCATGGTGATCGAGTGACTTCATCTCCGTGGTGAATCCCAGGAGGCGCGCCCCCTGCTGTAAATTCACAAAGGTGTCGTACGCTTGCGTGTCTCCCGAGATGCTGGTGAATCGCCCGCCAAATTCGATCGACTGCTTCACATTGTAATTTCCCTGATCGATGCCCTTCTGTTCCTCGTCCTGCTGGGCTTCGGCCTGGGGTACTCCGCCTGCGAGCAGTGGGCCGATCAATAGCAAGCCAACGCCTATCATCCGGTTCTTCATAAGGACTCTCGATAGCTGTTGGACTCCTCGCATGGCGGCTCTCCCTCACGGGGTGAAGAAAACGTGGTTGCTGTTTGAACCATGAATGGCCGTGTGGCACATTGTGCAGGCCTGATACTTCTGGGCTTGGTTGTGGAATGTGGGCGTGGCTGGAGCGCCCGCGTCGGCTGAGAAAGCGTGGCATTCCAGGCAGAGCAGGTTCACTTGCGCGCGCTTCAACAGTCGCGGATTGGAAGAGCCATGGGGCATATGGCAAGCCGCGCAGCCTTCGATCTTGACGGCCTCATGTTCGTACACAAAAGGGCCGGCTTTGTCCGTGTGGCACTTGAAGCAAACCAGGTCTTGCGTTCCTGTCGCCCGCAATTGGCGGGTCTGGAAACCGCCATGCTGGTTGTGGCAATCGGTGCAATTCACTAACCCCTCGTTCACACGGTGATGGAAGGGCCGGTTGAACTGCTGCTTCTTATCCAGGTGGCAGCCGTAGCAGAGTGTTGGCTGCTTCTCTTTCAGCAGAAATTGGCTCTCTTTTGCATGGTGGGGGTCGTGGCAATCGGTGCAGGCCACTCCGTTCTGAAGGTGGACGGAGCGTGCATAATTGCTGTGCTCCTCTCCATACTGATGGCAATCGAGGCAGCGGGCGCTGATCTCCTGGGCCGATGAGCCTTTGAAAGTAAAAATCTTGGTCTTATCTCCTCCGCCCTCAACGTGAGCTTTCCCTGGCCCGTGGCAGGCTTCGCAACCATGCCACTCCGGGCCTTTCTTCTTATCCATGGTCGTCACAAAGTGCGGGGTATCTTCAAAGTTCTTGAAGAAATCCTTTGTCGGCATGTCCGCATGGCAGGTCTTGCAGGTCTCTGCGCCTACGTAAAGAGAGGGATCCGTCGGGCGCGAGTAGGGTTTTTGATCCGACTTGCCGTTTGAAGAGTTTTTCTGAGGCGGTCCCCCAAACGCTGGCACCGAGGCCGCAAGTAAGAATGGGAGACTGACAAAAAGCATGAACTTGTGCTTCTGCCGTTGACCACCCATCATCACCCCTCCACTCAAACCACGGAGACCATGACACTTGCGTATCCTGAAGCTAAAGCAAGCCTGGTTCCGCGTCTGTGACACGCGTCACACGAGCGCGTGACTGAGGAGTCCCATGAAAATAAAGTGGATAGAGTTCCCGTCGGCCAGGGTGATCGCTGTCTATTGTCATTTTGACACCGCGACAATCCTTCGAGACCAATTTGGAAGCTGGGTGGGCCCCCCTCCCCCTTTTTTCGTAAGTGTTCATTCTAAAGGATTTTAAGCCCTGTGTTTTGGAAGTGCGGATTCCAAAAGGTTTAGGGGTATGTTTTTCATAAGTGCGGATTCTAAAGGGGATAGCGCGCGGAAATGTCGGGAGGTTTGAAAGTTGGAAGGTTCGAAGGTTCTGGAAAGAGGAGAAGGAGGGACGGGGAGATTCAGCTGGCAGGACGAGGGAAGGACTAGTAGTGCGTGGGCGAAACATAGGGAATGGTAGCATCGGAGTATCGAAAGGTAAAGTATTTTACAGGGAATGGTCCAAATTGGGGGTTGAATGGCAATTTTGGAGGATTGAACGGCGAGGTTGGTTGGGAGAAATTAGCGCCGGAGTATTGGAAGCGTCCCGTCGAGTGACCCACCTTTGCAAGAAACAAAACCGCAAAGGGTGGGCCACCCCTGTAAAAAGACAAAGTCAAAATCATTTCAGCGCGTTAAGGGTCGTCCACCCGCCTACGGCTCCCTGTGCGCCGCCACTCGAAGAACTGGCTGAGGCAAAAATCATAACTTCAGGAGATTTTGGTGTCGTATGATCCTGTGCGCGGAGAATGGGGGCAGATCAGGGGCAGATCAGGGGCAGATCACAGGCAAGTCAAGTGTCGTATGATCCTGTGCGCGGAGCTAGGGGCAGCTCAGGTCCATTCCATTAGATCAGGTGCAATCAAGTCTACTCGGAGGAAGGAGCCGACGCCGTCATCCAATCACGGAGTAAGACAAAGTCAAAATCATCTAAACACGTGAGTCGTCCATTTACTAAGTGCCTTCGGCAGTAGGGGACGACGCCGTTATCTGATCAGCCTAGGTAAAGGGCGAAATCATCGCAACTTTGATCGATGATGCCACCACGCTCACTACGACTTGCGGAACAATACCTCCAAAGCTCAAAAGTAGCCCATCACAATAGCCTTGCTGGTTTATTGTAATCCACCCCCAACCAAATGGCTTTCCAATGCAGTCTTTCCAGACATCCAGATGGTTTCCGCTAACACTTTTAGCGTCGAGCGTGCCAGCCTGTACAACCATGAGATCGACGGAATCGTCGTTTTCATCGGCTTCGATGACGAGCCAAATGGCACCAAAGTCTAGCACGAGCCTATCTAGGGATGCATCAGTATAAAAGTACTGTACGGCTTGAAGGAGCCGATCATTGACAGAGTGAAAGCAAGCAAGCGTTGGCGCGAGCGCCTCGGCAGTCTTACTCTTGATAGCGGACATGCATATCCTCCTAGCTTGGCGTCTAGTATTGTTGGCCGAGCCGACCCGCCTGTTTTGCTATTTTGATCGCAGTTTCGGCCGTCGGGTTCCCAGCGACCGCCTGTTCTGCGGTCTCTCCGAGCGTCTTATCGGCCCATGGACCAGCTTGATTCACGTTGGCTGCTGTCCCGCCCCGACTCCGAATAACGTCTCGAACTTTTTCTCCTGCCCTGTCTGCTAGGTTCCCAAGTTTCTTGCGTGTGGCTTTACTCAGCCCCTTCCCACCACCTTGGCCTCCACTGCCGCCGCTCCCGCTCCCTCCGCCTCCACAAGAGTTCATTCCGTATAAATAACCGAAATAGCCGCCACCGATTGTACCAAGTGTAGCTCCGGCTGTGGTACCAAGTGCAGCGCCACCCAGGGCGACGGTGGGTACTGTCACGAGTGCAAAGGGGCCGCCTGCCGTCCCCGCGAGCGCTCCTCCCCCGCCACCAGCGATGCCCCCAATGCCACCGCCAGCGATGCCGCCCGCCAAGCCTCCTCCAGCAGTCCAGGCCGCGACGCACGCTATTCTATATAAGTCCCACGCTGTGTTTACGTGATCGTTCGCGCGTTGCGAAGCACCCGCGATCCTTTTCATGATGTTCCTGAAGCGGTACGACACTGTGATCTCGTCGGCTGGACCGCTGGCCGTTACTTCCACACAGCCCCCAGGGTCTCTGCCATCGCAGGAGTCCCTTCCGTCGGGGTCGGTGTTGTTCATCGGATCGTCTGTCGCATAGGCATATCCATTCCATGTTTGAGGATTATCGTCCGACGCGCCTGCGTTCTCAGGATCCGGGGACATGAAGCGGCCAAAATTGGAGGAGTTGTAGCGTGCGCCGAAGTTGTCGAGGCCGGATTCGGAGTCGCGTTCTTTGCCGGTGAAGTGGAGAGTGTCCTGGTTCGCGTTGCAACTCAAAGCGTCGCCGAAGGGAAGGCTGGCGCAGGTTTCATAGCCGGAGGTAGGAGTTCCATAGTAATTGAGCAAGCGGACGGTGCCGAGCCAGTCGGAGTGATGGAAAAAGGTGCCACCACCCTGCTTAGCGAGTTGGCGAGCACCTGCATATACCTCTATGTAGCAGGCCGTGCCATTAACGTTGTTCTCGACGATGGCGTGACCGGAGAGGTCGTAGACGTAGTCGCGCTTGCCCACGGAATCGCAAGTATCGGAAATGTAGCCGGTTCTGTGAACGCGACGCCCATCGGCATTGTAGAGGTAAGTGGCTGTGGTTCCGTTGTCGACGGAGATCAGGCGATTTTCGGCATCATAAGTGTAAGTGTGCGTTCCGTCGCTTAAGAGGTTTCCGGCGGTGTCGTAGGAGTGGAGGTCCATGCGGTTGTTGTTGGTGGTAGCGTTGCCCGTGAAGGTAGTAGCGAAAGTGTACGGGCCATTTTGCTGCCAGCGATTACCGAAACGGTCGTAGACGTAAGAGTAGGTGGGTGTGCCGTTTGTGGGGCTGGAGCAGGTGCCGTTAGTTACGAGATTTGAGCAGACCAACCGGTTGAATTGGTCATAAGAGTAGTTCCAGTTGCCATTGACGCTATCGTTGGCGGCGGTCACGTCGCCGTTGGGAGCAAGGGTTAGGCCGTAGGAGTAAATGGTGGTGCTGTTCAAAGTCGCGCTTTCCGCCTGCAATTGATTGCGCTTGGTATAGCTGTAGGTTTCGGTTTCGCCAGTCCCAAGAGTATCCGAGATGATCTGTCCAGCGGCGTTGTAGTGCGCGCCCGAGAGAAGGTTGGGCGGATTTTGTGAATCGGAATACGAGCCGGTCACGGCGGTGAGGCGGGCGGCTGAGTTGTAAGTATAGGTGAAGCTGTTTTGCCATGGGGCGAACGAGGAAGTCATGTTTCCCATGAGGTCGTAGGTGTAAGGCAGGGCGTAAGTGTTGGCGCACCCTCCCTGAGGAGTTTTCTGCCAGTCTTCAGAGACTCGACCCGTGGCATCGTATTCGAAAATGGTTTGGATGCAACCACCCGCAGAGGATGTGGTGTTGTGGTAGACGAGTCGACCGATAGTGTTCGTGTTATTGGGGAAATAGGTCGATGAGTCGTAGAAGAATGTGGATGTCGGAGTCGTGCCATCGTTGTAGGATTTCTGTGTGAGACGGTTGAGGGCGTCATAGGTGTTTGTAGTTGTGACTGTGGCGGTGCCGGTTTGGTTGGGGGCCGGGGCGGCTCTGGTGAGCACGTTGCCATTAGAGTCGTAGGTGTATGTGGTTGGGACAGTTGTATATGGGCTAACAGGCTGGGTGTTTGATTCCGGGTTGGCAGAGCTCGTGAGACGGCTCAGTGAGTCGTAGGCGAACGTGCGCGAAGCGATACCGCTTTGGCTGACTTGCAGTAGATTGTCCAGAGGATCGTACTGGTAAGTCGTAAGAAAACCCGTCCCTGCTATTAAGAGCCCGCAGGAGGCGGGCGCGCCGGCCGAGCCGATTAGGGAGGAACTCTGGGCGCCGCCAGCGCCGACGAAGGGGCCTGGGGCGACTTCGCAAAGTGAGGTGAGCCGACCTAGCGCGTCGGTTTGGGAGATGCGTTGAATGTTGCTCTCGTCGGTTACTTTCGTGGCGGAGCCCACATAGGCAGTTGTTGAGGCAGTGCCATCGGGATTGGCGACCTGGGTTGTTCGACCGAGGGCGTCGTAGGAGTAGATGGTTAAGCCGTAAGTGGGGTCGCTCGTGGTGCAGTACGGGTTGGAGACTGTGAGAACATGGCCGAGGCCGTCGTAGGTGGTGTCGGACTTGTCGCCGCCTGGGCAGTCTGGGTCGGATGTGACTTTGGTTTGAATGGTACGGCCATACGCGTCCAAAATAGTCTTTGTAGTTAGGCTTGTGGAAGCGGTCATCAATTGCGACGTGGTGGAGAATGGCGGCAGAGCGGTTGAATAGCAAGGGAGGTTTGGATCGTGGCTGTAACAATATGTAATCTGGCCTCCGTCCGGAAAGTTTATGGTTATGGGACGGTTGAACATATCGTAGGAGTAGGTCGTGCTCTTCCCAGCGTTGATTTGATTTTGCTCCGCGTTGCTTTGTTTGAGGGTTGTGCAGGAAAAATAGGAATATTTGGACTGATGACCTAAGGGGTCTGTGACAGTGGTTGGGAATGCATGTGTGATGGTTCCAGAAGGAATGCAGAAAGAATCTGCCCATTTGCCCGAATCGCTGTAGTCGTAGCTGGTTGGATTGCCGTTGGCGTCAACTGTTTGCGTCACGTTTCCCAGAGTGTCGTAGCACATGTGGGTGGTCGCGTAACTATTGCCGGAAATTAGTCGCTGGATGGTAGTGAGGTTACCGCGTGCTGTCCATCCAATGCCGTAATTGGTGTCATCGTGGCTCGTCGCGCCGGTGAAGTTGGTCAGGCCTGGCACCCCATTCTTGCAATAATTTGCGCCAAATTCATCGTACGAATAGAGGGTACTGGAAGCCGGCGTGCCATTCGTGTTCGCGCCAGCATAGACGTTGACACTGGAGGGCTTTGAATAAGGGCCGTTATATTGGGTGACTGTCGTCCTTGCAACGGCTCCGGTGAAGTCGGTTTCCTGCTTCTGGGTCGGATAATCGCGCATGATATTGTTAAGATACTGATACGAGACGGAGGAGCTTTGACCTATGTCGTTGACGGTCGTGATCGTCATCGGCAAGAAAAAAATGCCGCTGTTGTCGTATGTCGTGGTTACAGTCCTGAGCAGTGTGGAGGTGCCGCTATAGTATTGGGCAGTCTGGACATATGAAAAATTTGGGACGCTAACGAATACAGCTTTGTCGCTAACATTGGTACTGGAGACGCTGTCGTATCGGAGCGGCGACATAACCGTAGTTGTTGTCTTGCGAGAGGAACTATCGAAGACACGGTTCAGGTTCCATGTGGCCCCGCCGAACGTTACCGTCGTTACCGTGCTGGAGGAACCCGAATAGGTGAATGATATTACGCCGCCGTCAGGAAGTGTGACGGAAAGCAGACTGCCTCCATGGTTGCCTGTCGTACCCGTATCGTAGATAAACGAATATTGAGTTCCGTCCGGGAGGCCGATACTCGTTAGGAAACTCTCGGTGCCCGTATATTGGGTTCCGAAGAGTATCTCGGCAACGCTTAGTGAGCTGCACGTAAAAGTGTAGTTATTGGTTGAACCGTCGGATGCGCGGATACCGATGCTAGTGGGGCTCGAAGGACAGAGGTGAATGAAAAAAGAAGGATGGAACTGGAAGGGCGAGCGGCCCAACATGTCCGGCTGAGAACCTACTAGCGAGTTACTGTAGTTGCCATTGGTGTCGACCGGAGATCTAGGGTCACCGTAGGACAGCGTGCCGTCCGGAGCATGCACCTGGAGAACCGTATAATTCGTTACGGTGAAACTATACCCCGAGCCGTCACTGGCAAGACCAGATGTTGAAGGGATGTCATTGCCGGATCCGAAGTAGATACCTGTCGAGGGGTTATAGCAGCTTACCTGCTTGGTGTAGTTGAGAGCGTTGAGCCCGTGTGACGTCGAGTGGTCATCGATAAAATAAAAATAGTTTGAAGTGACTTGACCACTGGTGTACGGGCTATAGCCTGCCGAGGTACAGTCCTGATATGAGGAGTTATAAGATCCGGATCCTGAGTGCGTGTTTCCGGTAAATACCTGCCAACCCGGGCCCAGTGGTCCCCATCCGCCGTTATATCCCCAGGCACTTGAGTCGAAAATGGCTTTGGAAACTAAGGGGTCTCCGTTGCGTTCGGGAATTGAGGCGAGAGGAATTTCGAGATGAACGTTCCCTGTTGCGGCATCCACAAATCCGTTGGGAATCGGGAGCGGGATTGTGTACCAGGGAATGCCCTATGATTGGGCACTTATTACTGAAGGTAGAGAAAGCATTCCCAGTGCGACTGCAAGGAATTGGACGTGAGGCGAAACGGGGCGAGAGGGGGACATGGGTGCCTCCACAGGAAGTAATGGGGAAGGTTTTAAGCAGCTCAATATCTATTGTCAAGGGAAATAAAGTACTATGACTATAAATAGTTTGTTACGGGCAGGGAGACCGGTGGGGGATTCGAATGAGACGGGCGGAAGTGGAATGGTTGGAAGGAGTTGACGGGAAATTCGTAGTTTGGTGAGACGGGACGGGAACAGAAGAAACGAGAGAGCGGCTTGGCAAAGTCACTCAACGGATTTCGCCAGGACCGACGTGAAGTATGCCGATTTTCCCGCGCAATTCGGAGGACAGTGCATCAACTTGACGCAGATCCTTTGCGATCGCCGGCCAAGTTTCTTCGGGAACATTCAGAAACACATCTACAACGAGCGGATCGAACTGGCTACCCGAACATTGCCGGATAATCTCGCGTGCTGACT
>Ga0207684_10005308_pt1 | contig 11929 bp, 9 predicted proteins | sample KBSK5501metaG_FD_184342 | JGI IMG/M metagenome (GOLD analysis project Ga0207684, IMG submission 184342) | Corn, switchgrass and miscanthus rhizosphere microbial communities from Kellogg Biological Station, Michigan, USA - KBS K5-50-1 metaG... | ecosystem: Host-associated > Plants > Roots >... | reverse complement strand
CCCTCGATCTGTACGAAGGCCCCGAAGTTCGTAATCCCCACGACCGTCCCGTCCACCACCGTCCCAGGCGTCACTGCCACCTAACCCGCAGACCCTCCTAATGCCATAAATTCCTCCACCATTCCCTGATTGCGCCGATCACGCCGCCCTCATGCTTCGCCATTGGTCCCCGAATCGACGGACTCGGTGCGACTCCCGGTGCTGGCGATGCTCCCACAGTCGCCGGCGGTGCCGAGTCACTTGGCTTAACGATGACATAAACCTGCTCGCCGGGTCGAGCGAAGCCAGCCTTGCGTGCGGCTTCCTCCATGGCGGCGGGCGATCCTCCGGCGGCGAGCTGCGTTTTCGTCTGCTCGTTCGAGGCAGCCAGTTGCGCATTGCCATCACGCAACGACTGCTCCTCGTGGTTCAGCCGCAGATTCAACATCAGCTCCGATCCGAACGCCCACACTCCCCATAAAACGATCGCGGCGACAACGATCCAGATCAACCGATCGGGCGCAGCGATGTGAACCTTCGCGCGGGAGGCTTTGGGTTCTGAGGTGCTCAAGACGTGATCTGGGACCTATGGATAATCAAGCCAGCCGCAAAACGGACCGATTATAGGGACGGACCTTCGGCTTGGCAAGGCCGCCAACTCGCTTTGGCGTCATCCGTTGCGCTTGGCGGCCTCCCAATACCGATCCAATTCGTCGATCGGGAGATCTTTGAGCGCCCGCCCATCGGCGCGGGCCGCCAGCTCCATCATGCGAAAACGCGCCTCAAACCGGCCGGTCGTGCCGCGCAGCGCGTCCTCCGGGTTGATACCGAGCTTGCGGGCCACGTTGACCATGGTGAACAGGAGGTCGCCGAACTCCGCCTCCCGTTCTTCGACGGTCGACGCCTGGCGCAGCTCTTCCAGCTCTTCCCGGATCTTGTCCAGGGCGCCCTCGACATCGGGCCAGTCGAAGCCGACGTTGGCGGCCCGCCGCTGCAGGGACCAGGCCCATTGCAGGGCGGGCAGCGACCGCTGGACGCCGTCGAGCGCGGACTCGCGCCCGTACTCCTTTGCCTTGAGCGCTTCCCAGTTTCGAACCACTTCATCCGAGCCACTGACCACGGTCGACCCGAACACATGTGGGTGACGGCGAACCAGCTTCTCGCGGACGGCCTCCGCGACATCGCCCAGTGTGAAGTCGCCCGACTCTTCCGCAATCGCCGACTGCATCAGCACTTGCAGCAGCACGTCGCCCAGCTCTTCGCGAAGCTTCGGCATCGACTTCTCGTCGATGGCCTCGAGCACCTCGTACGCCTCTTCGAGCATGGTGGCGCGCAGCGATGCCGGGGTTTGCTCCCGGTCCCAGGGACAGCCGTCCGGCGCGCGTAGCCGTCGTACGACCTCGACCAGCGCCGCGAACCGCTCGATATCGTCAGCCATTGCCCGCCGCCGCCACGGCCGGTCGCAGGCGGGCATCGCGGCCGGCCGCTCGCAGCCAGGGGACGCTCGCCAGGATGAAACCGACACCGGCGACCGCCGACAACACGAACGGCACGGCAACGCCGAGCCCGAACAGACCGCCGCCGAGCAGCGCGCCGACCGCCTTGGCCGCTGTTTCCGCGGTCCCGACGGTGCCGGCCGCCCGCCCGCGCTGGTCGGGGGCGACCGCACTCATCAGGAAGGCGTTGATCGCGGGCTCGGCGAAAGCGGCCGCTGTCGCCTCGACAACTCCGACCCCGATCACCGCCGGCACGCTGTGCAGCAGCGGATAGATCGGCGCCATCACACAACTGGTGGCGGTCGACCCCGCGCCAAGCCAGCGACGGTCCAGGCGATCGGCGGCCCACCCGGCGAGCGGCGCCGTCAGCACCAGGGGCAGCGCAAAGAGGGAAAACGAGAGGCCGACTTCCCAGTCGGTGGCGCCGATGGACTTCATAAAGAGGCTCCAGACCACGTTGTACACGCCATAGAGGAAGCCGATCCCGATCGAGACCATCACCAGGCCGCGCACCGCGGCGACCCCCGCGCGCAGCATCTGGCTTGACGGCGCGGGCCCAATCGTCCGCGCAGCGGGTATCGGCCGCCGGCGAGGATCCAACGCAAAGGCGACCACGGCGGCCGCGAGCAGCATGGCGACACCGGTCGCCTCGAACACCGTCGCCCGCCCGAACACGGCGAGGATACCGCCGAGGGCCGGGCCGAAGATCAGCCCGCCCATATCGGCCCCCGACAGCCAGCCGTAGGCGATCCCCCGCTCCCCCTCCGGCACCAGGTCGGCCACGACTGCCCGCGACCCCGGACGAAAGGCCGCCGCACCCAGACCCTGGATGAAGCGCAGCCCGATCAGCCAACCGATCGACAGTGGCAGGGCGAAGGCCGCGATCGCCATCCCGGCGACCATCAGGCCGCCAATCATCAGCGGGGCGCGCCCCAAGCGGTCGGAGAGCCGACCCGCCGGGTACTGGCCGATGAACTGGGCGACCCCGTTCGCGCCCACCACCACGCCCACCAGCGCGTAGGAGCCACCGCGCTCCCGCAGGAAGAGCGGCAGGATCGGCAGGACGGAGCCGACACCGGTCCCGACCAGGAAGACGGCCGCTATGACGCCCCAGAGCGCGGTTCGCCGCGCTCGCCTATCGCTCGACACGATAGGCGCTGGCCTCGACCTCCACCAGCCACTTGGGATCGAGGAATCCCCTCACCCCGACCAGCGTGGTCACCGGCTTGATCGCACCGAAGACCTCGCCGTGCGCGCGGCCGATCTCGCGCCAGCGGCGCGGCACCGTCGTGAAGATTCGGGTGCGCGTCACGTCATCGAAGCCGGCGCCGACGCCGGCGAGTGCCTCGCCGATGACACGCAGGCACTGCCGCGTCTGCTCGTAGACGTTGCCGTCGCCCACGGTCGATCCGTCGTCGGCGGTCGGCGCGCAGCCGGAGATCTCGATGATGGGACCCACGCGCACCGCGCGCGCATAGCCGACGATGCGCTCCCATTTTCGACCGGTCGTGACCACGTGTCGCGGTTCCACGGCCACCATGCTAAACGTCTCAAACGCTCGTATGGCACTAATGCGCCACTCGCGTGGGGGCGACGCCCCCGCAGCAGACGGCTTAGACGGCCACCGCGATTCTTCCAAGCCGTTCGATCTCGCCCAACACGTCGACCAGGCGCTCTTTCCACTGGGGGCCAGCCTGGGTGAGCGAGATCCGGACCTTGCCGAATCGCACATAGAGGATCGAGCGGAACTGCGCTTCGAGCCTCCGCTCGTCGCCGTTCCAGCCGGCCGGCAGCCGCATCACCAGCCAATCGCCATCGGTCTCGACCGCCGCGACCCCGGCGGCACGCGCCAGCCGCTTGACCCGCAAAGCATAAAAAAGGTTGCGCACCGGCGTGGGGAGCTTGCCGAAACGATCGACCAGGTTGCGCTCCGCGGACGCCAGCCCCTCTTCGTCATCGATCTCGGCCAGATCGTGGTAGACCTGCAGGCGCAGCTTCTCGTCGGGGACATATTCGTGCGGCAAGTAGTGTTCGATGGGCAGATCGAGCGTGAGTCCCGCCGGCATCTCGACCGGCAGCCCGGTCTTCTGCGACTCGACCGCCTCGCGCAGCATCGAGTTGTAGAGCTCCAGCCCAACGGCCGCGATCGCGCCATGCTGCTCGACGCCGAGCAAGTTCCCGGCGCCTCGAATCTCCAGGTCCTTGAGCGCCAGCTTGAACCCCGAGCCCAGGTCGTGCAGCTCGGCGATGACGTCGAGCCGCTTGTCGGCACTCTCCGTGTGCGACCTGGTCGGGTTGTAGAGGAAATAGGCGTAGGCGCGCTGACCGGCACGCCCCACCCGGCCTCGAAGCTGATACAGCTGCGCCAGCCCCATGCGGTGGGAGTCCACCACGACGATCGTGTTGGCGTTCGGGATGTCCAGTCCCGACTCGATGATGGTGGAGCAGACGAGCACGTCTGCCTCACCCCTGACGAACTTCACCATGACGTCGGCCAGCGTGGTCTCCGGCATCTGGCCGTGACCCACCAGCACGCGTGCCTGCGGCACCAGTCGCTTGACCCGCTCCTCGGCTTTCTTGATCGTTTGTACCCGGTTGTAGACGTAGAAGACCTGGCCGCCTCGCTGCAGCTCGCGCTGGATGACTTCTTTGATCAGGTCGTCGTCGTCGGCGGTCACGAAGGTCTTGATTGGCAGGCGTTCCTCCGGCGGGGTCTGGATGACGGAGAGGTCGCGGATGCCGGCCAGCGCCATGTGGAGCGTGCGAGGAATCGGGGTCGCGGAGAGCGAGAGCACGTCAACCGAGGCGCGCAGTTGCTTGAGCTTCTCCTTCTGCATGACACCAAAGCGCTGCTCCTCGTCGAGAATGACGAGCCCGAGGTCTTTGAAGCGCACGTCTTTCTGCAGCAAGCGATGGGTACCGATCACGACGTCGATCTCGCCGATCTGCAGCCGGCGCAGGATGTCGGTCGCCTCGGCATCGGAGCGAAAGCGCGAGAGCATGTCGACCTTGACCGGGAAGGACTGGAGACGCTCGCCGAAGGTCAGGTAATGCTGCTGTGCGAGGACCGTGGTCGGCACCAGGATGGCGACCTGCTTGCCGTCCATAACGGCTTTGAAGGCCGCGCGCACCGCCAGCTCTGTCTTGCCAAAGCCGACATCGCCGCAGAGCAGCCGGTCCATTGGACGTGAGTCCTCCATGTCGGCCTTGATCTCCTGCATGACGCGGATCTGGTCGGGCGTCTCGTCGTAGGCGAACGACTGCTCGAGCTCCTGCTGCCAGGGCCCGTCCTCGGAAAAGGCATGGCCCTCGACGAGCTGCCGTTTGGAGTAGAGATCGAGCAGGTCGTGGGCCACGGCTTCCACCGACTCCCGGACCTTGCGCTTGGCTCGGTCCCAGTCACCCGAACCCAGGCGTTGCAACCTGGGCGCCGCATCGCCGCCGCCAACGTATTTTTGAACGCGTTCGAGGTGCTCGACCGGCACGAACAGCTTGTCGCCGTCGGCGTACTCGAGCTGCATGTACTCGCGCTCCTGTCCGTCCTCGCCCATCAACCGCATGCCGGTGAAGCGCCCGATGCCGTGGTCGACGTGGACGATCAGGTCGCCGGGCGCAAACTCCAGGTCCCAGGTCGCCGAGCGCGCCCGCACCACGCCGCGGCGGACCCGCTGGCGCAGTCCGCCGAAGAGGTCGGTGTCGCCATAGACCTCGAGCTGCTGCGATGGCATCCGGAAGCCCTGCGCCACCGGTTGGTTGCCGAGGACGACCAGGCCGGGGGCCAGCGGCGTTTGTGACCAGAGAAAGACGCCACCCGCCGGATAGACATCGCGATCTTCGAGCAGTTCACGAAGCCGGGGTTCCTGCTGCGTCACGATCAGCACACGCGATTTTGCGCGCGAATCCGTGCGCACGCGGTCAGAAAACGCATCGATGCGTCCGGCATAGGCGTCCACTGGTTCGAATCCCAGGTCGATGGTGCCGATGTCGGCGCCTCTCGCGATTTCGAGACGCCGCCAGTTGAGCCCGGTGTAGCGCAGAGCCTTGATGGCGACCAGCCCGAAACGCAGCTCCTGCGGGAGCTCGCCGCGGCCGATCTCCACCTCGACCAGCTCCCGCAGTTCTTGCTCGCGCTGCTCCGCCAGCGTCAGCGAACGCCGCCCGTCCATGGAGACGATCAACGCGTCGGGCGGGAGGTGATTCAGCAGCGTCGGCTGCGATGGGTCGAGATAGGCCTGGAAGCCTTCGATGCCATCGAAGTAGGCGCTCGACCGGACACGCTCGATGTCCGCCAACCACTGGTCCCGCACCTCCGGCAGGGTGTTGGTGAAGTCGAGCTGGCGCAGGGCGGCATCGGCTGTGGCAATCGACTCGGGAGTCAGGACCAGCTCCGTGGCGGGAAGAACTCGCGCGGCCGCGATGCTGCCAACCGAACCCTGCGACTCCACGTCGAACTCGCGGAGCGACTCGAGCTCGTCGCCGAAGTACTCAGCGCGGATTGGACGCCGACGGTCGGGCGGAAAAATGTCCAGGATCCCGCCGCGCAGGCTAAACTCGCCACGCGCCTGAACCAGCGGCTCACGCCGGTACCCGAGCGTCGTCAGCCGGTGCAGGAGGTCATCGAGGGAGTAGGTCTCCCCCGGCGTCAGCGTGAAGCGCCAGCGTTTCAACGCTTCGGGGCCGAGCGTCGGCCGGGTCATCGCAGCCCAGGAGGTATAGCAGACCACCGGCTCGCCGCGGCCGAGCGCGTCGAGCGCCTCCAGCCGTCGCCGGACCGTTTCCTCATCCGGCGCGAGGCGGTCGAAGGGCAGCGTTTCCACCGCGGGGAAGACCACGGTGCGAACGTCCTCGCGAAACCATCCGCCCGCTTCCTGAAACGACCCTTCGGGGTCCGACACCAGCGCGAGCACGGGCCGCTTTGCTCGCATCGCGAGCCAGGCGGCCAGGACAGGCAGCGCGCTCGACGGAACGCCGTGGGTCTCCAGACCGCCGATGGGCGCGTTCCACCATGCCTCGAGCCGGCCGCGGGCCGGGAGGCGATCGATCAGTTCGAATAACGTGTCCGTCACCGGCGTGGAACCATGCAAAAATGCGCCCGCGGCACGAAGCCGGGGCGTTCGCAGGTCAGCTTACCATCGCTTCCGCCGCTTAAAACGCGAAGCCGTAGTCGAGCAACGACCCAGCCTCGCCAAAGATGGATGGTGACGCCATCACGACGACGAGAAGATGACGCCCGTTCCGCGTGGCCGTGGCGATCAGGCAGCCGCCGGCCCGTCCGGTCCAGCCCGTTTTGAGCCCGGTCGCGCCGGCATAGGTGCGGATCAGCTGGTTCAGGTTGTAGAGCACGTACGCGTGGTGCGTGGCCGTGGCAGGAAGCGTCAGGCGCGGCGTCGACGCGATCACGGCAACGTCTGGGAACCGCGTGATCAACTCGATCGAGATCCTGGCCAGGTCGGCCGCCGAGGCGTATTGACCAGGGTCGTCGAGCCCGATGGGATTGACGAAGCGGGTGTCGACCAAGCCGAGCTGTGCGGCCTTCGCGTTCATCAGGGCGACAAAGGTCGCTCGTGGCATGGCCGCCTCCGCCAGCGTGATGGCGGCATCGTTGCCCGAGTTCAGAAACAGACCGTAGAGCAGCTCGCGAACGGTCAGGCGCTCACCGGCGCGCAGCCCCATCCGCGTCGAGTCCCATGGCAGCTGATCGATCGACGCCGGGACTGTGACAACCTGGTCGAGGCCCAGATGCTCAAGCGCCACCAACGCCGTCGCAACCTTCAACAAGCTGGCCGGGGCGCGCCGGCCATGCGCGTCCAGCTGGTACAGGACGCTACCGGTGTCGAGGTCCAGGAGGATGGCCGACCGAGCCTTGATGGTGGGTGGCAACGGCGCCGCCCGGACCAGCTCGTAGACCTCGACCGGTTGAGTCGATGAACCCGTGGCGGCAAGGCCCGGTTCGGTCGCCAGCGGATTGAGAAGCGCGAGCAGTAAGAGCCAGATCCCCATCGACGTACCACGCAACCATGCAGGGAGGCTTCCCGCAAGGGCCTTGCGGCCCAACGGTTCAAATCACGCGGCGGCAGGGGCCGCAGCAGAGGCAGGTGTGGCTATGTCATCGTCGGCAACACCTGCTCGAGGAGCCCGCAACATCAGGCTCGCGACCAACCACGCCATTGCGATCGCGATCAAGATATCGCCCGCGCTAGCGATGCCCGGAAACGGCGCCGGCAAGTGGAAGCGGTCGTCCAGCCAGGCGAAGTTCGTATAGGCATCGACAGGGACGTAGGTGTTCGCGCGGCTGCCGAGGTCAGTGAACACCCCGTGGCCGTCCACCGGCATTCGGCCGCCGTTGGCGGCGCGGACGATTTCGTTGCAGTAGGCGCCAAGCGCGCCACAGGCAACCGGCCAGACCCGTCGCCAGACGGCCCAGGTCCCGCCGACGATCGCCAGGGCGAGGGGAAGCAGCCACGAGAACGGTGAGGGCATCAGCGCGCTGAGCAAAAGCACGGCTCCGGCGGCCAGCAGGGGACGCATCGGGACGGGAGCGCCGCCGGCAAACACGCGGCCCGACCGACCACCAAGGAGGAAGCCGGCGAAGAGACCAGCCACCGTGACCAACGCGCCGTCGGCCACCTTTAGGGCGGCCGGTTCCAGCGAGGCGGTGCGCCAGGCGAGCGCCAGCCCGACGGCTGCCACCTCATACAGGGCGGCGAGCCGGCGATGGTCCGCAAACCGTCTGGCGAAATCCGTGGCGGTGAGGCGGGACTCCATCAAGGCCGTGAGCATCGGCCCCAGCGCAAAGTAGGCGACCATCAGCGCGCCCGTCGCCGCCACGAAGTGAGGCGTGTCACCGAACCCGACCAGCCGAAAGGTAGCAGCCCCAATGACCGCGGCCAGCACCCACTGCGCGGTGGCCGTCAGTTGAGTCGTCCAGGTCTGCCCCTTGAGCAGGCTGCCGAGGGGTGCGGCGACGACCGCGACCAGGACCGTGATCTCAGGATGGCGCCGAAAGACGATAACCGCTGCCAGCAGCGCGACCTTCGGCAGTTCGCCCCAACGCGCCTCCTCCCGCGAGCCGAGGAGGAAGTCGTCGACGATGCACATGCCGATGAAGCTGATCCAGGCCCAGGGTGCCTGGTAGGGCTCGGCCGGCAGGAACCAGGCGACGACCGCGACCAGCAGCGCGAACAGGCCGGCGGCCCACAGGCGCGCACGAATCGATCGGGGGCCGATCACGCGTTCATGAGCGTCCACGGCTGGCGACAATGCAACGTACCGCGAAGAAACCCCTTTTGGGTGCTTTACGCTACGGGGCGATGTTCCGCCGCAAACGGGCGTCGCCGCCGGCGTCCGATCGCTGGCTGGTGATCGGCCTGGGCAATCCGGGCCGCGAGTACGAACGGTCGCGGCACAACATGGGCTTCCTGGTCGTCGACGAGCTGGCGCGCCGCTCCGGCGCCCGGATAACGGTGAGGGCTGCCAAATCGCTCACCGGGCGGATCCGGGTCGGCGACCGCGAGCTGGTACTGGCCAAGCCGCAGACGATGATGAATCAGTCGGGGGTCGCGGCCAAGGCGCTGCGGACGAAATACGACGTGCCGCTGGAGCGAACGCTCATCATCCACGATGACCTCGATCATCCCTTCGGCCGGCTGCGCATCCGCAAGAGTGGCAGCTCCGCCGGCAACCACGGGATCGACTCGGTGATCGGTTCCTTCGGCACTCGGGACTTCACCCGATTCCGCGTCGGCATCGGCCGTCCGCCGGGCAACGGCGTCGACTACGTCTTGAGCCCGTTTACCGCCGATGAACAAACCCAGCTCGCGGCTATCGTCGCCCGGGCCGCCGACGCCGTCGTGTTCACCATCGAGCACGGCGTCGACCGCGCGATGACCGAGTTCAATCGGGTCTTGTGAGGAAGTAAGCGAGCACGGCGAGGCCGGCCGCAGCGGTGATCGCACCGCCGAGCCAGACGGCCGCCGACGGCCCGAGGAAGTGCGCCACGATGGCAGCGAAGACGTTGCCGATCGGCGTCACCCCGATGAAGAGCATCGAGTAGAGGCTGACCATGCGGCCTTGCATGCGGTCGGGCGCGCGCAACTGGACCAGGATGTTGGTCCCAATCGAGTAAACGGCGAAGGACCAGCCGATGACGAGCAAAAGGATGAGTGCCTGGGTAAAGCCCGGAACGATCAAGAAGGCGAGCTCCATCGCCGCGAACAGCAACGCGCCGAGGACGATGCGGCGCGCCTCGAGCAGAAATTCTCCGGCAATCGTCATCGTGACGGCGCCGATCAATGCCCCGAGGCCCTGCGCCGCAAACAGATACCCGAGCGTATCGGCGTTGGCGTGCAAGACCACGCGGGTAAAGAGCGGGAGCACCAGGTTGAAATTCGCACCGAAGGTACCGGCGATAAGGAGCAGCAGGAAGAGGCCGGCGAGCGTCGGCGTGCGAGCCACATACCGCAGAGCCTCACCGATCAGCTGGATCGCGGTTTGCGGTGGGCCGGCGGTCAACGGTCGACGGCGAATCGTGAGGAGCGCGATCATCACGCCGAGGTAGCTGATGGCATTCAGCGAGAAGCAGGCGGCCACGCCGAGCGTCGCGATTACGATGCCGCCCAGCGCCGGACCGATGACCCGCGCCAGGTTGAAGGCGATCGAATTGAGTGCGACTGCGCTGGCGAGTTCGCCACGACCCACCATCTCGAGGACAGTCGCCTGGCGCGCTGGGAAATAGAGCGCCTGGTTCACGCCCAGGACCGCGGCCAACGCTATGACGATCGGCAGCGTGATCGTGTGCGACGCGGTCAGCACGGCGTAGACAAGGGCGCCCGCGAGTGAGACCACCTGCGTCAGCAACAACACGTCGCGATGCGCGAATCGGTCGACGACCGTGCCCGCGTAAAGGCCGAACACAAGGACAGGACCGTAGCTGAAGGTGCCAAACAGCGCGAGCGCCAGGGCCGAGTTGTGGGAAAGCTGCAGCACGAGCCACGCGGCCGCCACCGACTGCATCCAGGTGCCCACGACCGACACCGCCTGGCCGGCGTAATAGCGGCGGAATTCGGGGTACTGAAGAGCGGACGCCTGAAGAAGCACGCGACGGCGTGGTTCTACGGCAACAGAAGCGGATGGAATGCGTTCAGTTTACTTCCGTGCGCCGGACGCTCGGTGCTTAGACCGCGGCGAGCACCTGCGTCAACTCTTTGAACTGCGCGGCCGCTGGACCTTGCGGCTGCTGCACGACGATGGGGAGGCGACGCTTGCTCGCCGCCGAGAACTCGTCGCGCTGATAGAGGATCATGGCGGCCGTCTCCAACTTGAGCGCCGCCGCCACCTCGGTGCGGCTCAGCTGCAGGCTGCCGTGCGGGTTCGAGATCACGAGCCGGATGCGGTGGCTGAGAATGCCGGTCGCGCGCAGGCGGTCCAGGAATGATGCGGTCAGTTCGACGCAGATGACCTCCGGTTCGACCACGATGCAGATCACATCGGCCTCGCGCAGCAGCGGCGGCGCGAACGGCGACGGCTGGTTCCCGAGGTCGACCACGATCCGTTCCCCCAGACCACGCAGCGAGGTCGCAAAATTACTGATCGCTTCGGATGGAATGTCGCGGTAAGCAGAACCACGACGCAGGCCGGGAAGCATCCGAAACGGGACCTGCGGATTGTGCATGAGGTAGCTCGAGAGGCGGTGGGCACTGGCGCCGCTGGCCAGAGCCTCTCCCCAGGCCCATCGGTCGGGCGTCTCGATATTCAGCATGCTGCCCAGCGTCCCTACGGGAACCGCCAGGTCCGCCAGCGCTACGGCATCGACGCCTTTGCCAACCGCCTGCAACGCCGCGAGATTGATCGCGATCGTGCTCGTGCCGATGCCGCCCTTGGCGCCGGCGACGACGGTCAGCCGTCCCCGCGCCTGCGATCCCTGCTGCCGCAGGCGGTCGGCGCGATCGATCATCCCTTTGATCCGGATGACCAACTCGCGCGACTCGACCGGCTTCAGCAGGTAGTCGTCGGCGCCAAGCTCGAGCGCCCGGATCTTCCCGTCGACTGCGTCAAGGGCGGACAGCACCACGATCTGGGTTCCGGCGCCCGCCGGACCTTTGCGGATTCGCTCGCACACCGAAAACCCGTCGACCTCCGGCATCATCAGGTCGAGGATCACTAGGTCGGGGCGCTCCTTCTCGACCAACGCGATGCCTTCGTTCCCACCGGCGGCCACCTGCACCTCGAAGCCGGCGGTACTGAGCAGGGTCTGCAGGTAAAACCGGTTGGGCGCCTCGTCGTCGATGACCGCGATCCGCGCCGTCACAGGAATGTAACCCTTTTCCCCTCCCCCGCTTGCGGAGCCGGCGGGGTTGGCTCAGGTCGCGAGCCCGAGATACTCCAAATCCCGCCAGATGAGGCCATCCTGGAGGTCGATGACGCTCACTGATGGCTGGCGGACTTTGCCGCTCGGA
>Ga0207684_10005307_pt1 | contig 11932 bp, 10 predicted proteins | sample KBSK5501metaG_FD_184342 | JGI IMG/M metagenome (GOLD analysis project Ga0207684, IMG submission 184342) | Corn, switchgrass and miscanthus rhizosphere microbial communities from Kellogg Biological Station, Michigan, USA - KBS K5-50-1 metaG... | ecosystem: Host-associated > Plants > Roots >... | reverse complement strand
GAGCTGGAGGTGATCGAGTCGGTGTCGTATGAGACGGTGCGGCAGGCCTTAAAGCAAACCGGCTCAAGCCGTGGCTGACCCAGCGCTGGTGCATCCCGCCCGAGCACGACGCCGAGTTCGTCTGGCGCATGGAGGACGTGCTGGCGGTCTACACCCGGCCGTATGATCCGCGCCGCCCGCAGGTCTGCCCGGACGAGACCAGCCGGCAACTGCTGGCGGAGGTCACCCCGCCTCGCCCGGTCGCGCCCGGGCGGCCGGCGCGGGAGGACTACGAGTACCAGCGGCAGGGGGTGTGCAACGTCTTCCTGATGTGTGAGCCGTTGCGCGGCTGGCGGCATGTGACGGTCAGCGCGCGGCGCACCCGGATCGACTGGGCACACTGCATCAAGGACCTGGTCGATGTGTGCTACCCCGACGCTGAGCAGATCGTGCTGGTCCAGGACAACCTCAACACCCATACGCCCGCGTCGTTGTATGAGGCGTTCGAGCCGGCCGAGGCGAAGCGGCTGGCCGATCGGCTGGAGTTGCACTACACGCCCAAGCACGGGAGCTGGCTGAACATGGCCGAGATCGAGCTGAGCGTGCTGGCCGGGCAGTGCCTGGACCGGCGGCTGGCCGACCGGGCGACCCTGGAGCGGGAGGTCGCGGCGTGGCAGGCGGCGCGCAACGGCGCCGCTCGTCGGGTCGACTGGCGCTTTACCACTGAGGATGCTCGGATCAAGCTCAAGCACCTCTATCCTGCAATTTAGCGCTGACAGGCTACTAGGACGGTTCTGCGCGCCTCCGGCCCGCTGGACCGAAGAGCCTGTTCCAGTACAAAGGCGGCTCGGGCGGGAACGATCGGGCTCAGGCGGCGCGGCGCACGGGATGCCGCCAAGAACAGCCCTTAAGTGACGCGGGCAATCCTGGACGGCCGAATGCCCCGGCGACGGCCTGCCGCGCCCAGCGCATCCGGGCAGCCGCGGCTTCGGGGTGCTCACCGAACTCCTGCGCCACGCGAGCGGCGCAGCCGCGCCTGCCGAACCGGCGGATGGCCCCCGCGACCGCCTGCTGGACCTGCTGGGCACTGGGTTCCTGCGATGGCTGCAACCCCGACACAAACAACGCGCCGGATCGCAGGGCGCTGATGGCGCGACGGTTCATCGTGCGGGGCATCCCGGCCTCCCCGGGCAGGTTCATCGTTCTACCTACATCACGGCGCCACAGCCGCAGCGGTTCGCCGATGCCCGGACTGGCCGCACATGACTTGCGCCCGGGCACAACCACCCTGCTCGGCGCGGCATGGACGGCGTCCCGAAGACCTGGATGCCCGTGGTGGCCTCCAGCGTCCGGGCGTAGGCCTGCCGTGCGCGGTCAGCGACGACGCCCAGGTGAAATTCCATGGAGGCGCGTCCGGATGGACCTGGACGACCGTTACCTCGCTGCGCCTGCTCCACGGTAACGGCCAGCTGGGGCCGTTACCCAGCCGGCCGACCGCGGGCCTCGTGCGTCCGCAGCCGTTCATTTCGTGGGTGCCAAGCAGAGTACGCGGGGCTGCGCTCCCACCCCCACTACGCGCTGGCGCAGCGCCAGATGAGCAGCCCCTCCGGCATGATCGCCTTTGACGTGGTGGATCACGAGCGGTTCGGGCGCGGCCTGAAGGACCAGCTCAAAGGTTTTCCACTTCGCGGCGTCCCTCGGGCTGTCCCGAAGCCTGATCCTGGACGTCAACACGGCGGACCTGCAGCGCACCACCTTCCAACTGGACGAGGAACACTTGCGCCGGTACCGGGAGTGGGCCGGGGATGCGTTCTTCCGCCTGTCAATCGGCCTGGAGGATCCCGGTGACCTGACTGCCGACCTGGACAGGGCTCTGTCAGTCCTGTAGCTGGTTTCACGATCCGGCAAGAGGGACGGACGGGCAGCACCAAGCTGCCTACCTCGACCGAAAGGCCACTGCATTGGCTCCCACCGAACCCGCGGTCTCGGGATCCGCGGTCTCGGCACGCCAGCCGCTGAACCCGGACCCTGACGTGCTCGACGCCGTGCGGATCTGGGAGCGGTTCTCGTGAATCTCGATGCCGCGGTGGCTGCTGGATCTTTGTCTGGGCGGGCTGGCGTGACGGTCCCCCCTCGGCATCGGCCACCAGGTCCGGGCCGACGTCACCGGGCTCACCACGGCGGCCGGTGTGGGTGGCCGGCAACGCCGCCGATGTGACCGCCGGAGTCATGCAGGCAGCCGCCTCCGGCGTCACCGCCGCGGCGGCGATCAACGCCGACCTCACCGTTGAAGACACTGCCGCCGCGGTGACAGCCTGGCGGGCCGCACCCACAGCTGACGCCAGGCGCGGGATGCGCGCGGGCTGATACTGGCGGATCAGTTACGCCACGCGATCGTACCGGTCGGCGGGATTTTGACACCGGACTGGCCGGAACGCGGCCGGAGTCTGCCGCTGGGGGCCTGTCAGGTAGCTTCGACGGCGTAGACAACTTGGTCGCACTCGTCACCGGTGCCAATAATGGAATTGGCAAGGAGATTGCCCGCCAGCTCGCGGACACAGGCCTCATCGTCTACGTCGGCTCGCGTGACGCCGCGCGAGGACAGCGCGCCGTAGCGGAGATAGGCGGCGAGACCAGGCTGCTCGCCCTCGGCGTGACCGACGACGCGAGCATCGCCGATGCCGCGCGCCAGGCCGGCACCCTGGACATCCTGGTCAACAACGCCGGCATATCCGGCGACGGTGCAGGCACCCATAGAAGCCGGAAGGTAGCGATGGCCCAGAAAGTAACCATAGCCCTGGAAGACGATCTGACCGGCGGCCCGGCGGCGCAGACGGTGCGGTTCGCCGTCGACGGCACCGGCTATGAGATCGACCTGAACGCCACGAACGCGGCCGCGTTTACCAAACAGCTCGCGCCCTACCTTGAGCACGCCCGCAGGACCGGGCGGGCGCAGCCGCGCCGGGGGGGCCGGGCCGCCGCCGGCCGTCCGCGCAGCGGTGATGTCCGGGCCTGGGCGAAGGAGCACGGCCTGGCGGTCGGTGCGCGCGGGCGCATCCCCGCTGGTGTGCTGGAGCAATACCACGCCGCGGCCCACGGGCGCTGACCGAAGCCACCAGCGCCGCGGCTAGACATGATCCAGCCCGCGCTCCCGCCGGATCAGGCGGTGGATCCCCGGCCCGGCGGCACGTCCAGGGTCGGGTTGCGGTCGAAGAAGCCCCACGGGCGCAGGCCGAAGCCGCAGTGCTCCACCGGCATCACCGGCCAGTCCTCCGGGCGCGCGATATGGGAGATCCCGAACGTGTGCCAGAGGACCAGGTCTTCCGCCTCGAGAGACCTGTCTGCCGCGGTCCACGCCGGCAGTCCCAGGCCGCCGCGGTGCTGGTTCGGGTACTCGCCGGCGGCGTGCCGCTCGTCGGGGTGATATCTGGTCACCCACAGATGGTGCTGAGCGAAGGTGGCGCGCTTGCCGAGCGGCGTCTCCGGCGGTGCCAGAAGCATCGGCGAGTTCTGGGGTACCAGCCGGTAGCCGGTTGGTTTACCCAGCGCGTTGCGGCGGTTCGCGCTTGTGACGGCCCAGCTTCGCCCGGCGCTCACGCCGATCGATCGTTTGGCTGCCTTCTCGCTCAGCAGCGGCGTCGACCTCACCAGCATGGCGTTGCCCCAGGGATTCCCCGGGCCCTCTGGAGCCGCCACGAGATCGACCTCGTGGACGGTATTGGCCGGCCCATCGACCTCCATGTCCAGGCGAACGTTGAAGAGATGCTGGTGGTGCATCGCGCCAACTCCCGGCGCCACGGCCACCGAGTAGGGATCTTCCACGCCCGGAGGGAGGCCCTTGGTCTGCATCACACCGGTCAGCTTCACCTCGAATTCAAGCGTGCCGTCGAGATAGAAGTACCAGTAGTAGCCGTATTCGTAATTCAGGTTCGTCCCGATATAGGACAGGACCAAACGGCGCTGGCGGCGCACGTGCGTGTGGCCGTCGATAAAGTCCCAGTGCTTCCAGAGGATCGAGTAGTCCTCCTCGTGCAGGCAGATGGCGCGCAGGATGACAACGGGCTCGCCGCGGTCGTCATGCAGCGTCACGTCGAAGTACTGGATGAGGCCGAGACAGTCGCAGGCCAGCTCGAGCGAGTTCACACCGCGCCCGATGCCGAAGTCCCCGACGTCGAACGCGCCCTGCCAGTAGTGCGCGGGGCTCGGATCCCCGTACGGGACCACCATCTCCGACACGGAGATCCGGTACGCGATCGGCCGCAGTTCGCCGTCGTCCTCGAAACCGATCGTGTGCAGGACGAGGCCCTCGCGTGCGTTGAAGGACCATCGGAACCGCCATCGCTGCCAGGAAATCTCGTTCCCGCGGACCTCGAAGCTGGGCCCCTCGGGCTGCGTGATCTCTATGGGGCGAAGATCGTCACGGAGCGAGCCGACGGCGTCGGGGTCGTACCGGCCCGCTTGGCGGGGCACGGGAACGGGATCGGGGTCGAGCACCTCGATGACCTGTCTCGCATCGAGATCAACGTAGGCGACGACACCCTCGATCGGCCGCGCGTAGGGGAGGTCTGGAATCTTCTCCCGCAGGTAGGAGAGGGAAGCGCACAATCGCCGGCCTTCCTGCGCGGGAATGCCGAAGTTTCCGATCATCCACGCGTCGACCCGGATGGTGTCCAGGTCTTCGATGCCGCGGCGGCCGATCGCAGCCTGCCAGCGGGGATCGGTCTTGATGAGCTCGGCAGCGGCGGCGTACTCCTCGAGCAACAGCGGGCCCTGCATCCCCGGCCGCTCGTTCCACTGGAGCATCTGCCGGCGGTCCAGCGAAACCACGCCGTCGTAGAGCCGGTGCGCCGAGAGGTCCTGCACTACGATCCACGCCTGGCGCTCGAACGCTTGCCCGGCGCGGAAATCACGGACCACCTGCTTCGGCGGCTCGAACAGCCGGATGGACGGGAAGCAGATATCACCCGACAGCCCCGGGATCTGCTGCACGACCGAACGGGCCAGGCGGATCTCGTCCGCGGACAGCGGGTCGAGTGGGTGTGAGCCGCCTTCCCCGGGCTCCGGCCTCGCCCCGGAACCGGTGAGTCCTTGAGCGTTCATCGGCGGTCTCAGGCGTCCAGGAGGCCGGCCTCCTCGGGCGTGCCCTCCTCGCCGATGATGGCGGCTGCCGCCGCGAACTGGCCAGGCTTGAAGATCATGAGCCCGATCATCCCGAGGATCCCGGCGGCCGCCCAGCCGATCGAGATCCAAATGGCCAGGTCGGACGGGTACGGCGGCTTCGGCGAGACGTTCTTGACGAAGAGGTACACGATGGCCGCGACCGCGGCGGTAGGCAGGAGTCCATGCCAGAACGGGTTGAACTTGCCCTGTCGCCAGAAGTAGCGTGCGAGACCGATCTGGGCGAGCGCATACACGCCGAGTGCGCAGAGCGTCACGATCAGGCTCAGCAGCGAGAAGGCCGGCAGCGGCTGGAAACCGAACCCGAAGCCGAGCCCCATCGCGATCGAGGCCACGAGCATGACGGTGAGCGCCGCAGCAGGCGTGCTGAAACGGCGCAGCGTGTGGCCAAACGCGCGCGGCAGCAACGCGTCGCGGCCCAGGGCGTAGACCATCCGTGCCGCGCCGTTCTGCGCCGCGAGCCCGCCAGCGATCAACGCGACGACCGAGGCTATGTCGACGAGGACGGTGGGGCTTGATCCCCAATAATGCCGCCCGAGCGTGTCCCACGGCGCCGGGTCGGCGGGGAGCCTGCCGATATTGGAAAGCCCGTATCCAACGGTCGTGACGTAGAAGAAGAAGACGTAGACGATGCCGATCAGAACCGTTGTCAGCAGGATCGCCCGTGGCACGGTCCGCCGCGGCTTCGCAGCCTCCTCGCCCAGGTACGCGGGCGCCTCGAACCCGGTGAAGGCGAGCACCGCGAAGACGGTGCCGACAACGACGCCGCTGAAGCCACTCGGCGCGGCGCTGGGGTTGAACACGTGCGCGTGCCAGTCGCCGCCTGGCGCGCCCTTGGCGAGGATCGTGACCGCGAGGGCGAACAGGACCGCGAACTCGAACGTCAGCAGCGCCAGGTCAGACCGTACCGAGAGCCGGATGCCGATGACGGCGACACCCCAGATGAGGACGAGCCCTATCAGCATCAGGACCCACCACGCGATGTCAGGCCCGCCGTGCGCCAAGATGATCCCGTTCAGCGTCGCGCCGAAAAGGATCATGTCCAGCCCGACGAGGACCGGGTAGAACGCGAGGAACAACCAGCCAGCGATGAACCCGGCACGGATGCCCAGCGATTCGCGGATGAATGCGAAAAACGATCCCGAATGCGAGATCCGCTGTGCGAACCGGAAGACCGCGTTCATTATCACGAGCACCACGGCGAACCCAATAACAACCGACAGCGGCATCGCCGCGCCCGCATTCGCAGCGATCGGTATCGGCAGGAACAGGATCGCCCCCGCGGGCGTGATCACGGCGAGCGCGGTGATCACAGCGTGGCGGACCTTCAGAACGCCAGCACGGAGGCCCTGGTCTGGCTCCGTCCCGCTGGCGTCCGACATGGGAGCAGTCATCACGATCTCCTGTCGGTCGCGCGTCGGCCAGCCCCTCAGCATGAAGGCTCCGGGGCGCCGATTGCAACAGGTACGGTCCGTTGACCGAAACCATCGTTAGATCCTGTTCACAGCTACGCTGCGGTCTCGGGGCGCGACGTCGGAGCCGAAATCTCCCGGTGCTCGCGCCGTTCCGCTCACCGAACCACGGATCTTGCTGACGGCGGGAGATCACCTGCATGCTGTCCAGCGGCATCGAAGGAGGAGAAGACGTGTTCGAGCGCAAGTTGGACGGCCCGCGGTGAGCGGATTCGCGCAGGAGCCCGTGGCGCCCTATATGGCGGTGGGACTGTCGACCGTGGTGCACGGCATCGGCAGCCGCCGGGACATCGAGCGCAACCTGCGGATCGTCGAGGACGGGATCCATGCGGCCGTCTCGATCATCGGCATCAACCTGCCGGTGCGGCTGATCGCGCTCGCCGAGGGAGCCCTGACCGGGTTCACCGACGAGATCTTCGACATCCCGCACGTCACGGCGGCGTGCGAACTGTTCATCGACATCCCCGGGCCCGAGACGGACCGGCTCGCTGCGCTCGCCCGGCTGTACGGCACCTACGTCGTGGTCCAGTGCAAGGCACGCTGGCCCGAGGTGATCGACAACCGCTTCTTCAACACGCTGTTCGTCCTTTCACCCGAGGGTGAGATCGTGCACAAGGCGGCGAAGAACCACCTGTGGTGCCGGGAGCGCTCGTGCGTGCCTCACGACGTGTACGACCGGTGGGTCGAACTGTTCGGCGACGGGATCGACGCCTTCTACCCCGTGCTGCGCACCGGCGACATCGGCAACATCGGCACGATCTGCTGTTCGGACGGCGAGTACCCGGAGGCGGTGCGCGCGCTCGCCTTCAACGGCGCCGAAGTTGTCTACCGCCCCAGCGAGGCGGTACCGATGACCCAGATGGGCATGGACCCCGGCGGGACATGGCTGCTGCAGAACCGGGCGCACGCGCATTTCAACAACGTCTACATGGTCTGCCCGAACGTCGGCCCGGTCTACGTGCACCCGCAGATGGAACACCCCTACGACATCGCGGGCGGCAACTCGCACATCGTCGACTACCAGGGGAACGTGCTCGGGCACACCACGTCCGGCGCCAACACGTTCGTCGCCGGGATCATCGACATCGAGGCGCTCCGCCAGTTCCGCACGATGAACCTCAACTCCAACTGGATGAAGGACCTGCGGACGGAGATCTTCCGGCGCATGTACGAGGAGCCGGTCCACCCGAAGAACCTCTGGCTGACCGAGGAACCGTCGCAGCACGCCGAGGTAGACGAGATCTACCGCGCCAACATCGCCCGGCTAGTCGCCCGGGGCAGCTTCACGCCCCCGGCGCGGGCGTTTCCCGGAGCGCGGTACATCGCGCCCACGGAGTCCCCCGGCGAGGCCAGCTGGGAACAGGTGCGCGGCCTGTGGCAGCCACCGGGCGGGGCGGACGCTTCGTAGCTGATGACGTCCGCCACCCCGTTTACCGGGCACGGCTCACGTGGCGTCAGGAGGATCCGTCTGCGCGCCCGTGGACCGTGACGGCCCCCAGGTGCGTGAACTCGGCCAGGGCACTGGTCCCCGGTGCCAGCGGCACGGCGTCGGTCATACCGCCGGTCAGCACGAGCCACCCCGGTTCGAGGGCCAGGTGGCGTTCCGCGAGCACGTTGGCAGCCAGCGCAAGCGCCTGCGCCGGATGGCCGAGCACGGCTGCGCCTGTCGCTGAATCGATCACATCGCCGTTCACTGTGAACAGGCAGGCCTCGAGGCTGAGGTCCAGCCCACCTGGCACGGCCGTGACCGGGCCGAGCGCCACCCGGGCCGAGGACGCATTGTCCGCAACAACGTCGGGGAGCCGGAAGCGGAAGCCTGCGAAGCGGCTGTCGATGACCTCGATGCCGCCGCAGACCGACCCGATGGCCGACATTGCCTGCGGCGCAGTAACGCCAGGGCCCGCCAGTCGGTGCGCGAGCACGAACACGATCTCCGGTTCTGCGCGCGGATGGATCAGCCCCGGGCCGATCGGCTCCCCTGCCGGCAGGACCATGGCGTCGGTCAGCCATCCGAGCAGTGGCCGGTTGATGCCCATGGTTCGCTGCTTGGCGGCCGAGGTGAGCCCGAGCTTCACTCCGACCACGTGTTCTCCGCGCTCCAGGCGCCGGCGCAAGGTCTCGGCCTGCACCTCGTAGGCGGTGGCGACGTCGAGCTTCTCCCAGGTATCGGTCAGCGGCGCGATCGCCGAACCGCTGGACTCGGCCTGGAGCAGGATGCCGGCAGCCTCGACCACGTTCATCTCAACTCGCCTCCCGCGAGCTAGGGCAGGCGGGCGCCGGCGCGGGCCTGGAGATCATGCGGCGTGTTCCGCCAGGAAAGAAACGCTCACGGCGCCGAGCCCGGCGAACTCTGCGCGCACGGTGTCACCGGCGGAAACCGGGACCGCAGGCGTGCACGATCCTGGCAGCACCACCTCACCAGCTTCCAGCGTGACACCGAGCCGCCCCAGGCTATTGGCCAGCCACACCAGTGCGGTTACCGGGTCGCCGAGCACCGCTCCGCCCGCGCCCGTCGCCACGAGCGATCCGTTGCGGTACAGGTTGCACCCGGCAAGCCGGAGGTCGATCTGGCCCATCCGGATGGGCCGCGATCCGAGGACGACCGCTGCTGAGGAGGCGTTGTCGGCGATGGTGTCGACCAGCGTGATCTGCCAGTCACGGACGCGCGAGTCGATGAGTTCGAGCGCGGCCACGGCGAAGTCGACGGCCCGCAGCGCGTCGGCCAGCGTCACCCCCGGCCCCTGCAGGTCGCGGCCGAGGACGAACGCGATCTCCGGCTCGGCCCGGACCTGCAGGAACCGCGACATGGCGGCGCCCTCACCGGGTGGCAGGAACATCGTGTCGAGGAGATGGCCGTAATCCGGCTGGTCGACCCCGAACATCTGCTGCATCGCGCGTGAGGTGAGCCCCACCTTGTGCCCCCTGACCCGTGCGCCTGCTGACACCCGGCGCGCGATCTGCAGGGACTGCACCGCGTAGGCGTCTTCGACGCTGAGCGCGGTGACCTGGCTCGGCGGGGTGATCGGTATGCGCGTTTCGTAGGCGTGTGCGAGGTCATCGGCCAGGCGCACGCGTTCCTCAGGGGTCACATCGACCCTCGGTCGTCCGGAACGAAGGCCACAGCGTCGATCTCGATCGACGCATCCTTCAGAATGAGGCCGGCGACGGCGACCGCCGTGCTGGCCGGCAGGTCGCCGCCGAAGATCTCCCGCCGCACCTGGTTGTAGCTCGGGTAGTCGTCGAGCGACGTGACGTAAGCCGTGATCTTGACCACGTCGGCGGCCGTGCCACCTGCCTCGCGGACGGCCTTCAGCACGTTCTCCAGCGCGGCCTTCGCCTCCGCCGCGAGGCCACCGGGAGCGATGTCCCCCGCGTCGTCCGTGCCGAACTGGCCGGAGACGTAGATCCACGTGCCCGGCGAGTGCTGCACCCGCAGCGAGTTGGACAAACTCAGGCCCGGCGGGCCTGCCTGGCGTTCCACCGCCATCGCGCTACCTCCTCCGCTGAGGTTGACCCGGGGCACCTCCCGGCGTGCTACTTCCGGTCCACCCGCGCGTCGTCGGGCGGGCCCAGCGCGAGCCGTGCCATCCCCGCGGCGAAGGCCACCCGCTCGGCGTCGAAGGGTGCCCGGGAGATGCCGGCCCGCCGGAGCTGCGGGAGCACCGCCTCGAGCTGCTGGTAGCCGCGCTCCAGCTCCTCGGGCAGGTCGCGGTCGCCCCACACGAAGTAGTCGCCGTAGCCATGGTCGTAGTTCCAGTCCGGCACGTGGAAGAGACGGCCGGTGACGGGCGGCCGGGCTCCCGCCTGGGCGCTGAGGAACAGGATGATCGGCAGCATGTGCTCGGCCACGAGCGGCCGCATGAAGTAGACCGATTTCTCCCGCTCGACGAAGTCGCGGGCCGTCGCGTCGAACCACGACGCGCGGGTGTGCCCGGGCATGACCGAGTTGACGGCGATCCCCTCGGAGAAGAGCTCCTGGCTCAAGTAGAAGGAGGCGGTGGTGAGGGCGGACTTGGTCGCCTGATAGGGCATCTCGACCGACCATGGGCGGGCCCCGAAGTAGGCGCCTCCGGTGGAGGTCATCATCACGCCGCTGCTGACGATGTTGATGATGCTGCCTTGCCCTGCCTCGAGCATGGGGGCCACGAACCGGCGGATCGCCTTGATCGTCCCAAAGACGTTGACTTTGAACATCGCCTCCCAGTCGCTGTCCCTTGTGTCCAGGAGCTTGACGTGGCCGGTGGGCGCGAACAGGGTCTCGGAGACGAGCCCCGCGTTGTTCACCAGGGCGTCGACCCGTCCGAAATTCTTGAGCACCTCCGAGAGGGCCTGGTCGAGGGCGCCGTCGTCGGTGACGTCGCCGTCGAGCGCCATCGCCTTCTTGTTGGACGTGAGCGCCGCCCGGTAATCCTCAGCCCCCGACCAGTTCCGGTCGATGCTCACCACCGACGCGCCCGCCCGCAGCAGCCCCCCGGCGAGGGACCGGCCGAGCCCGCGGGCCCCGCCGGTCACGACGGCGACACGCCCGTCCAGCGCGTCACGATGCTGGTCGGTCGCGGCGGCGATCAGGGCCGCCTGGGCCCGGCGCAGTTCCTCGCGTTCTTCGCTCATGCTGGCTTCTCCTGCCTCGTCATCGGTTGTCTGCCGTCCGTGCTGGCGCCGCGCCGCGGCGCTCAAAAGAAGATCGACACGCCCCTCGGCAGCACCGTCGCGTCGAGGTAGATGCAGCGGCGGGCGATGAGCCACTGATCGTCGACGCGCCGGAGCCGGTCGTGCCGCCGCCCGACCCACCAGGCCTCGTCCCGGAGCTTCCTCGCCTGCCGCACGATGAAGCTGCTCTTCACGAGGGCCTCACCGTCAGCCTCCTCATCGATGAGGACGTTGCTGATCAGGTGGCAGGTCATGGAGGTGGGGATCTCGACATGCGACCACCCGGTCTCGTCCTTGGCGACGCGGGCACGCAGCGTGTTCTTGTCGTCCTTGATGATCGGGTGGCCGGCCGGCGCGACCTTGCCCTGGACGTGCTCGGTGAGCGGCATGAGGTACTCGATATCCTCGGTGAACAGGTCCAGCCACTCCCGGAACCGCCGCTCATCCAGCAGGTGCGCCTCCCGGTAGAGCAACTGCTCGATCTGCTGGCGATCGTCGCTGGTCAGCATCAGGACTCGCCTCCTCGCTCGGCACCGTCCGGTTCCATCAGCTCGAGCCAGAACCGGTAGAACTCGCGCTGGTTCACCTCGCTCGGCTCGGGGCCGATGTTGCCGGGCAGGTGCGGCAGCTGGTCCTGGTCGTGGCCAAGGTGG
>Ga0207684_10005305_pt1 | contig 11936 bp, 9 predicted proteins | sample KBSK5501metaG_FD_184342 | JGI IMG/M metagenome (GOLD analysis project Ga0207684, IMG submission 184342) | Corn, switchgrass and miscanthus rhizosphere microbial communities from Kellogg Biological Station, Michigan, USA - KBS K5-50-1 metaG... | ecosystem: Host-associated > Plants > Roots >... | reverse complement strand
CCGCTAGCCAATGACGGCAAAAGCGATCAGGGCGAGCACGACGGCCACCCCGACCACGATCGCGGATAGCATCGCGACGCGGTTACGCGGCGCGCGCATGGTCCAGGCCTGAGTCGCCTCCGGGCCCCCCGGCCGATCCACGAAGGCGCGGAACTCTGCGGTGCTGCCAGAACTGTCAGCCTCGTGATGTTCGCGCATCCTCGAAACTGTAGCGAACCTCGCAGGTCAGGACCGAGGCTTCGGGCAAATCGCCGGTGGTGGTCCTGACCACGTTCGACGACGACGAGCACGTCTTCGGTGCGCTGCGGGCCGGCGCGAGCGGCTTCCTCGTCAAGGACGTCGAGCCTGACGAGCTGCTCCAGGCGGTGCGGGTCGTGGCCCGCGGCGACGCGCTGCTGGCGCCGAGCGTCACCCGGTCGCTGATCGCCGCGTTCACCTCCGGTCGCAGCGACCCGGCCCCGCCCGGCGGCGGCCTGGCACCACGCGGCGGCGGCACGTCCCCGGGCGTCGCCGCCCTGACAGACCGGGAGCGAGAGGTGCTCGCGCTGGTCGCCGAGGGCCTGTCGAACGACGAGATCGCGGCCCGGCTAGTGGTGAGCCCGCTGACCGCGAAGACCCACGTCAGCAGGGCCATGACCAAGCTGGGTGCGAGGGACCGCGCCCAGCTCGTCGTGCTCGCCTACACCAGCGGCCTGGCCGGCCCGGTGGGCCGCTGAACCGCTGTGCCCGCGGCGGAACTGGCCGCACGGCCGACTGCGGCTCCCGGCGAGCGCCATCGCGAGCCATGTTTTGTCTAGACAAGATGCTGTTAAATGGCCATTCGGTAACTGCACGGCAGCCGCATTTCCGCATGATGCCTGGTTAATCCGGCTTTCTCCTATTCTTACCGTTTACTCTGGGTAACACTCATTGACGGCCTACTGGCCGATAGTTATCTTGCGCGCGAGGCACCATACCCAGCGTGCCCGATGCGCGCCTACCAGGCAGCGCAGAACCCCCTGTGCAGTGGGAGGAGCAGGATGAGACCCCTTACCCCCATCCGCAGATGGGCCGCCCGCGGCAGCGTCGCCGCGTGCACCGCGGTGGTCCTCGTGACCGCGATGCAGGCGCCCGGCGCCGGAGCGCGGACGTCCGCGCACCTGTCACCGACCGTCGTCAACCCGTACTCGCCCGCCTACCACCACCCCTACCGGCATGGCGTCGTGCCGACCATCCAGCAGCTCAAGCTGATGAAGCGGTGGCAGCGCAGCCATCAACCGTCCGTGACCCAGTCGGCCAACGACCTCAACTACGGCGGGGGAGTCGACGGCATCGGCGTCACTAGCGGCCGCGAGAAGCTGTACGTGGTGTTCTACGGCTCGCAGTGGGGCACCCAGAGCACCAACGGCAACGGGGACGTCACGCTCTCTGGCGACCCCTCCGGCGAAGCTCCCTACCTCCAAGAGTTCTACAAGGGCCTCGGCACCAACGGCGAGTTGTGGTCGGGGGTCATGACCCAGTACTGCGACGGCGTCGCGACCGGCTCGCAGTCCTGCCCGGCCAGCAACACCCAACACGTCGCGTACCCGGCCGGCGGCAGCGTGCTGTCGGGCGTGTGGGTGGATGAGAGTACCGCCTCGCCAAGCCAGGCGACCGGCCACCAACTGGGCGTGGAAGCGGTCAACGCGGCCGCCCACTTCGGCAACACGACCGCGGCCGCCAACCGGGACGCGCAGTACATCATCGTGTCGCCGACCGGCACCCACCCCGACGGGTTCAACACCCCGAGCGGCAACTTCTGCGCCTGGCACGACTGGAACGGCGACACCACTCTGTCCGGCGGCGCGGTGACCTCACCGTACGGCGACATCGCCTTCACCAACAGCCCCTACATCACCGACATGGGCACCTCCTGCGGGCAGGACTTCGTCAACTCCGGAAGCGCGGGCACGCTGGACGGCGTCTCCATCGTCAACGGCCACGAGTACGCGGAGACCGTCACCGACCAGAACCCGCCAGGCGGGTGGACCGACTCCAGCGGCGCGGAAAACGGCGACAAGTGCGCCTGGATCACCCCTGGCACGGCCGGCGGCTCGTTCGACCTCTCCCTGGCCACAGGCACCTTCGCGGTGCAGACCACCTGGGCCAACGACGGCAGCGACGGCGCCGGCACCTGTGAGGGCAGCCACCCCATTGTCAGCAACGGCGGCGGCGGTAACACGGTCACGGTGACCAACCCCGGCAACCAGACCGGCACCGTCGGCACCGCCACCAGCCTCCAGATGCAGGCCACCGACTCCCAGTCCGGCCAGACGTTCACCTGGAGCGCCACCGGGCTGCCGGCCGGCCTGTCCATCAACTCTTCTTCCGGACTAATCAGCGGCACGCCGACCACGGCCGGCACCTCCAACGTCACGGTGACCGCGAAGGACACGACCAATGCGTCCGGCTCGGCAAGCTTCACCTGGACGATCAACCCCTCGGGCGGCGGTGGCGGGATCGTCAACGGCGGGTTCGAGACCGGCACCTTCTCCGGCTGGACCACCAGCGGCGCAGCCACCTCGATCGTGTCCTCCGGGGCGCACTCGGGCACCTACGCCGCCCAGGCGGGCTCGACCTCGCCCACCAACGGCGACTCGAGCATCGCCCAGACCTTCACCGTGCCGTCGGGGGACGGGACGCTGTCCCTCTGGTACAACGTGACCTGCCCCGATACGGTCACCTACGACTGGGCGACCGCGACCCTCAAGAACAACACCACCGGCACCACCACCACGCCGCTCGCGAAGACCTGCGTGTCCAGCTCCGGCTGGAACCAAGTCACCGCGCCAGTCGTCGCCGGGGACTCCTACACGCTGACCCTGACCAACCACGACGACAACTACCCGACCGACCCCACCTACACCCGGTTCGATGACGTCTCGCTGGCGGCGGCCGCGCCCAACCCGATCGTGAACGGCGGGTTTGAGACCGGCACCTTCTCCGGCTGGACCACCAGCGGCGCGGCCATCTCGATCGTGTCCTCTGGGGCGCATTCGGGCACCTACGCCGCCCGGGCGGGCGCGACGTCACCCACCAACGGCGACTCCAGCGTCGCCCAGACCTTCACCGCAGCCTCCGGGGACAGCAGGTTGTCCTTCTGGTACAGCGTCACCTGCCCGGACACGGTCACGTATGACTGGGCGACCGCCACCCTGAAAGACAACACGACCGGCACCACCACCACGGTGCTGGCCAAGACCTGCGTGTCCAGTTCCGGCTGGCGGCAGGTGACGGCGTCGGTCACCGCCGGGCATTCCTACACCCTGACCCTGACCAACCACGACGACAACTACCCGGCCGACCCGACCTACACCCTCTTCGACGACGTGGGCGTATCGTAGCGCCCGCCGCGTATGCGTGCGCGCCGTCCCGCCCGCGGGCGCGGGCGGCGCGCACGCTGGTTTCTGCCACCAGTTTCTGCATTTCCGGCTGATACCTGTTTATCCAGCTTTCTACTAATCTTACCGTTGACTCTCCGTAACACCTATTGACGGTTCTATTATCAAATCGTTATTGTGCGCCAAGGGGGCAGTTACTAAGCGTTCCTTGCCAGCGCGCGTACCAGGCAGCGCTGAATTCCTTTTGTGCAGTTGGAGGAGCAGGATGAGACCTTTTATCCCTATTCGCCGGTGGGTCGCCCGCGGCAGCGTCGCCGCGTTCACCGCGGTGGTCCTCGTGACTGGGATGGAGGCCGGCGCCGGGGCGCAGGCGTCCGCGCATCCGTCGCCGAAAGTCGTCAACCCGTACTCGCCCGCCTATCACCACGCCTACCGGCACGGCGTCGTGCCGACTATCCAGCGGCTCAAGCTGATGAAGCGGTGGACGCACCGCCACCCTCAGGCCGTGGCGCAGTCGGCCAACGACCTCAACTACGGCGGGGGGATCGACGGCATCGGCGTCACCACCGGCACCGAGAAGGTCTACGTGGTCTTCTATGGCTCGCAATGGGGTTCGCAGAGCACCAACGGCAACGGCGATGTGACCCTGTCCGGCGACCCCTCAGGCGAAGCGCCCTACGTACAGGAGTTCATCAAGGGCCTGGGCACCGGCAGTGAACTCTGGTCGGGGGTCATGACGCAGTACTGCGACGGGGTTGCGGTCGGCGCTCAGTCCTGCCCGGCCAGCAACACCCAGCACGTCGCCTACCCGGCCGGCGGCGCGCTGGCGGGCGTGTGGGTGGACGAGAGCACGGCGTCGCCGCAGACGGCCTCCGGCCACCAGCTCGGCGTGGAGGCGGTCAACGCGGCGGCCCACTTCGGCAACACGACGGCCGCCGCCAACCGGAACGCGCAGTATGTGATCCTCTCGCCCACCGGCACCCACCCCGACGGGTTCAACACCCCGTCCGGCAACTTCTGCGCCTGGCACGACTACAACGGCGACTCGACCCTCAGCGGCGGCGCGGTGACCTCGCCGTACGGCGACATCGCCTTCACCAACCTGCCGTACCTCACCGACATGGGCGCGTCCTGCGGGCAGGATTTCGTCAACTCCGGAAGCGCGGGCACGCTCGACGGCGTCTCCATCGTCGAGGGGCACGAGTACGCGGAGACGATCACCGACCAGAACCCGGCCGGCGGCTGGACCGACTCGACCGGCGCCGAGAACGGCGACAAGTGCGCCTGGATCATCCCCGGCACCGCCGGCGGCTCGTTCGACCTCACCACCGGCACCGGCACCTTCGCGGTGCAGACCACCTGGGCCAACGACGGCAGCGGCGGCGCCGGCGCCTGTGAGAGCAGCCACCCCATTGTCAGCAACGGCGGCGGCGGCAACACCGTCACGGTGACCAACCCCGGCAACCAGACCGGCACCGTCGGCACCGCGGTCAGCCTGCAGATCCACGCCACCGACTCGGCCACCGGCCAGACGCTCACCTACAGCGCCACCGGCCTGCCCGCCGGGCTGTCCATCAACTCTTCCAGTGGCCTCATCTCCGGCACCCCGGCCACGGCGGGCACCTCCACGGTCAAGGTGACCGCGACGGACACCACAAGCGCCGCCGGCTCGGCCAGCTTCACCTGGACGATCAACCCGTCCGGCGGTGGCTGCACGACGCAGCAGCTGTTCGGCAACCCGGGCTTCGAGACCGGCAGCATCGCGCCGTGGAAGTCATCCCCGGGCGTGCTCGCCAATACCTCGATGGGCGTCCCGGCGCACTCGGGCTCGTGGCTGGCCTGGCTGGACGGCTATGGCAAACCGCACACCGACACCCTCTCGCAGACCGTGACCATCCCGTCGAACTGCAAGAACGCGACCCTCTCGTTCTGGCTCTACATCTCGACCAACGACCCGGCGATCGCCGCTTACGACACGTTCAAGGTCCAGGTGCTCAGCTCAAGCGGTACGGTCCTTGCTACGCTGGCGACCCTGTCCAACCTGAACTCGACCGGCGGCTACAGCCAGTACTCCTACTCCGTGGCGCACTACATCGGCCAGAAGATCACGATCAAGTACACCGGGCGGGAGACCCTCTCCGGCGGCTTCAACACCAGTTTCCTCAACGACGACAACGCGCTGAACGTCTCCTGACGCACCCCGCGTAAGCATGCGCGCCGTTCGTGCCTTTCGGGCGCGAACGGCGCGCATGCTGGCTTTGTCACCAGGCGCGGGGGAATACTTACGGCCGAGTGAGCACGTGGGGAGGACTCGTCCGTGGCACAGACATGCGGCGACTGCGGCAGCGCGGTAACCGCCGGAGACGCCTTCTGCGGGCAGTGCGGCAAGCCGGTGAATGGTGCCGCGGCGAACGCAGCGCACCAGGACGGCCCGTTAATGCCGCCACCACCGCGCGCGGACAGCGAGCCCTTGGTGCAGGCGCGCCCGAGTTGGCCGGCCGCACCGGCGATGGGCCAGGCCGGCCCACGGGCCAGCGTAGGCGCGGCGCAGGCCAGGGTCCTGCCTGCCCCGGACTACGCCGCGAACGAGGCGGAATCGGTGGCCTACGACGCGGCGTCCCAGGTGCCGGTCACCGAGATCGAAATGGCCGGCCGGGGCAATTTCGACCCGCTGCACAATAGGTGGCTGTCGCAGCAGATACTCCGCCAGGCGGTCATATTCATCGGCCTGTACGCCCTGGCCGTGCTGGTGTCATCGATCTTCTTCCTGCTGATCGGCCTGAGCGGCGGCGTATCCGCCGCCACGAGCGCGGTGACGGACTGGGTGCGGTTCTGCGCCCTGCTCTCCATCGTGATGGCGGTGCTCTTCTGGCTGATGCCGGTGCCCGCCCTGCTCAGCCAGCGGAGCAAGCTGATAGGCAACGAAGCCGATGCCGCCGAGTTGGTGTTCCGCCACGTCGCGGCCGCCTTTGGGCGGCACCAGACCCCTCTCGACGTGCTCCGCGAGAAGACCCTGCACCCGCCGGGTGAGGGCCGCCGGGACTATCTCGAGTTGCGCCGGGGCCACTTCACCGGCTACATCTCCTGCTTCGCACACGGGCGCGACCTTTATGTGGGCTGGACCTACTGGATCAAGATGTCGCCGCTGCGGTGGATGCTGATGCGCGTCGGCCGGAGGCTGCAGGAGCTGAGCGGGCGCGGCAGCGACATCTACCCCAGACGCTCCGCTTCGTCGGCCAGGGCCACAGTGGCCGCGCTGCAAAGCGCCGTCCTGGAAGGGACCGCCAGCGCCACCGCCGACCTGAAACGCCAGAGCGTGGGGTTCGCCGGCCCGGTGAACGTCTCTGGCCTCGACATCGACTGAGGTATCAGCATGCTTTTCTGCACCAACTGCGGGGCTCCCACCGGGGGAGAAGGGAAGAAGTTCTGCACCACGTGCGGCGCTGCCCTCCTGGATGACCCCCCCGCGCGGCCAGAGACCGCGCCGAAGCCGCCCCCGCCCGTCTACGAAGCACCGCCCGGATCGTGGCCGCCAACCGCGCCCGGGAGCGCCGGGCCCGCCCGGGGCAACCTTCCGGGCGCCGGACCCGGTTCTGCCGGGCCCGCCTGGGCCCAGACCGCTCCGGCCTGGCCGGCCGCCTCCACCGGAGGGCCGCCCCCCGGCGCGCCGCCGCGTCCGGGCGCTCCCCCGTATCCGCCAGTCCGGCTGCGGCCGGCGCCCCCGCCGGGTGACCGCACGACCATATGGATCGCCATGGTGGTGGCCCTGGTGCTGCTCGCGGGCGGCGGGTTCGCCGTCTGGAAGTTCCTGCTGCACCACGGCGGGCAGCATCCCGGGCCTGCGGCCGGTGCCTCGAACCAGCCAAGCCAGGGGGGATCCGCGACCGGGTCCCAGGCGGCGAGCACGCCCACCCCGCCGGGCACGCCACCGGCAACCGGGGGGTTTCCCGTCGCAGTCTCGCCCGCGGTCGCCGGGCAAGCGGGCGAGCCGCAGGTCGTCTCCTTCCTGCAGCGCTACTTCACCGCGATCAACCACCACAACTACGGGCAGTACGCGCGCCTGGTCGTGTCCTCGGAACGGCCCACGCCGCAGCAGTTCCAGAGCGGATTCGGGACATCGAGGGACTCGCAGGCCACGCTCACGGGCCTGTCCCCTACCGCGACTGGCGTGGCGGCGAACGTGAGTTTCATCAGCCACCAGCAGCCCTCCGCCAGCCCGACGGGCACCAGGTGCAACTCCTGGCACATCACGCTGTTCCTGGAATCCCGGGGCGGCGGGTACCGGATCGGCCCGGCGGCGCCCGGCTACCACGCTCGCGACCAAGCCTGCTGACTGGCGGGCGACCGCCGGCGGCGGTGCGCTCACATGAGCCGGCGCGGGACGGTGGCGCTACCTGTGCCGTCCCCGCCGCCCTACTCCCGCCGGAGTACTCCGGCGGAGTACCCGGCGCGCGAAGTGTCTCCCCGCGTACGACGCTTTGCGCGCCCGACCTCGCGAGCATCGAGGGCGACAACCTCTTCTCAGGCTCGTGGGAGACTCCGATGTCGTACGAAACAGGCGCCCGCCCAGCGGTCACCGCGCGCCGCGGTCCGGGGCCGCTCGGCCTGCTCGGCCGCGCGTGCTACCGGCACCGCTGGATCACGCTCATCGTCTGGCTCGCGGGCGTGGCCTGCCTGGTCACGCTCTGGACCAGGTTCGGCGCCCCGGCGCAGGACAACCCCGGCAACAGTGACCCAGGCCAGTCGAAACTTCCCCGACGAGTCCGCCCAGGCCAGAGGGACCATGGGCTACGCGAGGACGAGCCCCTGGCCGGGGAGGCGGCCCTCACCCGGACCGCCGGGTAACTCCCGGCGGGGCGGGCGCTCCAGGCCCGCCCCGGCCGGGCCTCGCCTGGGAGTGGCCCGGCGCCGCTATAGAAACAGCGGCGCCGGGCGCGGGCGTTTCTCTACCCCACCGCCACCGCCCAGTTTGCGGGGATTCGCCTGCCCGGCAGGCTACGGTTGGCGCATGACGCAACCACGCGAGCCCGGTTCTGTGCCCTTTACGGACCGGCCGGCCGGCACTGACTCTCTCCCTGGCATCGACCACATCGTGGTGCTGATGAAGGAGAACCATTCCTACGACAACTATTTCGGCATGCTGGGGCGCGGGGACGGCTTTACCCTTGGCCCCGACGGCCTGCCGGTGAACAGCAATCCGGATTCCCAGGATCGGCCGGTGCGAGCCCACCACCTGAGCCTGCCGTTCAATCCGTCCTTTGATTTGAGCCAGACCTGGAATGACTCCCACCGCCAGTGGCATAACGGGGCGATGGACGGTTTTGTCACCACGACAAGCAGCGCCGAGCCGATGGGATATCTCGACGGAACCGACCTGCCGTGGTATTACGGGTTCGCCCGCACCTACGGGATAGGGGACCGCTACTTTTCCTCGGTCCTGAGCCGCACGTTTCCCAACCGCCGGTTTCTGCAGGCCGCCACCGCGGCCGGGCTCGTCAACGACGCCTTCCCCAGCCCGTTCGCCCGTCCCCCTGCCACCGGGCTGATCTGGGACCTGCTCGACGCCCACAACGTCGGCTGGGCCAACTACTTCGTGGAACTCCCGGAGGTCGCCCTATGGCCACGCACCTTGCTGCGTTACCGCGACCACCTGCACGACATCGCCGACTTCTACGACGACTGCAGGGGGGGCAGGCTGCCGCCGGTGACCTTTATCACCACGGAGATCGTCGCCGCCTCCGAGGGGGAGTACCAGGACGACCAGATCGGGGAGGCGTTCACGGCCAGCCTCTTCGAAGCCGCCTCGGCCGGCCCCCAGTGGTCCACGATGCTGTTCGTGATCGTCTGGGACGAGGGCGGCGGATTCTACGATCACGTGCCCCCGCCCGCGGCCGTGGTTCCTGACGACATCCCGCCGGACATCCATGTGCCGCCGGACCAGCCGGGCGGGTACAACCGCTACGGGTTCCGGGTGCCCTGCCTGGTGGCCTCGCCCTTCGCCAAACCGGGCCACGTCTCATCGGTCGTCTACGATCACACCTCGATCCTGGCCACCATCGAGCTGAAGTGGAATCTGCCCGCCTTGACCAGGCGCGATGCGGCCGCCAGCCCGCTGACCGACTTCCTCGACCTGAGCGCGCCACCGCGCTTCGGGACCCCCGCAGCGCTGCCCCGCCCGACCATCTGGCCGTTCACAGGCCCGCCGTGACGCGGGCGGGGGCACCCGGGTCAGGGGCCGCCGTCCTCGGTGCGGCGGGCGCGGGCGCGGCGCTTGCCCTCGTGCATCGCCTGCACCCTGGCGATGGGGATCGCCCGGCCCTCCTCGATCAGGCCGGCGGGCAGCGGCTGTGCGTCCGGCATCTGCCCGGCCCACGGAGCGCCACCGGCTAGCAGCCGGGCCGCGTTATGCACCGTGAAGTCGGCGGGTGCGACGCTGTCGAGCTGATCCCAGGCGACCGGGAAGGAGACCGGCACGCCCGGCCGGACCCGCGGGCTGTAGGCGGCGACCACGGTCGCGCCGCCGGCCCGCGTCGAATCGAGGAATACCTTGCCCTCGCGGTCCTCCTTGATGAAGGCCGTGGTGGCCAGCACCGGGTCGAGCCGCTCGGCGCGCGCGGCGATCGCGCGGGTGGCGGCGGCCACATCCTCACTCATTGCTTTCTCGTCGACCGGGACGAACACGTGCACGCCCTTTGCCCCGCTGGTCTTGACGGCACCGGCCAGCCCGGCGCCCGCCAGTGCCTCCCTGACCAGTTCGGCCGCGCGGACGGCCAGGCCGAACGCGTCCGCGTCCGGCGGGTCAAGGTCGAGGATGAGATAGGTGGGGTGATCCAGGTGGCCAGCCAGGCCCAGCGTGGGGTGGTATTCCACGGCGCGCTGATTGGCGAACCAGAGCAAGGTCCTGCGGTCGTTGCACAGGGCGTAGGACACCTCGCGTTTCGACGCCTCCGCCCACAACCGCACCGTCGGCACCCAGGCGGGGGTGTACTTGGGGAGGTTCTTCTGCATGAAGGGCTCTTGGCCGCGGATCACGCGTATCACCGACAGCGGCCGGTCCCGCAGCTCGCCGATGATGAGGTCATGGACCGCGTCGAGGTACTCCACCAGATCACGCTTGGTCGCGCCCGCCCCCTCGAACAACGGCTGGTCGAGGTTAGTCAACGGGACCGAGTCCCGTATCTCATCGCTCATCCGGGCAACCTTCCCCGCTCAGCGGAACCCAAATATTGCCAGGTCATTGACGTAACTATGCCTGATAATTCCTCTTTCGTGATCTGATCATGCCACCGGCCCTGGCAGGCTGAATTCAGCACCGTGGCAGGGCCATGCCATCACGAGAACCCCGATTTGCCCCACGAGATATCTGCGTGTGATGCATGCCCCCAATGACATTGGGCCGGAAGCGGGGAGTAGTGCAGCACGCAGACCGTGACCGCCCGGAGCGGGATGCCCCGGGCCTGGCAGCCGAGCGTGAGCAGGCGGGCGCCGACGGCGAGGGAGCGGCGGCTGAGCGCGGCGGCGTCGCCGTCCGCAGCGCCGCGCCGTCCGCACCGGCGGCCGCGCAGGCCCTGACCAGGCCCCGGGAGACCCGGTGGCGCAGGCCGGTGGCGCGGCCCGGCCGCGCGCTCACCGCCCCCGTGGCCCGCCACCTGGCGCTGCTGGCCTGCTACCTGGCCGCCGGGGTGGCCGTGACCTGGCCGCGGGTCACGTGGCTGGTCGACGGAGAACTGCAGTCCACCCGCGACGCGGGGGCGTACGTGTGGGGCTTCTGGTGGATGGCCCACTCGGTGGAGCACCTGAGCAACCCGTGGTTCACCCGCGCCATCACCGCGCCGGTGGGGGTCCAGTTGGGCTACCACGCCCTGATGCCGCTGGTGGGTGTGGTGATGATGCCAGTCACCGTCCTCTTCGGCCCCAGCGCCTCCTACAACCTGCTCTCGGTCCTCACGCCCGGGCTGCTGTGCTACGCGATGTACCGGGCGGCCCGGCTCTGGCTGCGCTCGGAGACCGGGGCGATCGCGGCGGGCGGGTTCTTTGGCCTGTCCTCCATCATGACCTGGCACGCCTGGTACCAGCTGAACCTGGCCGCCGGGGTGCTGTTCCTGCCGCTGGCGCTCGAGGCCGCGGTGCGGCTGCGCCGCGACCCGTCCCGCAAGCGCGCCATCATCCTGGGCGTCGTCGTGGGGGCCAGCCTGCTCACCGACCAGGAGTCGGCCGTCCTCGTGGCGATCCTGGTCCTGCTGACCCTGCTCCCCTGGCTGGCCCGACCGGGGGCGCCGGGGTGGCCGCGGCGCCTGGCAGCGACCGGCGTGGCTGCCGTGGTCGCGCTGGGGGTGGCCAGCCCGCAGATCGCCGCCATGGTGGCGCAGAGCCGGGCCGGCGGCGCGACCTTCCCGGCGGGTGCGGTGGCCGTCGACTACGAGTTCTCCGGCGCCGACCTCTCCGGGCTCTTCGCCGTGTCCCCGCGGGTGACCCGCCTCGGCCTGACGGCGCTGCGGCCCATCAGCTACCGGGGGCCGGTTCTCGACGGCGTGCTCACTTTCGGCCTGGCGCTGACCGCGCTGGCGGTGTTCGGGC
>Ga0207684_10005302_pt1 | contig 11944 bp, 11 predicted proteins | sample KBSK5501metaG_FD_184342 | JGI IMG/M metagenome (GOLD analysis project Ga0207684, IMG submission 184342) | Corn, switchgrass and miscanthus rhizosphere microbial communities from Kellogg Biological Station, Michigan, USA - KBS K5-50-1 metaG... | ecosystem: Host-associated > Plants > Roots >... | reverse complement strand
GGTTCGTCCGCGGTGTGACACGGGCACCCAGGGCCGCCGGGTCGGAGAACAGGCTTTATGTTACTTAGCGCAATGGGTGCCGCGGTCCCGGCCGCCAAGACGCCGTCGAAGCGCCCCGCGAGCCGATGACCATGGGCGCACGTCGGTGGTGGGTGCTCCTTCTCGTCGCGCTCGCCGGATGCGCGTCGCCAGCGACTACGCGCGATACGGCGCCGCGCACCGAGGAGATCGCGCCGCGCTTCGCGGCGGGGGGACCCGACGCCGAGGTGTACGGTGCCGCCAACGGCTATCCGATCGGCGATCGCACGACGTACTTTCGCATTCCCTCGCTCGTCGGCTCGCACAGTCATCTCGACGAGGTCTTCGAGGGACGGCTGGTCCGCAAGGCGCGGGTGCCATCGCGTCTGGAGCGCGTCGTGGAGCCAGAGATCCTCTGGAAATTTCAGGGCCTCGAGCTCACGCTCGACGACTACTTCGCGCGCAACCCGGCGACGGGCCTGCTGATCGCGCGCGGCGACACCGTTTTCGTCGAGCGTTATCAGTACGGGCGCACCGACCGCGATCGCTTCACGTCATGGTCGATGGCGAAGACGGTCACTTCGATGCTGATCGGCATCGCGATCGCTGACGGCCGCATCCGCTCGGTCGACGATCCCGCAGCCACGTACGTCCCAGCGCTCGCCGACGCCGAGTACGGACGCACCTCGATCCGACACCTCTTGCAGATGTCGTCGGGCGTACGCTTCAGCGAAGTGTATTCAGGCACCGACGACGTCTCGAAGCTCGCCGCCAGCACGTTCATGCAGCGTGGCGGGGGCGGGGTGAACGCGGTGATTCCGTTCAACGAGCGCTTGGTGCCGGCTGGAACCAGATTCTCCTACGCCTCCGTCGAGACGCAGGTGCTGGGCCTCGTTCTGAAAGCCGCGATCGGACAGACGGTCTCCGACTACCTGCAGGAGAAAATCTGGCAACCGATCGGCGCCGAGGCCGACGCGACGTGGCTGATCGACACGTCGGGCCAGGAGGCGACCTACTGTTGCCTCAACGCCGTCCTGCGGGACTATGCGCGGCTCGGCCTGCTGCTTGCGCACGACGGGGACTGGCGCGGTCGCCAGCTCATTCCGGCCGCATGGATCCACGAGGCCACGACCAAGCAGGCCGGCCAGGCGCACCTCTGGCCCGGCATCGCGACGCCCTATTTTGGCTACGGCTACCAGACCTGGCTCTTCCCGGGCGAGCGGCGGATGTTCGCGTTCCTCGGCGTGCGCGGCCAGTCGATCTTCGTCGATCCGCAGAGCCGGCTCGTCATGGTGCACACCGCCGTGCGCAAGCAGCCGGGCAACGATCCGGGCAACCGCGAGGCGAATGCGCTGTGGCAGGCGGTCGTGCGTCAGTTCGGCGGCTGACCGGCGCGTGCGGATCAGGCCCGACTTTGTGCCCAAATTGTGCCTAACTCGGGCGCATTGCTGATCACTCCAGCCCATTCCAGCGCATGAGGCCGTCGGGGGCTTGTCTTTCGACGGCAAGCAGTTACGCATACTTACGCGAATCATTGGCTAGGACTGAAAATCCTGGTGTCGGCGGTTCAATCCCGTTCCGGCCGACCATTGTTTTCTCGCCCGCCTTCGAGGAGTTAGCGCGCCGCAGCCCGATTCCGTCGCTCGCGCCGCGCCCGGCTGACTCGGACGGTACTCGGACTGACGCGCTTCGCGCGGGTCGCCTGTTTTAGCGGGATGACGGGGGCTGCAGGGGCCTGAGCGGCCCAGGCCACCGTTGAGGCTGCGGCTCTGCGCTTCCATCAGGCCGCAAGACAACTATCAGCGAGATAACCAGATCTGTGTAAGGCTGGAACGGCAGTAGGCGACCACGAGCCAACCCCGCTTGCCAACAGGCCGCTTCGATCACCGCCCTCTGGCGATCCGAACCATCCGCGACCACGGACATACTGCGAGGGGGTTCGGTCGTTTATCTCACGGTGACCTTCATCGTCGTCGTGCTCCTCCTCTCCGGCGCCGACCCGCAAGTCGCGATCCCGTGGGTGGACACGGTTCTCTCCACAAATCTTCCCGGTGGTCGTCGTCATTGACTGGCTCATTCCGCCGACGATGCGCCTCACCTTCCGGCAGAGCCTGCTGTGGGTGACGTACCCGTCGGTCTGGGTCGTGTTCACGCTCATCCGCGGTCGGACGGAGAACTGGTATCCGTACCGTTCCTCAATCCGGCCGACGGCGGCCACGGCGGAGTTGCCCTCGCTCGAGCGCGCTGCTATCCTGGCCGCCCCAATCGAGGCGACAATGCGTTTCGGATCGACGGGGAGGCCGTGAAACTCGCGCGACTCGCTCTCGGGTGCATGCTCACTGTAGCCGTCGCGCTCCTCGCGGTGGCCATCGCGGTCGCCGGCATCCCGCCCGCGCTTGACGAGGATCGGAGCCAGCCCGGTTTCTGCAGTCCCGACTGCCCGCTTCAGCAGGACGCCACGCATTCGATCGGGATCGCCCGCGCGCTCGCGCGCTGGAGCCTGCCCGTCAGGCCGGCCCTAGAGGAGCTGGAGGCGGCCCCGGCTCGCGTCTGTCTCGCCGTACCCGCGTTGCCTGTCGCCCCGCGCGCGCCGCCGCAGCCCTAGCCTCCCCAAGTCGCAGTGAATCGGCGGCCCTGACGGGCCGCGTCGGCCGCTCACGCTCGGTGCTCGTTGGTGCGCGGGGGTACGTATGCGCTTGCCGTTCTGTCCGACGCTCGTGCTGTTGCTCGTCGTCCTCAGCGCGGTCGCGTGCCCGGCCGCCGCGCCCCCGGGTGTGGTGGCCGGCAGCGTGAAGGACACGGCGGAGCGGCCACTCGCCGGCGCCCGTCTGCGGCTCCAGACGACCGCCGGCCGGGTTGTGGCCACCACGACCGCCAACGACGAAGGCCGGTTCACCTTCAGCGACGTCTCGCCCGGCACCTACGCGGTCGTCAGCGAAAAGGACGGCTTCGAGCCCGTCACCGGCATCGCCACGGTGACGACCACCGAGGGCGCGAGCGTCGACCTGGTGGCCTCACCGCTGCTCATCCTCGAGCCCCTCCGCGTGGTGGCGCAGCGGCTCGAGGAGGAGCGGATCAAGATCCAGCCGCGCATCGGCACCTCGACCTACGAGATCTCGTCCGAGGCGATCGGGACCCAGCCCGGCGGCGAGAACAACCCGCTGCCCCGGATCCTCCTGCAGGCCCCCGGCGTGAGCCAGGACTCCTCGAGCGCCGGCGGCATCCACGTGCGAGAGCAGATGGGCAATCTGCAGTACCGCATCAACGGCATCGTCCTGCCCGAAGGGGCAACCCTCTTCGGCCACAGCGGTGGATTGAGTCCCCGGCTGGCCAGCTCGATCACCCTCCTGACCGGCGCGCTGCCCGCCGAGTACGGGCTGCGGACCACCGGCATCTTCGACATCCAGACGAAGAGCGGGGCCTTCGACCAAGGCGGCTACGTCTCCATGTACGGGGGCAGCCAGTCCTGGATGCAGCCGAGCGCGGAGTACCGGGGAACGCTCGGGCGGTTCAGCTATTTCGTGACCGGGGACTATCTCGAGAACGGCATCGGCATTTCCTCCGCCACCCCCGGCCGCGCCATCCACGACGACACGCGCCAGGGGCACGGCTTCGGCTACTTCGAGTACCTGTTCGACGCCACGAGCAAGGTCAGCGCGATCGTCGGGAGCTTCGTCGGGCACTTCCAGATCCCGAACCGTCCCGGCGTCTCGCCCAGCTTCACGGTCAACGGCATCTCCGACTTCGACTCGACCCGGGTCGACGAGACCCAGCTCGAGCAGAACCACTTCGCGGTCCTCTCCTATTTCAAGACGGCGGGGGACCTAAGCGTGCAGGCGTCGACGTTCGCCCGGTACAGCACGATGTCCTTCCGTCCCGACCGGCTCGCCGACCTGCTATTCAACGGGATCGCGCAGCGGGTGGACCGCAGCAGCATCGCCACCGGCCTGCAGGTGGACTCCACCTACGGGCTGACCCCGACGCACACCCTGCACGGCGGCGTGTATTTCGCGGCGGAGCGGACGAGCGTCCAGGCGTCCTCGGACGTGCTCTCGGCGGTGGACGGCGTGCCGACCTCCGACCAGCCGCTCCGGGTCTTCGACAGCCGCGGCAAGACCGGCTATACCTACAGCGTCTACCTCCAGGATGCGTGGCGGGTGGTGCCGACGGTCACGATCAACGGGGGGCTGCGGCTGGATGGCCTCGAGGCCTTCACCAGCGAGTGGCAGCTCAGCCCGCGCCTGAACGTGGCGTGGGAGGCGACGCCCACCACAACCGTGCACGCCGGCTACGCCCGCTACTTCACGCCGCCGCGGCAGGAGTTCGTCTCCACCGCGAGCGTGACGCGCTTCGCGAACACGACCGCGGAATCGCCTGTCCAGATCAACCGGCCGGTGCGGGCCGAGCGGGCGCACTACGTCGACGCCGGCATCACCCAGCAGATCATCCCGGGCCTGAAGGTCGGTCTCGACGCCTACTACAAGCAGTCGCTCTACCACCTGGACGAGGGCCAGTTCGGCGCGCCGACCTTTCTGACCCCGTTCAACTATCACCACGCGAGCAACGTGGGCATCGAGCTGACCACGGCCTACGTGGCGGGCAACTTCTCCGGCTACGGCAACCTGGCCGCGGCCCAACAAGTGGCGAAAGGCATCGTCTCCGCGCAGACGCTGTTCTCCCCGGACGACCTGGCCTACATCCATGAGCACTACATCGTGACCGACCACAGCCAGCTCATCACCGCGTCGGCCGGCCTCAGCTACCTGTGGCGCCGCACGCGGTTCAGCGTCGATCTCCTGGTTGGCAGCGGCCTGCGACGCACGGTCCGGCACCCGAACGACGCGAGTAACCCGCCCTACCAGCAGCTCGATTTTGGCGTCACCCATCGCTTCGAGCTCCCCGCCTTCGGCAAGATGGAGGCGCGGTTCGATGTCATCAACGTGCTCGGCCAGGACTATCTCCTCCGCGACGGGACGGGTGTGGGAATCTTCGCGAAGCAGTTCGGTCCGCCGCGGGGATTCTTCGGCGGGTTGAAGAAGGAGTTCTGACGCTCAGATCAGCTCGCGCATCCTCTCGAGAAACCGGCGCTTGCTAGCCGCTGCTGCGAATGCAAGCCTGTACACACCTCCCTAGTTGACTCGAACTCTACTCGGACCGAATCATGCTTCGCTATCCGTCCTGGTCCGGAAGCACAAATGCAGGTCAATGCCACGAAGGTTGCGGATCATAACGGATACCAACGGATCCCTCGTCCGAGCCGGGGGAAGGGGCGGCTGGTCAACGCCAGCCCGGCTGAGACCTGAAGTGCCACTAGCAGTCGGCGGCCGGGTCGCCAGCCGGCGAAACCGGCGGCTCGCCCATCGTCCCGGGCGCGGGCCTGGTCACCATCAGTCCTCGATGTGCCGCCGCGTCAGGTCGACGACCTGCGCGATCTGGCGCGCCAGATCCCGGAGCGCTGTTCGCAGCTCGGTGCGATCAGCGTCGATGGCCGACACTTCGCCTCGGAGCTGCGCCATGCCGTCGCGAAGCGCCACGTTTTCTCGCTCCAGGGCCTTGACCGTTTCATTGGCGGCTTCCAGGCTCTTGAGCGCATCTAGGAACACGCCCGTCCAGCTTCGGCACTCGTCGACCCACTCCGTGATCGTCCGGCTGACCTCGGACCCCAAGACGCCTCTCCCCTCGGTGGCGGCCCGACGGCCGGTCACGGAGCCTCCCAGATGATCTGGCGCTTGCTGCCCACCGCGATCAGCCGGGGTGTCCCGGCGGCTCTCAGGCTCATCAAGAATCTTGCGACTCCTCTCTGATCGAAGAAATCCAGCGTCGGTTTGCCGTCGAGGAGGAGCCCGATCAGGATGCGCCGTCTGCCCGCGTTGTCGTCGAAGCCGATGACAGGCGCCCCCTGGGGGGACACACTCAGGCCAAGGCGGAGCGCCCCCGCCCGGTCATAGAGATCGATCTGGGACCAGTCGTCCGGCGCCACCGCCAGGCCGAGCCGAGGGGTCCCGGTCTCGTCGTTGAGCGTCAAACCCGGCGATCCGCCGGGCGTGATCGTCAGGGCACTCCGGTGTTGGCCGTGTTGGTCGACCAGCATGACATGGGCCGCGCCGTCCCGCCCAACGCCCACCGTCACCGCGGACATCCCATCCTGGCCTCGGAGCTCCAGACGCGGTGACCCATCCGGCGAGACGTCGAGCGTGACCCGCGGCCGTCGCTCCTCACCGAGCATCTCGATCGCCGCCGCCCCGTTGGGACGAACTGCGATGGCCGCCCGCCGGGTGCCGCGGCTGTCGGCGAGCTCCAGCACAGAGCCTTCTTCGCCGACCAGCCCGAGCTGGACGCGGGTCGTTCCCCTGTCGTCCACGACGGTGAAGCGTCTGGCGCGGATCTCGTCGACTTCAGCCGGGAACAAGACGCGCGATACCGCAACCGCGCTCGGCAGCGCGATGAGGCCGAGCAATCCCAGGACACCCCAGCCCACTGCCTTGAGCCGGCGAACCTCCCGCCGGATGCGGCTCAGCTCCTGCCCGAGGCGATCCCGCTCGTGGAGGGCTCGGCGGAGGTCCGTGATCCGAGCCGGCGCCGCGGACAGCCACGCGCGCAGGTGCTCCGGCGTCGGCGCCGACCGGTCACTGCTCATCGTGCCGCTTTTTTAGGAGGTCCAGGAGCACCTGCGAGACCCGCTGGGTCACCTCCTCCCAGTCCTTTCGGACCTCCTCGAGCTGATCGTGCCGTCGGCTGAGCTCCTGCCGGAGCTGCTCGCACTGCTGCTCCGCGCGCACGACCCGATCACGCAGGGGGGCGAGCGCCTGTTCGGCGGCCTCAGCACGCGCGCGAAGGTGAGGGTGCTCATGCACCATGTGCTGGAGCGCCCGCGCATGGCCGGGCGCCGCGGCGAGCCATGCGCGGACCTTGGGGAGGACTTCCGGGTCGGTCGGTGCGGGCGCTGATGGGCCCGGAACGATCCGGCGCCTGACGAGGAGGACGGCCACGACCAGGGCTAGGACGAGAGCAGCCCCACCCAGCAGCAACGGCGAGAACGGATCCAGGTGCAGCAACATCGGCGCCTCAGCGCGCCGGGATCGGATCCGCGTCGTGCTGGCTTTGCGACGTGGAACGGGTCGCCGCCTCGCGTGGCGAGGACACTCGCTGCGACGGGACGAACGGTGACCGCCGCGGTCCGAAGTCGGAGTTCAGGGGCCCGCGGACCGGCCAGCTCGACGGCAACGAGGCTAGCACGTGACCGTTCTGGTCCACGAAGTGCTCGAGCGAGCGCAGCCGGTCGCCTTCCTCCTCGACAACGGTCAGGAGGCGGGCTATCTCCTCATCGACCGCGATGGCCCGCACGGCCATCGGGAACGGGGAGCCGACATCCGCGAGACCGATCTCCGGCCTGGCCGGACCGGAGTCGCGCCGGAGCGGCTCGACGACGCGCGCGAGCCGCCAGCTTTCGATCTCGTCGCTGATCTCGCGGACTCGGGCGCCGAAGTGATCGAGAAGCGCCTCGTTCGAAGCCAGCTTCTCATCCAGCGCCGCGAACGTCGCCCGTAGGTGGCGCAACCGCGCGTAGTCGCGATAGATGGTGCCAATCGTCACCGTTAGAAGGATTGCGCCCAGGATCGCGGCCGCCGCGGGCCACCACTGCACGCGGAGGTTCACCACCCGGCGGTCGTTCTGCTTGATGAGCAAGAGATTGAGCCGATGTAGCGTGCCGCTCCTCCAAGCCCCTCCCGCGATCGCGGGTGGGCGCTCATGCCGACCGGCCCGGTCGAGAAGCTCGACGACTCGCCGCACCTCGCTGACGTCCGCGGCAGTCCGTTGCGCCGCATCGGCCGGTCGCGTGGACAAACGGCCTACCAGACGGCGCAACTCCGAACGGTCACCAGGGGAAAGTCCGATCACCGGCTACCGTCCGGCTAGCCGTGCCGCGGCGGGATCAACGCCTGCCACCAATCGAGCAAGTAGGGGACGGATACGATGGCGACGATGACCAGGATCAGCGCCACGAGTCCCGCGCGAACCCAGCCGCTGCCGAACAGGCCGGGGCCCGCGTCGGGCTCATCCGACTCGTCGGCGAAGAGCTGGGCAACTTCGTCGCGGACCTGGCGGTGGGCTCGTTCGAGGGCCTCCAGCCGGATCTCGAGCTGCCGCTGCTCCGCGAGGGTCCGCGAGATGGTGTCGATCACGCGGTGGCCGTCGGTCAGCCATCGTGCCAGGTGCGTGAGCTCTCCGGCTTGCTCCAGGCTGGGCCGCCTCGGCCTCACGCTGGCGCGGGTAAGAGCCGGAATCACACGCCGGTAGTAGCGCAGCTCGCGCTCGAGCGAGGCGATCTGCGCCGGAAGGTCGAGCCCTTCCTGATCGGCGCCTCCCCCAGCACTCACGTCGATCAGCGCGAGTTGCTGGCTTCTGAAGGCGACGTCACGCGGCGGGCCCACCGGCGCTTGCCTGGGAATTGCTCGAATAGAAGTCCGTTCAGCCGCTGAACGAGTCATTGGGCGGTCCTCCTACTTGGTCGGCCCGGTGATCAGGCACCCGTCAGGGTGCGGCAAACCTAAGCAGGGTCGCATAACTTGTCAAGTGAATTTTCTTGCATAGTAAACGCAAGTAGTTGGACTCACTGATCTTTAGTACTGTGGATTACTGTGGACAACAGTAACCCGAGTACGAGGGCTCCGTCGGAGGACTCGATGAGACGCCGAGTAGTGTTCGGTGTCGATCACGCCGGATCGCGTTAAGGCCGGACGGCGATGCCTTTCACCTCGAAGGCAAGCTCGTGGCCCACTACGATTTCGACCCAGAACGGAGCGGGGGCGCACTGAGCCTGTAGCTAAGCTAGAACCGAAGGGTGAGGCCCCCGAGGAAGGTCCGGGGGTTCCCGGGCGTGAAGTGAATGTCGGGAACGCCCGCCGCTGGTTCACCCTGCAAGCGCGACGCGAAGAAGAACTGCGCTTCGCGCCACTCGGTGTTCAGCAGATTTTCCACGCTCAGGGACGCTTCGAGAGCCTTGTAGCGGTAGCGGCCCGTCCAATTGAACAGCGTGTACCGTCGCAGAGCGTGGGCAGCCACCTCAGTGGCTAGGCCAGATGCCGACTTTCCGAAATCCACGCAGCGTCGCAGGATCGAGCTGGTTGGTCGGTCGACTGCCACGGGCCGTCGAGCAGAGACCTAGTGAACGTGATCGGCCGGCTCGACCAGGCGGAACGGCGCAGTCTCCTCGCGGCCACCAGCGCGAAGCCGGAGGCGGGCGCTGAACTCGTGCGGCTCCGCCGGTGCAATCTCGCTCATGAGAGACGAGGAAGCATCGGCGCCGGATCGCCGCAGCGGCAAGGTCTCGATCTGGCCCCCGGGTCGGTCGATCAAGACCTCGACCTCGGCGCCGTCGACCAGGCGCGTCGCCGTGAATCGGAGACGCTCACCCTTGGGCGTGTCGACGATCTCAAGGACGCCCTCGGCCAGCTCCCCTGTGATCGAGACCGGCTCCGGCGCATGGCGGTGGCCGTGCGCCGCGTCACGGTGATCCGTCGCGTCCTCGGGCCGGACCCGAACGTGCGCGATCGATAGGGCCGGGATATGGCCGAACAACGCTCGCTCGACCGCTGCCGACACTACCGATGCCTCGTGCACGGTGGCGTTGCCGTCGATCGCCACGTCGAGCTCCGCCGTCAACCGGTGCCCTAGCCAGCGAGCGCGAACAGTGAGGATGCGGGAGACAGCGGCGACGTGCTCGGCAGCGTGCCGAATGTCGTTGATCGCGCCGGGCTCGACCCCGTCGAGCAGCCGTGTGAACACGGCCTTGGCCGATTGCCAGACGATAGCAAAGATCGCAGCAGTGATGAGGAGGCCGACGATGGGGTCAGCAAGCGGGAAGCCGATCCAGACCCCAGTCGCTCCGGCAACGACGGCAAGGCTGGTAAAGCCATCGGCGCGCGCGTGGTACCCATCGGCGATGAGCGCGGCGCTGTCGATCTGGCGGCCGGTCCGAATGCGGAGTACGGCGACCACCTCGTTGCCGAGGAAGCCAATCACCCCGGCGACGGCGACGGCCCAGAGTAGCGAGATGGGTTGCGGATGGATCAGGCGGCCAACCGCTTCCCAGCCGGCGACGATGGCGCTGAACAGGATAATGCCGACGATGAGGAAGCCGGCGAGGTCCTCGACGCGCCCGAGGCCGTACGTGAAGCGGGCGGTGGGCTTGCGCCGGACGAGGCGGAACGCCACCCAGAGCGGAACCGCCGTCGAAGCGTCCCCGACGTTGTGGATGGTATCGGCGAGCAGCGCCACGCTGCCCGAGACGAAGACGACGGCGAGCTGCAGCGCGGCTGTGACCCCGAGGATGGCGAAGGACCACTTGATCGCCCAGATGCCACGCGCGGTAGTCGCGATGGTCGGGTCGACCACGCCGTGTGTGTGACCGTGCCCGCCACGCTGCCCATGGTCATGGCCGTGGGAATGATCGTGATCGTGATGGGCGGGGGCTCCATCGGGCTGCGAAAGGCCGAGCCAGACCAAGGCGGATCGAATCATCCGGCTGCTCATCAGTAGTCTACCATCTCCCGCACCCCCATCCGCGGGGACGCGGCGTGCAGGTCCGGCTCAGCCCCGTGTCGGACGCACCAGCTGATCGCGGACGTGTAGGGGCGCCGGAGCCCGCGCAGCAGCGGGCTCTCCCGCTCCGACGGCGGCCGCCGGAAGAAAAAGCTCGTGAGCACCGGGATCAGCGTGAGCGTCGGCGGCCGGGCCACCTCCACTGCGGCGTGCTGCACCTCGCGGACCACCCGGTGCAAGAGCGCCAGGGCGAGCGTGATGAAGCGCTGGTGCAGGGCGAAGTGAACGAACCGCTGAATCACTGGGCGTCCCGTCCGATCAGGATACCGCCCGTGCTCACCACGCGGTCGGCGGGAGTCACACCATCGAGCACTTCCACGAAGCCGTCAAACTCGGCGCGAGTCTTGATGGGACGCCGCTGATACCCGCCCTTCCCGTTCTCGACCAGTACGAAGGTCCGGCCCTCCCGCCGCTGGACGGCGGTCTGCGGGAGCGTCAGGACCCGGTACGAACTGGTGTCGATGGCGACCTTCACGAACATCTCGGCCTTGAGGGTCCGCCCGCGGTTGGGGACCACCGCCCGTATCTTGAGGGTCCGCGAGTCCTTGTCGACGGCGTTCGCGATGTTGACCACCTTGCCCCGATAGCGCTCGCTCGGGCAGCAGGGCAGCGCGACCGACACGGGTTGGCCCAGGTGCACGTTCGGCACGTCGGGCTCGTAGACATCGGCCAGGACCCACATGCTGCTGAGATCGGCAATGACGAAGAGATTGAGGGGGGCGTCCGACTGACCGTACGACACCACCTGGCCTGGACTGATGTTGCGCTCGACGATGATGCCGCTCCGGGGAGCTCGCACGACGACCAGCGTGCCCGCGTCGGCACGCGAAGCGATCTCCTTCAACTGCGTCTCGGCCACCCCGAGCGTGCCCAGCCTCGAAGCGGCCCGCTCACGCTCGGCCACGGCCTTGCGATAGTCGTTCTCGGCCGCCCGGACCTCCTTTTGGGCGATGGCTTTCGCCTCGAAGAGATCACGGGCGAGGTCGATCGCGTGCTCGGCGCGCTCGGCATCCGAGACGGCCTTCGCGTAGTCGGACTTGGCTGTACCGAGATCCGGGCTGTCGATGACCAAGAGGCGGCGGCCGGACTCCGCGACCTCACCGGGACGCGCCAGCACCTCCACGACGCGGCCTGTGACGGGGGCGGTGATGCGCACGAGCTGCTCCTCGTTGAATTGGATCTTGCCGGTCGTCTCGAGCGTCGTGACACGTGTCTTGTACTCCGGGCTCACGACCCGGACCACCGCCGGGGGGGCCGCGGGGGCTGGCGTCTCGGCCGTCGACTTGGCCGCAGCCGGGGTCGCCGCCGACGAGTCCCCGCACGC
>Ga0207684_10005300_pt1 | contig 11951 bp, 8 predicted proteins | sample KBSK5501metaG_FD_184342 | JGI IMG/M metagenome (GOLD analysis project Ga0207684, IMG submission 184342) | Corn, switchgrass and miscanthus rhizosphere microbial communities from Kellogg Biological Station, Michigan, USA - KBS K5-50-1 metaG... | ecosystem: Host-associated > Plants > Roots >... | reverse complement strand
AGCCAGAACCCCAACTTTAATCCCTATGGTCAAAATTCACCCGATCCGGATGCAACGCCTGGTACATCTTATGGCCCCCCTGGCTCGCCCCCGCCGCCTCCAGGACAGGGGTCATCTCCTAACTACGGTATATATAATTATACGCCCAATCCGCCTACACCTGGACCAGGGGCGAACCCTGATTTCAATCCTTATGATCCGTATGGACCGACTGTAGCAGGGCAGCGTCCGAACCCAAATTATAATCCTTATGTGCCGCCGGCCCCGCCTGCGCCTCCGGCTCCGCCTCCGACCCAGAGGCGTGCCAAAGGCATATCAGCAAGAGTAATAGTGCTGGTCGCGCTGGTGGCAGTACTAGTAGTTGGAGGTATCGCAATCGCCCTGGTTTCCTACAATAATGTGCAGACGAGCAACGCAAATGCCACAGCAACAGCCGTGACGAATGGCACGCAGGCGGCGCTACACCTGACGGCTACGGTCCAGTCCAATGCTACGGCTACTGCTGTTTCATCGACCTATCCATTTAGCGCTAACTTAAAACTGAACGACCCTCTCACAGATAACAGTAAGGGAAATGGGTGGGTGACGAACAGCAACTGTAAGTTTGAGAACAGTGCCTACCACGCTATTGAAGCAAATGCGAACTTCTTCAATACGTGTCCTGCATTAAAGACCAGCTTCAGCAATTTCACCTACCAGGTGGAGATGGTTATGAACACTGGAGATGTGGCCGGAATAACTTTTCGCGGGAATGATGCTAACAGCAAATTCTATTCGTACCTGATTGGGACCGATGGAAGCTGGGCGTTCTTTGTCTACAGGCAAGCGAGTCACCCACAAATATTAAAAGAGGGTACAGGCAACCCGGATATTATTCAGGGCAATTCACAGACCAACACACTGGGTATTGTTGCAAACAATAACACGTTTTCGTTGTATGTGAATCAGAAGCCGGTCGCAACAGGTTTAAGCGATGTCTCCTATACTGGTGGGCAAATAGGTGTGATCGTTTATGGCAGCACTGGTGCGACAACAGAGGCAGTATATTCTAACGCCGAGGTGTGGGCGTTATGAGGAGCATGCAGTTCCAGGAAGCCTGGAGTCCCAGCAGGGCGGAGGCAAGCCCCAGAGGCGCGCACCGAAGCGTTTCATGAGCGAGTGCCCCACACCACCCCAGGGCGGGGGCAAGCCCACAGGGCGACCGCAAGGGTTGCCCTGTGGGCTTGGCAGGCCGATCCGTGGTATGGCAGGGGCAACCCTTGCGGTCGCCCTGACCCTTAAGTCCGCGCCTAGGGGACTTTGGCCCCCTGCGACCCTTCAGCGGACAAGTTTCCGAATGCTGCGCAGGACAAACATCGTTATAAGGCCCACTCCGATAACCATACGCAAAACCGTACCAGGGTCATAAATGGGGCGAAACCTGGCTGTGCCGTCTTTGAGTTCAATGTAACCAATTGGTACAACCCGGGAGCCTCCACCGCCACCAGTTCCTTCGCCAGGCTGGTTTTGACTGGCATCCCCGCCTGTGCCCGCTCCACCCCCGAATCCCCACCAAACCTTAGCAACCGGAATAACGGTGACGCCACCTCTTTCAACGGGGTCACCAAATACGGCAGTGACTTTTGAATTAATGCCAACTCTATTTGCTATGCGCTCAAGAAAGGCGCCGCTACTGGCCGGGCGATCGATTTCGGTCTGCTGATCTACGTTTGTACTCATTGCAATACTCCTGCCTTTCTCCGTCTATTGAACATATTGATCGCGAGGAAATTATCCACATAAAGCCAAAGGGACTCCTACACATTATAATACACCGCAATTGTGAGGTGCATTATTCAGTATATTCTCAACGACGTTTCGGCTGTTCTTGTGCAAAACGCGGACAATGCTCTAGAGCATATGTATACCATTCCTCCCACTGACTATCCGTAAATGGGTCGACAACATGTCCACGTGATTGACGCATGAGCCATTGACAGAGAGCATAGGAAACCGGCTCATCTGCTTTCATAGCGTTTTCAAAGTCGGTATAGTCCAGGTAATCCGATTCTTGCCAACCGGCGACTTCACGCCCTATTGCTTTCTGCGCTGGTGCAGTTTTTGGCGTAGGTGTCATTCGCCCTGTTGGGTACGTCATATTGGTTACCTGCCCAGGCAAAGCTGTGCTCGGCACGGACGATCGGATTGGCGTAGGCCGCGCCGGATCATAGATATAGACCACTTCTATGTTATTCAGCATCCGCGTATTAGGAGGAGGCGAGGCAAAGATGACTGTGGATGCGCTTTCGTTTATCAAGGCTTCATATCCTTGAAAAAAGAAGTGCATGCCGACAATACCCATCTTTTTATGCACACCATCAACCATAACACTCTGCGTCTGTATCGTTTGATGTGTCAGTTTGAAAACATCGGTGACACCATCACTGGTAAATTTGTCTATCTGCACTCGATGCTGTACAGGCAGAGAGGGGATCATGGCTGTTGTTTTTCTCCTGCTTCAGGTGTCCAGTTCCTTATCGTCTACTATGCGAAACATAGATACATTCTGTCAGTTATGATATGCGAGCATAGCCGTTCCTTGCTTGTAGGAATCTGCCGGCATACGCACACCGTTCTTAATATATACTACGGGATGCATCGAAAAACAGTGACTGAGCAGCATGCAGGGGTGCAAGCCCTAAGAGGGGGGCATTCGGGAAATGTGTGGGTGATAACCAGAGCCGATAAATCGGCAATGTGCACGATAAATCGGCACCTACGGTTTTCCCAGGAGTGAGCGAATGCACCACTAAGCGGAGGGCATAGTGGTTCCAGGGGCTTCGGAGTGAAACACGATGCATATTTGTAAGGAAGGCTACGGTTTGCCGGTCTTAAGAGCTCCGTTTTTCCTCTTTGCCAGGATTCTGTGATATACCCAGGCATCCAGCATACCACGGAGGATGCCAATGACCCCAAGCAGGCCCGCAGTTACCAGGAATGCAAGAATGGGCTGGTGAAAATTACTGTAAAACAGCGCGTAGCTTGATGGCAGTAATCCCCATAAGGCGACGAGCAGGCATGCACCAAAAAACATGAGCATGCCTGCCATGGCGCTGCTGCGCAAAAGCACGGGAAATGTCATCTTTGTTGAGAGCCATACAGCCATCATTGCTCCCGGCGTGGGCGCTCCCATCAAAATGATGAATAGCACGACGAACATGCGTGGCAGCAGCGAGCTACCTGGCGGAAGCGAGGGAGGGACGGCAAGAGCAATAATAAGGATGATGGTCAAAGGCAGCAGCCCCGTTAAGGCACCTACCAGGGCTGAACGCCACAAAACCGGCGCAGCTTCGAACTGCTCACGAACGTCAACCTGGCCCAACTTGCGGATGATATAGAGGTTGCTGAGCAGGAATACAAGATAGCATACCAGCGGCAGGTATAAACCGCTTCGAGATGCAACAGCGCCATAGCTGATGAAAAAACCACTTAAGAGCGGTGCAATAAGAGTGATAGCCAGGCCGCGATAGAATATCCTGCGAATGTCGCGGCCGCGCGTTACTCCAACAAACCCGATTGCAGCCAGGGCGAGCATATTAATGCCGGCGCCAAGTAGTACTCCCAGAGTAGATGGGGACGCGGGTCCAGCAATAGGAGCGGTGTTGAGCAGCTCAAGTATGGGGAATTGTAACAGGAGGGCAATCAATGCTACAGCATAAAAGTGAAGTCGATGCCCCTGACGATACGTTGGAGATGGGGCGATGGGTTCTGGAGGCGGGGGCGCATTAAATTGAGCCCCTACATTCGCGGGCGCCATGAATGGCATCCCTACATTTTGCCGGGGAACGGCGCCCAGAGGAAGCGCCGGTCCGGCAGGGCTGGTTGGGGGTAATGCCCTGTCTGAACGCCCTACAGGTAGGGCTGCTGCAAGAGGCGGCGGTGCCTGCCAGGAACGATCAGCCATCGTTGGATCATCATTATTGGCATCACCTTGCAGGCGCAGGCCGGCGGGCGCAGCCAATATGGGAGAGATCGCGGCTTGCAGATCAGCCGCCATTTCAGTGGCGCTCTGATAGCGGTCTCGCGGATTCTTGGCAAGCGCCTTTTTGACGACAAATTCAATAGCAGGCGAAAGGTCGGAGCGAATATTTCTGATGGGCGGCACAGGTTCATTGAGTTGCTTTGTCATGACGGCGAAAGGGTTCGGTCCGGTAAAAGGGACGCTGCCTGTCAGTAGTTCGTAGAGAATAATCCCCAGCGAGTAGATATCTGAGCGGGGATCAAGCTCACCCGCGCTGACCTGTTCTGGCGATGCATATTCAGCGGTGCCAAGAAAACTACCCACCGTGGTAAGAGAGGGCATGGCCATCAAGCGTACAATGCCAAAATCACTTAAGAGCAGCCGTCCATCCTGGTGAAAGAGCAAATTGCCCGGTTTGATATCACGATGTATGACTCCGAGACTATGAGCATAACTGAGCGCATCCGCCACCTGGCTGATATAGCTGGCTACCGTTTTGAGATCAAACTGCCTTCCTGTGCGCTTCGTTTCATCTATGTGTTCGCGCAGAGTACCGCCACGAATAAAAGGCATGACCAGGTAAGCGAGTCGCTGCCCATTCACCAGCGCTTCTTCATATTCATAGATGGGTAGAATGTTTTTGTGCTCCAGCTTGGCCAGGGTATCAGCCTCGCGCCGGAAGCGCTCAAAAAATGTACGCTGCTGCCCGGCATCATAGCCAGAAGCGGGTATGAGTACCTTCACTGCCACAGTACGCACAGGGCGAGACTGCTGGGCCAGGAAAACCGCTCCCATGCCGCCGCGTCCAATAATGCGTTCAATGGTGCAGTTGCCGAGCGTGACGCCTATTAATTCTTTTACGTCCATAGATTAATCCATTTTGTGCAATTAGCCCCACAAATCCCCCTGAGTTGTATTGTTTTCTATGGGCTTTTTGGGGAGAGTCCGTCGCTCTCGCGCTGATTTCTTTGGTTTAGTCTCCACGAGCGGCGCTAGTGGTTCTTCTCCTTCTTTATCCAGGATTGCGACTGTCGCCTCAAAAATTGAACTGCGTAGTATGCGCACTTCGGGCCAGAGGCCGATGATTGCTTCCAATGTGGCATCTTCACAAGCTGCCAGGGCCGGCCAATGCGTTCTTACCCAGGTTAGCACTCGCGATAACGATAATGGGTCCCTGTCTTTTCCTCCAACCTCCCCTTCGCGCCTCCCATCCTCCCTCAAAGAGTCCCCCGGACTCTTTCCTCCAACCTCCCCTAACCATTTTACGAATGAAACTCTCAGATGTTCTAACCAATCAACGTGGTAGAGGCCAACTCCTGGGGTAAACGCAATGCTTTCTCCAGCAACCCGTTCGGCTGCTCGCAACAGTTCTGAACGCCGGTAACAGTGCAGCAGTTCGTAGCAGGCACGCTCGGACAGCAGGCCTGCGTTTTCAATGCGCTTGCGCACGCTGTCAACATCAATTCGCGCTAGCCGTTCGGCCAGGTCATCATAACGGCTGCGCAGGACTTTTAGCAGTTCCGTCGCAGAAAGTTGGCCGTCATATTCGACTATAGGAAAATTTGCGCCGAGACTGGTAAATCCCGCGCGTGCTTGTACTGGAATGGCCAGTACCAGGTCGTCGCGCCCCACCAGGTGTTGCAATTTCGCTATTTTGCGCTCTCGATATGAGGTTGTCCAAAATCCAAGTATTTCCACGTAGATACGCCGATTGCTGCGAGTGAGTGCGAAGTCGGGAATGAATATGCCCTGTAACGTGGGTGATGACGTGGTTTCTCCTACAACGGGATTCAATAAGAGAGGCTCCGGTTCACGTTCCAGCTGCCACCCATCGGCTCCATCGCTATTGGCAAGTGCGCGAAATGCTTCGGCGAAGGATTGCTCTATGCTGCTGTCAAAGACGGATGAGGCGGTTTGATAGGGTGGCGATGATTCGCGCATTTGATGGTTAGGGGTTTGCTGATTGGAGGAAGGCGTGTTAAATTGAACCCCTACAAGACTTGCCGGTGAAGGTGTGGGTGATTGCGTAACAAGAGTGGTTGATGTGGATGTGCGCGTTTCAGGAGTTGTTGATGAAGGCGTGGGTAATAGTCTGAGCACGTTGGTATCTATGACAAACCGATAGCTGCGTTGTAAAAAATACACAGTTGCCTCAGCCTTGATGATGGCAGAGGAAGGCAGGGTAGAAGAGCGGGCAGACCGGTTCGGGGCACCCCTCCCACCCGCGTTATGATTATAGTCCATGAGCATTCTACAGAGTCTCGCCAGGCGCAAACCGTACTGCTGGGGCGCACCCGTCATTTCCTGTGGGCCGTATAGGGTCAGATGAAGGATAGCTGGTGAGGTGCTGCCGCCAGTCGGGTCTGCTTCATATGCCAGGTCGTAGTATACACCCAGTTTGCGTGCCAGGTAGCACAGGCGCTTGATGACGGCACCGATACCAGCAGTGTAGATGTCATTGCCTGCACGCTGCGCCCGCATAAAAGCATTGCAATCTATCACAAAATGGATATCCGAGGCGTTGAAGAGCGCTGCTTCAAAGACCCACTGGTTATAAAGTGCTGCAACTTCGGCGGAGCCGGGTGGCAGGGGAGCATCACGCACCAGTAGAGCCTCTACGTCGCTGTCAAGCGCCAGGAGATATTCCAGGTCTGGGACGCTGAGTGCTTGCTGCTCATCCTTGCCACAATATAGAGCGGCGAACTTCGCTAAAGCTTCTGGTCTCATCCGCGTATCAAGGAAGCCGTTGTAGTGTTCATTGACATAGTTGAAGAGCGCTAGCCGGAGATGTAGAGGAGATGCTATGCCAGCCTCCTCAAAGCGGGCCAGCGTCTCGCTGCCCAGGCGTTGTAAAGCACCCTGCCAGGCAGGTTGTCGCCAACTATACCATGCGCTGAGTGTGGTGACCAGGCAGTGCGCAAGACGATAATCGCCAATACATGCGCGAGCATCATCAATGGAAAAATGCCGCTGCGATTGACCTAGCAGTTGCTCGTGATAGGCAACCAGGCGGTCAATTTCAGTATGCAGTTCACCGGGGCGTAAAAAGTGCAGGGAGACAAAAAGTTCACCACCACGCCGGTGGACTTGTTTCTTTATATCTTGCAGACTGAAACGCACGAGCTTTTTCTCCTGTGAAATTCACAACAGCAATGTATTATAGTGCCAATTCTATGACGTTGTATAGGCTCTACTTCCTGACATCCCCTCATAATTCCTCTTCGTCCCGACCCACCCGCCCCGAAGAAAGAAAAAACTTGGGGACACCCCAAACCCCGGCAAGGGACTTCGTCCCCTGCACCCCTATTTTCGAATTAGCCACGTTCCTACCGTCTGCGATTAGCCATGTCTTCTTCGGTTGTACCGCTTGTGACCAATTCGTACAAGATGGCCTGGCCGGATTTGGGGCGCAGTACGCGCCCAAGGCGCTGAATGTACTCACGCCTGGTGCTGTTTCCACTCACGATGATGGCTACGCGGCAATCCGGCACATCCACCCCTTCATTGAGTACGCGACCGGTGACCAGTTTGGTATATTGCCCGGCGCGGAAGCGCTCGAGAATCGTGCGTCGTTCCTCGGTGGGAGTTTTATAGGTAATGCTGGGCAGGCAAAAGCGGCGGCTGATCTCATCGACAACCGGGTTAAATTCGGAGAACAGAATTACCTGGTCATGCGCATGGAGGTGCAAGAGGCGCTCGATTTCGGCATATTTCGCGGGAGCATTCATGGCAATGTTGCGCGCCTCTCGCCAGGCGAGCATAGCCTTACGCGCTTCGGGGTCGCGCGCACTGAGGAAAATGATCTTTTGTTGAAACTCTTCGGGAGAATGAATAATGATGCGACGGCGCTGCAAGAATGAGCGATAGACACGCCGCTGCTCGTTATAACGAGCTTCATCTTCGCTTGAGAGGGCAATATCGCTGCGCACCTCTTGATATTGGGCAAGATAATGTCCCTCGGTCAACTCGGCAGGCGAGCGCCGGTAGACTTCCGGACCAATCAACATATCCAGGTCAACATGGGCCATATCGCTGCGCTCTGGAGTGGCACTGAGGCCAAGGCGCAGGGGAGTAAAGGCGCTTTCAGCTATTAAACGATATGTCGGCGCGGGCAAGTGATGGCACTCGTCAAAAATGAGCAGTCCAAAGCGTCTCAGTTCGCGTGGATAGAGGGCGGCCGAGTCATAGGTGATGATGGTGATAGGTTTCATCTCCTTTTCGCCACCGCCAAAGACGCCTATCTCGTCTGCGTCGAGTGCTAGAGAAGATGCTAGAGCGTCACGCCATTGTTTCAACAGGTCGAGGGTTGGCACGACTGCCAGTGTCCACAGGCGTGTTTCGTGAATAGCCATCGCCGCTACCAGGGTTTTTCCGGCACCGGTGGGAAGCACAACGACGCCCGCGCTTCCCGCAGCCAGCCAGCGGGTTAAGGCTTCGTCTTGATATGGGCGCGGCTCTATTTTGAGAGTAGTCTCAAAGGGTAAGGCGGGCCGTTCCTCAAAGGCAACTTTAAAAGGTGTTTGTCGTTTTCGCAAGGCGCTTTTGATGCCGACAAAGTGTATGGGTTGGGTACGTAAAAAATGGTAGCGCTTGTCGCGTCTCATATTGGCGAGCAGAGGGGCGGGTAAGAATGTGCCGAAAAGCGTTTTAAGCAGTTCGTGTGTTGGTAGATGCAAGAGTTCCCCTGGAGGGATAATCACGAGGTCGCGCCCTCGGATGTCAAGGGAGGTCATCACAAAAATCCTTGCTGTTTCTCATTAGAATAGGCCAGGAATGATAGTTGATCAGCGCGTCCTGGTATACTATCTTGCTTTTGATGTAAGGTGCTGCCTTCTTGTAACAGAGGAGAAAGTACCTCTGCCAGGTTTTCGGTCGGCCAGGGCAGGGGTTGGCCGCCCAGTTCAATGAGCGCTTGATTACCGGGGAGCGCTGCGGCAGCATCTGCCTGGCGTACGTACAACGGGCGTTTCTGTTGCAAAGCGCCTTTTGCGCCCGCCCATGTTCCACCTTGCACTCCTGATTCGGCAACAATCACGATTTGTGCCAAACCCGTAACAACCTTATTGCGTTCCATGGCGCGGCTGACTACCCATTGGGCATCAGGATGGAACTGGCTCAACAAAAGTACATTACCAGCTTGGATTTTTGACAGCAATGCTCGCCACTGTACACCGCTGAGTTTACGTATGCCGTGCGGCAGCACAACGGTCGTGCAACCTTCGGCGCTGGTTGCTCCCTCGTATGCAGCCCGATCAACGCCACGCGCATTGCCGCTGATGACGTTAGCGCCCTGTTCTGCTAAACACTGAGCAATGGCACGGGTGAATGCCAGGCTTTCCTCCCCGGCGTTACGCGAGCCAATAATGGCGAGCGTCTGGCGCTTTAGAATCTGCAAATCTCCGGCGTAGAAAAGAACCGGAGGCGTTTGCTCGCGCTTGAGCGAAGACTTGAGCAACCTGGGGTAGTTGTCATCAAGGACCGTTAGCAGCTGAATGTGATCGTGGGATAACTGTTCTACTAGAAAAGCCTGTCCGGCAAGCTTCTCTTTAGCAAGTTCGAGTTTCTTGATGATATCGGCACTGAGACGGCAAGTATCGCTCCAGACCTGCGGCTCAGCGGCAAAGAATTCCGCCAGGGTCTGGCCACGTTGATGACACCAGGTCACGACGATATCGTTGATGATGCGAGTAGAAAGGCCACTTTCGTAGGTCAGCAGCAGCCAGCATGCCTGTTCTTGTAAGTTTTGCTCCATGCTTTTTCTCCTTTTTTCCTACTGGTCATCCGAGTGGGCGGTTCGTGTAATGGTCAATGGATAGACCGCTTTTGCTCCCGCTCGCATCAACGTTTGTCCTACCTCGCGCAACATGTAACCGGAATCATAAATATCATCTATGAGCAACAAGGTACGCCCGGCAATCTGCTCAGGAAAGCGCACGGTAAAAGCATCTTTGACGTTTTCTTTCTTTTGCAGCCAATTTGATAAACTCTTCTGCTCCTGAGTTCGGCGCACTTTTACAAGTACAGACAAATATTCTAAGCTCAACTGGGCAGCAACCTGGCGAGCGAACGTCTCTACCAGCATACCACTTCTGGTTGGCGGCACACTCACTATACCATTGATGGCTGCTAATGGATAGCGGATACGTACTATCTCAACGGCGCGCGCAACCAGGCTGAGCGCGAATGGTCCGGCATCTTCATATTTGCTGGCGCGTACAAGTCTACCGGCGCGAGTACTGCCATGATACGAAAGCGACCAACCGGCCTCATGTACAGGATGCTTTTCGGTACCACGCTTTTCGATTCGCGGCAGAAACTCTTCTTCGAGAAAACGTGTTGCTGCTCCTAACATTCTTTCTGAGAGTCTAATAAATGGAAAGTTCGATGATCGGCAATTTCCACAGATTCTGCACTGATAGGTGGCCTGATCACCGAGGTAGGAGGTCAAGTATTCCATGTAGCAGCTCCGAAGTTGAGCATAGTCCTGTATAGCGGATAACTCGCGCTGCTTCTGCTCTCGAACTACATCATAGTTAGCGAAATCTGCCTGCCGCAATGTCTGAATAGCCTCGTAAGTTCGATCTTTGTGATTGTGCTCAACCAGGTGTTGTTCTTCCAGGTCGATCAGGATGTTCTGCACTACAGATCGCGCATAACCACTTGCTCGCATCAGATCATACAGTCCTTGCGACGCAATGCGTAATATGGACAGCACAAATTCGTAATACTTCCCTTCGGGTTTGGCAGTACGAATAAAGTGCTCTTGTATGTCCAAATCGGCAGGATCATACAGCAGGATACACCAGGCAACTTTGCCATCGCGTCCTGCCCTGCCTATCTCTTGATAGTAATGAATGGGAGAGCCTGGAATCTGGTAATGAATGATAAAGCGTATATCTGGCTTGTCGATACCCATACCAAGTGCATTGGTTGAACACACAACTTTATACTGGTTAGCCATCAATTTTTGTTCAACATCCTGACGTATACTTTCTTCCCGGCCTGCGTGATAGTACTCGGCCTGGATACCTTGCTGGCACAGAAACGCTGCCACCATTTCGGCGTCGTGCTTTGTTGCGGTGTAGATAATGCCTGTTCCAGGACAGCGAGGGAGTAGTTCTGCTAAATAAGCAAGTTTTTCGCGATCACGATGCAACTGTTCTACGTTCAAATAGAGGTTGGGGCGTTGCATGGTACCGCGTACAACCTGTGCGCCTGCTCCTATCTGCTGAAGCACGTCATCTTCGACACGCTGATTGGCTGTGGCAGTGAGAGCCAGAACAGGCATATTTTTGGGTAGAGCGGTTAAGAGGCGCACAATGCGTTGATAGTGGGGACGAAAATCGTGACCCCAGGTTGAAATGCAGTGTGCCTCATCAATAACGATCATGCTGATCCGCATCTCCGGCACATAGCCTTGCCAGTCCGTATTGTCGAGGCGTTCTGGCGCAATAAACAGGATTTTGAAATATCCCTCAACTGCTTGCGCCAGGGTTGTCCGATTCTCCTCCTGGGAAAATTCTGAACTGACGATGGCGGCGGGTATGGCATAGACATTGTTGCAACGCTGGCACTGGTCGCGCATCAAGGCTTTCAAGGGAGAAAAGACGAGGGTGAGATGTGGATAGTAAAGACTTGCCACCTGGTAACAGAGTGATTTACCCCAACCTGTATGCTGAATAACAAGAAGTCGCCTGCCCTGGACGAGTTGCTCTATAATGTCGCGTTGTCCTGGGTGAAAGCCTGTGCCGATATGAAAGCGTTCTGTGAGTAATTGCTCTGGTGGGTTGCTCTGCCACGTAACCTCCGATGCCATAAGATACCCCCAACGATAATTTTAAAGTGCCGCTATTCTACGCCACCGGGCAGGATATCGGAACGTTTTGCGCATTTCTGGGACTTCTATCCAATAAAGAAGAAATTATGAATCGACTTCCACACGCTTCTTTGT
>Ga0207684_10005297_pt1 | contig 11960 bp, 11 predicted proteins | sample KBSK5501metaG_FD_184342 | JGI IMG/M metagenome (GOLD analysis project Ga0207684, IMG submission 184342) | Corn, switchgrass and miscanthus rhizosphere microbial communities from Kellogg Biological Station, Michigan, USA - KBS K5-50-1 metaG... | ecosystem: Host-associated > Plants > Roots >... | reverse complement strand
GGCCTGACCAAGCGGTTCGGGGACACCGTGGCGGTCGACGGCGTGGAACTGCAGGTCCCGCGCGGGTCCACGTTCGGCTACCTCGGGCCGAACGGCGCGGGCAAGACCACGCTGATGCGTACCCTGCTCGGCCTGACCCGGGCCGATGGCGGCACCATGTCGCTGCTCGGGTTCCCCGTCCCGGCCGAGCGCAAGCGGGCGCTGGCCGGGGTCGGCGCGATCGTCGACGAGCCCCGGTTCCACCCGCACCTGACCGGCCGGGACAACCTCCGCCTGCTGGCCGCCGCCCGCGGCGGCGACGCCGCCACGCGGATCGCGCCGTCGCTGGCCAGGGTCGGCCTGACCGACCGCGCCGATGACAAGGTCGCCACGTACTCGATGGGCATGCGCCAGCGCCTCGGCGTGGCCTCCTGCCTGCTCGGCGACCCGGAGCTGCTGATCCTGGACGAGCCGATGAACGGCCTCGACCCGGCGGGCATGCACGAGATGCGGGAGATGATCACCAGCCTGGCCGGCGAGGGGCGGACCGTGGTGCTGTCGTCGCACCTGCTGGACGAGGTGGAACGCACCTGCGACGCCGTGGCGATCGTCGACCACGGCCGGATCGTCCGCCAGGGCCCGATCGACGAGCTGATCCGCGGCGCGGGCGCCATGGTCGTGCAGGTCGACTGCGCCGAACCCGCCCAGGCGGCACAGCTTATCAACGAGGCGGGCATCGCCGCGGGCACCGCGCTGACCGGCGCCGGGCTGACCGTCACCTTGCTCGCCGGAGCCTCGCGCGAGCTCGTCGCCGACATCAACCAGCGGCTGGCCGACGCGGGCATCCCGGTATACGGCCTCCGGGAGATCCAGACGTCGCTGGAGGACTGGTTCCTGTCCGTGACAACCCGACTAGGAGAACCATCATGACCACCACCGCACCCTCGCTGAACACGCGACGATCCGAAGCGCCCGGGCCCGGCCGGCGCGCAGTACCGGCCATCGGCGCCTGGCTGCCCACCTGGGACCTCATCACCACCAAGACCCTGGAGATCCGCAAGCGCCGCGGCCTCATCATCACCGTCGCGGTGCTGATCGTCGCGCCGACGGTCCTCATCTACGGCCTGCGGCTGCTGTTCCACGCGGTCGACCCGCACAACTTCGGCCTGGCCGGCGACCCGGGCATTTTCTCCCAGCTGAGCAACCTGATGGCCGAGTTCGGGTTCATCGCCGCCGCGGCGCTCGGCGCGGCGGCCGCGACGACCGACCTATCCGACGGCATGTTCCGCCACCTCGTCATCACCGGCAGGTCCCGGATCGCCCTCTACCTGGCCCGCATCCCGGCCGGCCTGGCTGTCACTGTCCCGCTCGTGGCCCTGGCCTTCGCGATGAACTGCCTGGTCACCAGCTACGAAAGCCCCCCGCCACCCACATCGGTCCACATGAACGGCCTCACCCTCCCGGAGCATCTCGACCAGGCCGGACTGCAGACCTGGCTCCTGCAGCGCCCGCAGCAGGCCGCCACCAGGGGACTGCCCCTGGGCCTGGGCCCCGCCGCTACCCCCGCGCAGATCCGCTCGGTGATCCACCGGGATATCGCCGGCATCTACGCCGACTACACCGGCGATGAGATCAGCGGCTCGGCCCCGGCGGACAACGAGATGGCCAAGATCGGGCTGTGGCTCGAGCTCGAGGTCGGGATCGGGTTCCTGGTCGGACTCGGCCTCGGGTCGCTCACCGGGCAGCGGACAACCACCACCATCGTGCTGATCGCGCTGGAGATCATCGTGACCCCGCTGCTGGCCGGCGCCAAGATCCCCTACTTCATCGACGGCCAGCGGCTCCTCCCCGGCGTCGCGATGGACCAGCTGCGCCCGGCCGGGCTGGCGTCAGCAAACACGGCCGGCGGCCCCGGCCAGGTGCTGTTCGGCGGGCACGGAGCTCTCGGCATCCCGCCCATGCCGACCTGGGCGATGATCGCGGTGATCACCGGCTGGATCGCCGGCTGGTCGGTGATCGGGGCATGGCGGATGAGCACCCGCGACGCCTGACCGGGCGCCACCCGCACGGCTACGGGCTCGATGTCCAGGAGGACGACGTCAGGCGGTGGGCGAAGGACCACGGGCACAAGCTCGTGGCCATCCTCCCGGACGAGGGCGTGTCCGGCTCCAATGGCCTCGATACCCGCGAAGCGCTGCCGGAGGCGCTGCTGGCGCTCGGCGCTGGCAAGGCTGACGGCCTGCTGGTGCCGAAGCTTGACCGGCCGAGTCATCCGGCCCGGGCATGCTGCGGGCCTATATCGAGTCGAACCTCGCCTTCATGCGGGACTACCGCAATCACCTGGTGGCGTTCCTTGAGATCTTCCTCAACGCCCGCGGCGATGACGGCAGCCCGGTCGTCGACGAGAAGTCTCTGGATTATCAGGTCACCTCGCTGGAGCAGCTTCTGGCCCATTTCCAGGCGCTCGGCGACTTCCGGGCGGACTTCGCCCCGCAGGTGATGGCGCTGGCCATCCGGGGCGCCATCGACCAGGTGCCGCCCCGGCTGGCCCGGTACCCCGATCTCGACGTCGATGGCTACGCCCGGGAACTGGCGGCGTTGTTCGACCTGGCCACCCGCGGCGGGCCAGGACGCTCTGAGGGATGACGACCATGAACGCCTGCACGGGCCCGGATCGGCCGGCGATCGAGGTGCTGCATCTTCGCAAGACCTACGGGGACACGACCGCGGTCGACGACGTGTCGTTCTCGGTGGCCGAGGGCGAGATCTTCGGCATCCTCGGGCCGAACGGCGCGGGCAAGACCACCACGATCGAGTGCGCTCTCGGGCTCCGGTCGCCAGATTCGGGGTCAATCCGCGTGATGGGCCTCAATCCGGGCGAAGACCGGGAAGAGCTACATCTGATCGTGGGGGCCCAGCTTCAGGCGAGCGCGCTGCCAGGCCTGCTCAAGGTCGGCGAGATACTCGGCCTCTACCGGTCCTTCTACCGGCAGCCGGCCGATGTCGCCGCCCCGAAGAGCGCCGGCGGGCTGGTGCTGGCCCTGTCTGTGTCGATAGCCGGGGTGTTTGCCATCGGGCTGTGGGTGTCTGCCATCGCCCGGCCGCGAACCGCCGGGATACTCGCCGCGGTGTGCTTCTTCCCGTTGATGTTCTTCGCCGGGTTGTTTTTCCCGCGCGCGGAAATGCCGAGAGCGCTGCTCGACGTCAGCAGTTTTACCCCGCTCGGCGCGGCGGTGCAGGCGATCCAGAGCGCCCTGCTGAACGGGTTCCCCCCGATCGCACCGCTGCTCGTCCTGCCCGCGTACGCCGTCATCTTCGGCGCGCTGGCGGTGCGCTTCTTCCGGTGGGAGTGACCGGCCGGGCTGTGGCAGTGGCAGATACGACGTCGGCATGCGGGAGCAAGAACCGGCAAGCCAGAGGAGGCGGCAATGACGGATTCGCTCGACGGGAAAGTGGCCATCGTGACCGGCGGAGGCTCGGGGATCGGCGAGGCCGTGAGCCTGGAACTGGCGCGCCGCGGTGCCCGGGTGGTCGTCGCGGACATCGACGGGGACAGCGCCAAGCGGGTGGCCACAGCCGTCGCGGAGAGCGGCGGGCAGGCCACGGCAAGCCGCGTCGACGTGTCGCAGGAGCAGGACGTCAGGCGCCTGGTCGAGGAGACCGCCGCCGCGTACGGCCGCCTCGACTACCAGTTCAACAACGCCGGCATAGCGATCGGGGGCGACGCCCGTGACCTGACGCTGGACCAGTGGCGCCGGGTCCTGGACGTGGACCTCTACGGCGTCCTGCACGGCACGCTCGCCGCTTATCCGATCATGGTCAGGCAAGGGTTCGGCCACATCGTGAACACGTCATCGGGGGCTGGCCTGCTGCCGCTGCCGCTCAGCGCCCCGTACTGCACCGCCAAGCACGCCGTCGTGGGCCTTTCCCTCTCGCTGCGTTTTGAGGGCGCCGATCTCGGGGTGAAGGTCAGCGCCGTCTGCCCCGGGTACGTGCGAACCGGGATCTTCGAGAGCGCGGTCGTGGTCAATATGTCCCGGGAGCTGATGGACCCCCCCAAACGGGTCAAGATGATCGAGGCTTCACAGGCCGCCCAGGCGATCCTCACCGGTGTGGCGCGGAACCAGGCGCTGATCGCCTTTCCCGGCTACGTCCGCTTGGCCTGGCGCGCATACCGCCTCTTCCCTCGCGTTATCGAGCGGGGCATTCCCCGGCAGGTGCGGGAGGCGCGGAGGCACCGGACAGCTGCGAGCGGCTGATCGTCAATACGGCCGTTCCTCACCGGTCGTAATGCGTCGGCGGGAACGGGTCCCGCTCACCCTCGACCGGCAGCTCATCCTGATCGATCTCGCGGCGGATCTCGGCCCGCTCCTCCTGGTACTCGTCGGTCTGAGTGACATCCCATGGCGGTGGCGCGTCGGTCGCTGGCGGCACTTCGTCCGGGTCGTAATCGTCGATCCCGGCGCTCACCCGCTCCTCCTCGGTCAGCCGGGCCAGCCGGTCGTCATCGACGTGCCCGGGAACGCCGCCATGCTCATGGCGGTCACGGCGGAACTGCTCGTCCGGCTGATCTGAGTCCTGCTGTGTCATCACGCCTCCAGCTTGTCTGCGGGAAGGGTCATGCCGGGGGGCATGCCAACACGCTACAGCGGCGTCAGATCGCAGATAATGGCGGGCATGAGCCGATAGCTGGTCACGTCGAAGGACAACCACGCAACGCACGGACGCCAGCGTCAGCTGAGGTTGCGGACGGCGTCCTCGATCGCGCGGTGGAAGGTCGGGTAGGCGTAGATCATCTCGCGGAGACGCCGCACCGGGACCCGGGCGTGCACCGCCACGGAGAGCGCGCCGAGCACCTCGCCACCCCACGGGCCCACCGAGGTGGCCCCGGCCAGGATCCCGCGGCCGGCATCCTCGACCAGCTTGATGAAGCCGTCATTGCCCGCCTTGTGGATCCAGCCCCGGGTGGAGGTCGGAACCTGGGTGATGCCCACCCGCACGTCCAGGCCTCGCTCCCTGGCCTGGGCCTCGGTAAGGCCGACTGCGCCGATCTCCGGATCGGTGAAGGTGACCCGCGGCACGGCGTGGTACTCGGCGGGTGCGACCTCCTGGCCGAGGATGTCGGCCACCACGATGTTCGCCTGGTACATCGACATGTGCGTGAACGCGCCCTTGCCGGTGATGTCGCCGATCGCCCACACCCCCGGGGCCACGCGCAGATGGTCATCGACCGGGATGGCGTGCGCGTTCTCGTCGACGCCGATCGCGCCAACCCCGACCGACGCCAGGTTGGCACGCCGGCCGGTCGCGACGAGCAGCGTGTCCCCGGTCACCTCCGCGCCGCCCGTGAGGGTCAGGGTGAAGCCGGTGTCGCCGTAGCTGACCTTGGCTGCCATGGCGCCCGTGCGCAGGTCGATTCCCTCGCGGCGGAACACTTCGCCGGCCAGCGTCCCCGCCTCGGGCTCCTCCAGCGCAAGCAGCCGATCAGCACCTTCGACCACCGTGACCCTGGCCCCGAAGCGGGCGAAAACCTGGGAAAGCTCGGCCCCGATGGCCCCGCCGCCTACCACCAGGAGCGACGCGGGCACCTGAGTGGCCTCGATCGCCTCACGGTTCGTCCAGAACGGGGTGCCGGCCAGGCCGGGAATGGGTGGGATAGCCGGTTCCGTTCCAGTATTGATGATGATCCCGCGCCGCGCGCGCAGCACCTGGTCACCGATCGTGACCTCGCCCGGAGCGGTGATGACACCGTGCCCGCGGAAGAACGTCCCTCCCTTGCCGGTAAACCGGTCCACGGCCACCTTGTCATCCCAGTCGTCCGTGGCCTCGGCCCTGATCCGGCCGGCCACCGGTGCCCAGTCGGGATCCACCTGGGAACTGCCCGCCAGGCCGGGGATCCGGCGGCCCTCCGCGAGGAGGTCCGCGGCCCGGATCATCATCTTGGACGGAACGCACCCCCAGTACGGGCATTCGCCGCCGACCAGCCTGGCTTCCACCCCGGCCACCGACAGCCCGGCCTCCGCCAGGCGTTCGGCGGCATCCTCGCCACCTGGGCCCATGCCGATCACGACGATGTCCACCACGTGCTCGGTCATCCGCTCTCCCTCGGTGCGTGTGGCGGGAGTCTCAGGGTATGACAGACAGAATTGTCAGCACCGGCGAGTAGGTTCGCCACGACGTGCCAGCCCGGCTACCAACACGGACGGGGCGATCTGATGACCTCTGGCCATGGCAGTGCTGCATTTGTCTCCGGCCCTCCACTCACGGAGCGCGACGCTGAGAAACTGGCCCACGGCATCTGCTTCAAAACCGGCCCGCCTGGCCGGGTGGGGGTCGAACTCGAATGGCTGGTCAAAGATGGCCGCGACCCCGCCCTTCCTGTTGACCAGCAGCGCGTTACCGCTGCGCTCGCCCGCCTGGGCGCCCTCCCCGGCCAAGGCCTGCTGACCGTTGAGCCCGGTGGCCAGGTGGAGCTGAGTTCCGCGCCTGCGTCAGGCTTGGACGGGTGTGTGAGCGCCGTCGCAGAAGATCTCGGCGCCGTGCGGGGCGCTCTGCGCTCCGCGGGCCTGCATCTCGTCGGCCAGGGAGTCGATCCGATCCGCCCGCCACGCCGCGTCCTCGACCAGCCGCGATATGTGGCCATGGAGCAGTTCTTCGACCGTGGCGGTCCCTGGGGACGGATGATGATGTGCAGTACCGCCTCGGTTCAGGTCTGCCTCGACGCGGGCGAAGAGGGGGCCGGCCCGGCGGGCTTCCGCTGGCGCTGGCACCTGCTGCACGGGATCGGCCCCGTGCTGGTGGCGGCGTTCGCGAACTCGCCGCTCCGGCTGGGCCGCCCATCCGGCTGGAAGTCCACCCGGCAGGCCATCTGGAACCGGCTGGATCCCAGCCGCACCCGCGCTCCGGCGCATGCGGAGCCAGCCACAGCGGGCGGCGTAAGCAACGGATGGCCCGAGCACAGCGACCCGCGTTCGGCGTGGGTGTCGTATGCGCTTGACGCCGAGGTCATGTGCGTCAGGCAGCCCGGCGCACCGTGCTGGGACGCGCCCTCCGGGCTGACCTTCCGTGACTGGCTGCGCGGCGCTGGCCAGCGCCCGCCGACGGCGGATGACCTGACGTATCACCTGTCCACGTTGTTCCCGCCGGTGCGGCCGCACGGTCACCTGGAGCTCAGGATGATCGACGCTCAGCTCGATGACGGCTGGATTGTGCCCACCGCCGTGGTGTCCGCCCTGGTAGACGACCCTGAGGCAGCGCAGGCCGCGATGGCGGTGGCGGTGGACCTGTGGCATGGCTACTGGCCGGTCACGCGGTACCAGCCCGCAGCCGGGCATTGGCCTGGTGCCGGGCGCCGGCCTAGCGCCAGGCCGCCGACGCGCGGCCAACCTGACAACCTGTGGCTGCGTGCGGCCCGGCTCGGCCCTGGCGACCCCAGGCTGGCCAAGGCGATCCGCCGCTGCTTCGACGAAGCGCAGGCTAGCCTCGGCCGCCGCGGGGCGCCGCGGCCGGTCCGGGACGCGGTCAGCACGTTCGTGGAGCGCTACGTGTCCCGGGACCGATGTCCCGCCGACGACCAACTGGACGAGGCCCGCGCCATGGGCCACCGGCCAGACCATCACCATGACCCCGACATGTCGCTGGAGGGCCAGCTATGACACCGACGCCGGGCAGCAACAGTGCCCCGTCGCAGCCACATGCAGCCTCGCCGGAAGAGCACCCGGCCTTGCCGGAAGAGCATCTGGGCGACCCGGACGCGCTGCGCGAGACGATCGCCGGGAGCCTGCTGACCGCGCGGGAGCGCACCCGCCTGCTGACCGACAGCGTGGACGACGACGATCTGGTCCGCCAGCACTCGCCGCTGATGTCCCCGCTGGTCTGGGACCTGGCGCACATCGCTAACCAGGAGGAGCTGTGGCTGCTCCGCGCCGTGGGCGGCCGGGAGCCGATGCGCCCGGAGATCGACCCCCTCTACGACGCCTTCGAGCATCCCCGGTCGGAGCGCCCCACCCTGCCGCTGCTGCCACCGGCCGAGGCGAGGGCATATGTCAGGGAGGTCCGGGGCCGGGTGCTCGACCTGCTCGAGACGGCCAGGTTCACCGGGACCCCGCTGGTCACCGACGGGTTTGCCTTCGGCATGGTCGCACAGCACGAGCAGCAGCACGACGAGACCATGCTCATCACCCATCAGCTCCGCAAGGGGGCCCCGGTCCTGTCCGCGCCGCCGCCCGGCCCGCCGCCGCCGGATGTGATCGGCCTGCCCGCCGAGGTGCTCGTCCCCGGAGGGCCGTTCACCATGGGGACCTCCGCCGAACCCTGGGGGCTGGACAACGAGCGTCCCGCGCACACGGTGGTTGTCCCGTCTTTCTACCTGGACACCACCCCGGTCAGTAACGCTGCCTACGAGGCGTTCATCGCCGATGGCGGCTACGACGACCAGCGGTGGTGGAGCCCGGCGGGCTGGGCGCACCGGCAGCGGACCGGGCTGCACGCCCCGTTGTCCTGGCGCCGGGAGGGCGGTGGCTGGCTGCGGACCAGGTTCGGGATCACCGAGCCGGTCCCGCCCGCCGAGCCGGTGCTGCACGTGTGCTGGTACGAGGCGGAGGCCTTCGCCCGATGGGCTGGCCGGCGCCTGCCCACCGAGGCTGAGTGGGAGAAGGCGGCCAGGTTCGACCCGGCCACCGGGCGGTCCCGCCGGTTCCCGTGGGGCGACGCCGACCCGTCGCCGCGGCTGGCCAACCTGGGCCAGCACCACTTGCAGCCAGCCCCGGTCGGCAGCTACCCGGAAGGTGCCGCGCCATGCGGTGCCCGCCAGCTCGTCGGGGACGTCTGGGAGTGGACGTCCAGCGACTTCCGGCCCTACCCGGGATTCCGCGCCTGGCCCTACCGGGAATACTCCGAGGTGTTCTTCGGCGGCGAGTACAAGATGCTGCGCGGCGGCTCGTTCGCGGTGGGCCCGGTGGCCTGCCGGGCCACGTTCCGTAATTGGGACTATCCCGTGCGCAGGCAGATCTTCGCCGGATTCCGCACCGCCCGCGACGCGGCGCCTGGCGAGGGAGCGTGAGCCCGGGCTTATGTGCCGCCACCTTGCCTACCTGGGACCGCCCGTCACGCTCCGGGAGGTGATCAGCGACCCGCCCTACTCGCTGGCGCGGCAGGCGTGGGCACCCCGCCAGCAGCGGCACGGCACGGTGAACGCCGACGGGTTCGGCGTCGGCTGGTACTCCGGCGGGGATCCTGTGCCTGCCCGCTACCGGCGGTCGGTGCCTCTGTGGGCGGACCCGTCCTTCGCCGACGTGGCTCGGGTGACCAGGACCACGGCGCTGCTCGCCGCGGTCCGCTCGGCTACCGAAGGCACCGACCAGGGGGAGGCTGGCGCCGCGCCGTACCGCGACGGCCGCTGGCTGTTCAGCCACAACGGCATACTTAACGAATGGCCAGCAGCTACGGCCGGCTTGGCCGCGACGCTGCCCACGGCCGAGCTCGTGGCCCTGGAGGCGCACTGCGATTCGGCGCTCGCCTGGGCCGTCGTGCTGCATCACCTCCGGGCCGGGCGGCCGCCAGCCGCGGCGCTCGCCGCCACGGTGGCCGATCTTGATTCCCACGGGGTGACGGGCCGGTTCAACTTTCTGCTCACCGACGGTGAGGTCGTCGCGGCCACGGCCGCGGGGGACACGCTCTGGTACCACGCCGGCCCAGGCCGGATCGTGGTCGCCTCCGAACCCGATGATGACGGGCCTGGCTGGGTCGAGGTGGCCGCCAGGTCCGTGCTGACGGCCACCGCGGGCGCCGTCGATGTGCGCCCGCTGGCCGCTCCCGCCACCGGGCAGCCCGGTCCGGTGCGAGATGACGGAAGGATCACGCATTCATGACGGAGCTCACAGTCGAGCGCTGCCTGCCGGACGGCTTCCTCACCGCGGCACTGAGGGCGGACGTGCTGGCCGGCCTGACAGCCATGCCGAAGAGGCTGTCGCCCAAGTGGTTCTATGACGAGCGGGGCAGTGAGATATTCGAGAAGATCACCCTGCTGCCCGAGTACTACCCGACCAGGGCGGAACGGGCCATCTTGCGCGCGGCGTCGGGCGAGATCGCGGCGGCCACTGGTGCCGCCACGCTCGTCGAACTGGGCTCCGGTTCGTCGGACAAGACGCGCCTGCTGCTTGACGCGCTGCGGGAGACCGGGACCCTGCGCAACTACGTTCCGGTGGACGTGAGCGAATCAGCCCTGATCGCGGCCGCGAGGCGGGTGATAGTCAGTTACCCGGGACTTTCCGTTCGGGCGGTGGTTTCTGATTTTGAGGAGCATCTGGGCCTGCCAGCGGCCTACGGGGCACGCCTGGTCGCCTTCTTGGGCGGCACGATCGGCAACCTGCTGCCGGACGAGCGGGCGGCGTTCCTGGCCCGGCTGCGGGCCGGGCTGCGCGAGGGGGACGCCCTGCTGCTCGGCACCGACTTGGTGAAGGATCCCGAGGCCCTGGTCGCCGCCTACGACGACCCAGCCGGCGTGACCGCCGCCTTCAACAAGAACGTGCTGGCCGTGCTCAACGCCGAACTCGGGGCCGATTTCGACCAGGACGCGTTCGACCATGTCGCGATCTGGGACGCCCGCGCCGAGTGGATCGAGATGCGGTTGCGCTCGGTCCAGGACCAGCGGGTCACGCTGCCCGCCGTGGGCCTGGCCGTGGAGTTTGCCGAGGGGGAGGAGATGCGCACGGAAGTGTCGGCCAAGTTCCGCCGCGGCGGAGTCGAGGCGGAACTCGCCGCCGCCGGGTTCGCGATGCGCTCATGGTGGACCGATGAGAAGGCCCGGTTCGGCCTGTCCCTGTCCGTGCCCGTCTAGGGGGTCCCTAGGAGACCCGGACTCCGCTGACAGCCGCCGTATTCAGCCGCCTACCCAGCCTGACCCGCCGTGCGCGCGACGGCGGCGGCACGGCTTGTCACGCCGAGCTTGCGGTAGATGTGTTCCAGGTGCTTCGCGGCCGTTCGATGGCTGATGCCGAGCGCATGCGCGATGGCGACGTTGGTGTGTCCGAGGGCGACGAGCCGCAGGATCTCGAGCTCGCGGTCGGTGAGCTGGGCCAGCCCGTGAGACATCGCCCGGGTAAGACCGTGTTGTGCCCGGTGGCGGCTGCGGGCGCGCAGGAATGCGCGCAGCAGCGGAGCCCGGAGCACGCTGAGCACCGCCCGGTCGGTCTCGGTGAAGTCGGTGCGGCCGCGGCTTAGCGCAATGCCGATGACCCGGTCATCCGGGCCGGGCAGGTTGACAGCGATCTGGTGCTCGACCGGAATGCGGCGGAAGAATTCGGCATACAAACCCAGGCGATGGAACCGCTCCAGGCTGAGGAAGTCGCTGATCTTGACCGGCTCGCCGGCGCCGGTGGCACGGTAGTGCCTGACGAGCGGATGTTCGTTGACGTACGCCGCGAACACCGGCTGGGTGGCCGGGTCGAGGGCACCTTGCGGGTAGTCCGCGTAGCTGGTCTCGCTCTCGGCTGGGCCGATCTCGTTGTAGGTGAGCACGTCGCAGCCGACCAGCGTGGCCAGGCCGGGCAGGACGACGGCGGCAAAGCCGACGGGGTCATCGAGCTCGTCGAGATCCCCGACGAGTCTCACGGCCCGCCGCAGAGTCTTCAGCGGAACGTACATGGCGCGCTCCCCCCCGGCCGCCGCGCTATACGCAAAGGTGCGTATAGACACTTCCCTGATCAGCCGGTTTAGTCAAGCGCAGGTAATGACGCTGCGTGATTTGACTCGGGGCGGGTACCTCGTGAACGGTGCGCGTCCCACGGGGCTAGGCCATGAATGTCGAGTGACGGACCGAGGGGGATCCTCATGACTGCCACATCTGCTGGTGTTTCCACGGCGCCGTATGAAGACCTGGCCGCCGCTCTGCGGGGCAGCTTGATCAGGCCGGGAGATCCGGGCTATGACGAGGCGCGGGCCGTCTATAACGCGATGATCGACAAGCGGCCGGCGGCGGTCGC
>Ga0207684_10005295_pt1 | contig 11963 bp, 7 predicted proteins | sample KBSK5501metaG_FD_184342 | JGI IMG/M metagenome (GOLD analysis project Ga0207684, IMG submission 184342) | Corn, switchgrass and miscanthus rhizosphere microbial communities from Kellogg Biological Station, Michigan, USA - KBS K5-50-1 metaG... | ecosystem: Host-associated > Plants > Roots >... | reverse complement strand
AACCACAGGGTTAACAAACTCCAGGTGGCTGGGATTGGGAGAAAGCGTGATCTTTAATTCTGCCGTTGCCCTTTCTCCAAGGATATGTTCAGCGCCCAGGTGATACTTGACATCGCCGGTATAGCCAAAGCCAAAGCTATCGGTGAGTGGAACCCCTTCCTCGTGCTTCATATGCCCAAATTCGCTGAGGATGGTGGCATAAGGTTTCTCAAGTACATGCGCGAGCACATTCAAGCGGCCCCGGTGCGCCATGCCTATAATCACCTCACCGGTCCCGGATTCAATCGCTCCCTGGATGATTTCATCCAGCATTGGTACCAGCACATCCGTTCCCTCCAGCGAGAAGCGTTTCTGGCCGGGATAGGTCTGATGCAAAAAGCGCTCAAACGCCTCCACCTGGGTGAGTCGCTTCAACAATGCACGTTGGGCATCTCGTCTCGCTGGTTTGCGGTACAATTGCAAGCCTACCGCGTCACGCAGCCAGTTACGCTCAACCGGGCTCTTGACCTGGTCAAACTCGTAGCTGATCGTGCCAGAATACATGGCGCGCAGGGTAGTGATAGCTTCGAGCGCGTTGCGCGCCCCCTCGGCAGAATGTCCTCCCACGACATCTGGAGGAAGTTGTGCCAGATCCTCATCAGTAATGCCGTGTGTTTCGGTTAAAAGAGCAGGGTCACCCAGGGGTTCACTACCCAGTGGGTCAAGGTGCGCACCAAGATGCCCTCGCGAACGTATGGCGTGGGCAAGCGACGAAGCGGCAACGACTTTGGAGACTGCATACGGCGCAGTTTCAGTGACGGCTTCCTTTCCCTGTATGCTGGTCGCCAGGCTATCTGGCGACCATGTATCGAAAATGGCCCGGGTGGCACTATCAACAGAGGCGGGGTTCTGACGGTATCGATCGTATAATTCAAGTACATAGCCTGCATTCGGTCCGTAGAATGCTTCGAGGTCGTCCATATATAGTCCTTTTATATTGAGGGTTAGTGGGTAATGTGTTTTTACTGCCGTTATTCTTGTATTTTATCACGTTCTGTGGTATCATTGCGATGCAATGGCAACGACGGAGCGAGTAGGGCGCGTATGGGCAAAATCGGCCCTCTTGTCGCAGAGAGTCCGGGGATGCTGTAACCGGATACAAGACGTGTACTGAAAATCACTCCTGAGCCGCCAGCCGAACAACATACATAGTAGGTCTGGCCGGAACCTTCCCGTTATCACGAAGGAGAAGAGTAGTCTGTAGGGGTTAGGGCATAGTTCTTTCTATTTGCTAAAGATATCTCATCATTGTACCCAATCGGGATACCAGTAAAGAGATGACCCCGTATGAAGATTGCTGAAATGCAGATGAGTGAGATCGTGTACAACGACAGTGCACGACTAATCAGGGTGGTACCACGGGAGTTCCTCTCGTCCCTACTATGGACGAGGGGATTTTTATTGAGTAGTAAATTTGCATAGAGGAGCATGCAAACGACTATGAAGACAAAGCTGCTCTACCATGAAAACAGCTATATGTATGAATGCAGCGCAAAAGTCGCTGCCGTCGAAGGCGACGAAGTGGCACTTGACGCTACTATATTTTTCCCTGGCGGTGGAGGCCAGATGCCTGACCATGGCATGATCTCGTGGAATAATCGCCAGAACGAAGGTGCCGTGATTGCCATGAACAAACGCGACGATGTCATCTGGCATACACTTGATTGCTTTCCGCCAGCGGTAGGCACCGAAGTCGTCGGGACCATTGATTGGGATTTCCGTTACCGCATGATGCGCACGCACACAGCACTGCACATTCTTTGCGGTACGATCTTCAGGGAATTTGGCGTGCAAGTGACTGGAGGGCAGATGTACCCGGACAGGGCAAGAATGGACTTTGCCATGGAAAACCTGAGCAAGGAGCGCATCGTCTATATCGAGGAGAAAATTAATGAGGCGGTGGAGGCAGACTACCCTATCCGTGTCTATACCTTGCCGCGCGAGAAGGCTTTCGCAATACCGGACCTGATCCGTACGAAGATTAACCTGCTACCTCCTGATATTGAAGTAGTGCGTATTGTTGAAATCGTGGGCCTCGATCTGCAAGCCGACGGCGGGACACATGTAAATCATACAAAAGAAGTCGGCGGTATCAGAATTACGAAGACAGAAAACAAGGGCAAGATAAATAAACGACTAGAGATTCGGTTGGAAGACTAAACAGTCGACCTGACGTGGAGGAGACCACTTGTGTCAGTAAGAACAAGCATATTCCGAGCAGCGACGGCAGCAGACAGGGTTAATTACCCAGTGCTCGAACGTTCCATCCAACAGTGGTGGGACGAGCACAGGGTGCTCCAGCAGTACCTGCATCGCAATGACCATAGTGATAAGCAATTCTCATTTCTGGACGGTCCTATTACCGCGAACAACCCGATGGGTGTGCATCACGCCTGGGGAAGGACCTACAAAGATATCTACCAGCGCTACAGAACCATGCAGGGGTACAAACAGCGCTATCAAAACGGCTTCGACAGCCAGGGATTGTGGGTTGAAGTCGAGGTAGAGAGGGAACTTGGCTTTAAAACCAAGCTGGATATCGAAGCTTTCGGTATCGCTGAATTTGTGCAACTCTGCAAAGAGCGTGTTTTCAAATTCGCCAAGCGCATGATTGAACAATCGATCCGCCTGGGTTACTGGATGGATTGGGGCAACGACTACTACACGCTCTCGGACGAGAACAACTATACCATCTGGTCGTTCCTTAAGAGATGCTATGAAAGAGGCTTGATCTACAAGGGGCACGATGTGATGACCTGGTGCCCACGATGCGCTACCGGCATCTCTAACATGGAAACGCTCTCAGAGAATTATGTGGAAACCACCCATCTGAGCCTGTATGTGCGCTTCCCATTAGTCGACCGGCCAGGTGAGTACCTGCTGGTGTGGACGACCACACCCTGGACACTTGCTGCCAACGTTGCTGCGGCAGTGCATCCAGATCTGCCATACGTCAAGGTAGAGCAGGACGGAGAGTACTATTACCTTGCCGAAGCCCTCTTGCCAGTGTTGAAAGCCCTCAAGGGCCGTGATAAGGGCGACTATCACGTGGTGGAGACGCTGAAAGGCAGCGACATGGTGGGCTGGCACTATCGCGGGCCATTCGACGAGCTTCCCGCGGAACAGGGTGTCGTTCACACAGTCATTCCATGGAAAGAGGTAAGTGCCATCGAGGGAACGGGTATCGTACATATTGCGCCAGGCTGTGGCCGTGAAGACTTTGCCCTTTCAAAGGAATTCAACCTGCCAGTCATCGCGCCAGTAGATGAATTCGGTGTCTACATTGAGGGCTATGACTGGTTGACCGGGCAGAAAGCCTCCGATGTGGGGCAGGAAATCGCGGAAAACCTGGCGCAAAAGGGCTTGCTTTACCGTCCACAAAACTATAAGCACCGTTATCCCGTCTGCTGGCGCTGTAAGACGGAACTGATCTTCCGCCTGGTCGATGAGTGGTACATCTCCATGGACCAGTTGCGCTATGAGATCATGGACGTGGCGCGCCAGGCTACCTGGATCCCAGCTTTTGGCCTGGAGCGTGAGTTGGATTGGCTGCGCAATATGGACGACTGGATGATCTCTAAGAAACGCTACTGGGGACTGGCTTTGCCTATCTATGATTGCCCCCAGTGCGGTACATTTGAGGTCATCGGTAGCGAACACGAGCTAAAGGAACGAGCTGTAGAAGGCTGGGAAGAGTTTGAGGGCCATACGCCCCACCGGCCCTGGGTGGATGCTGTTAAGATTCGCTGCAAAACGTGCGGCAATGTCGTCTCGCGCATCAAAGATGTCGGTAACCCCTGGCTGGATGCGGGTATCGTCCCATACTCGACGCTACACTATCGCACGAATCGCCAGTACTGGCAGCAGTGGTTCCCTGCTGACTTCGTGACCGAATCATTCCCGGGTCAGTTTAAAAACTGGTTCTACTCCCTGCTCGTCATGAGCACGGTGTTAGAGAACCAGACGCCGTTTAAAACACTCTTTGGCTACGGCACACTCATGGGTGAGGATGGCACGCCAATGCATAAGTCGAAGGGCAATCTCGTCGTTTTTGACGAGGCTGCTGAACGTGTTGGCTCAGATATAATGCGTTGGCTCTTTGCCAATCATGTCCCTGAACAGAACCTCAACTTCCCACGTATCCCCACGGATGAGGATATAGAGAAATCAGCGGAAACCGGTCTTCCTATGCGACTCAGCGAGAAGTGGATGCTGGTGCGCAGGACCATGGATAAGCTCTGGAACGTGTATGGTTTCTTTGTGACCTATGCTAACATTGATGCGTTTGACCCTATGCAATACCAGTTGCCTGTAGCAGAGCGCAGCGAACTGGACCGCTGGATTCTTTCTGAATTGCAGCAGACAATCCGGGAGGTCACAAACGGTCTGGATCAGTATGACACGTCGAAGCCCTCGGCTACCATGCAGGAATTCCTGGAGAGCCTATCAAACTGGTACTTGCGGCGCAGTCGCGAACGTTTCTGGAAAACTGCATTGGACAACGATAAGGTAGCAGCATATCTCACGCTGTATGAGTGCCTGACCACCTTTGTCACGCTGCTTGCCCCTTTCATACCGTTCACGACCGAAGAGATTTATCAAAACCTGGTGCGCAGCGTCAATCAGGATGCTCCTTTCAGCGTCCACCTGTGCGATTGGCCGAAGGTGAATGAGGAACTGTTTGACGAGAAGTTAACGAACGAAACGCACCTCGTAATGCGCATGGTTGGCCTGGGTCGTGCCGCTCGCGAGAAGGCGCAGATCAAGGTACGCCAGCCATTGAACGCACTGTATGTGCGCGTGCCAAACGCTACCGAAGCGGAGGCGTTGCTGCGTCTCAAAGGACAGGTGCTTGAAGAGTTGAATATCAAGCAACTGCACCTGATGAGCGACGACAGCAACATGCTGGCGTATACTTTGAAGCCCAAGGTGAAGGTGCTCGGCCCTACATATGGCCCATTAGTACAGAAAATCCTGGCCGCATTTAAGGCGCTCGATGCTCATGGGGGGCATGAAGCGGCAAAGTTACTCAACGAGACAGGCAGGCTCAATTTCACGATCGAGGGTCAGCAAATCGAACTTACTCCCGATGAGATAGAGGTAGTTGCAACTGCTCGTCCTGGTTTCGTAGCTGCTGAAGAGCGCGGATATGTGGTAGCCCTGGAAACCACGATTACGCCAGAATTGCGTGAAGAAGGCCTGGTGCGGGACTTGACGCACTACGTGCAGGATATGCGTAAAAAAGCCGGCTTCAACATCGAGGATCATATCACGCTGACACTTTATACCGATGAAGCTTTGGCTTCGATCCTGCGCCGGCACGTAGAGACTCTGCGGTCAGAGACGCTTGCCGATGCTCTGTCCATGCATGTGGGTCAGCCAGGCGCAGCTGTGCCCAATGAAGTCTATCGCGAGAGTATCTCGCCGCACTCAATGAAAAAATTGGAGGGCTATACTGTCGAAGTGGTTTTAGGGAGGTTATAATAGATGTACAGTTTGAAATCTGCATGGAAGGAGGCGGCCTGGGTCTTTGGACTCAGCCGCCTGCTAATATTGCTGATTACTTATATCGGCATTGTGTTATTTTCTATAAACGGGCAACGTTCGCCCGTGAACTGCACTGCTAGCCTCCGTCCTTGTCTCCTTGCATGGTATCACTGGGATGCTTTCGCATACGTAAATATCGCAGCCCATGGCTATATCTACCTACCCGATACGGCGTTCTTCCCGTTTTGGCCATTGATGGAACATTTTGGTGGACTGTTGCTGGGTGGCTTTTTCCCAGACTCGTACTATGTCGCCGGAGTGCTGCTCGCGAATATCTGCTTTTACTTTGCGCTCGTCCTGCTGTACTGCTTGCTAGCTGAGGATTTCGAACCAACCCTGGCAAGGCGGGCCCTGTTTTATTTCGCTCTTGCTCCTTACGCGCTTTTCTTCTTTGCGGGCTATACAGAGTCGCTTTTCGTGCTTCTAAGCGTAGGTTTCTTTTTGCTGCTGCGGCGGGGTAGGCCACTTGATTGGTGGCTGGCAGGTCTGCTTGGTTTCGTGGCAGCGCTGACTCGTTCATCAGGGATCATCTTAGTCATCCCGTACCTGGTCATGTACATACAACGCTACTGGGCAAGGACTGAACGCACACAACGAAGTTGGGTACAAAAGCTCAACGCGTTTGTACCAGTTGCGCTGATCCCCGCCGGTGTCGCAGCGTATATGATCTACCTGTACTATACAAAGGGCAATCCTTTCATTTTCATCTCACAAGAGAGCACGTACGCCTGGCATCGGTCCTTTACCTTCCCCTGGGTTGGATTCGTCTCTGCGATTAACTCAATTTTGATAGCACCAGTTTTCAGTAGGAGCCTTTTACAAAACTTACTCGATCTTGGCTTTACGCTTATTGCAGTGGGTGCCCTGGCTATGGGTTGGAGACGTATACCCTTGCATTACGCGCTGTTCGCTTTAGGCTTAATGCTCTTCACGCTCAGTTTCCCCCAGATCACGTTTCCGCTAGGCTCCCAGGCACGGTACATGATGTCGATCTTTCCGCTTGCGATACTATTTGCATTTTGGGGAAAACGATCGCATTTCGACCAGTTGATCATGCTCTTTTCTTTGTCATTACTAGCAGTGAATATTATTCTTTTTATAACTCACTACTTGGTGGCATGATTCAGCAACTCGATGAGGCGCTTTCTAGGTACTGCCAAAATGCAGAGTTACATCCAGCATCATACAAGTCAAAGGTCCCCCTGTAGGTTAAGAATATGAGCTTACGTAATATGCATACGCCTGTTGCAGGAGTGGACATGAGATATTATGTTCGCCTGCTCGTTGCAAAAGAGGCCCGAAGAGCGCTTCCGCTTCATGCGGACGGTTGGCCCATATGTCGCGAGCGAACGAAGAATCGGCTAGCGGATCAAAACGTTCTGCTACTGCCAGGCTTGCTGCTGCTGCGTCGACGGGCATCGCAGTTCCACAGGCTTGAGCTATATGAGCGATCTCCCTCGCTATCTCTCCCCAGCGCGAGCGCGCTTCCTCATTTTCGCGAATTAACCCGATAGGTTGGCGCATCTCGGCGTTGATAATGGCAAAGGGCACCAGGAAGAGTTGCTTCATCCACATACGCCGCTCAATATCATCCACCAGGGCTGCCTCGACACCACCAGTTTCTAGTGCATTCACCAGGGGCTCCAGAGCGGCACGGTGTGTCGTTGGAAGAAATAATTGCGCTACTCCTGGCTTCACATCTATCACGCCGGGTGAGACGATGTGTGCGCCAATATAAAGCACTCCCATGATGGACCTCGTGGAACCAAACATGCTGCTGACGTTATCATATGCAGCAAAACCATTTTGTACGGTTATGAGTAATGTGTCCGCTGCAACCCGTGGGGCTACCTCCTCTAATAGTGCAGGTATATCGTAGGATTTAGTGGTAAGCAGCACGATTGGAGCAAATTGCTGGACATCATCAAGTGCTGAGCAGTTGATGGGGGAGTAGATAGAGCGTTTGTCGTCTGAAATGATTGTCAAGCCCACCTCTTGTAGCTGTCGCAGGGCTGCGCCCCGAGAGATTATACGGGGCCGCATTCCACCCTGGTACAGTGAGGAAGCCAGGAAACCACCCGCTCCTCCTACGCCAATTACATCGATTTCTGAATTCATAACTCCCTCCTCATGATTGATGCAAGGTTTGTTCACTGCATCGCGCCGCGTTGTCGTTGTATCGTAATCAGGTCGCTGAGAACTCCGTAAGCTGTCTGTGTTACGCTTGGTTCATGTTCCACTACAGTGATTGTACCCATAGCTTCGGTTTCAAGTGAGATGACGCCTGTCGTACCTGACCCGATATGCAAGATATCATCTGGACTGATGCGGCGAGGCCGCACTTCTGCGATGAGCACGCTATATTTGCGATGTGCCTGGCTTACCAGGCGGATGGGTGATCCAGCCTGCGCTGCTGCGCAGATTTCATCGGAAGTGAGGTCGCCAATGCCCTGGCGTTCGACCATCTGAGGAGTGAGTTGACCATCAAGTAGGGTATTTGCCAGGATAGTTGTCTTCATCACAGCATCCCAGCCATCCAAATCATACCAGGGGTCGGCCTCTGCCACACCGGTTTGCTGCGCTCTGCGGATGGCCTCGTCCCGTGAAAAACCCTGCTCAATCAAGCTCAGGACAAGACTGCTGGTTGAGTTCAGGATGGCCTGGTATGAGCGTATACCGACTGCTGGCAGGGTAAATTCTGCAAGGTTAATCACTGGCAGACCGTCCATTACCGTCGATTCGAAACGAAACTGTACTTCGTGCAGGCGTGCCAGGGATTGAAGCTCAACTTGAGCGTATGCCACCGGCCCCTTATTCGCTGTAATCACATCCATACCTGCTTGTAGAGCTTTGCGAATATGAGTGAGAGCAGGTTGACCGTCGCGCGGGTTGAGTGTGGTAAGCTCGATGAATAGTGACGCCCTCGCATCTTTTCCGTTTTGAATAAATGTCTCAGCATTTTCTACACGAGTTCCTGTGCTGCTGAACCAGTAGAATGGGTCCTGCTCGTGTGCAAAAAAGCCGGCATCTATCCCGCCGGGATGAATGTAGAGTCCTCGGCTACGTGAGCCAATTCCCACGATCAGCGGGCGTATGCCTAACTCGCGGCTCAACCATTCGCTCCGTGATGCCAGCAGTGAGAGGAACGCCTGAGCGACGTGCCCGTAACCCAGCACGAGTAGACGGAGCGGTGGAAGTAATACAGATAGAGTTGGTTCGCTCATAAGTACATACCTGTGTCGCAATGGCGTAGTGTTGACCGCTGCTATGATTGGACGAATGATGCTGGGTAGTGAGCAAAGTAAGGATGAAAGCGGTCAACATTATCACAACTAAGACAATAACCACGAGGACGAGTATTGTACGGGTTCTGCTGGAATCAGCGGTATGCGTTGGCTGCGTATTCGACGACGCAGATGGTGTATCTGTGACCTGTGAGATGCCCACCGAGGCGGGAGCTGAGGACTGTATAAACGGCCTGGGTGGTACCTGCTGAGGCGCAGGGGAGAACGCCCTATCCTGTGCAGGGGTGGTGGTTAGAAGTCGTGCCGCATTTTGCGCGGGTGGTGAAACACCAGGAACCTGCTTTGGTGTTTGTGCTGGCATGGGCAGCGAATTTGGTGACGGTGGAGTGACTACCATCCTTGATTCTGCCGAAGTATTGGGTATCACTCTATTATTTCCTGGTGTAGGATTTTTCGTGCCAGGAATGGTCGAGTCAGCCGTCGGCGGTGGTGTTGTTGCATTGCTCGAGGGCATATTTGCCAGCGGTTTCCCGCAATGGGGGCAAAAAGCAGCCTGTCGAAGTAGTTCCCCATTGCAGTGGGGGCAACGGGGGGTCGATGGTGACGAAGGCTGTGAAATACTGATAGGCGCGGTATCAGATGCGTCTTGTGATTCCAGGTTGGTACCTACTTCTGATTGCTTCTGCAAGGCATCATAAAGCAGCGGCAAATCAGGCTGTGTGCTGTGTGGGTCTACCTGGCGCCGTGACACTGAGGGCGGTTGCGTTGATGCTGGCATCGCTGCCAGGACCATCTTGAGATCGTTGCTCAAATCTGCAACGGATTGGTAGCGATCCTTTGGCTTCATCGCCATCGCTCGCTTGATTATGGTATTGAGGTTCTCAAGCAGTTCTGGTGGGAGTGTACCTAGCTGTGCCAGGTGGCGAGAATGGCGTGGCGCGGGTTTCGCCGGCTTCGTGACACCTAAGCGGAATTGACGCCCGCTGCCAGGCTCCGCACTCGTTTCGGGTGGATTCTGCGCGAGTTGCTCCTGCAGTGATGGTAAATCTGGCAAGCCCTGCTGAATTGACTGGTTGCGGGTTGAGACGCTGGGAGGTTCATGAGTTGTAAGCGCGAAAAAGAGGGTGCCACCCAGGGCATAGACGTCCGAACGAGTATCGGTTCCTGAGCCCCCTGGGTATTGTTCTAGTGGAGCATAGCCGGGTGTTCCTTGATGGCGGATGAAAAAGAGCGTGCGTGCTCCATCCGCCGCGGCTTTGGCATTACCCAGGTCTACTAATATGGCACTTCCATTGGGTGTAATACGAATGTTATCCGGCTTAATATCGCGATGGATGACAGCTGGATTCTGTCTGTGCAGGAAGGTAACAGCATCACAAATCGAAATGATCCAGGTCATAATGCGTGCCAAAGGCACAACTTCATTGCGCTGGCGCACCACGCGTAGGTAATCGGTCAGATCACTGCCTTCAATGTAGCCCAATACGACATAGTAGCGCCCACGTTCGTCAAACGCTGCCTGGAATGCTGGCAGATTCGGATGGTGCAAGTGGCTGAGGACGCGCGCTTCATGCTCGAGCTGCGCTTTCCCGCTCGCGCCCGCAACCAGATATTCTTTAATCGCGTACTGCTGATTTGTCTGCAGGTCTACCGATAAATAGACATGTCCAAAGCCGCCGCTGCCCAAAACACGCTCAATACGATAGCGCCCGTGCAGTACTGTGCCCGACGGAAGCGTCTCCATCATCATAGAGAGTGTCTCCTTTATCGTTCTCACGAATATAGTATTGGCAACGGGGCATCATAAACAAGGATCTGTTTTATACTTCAGTGGGCAAACAAAAAGCCCGCGAAGGCATTATACACCAGATAAGAGACAATGTCATGTGTTGCTTTGCCTTTAAGCTTTGCGCTCCATTGAAGAGTAAGACTACTCTTTTTGGGACGGTTCGGGGAATATCCAGAGCATCTACTGGACTGCCAGCGGCGGGTGGAATACCAGCAGCTGCCGGTGACCCCTACGCCGTTACTCGTGGCTCAGATGGCATGGAGGTATTCTTTGTCAAAAACAATGAGAACCTGGTGCATCTCGGCTGGACATCCGAATACGGCTGGAACACCTCGGACTGGACTACCTACATGACTGGCAAGCCTACGGCTATTACCTGGAACAGCGGCGGCGACATGGCGGCTTTCTACGAGCAAATCAACGGCAACGTGGGAGAGGAAAACTGGGACTGGCAAACCGGTTGGGCTGCACAAACTTGGGTAGCGTCATTATCGGGCAACCCAAGCGCTGTCGCGGGCATTAGCAACACCATTGATAACTTCTACCGCGAGACTGGCGGCAATATCGTTGATAGATACCTCTCTGGCGGCTCCTGGGCGACCACGAACGTAGTCGGCTCTAACAGCTCTACGAGCAACCCTTTCGCCATAACGCGCGGTACGACCAACGAAGAGGTGTTCTACTGGAAAGGTACGTCGCTCATGGATGCCAACTGGAATACAACCAGCCAGGCGTGGAGCGCGGCACAGATCAATTAGCAGCAACGCACGCTCATAACTTCGTGCCCGCTGCATGGGCTTGTCTTGACTCATTCGGCTTAGCAAGCCGCGCCGAAACGACACGCCCGATACACTCCGATGCCAGCCCCCCTGGCGTGCCGTTTCTCTGCTCCGAGCGTAGCCGAACGGTCAAGATCCTCCGCTTCGCTCCGGCCGAGAAGCCCATTCCGCTACCGTTGCAGCACCGCTACAGCTTGCCTCACTCTATCCCTCAACCTCCTCAGCCAGCCCGTTTTGCGTGTAGTCATGCCGGCAGTATACTTGCGTTGGCATCTATGCCAAGCGCCTGGCACCGCCCCGCTGCTAAGGAGACTCACGAAAATAAAATATACAGAGGGGACAGATGTGATGAGCCGAGTGCATGAGAGAATTCTCGCAGGAAGAACAATACAAAGTGATGCACGGAGTGCTCAATGAGCGACAGTGGCGGCTGTATGTGGCGACAGAGGCCAAGAGGAGAGGGACAGGAGGGATAAGCCAGGTGGCACGCGAGGCAGGAGTCACGCGCAAGACGATCCGTAAGGGGATGCGAGAATTGGAGGCAGGAGCGCTCTATGAGCCAGG
>Ga0207684_10005294_pt1 | contig 11964 bp, 14 predicted proteins | sample KBSK5501metaG_FD_184342 | JGI IMG/M metagenome (GOLD analysis project Ga0207684, IMG submission 184342) | Corn, switchgrass and miscanthus rhizosphere microbial communities from Kellogg Biological Station, Michigan, USA - KBS K5-50-1 metaG... | ecosystem: Host-associated > Plants > Roots >... | reverse complement strand
CATCACGGTTGACGTGAGCAGGTACGCGGTTGAGACCCAGGTATAACGATCAAATCCTTGCAGCTCGGCGATGACTCTCGGCATAGCCGTCGAGACAATTGTCTGATCAAGCACCGTTTATTAACATCCATGACCTTGACGAAATAACCGCAGAGTTAGCCCGACTTTTAGGTGTCTCTCTACCACAAGGCGAACTCTCATAGTTGGGTAAAATGAACGTAACAGGGTAGTAGTTTCACCGCTACCCTGTTTTTTATTGTGTATAATCTCCTTACTTTCTATGCCACCCGAACACCAACGAAAAGAACGTTTTCGCGCATACGCACATATGCTCAAAGAGCGGTTTCACTCAGGTATGCTTTCCGAACTTCAAGACTTACCGCAGTGGGTTGTGTGGAAGGCAGAACTGGACGGGCAGAGCAAAGCGAAGAAAGTCCCGTACAACCCGAACTACCGTCTTGCAAAAGCAAGCGTCAAACTACCCAAAAACTGGGGAACGCTTGACCAATCTCTCAAAGCATTGGAAACAGGTAACTACTCAGGCATCGGCTTTATGATAACGCCTCCCTTAGTCTTTGTCGATCTTGACCACAGCTACGACAGACAAAGCGGAACAATCACCGATCCGCAGGCACAGGAAGTAGTACGCGACCTCAGTTCGTATACCGAAGTCTCCCCAAGCGGGACAGGTTTGCACATTCTCAGCTATGGAAATCTGCCCGGTAAAAACGTCCATACAGGAATTGAGCTATACGGGCAAGACCGATTTACGACTATCACCACCAATCACCTTGCAGGCACGCCACCAACCATAGAGCAGCGTCAGGATGCTCTCACAGCGCTGTATAACCGCTTTGCGCCGCCTGTTACGGAAACCGACAATCAGAACACGAGGGGGGGTGGTGCGAGTGGCGCAACGCTGACTGAACTGCCACCAGAAGCGGTACACGATGTAGTCTTGCAACGACTCCTCTCAGGCGACATCACCGGCTATCCATCGCAATCAAACGCTGATTTTGTGCTCGTGCTCAAGCTGCTCCACTGGACAGGGGATGATGTTGCCCTCACCCGAAGGCTCTTTATGGAGTCAGGGTTATACCGGCCAGAGAAAACAGAGCGCAAGACCGGACAGACCACGTACCTTGACATGACAATTAACAACGCAATAAAGAAACGCCGCAACCCGCCGCAGAAACGGTAAGAATATTTTCCGCTTGCACCAAACCAGCCGCTATGCTATACATACCGCAGCCATGCAACAATTTAAGCCGTTTACCAAAGAGCATATTTTCATCCTCCCTCATGCCGAAGAATACCGCCGGTTTTTCGACGTGAGCATCCAGCACGTCCTTGACTGTCTGAACGCGCCGGAACAAAGTTTTGGACTGGCAACCGACCACTACACCGCCGAGAAATCCCTTACCAACCGCCGCCTCCATGTCTACTTCTATCTCACCTTTCCCTTGCAGGCAACCGATACCGGAGCATATGCCATTGTTGATTTTATTGGCTGTACTGAAGCGCAAGACCGGCCAGCTCCGGCCAGCAAAAAATAAGCCCATAATCCTCCGTTGGAAGGTCTATAGTCCTTTTCCCATGTCGGTTTTTCCCTGTTTGTTGAGATTTACCCGCTTTCTCAGGTAGAGGCTTTTTAGCTTGCCTGTTAAGGTCTAGCTTCCTAAACTAGACCTGGAACAGAAAAGCTATCCCTCTTCTATTTCCAACTTGGCTTTTTGAACATGAATAACATCCAAGTCTGGCAGACGCTCTGACAGAAAATGTGTCTAACGCTTCTTCTACTGTCTCAGCTTCAACAACAACTGGTTTGTAGTAAACCTTTTCAACGTAGGTTATAACGTACTCTTTTTTCGCCATGTATCTCACCTCCTTTCAATTGTTAATGTGCTGATTAAATACTTTAATTGTATTTAATCTACATATATTGTAGCATAAATGCAATTATTGTCAATAGGCAAAATGCATTTTAAATACATTAAATGAATTAATCATTGACAAAAGGTAGTGAAAGTGCTATTTTAGGACATATGATACGAATACACCTCTCAAAGTTACTCGGAGAACGGAAGATGAAAGTTGCTGATCTTGCCCGACTCACCGGAATTAACCAGCACGGCCTTGCCAAGCTCTATTATGAAAATGCAAAAGAAATCCCGATTGAAACGCTTGATAAGATTTGCCAGGCTCTTAACTGTGCTATCTCAGACCTCTTGGAGTATGTGAGTGACGGGCAGAGCGGAAGGTAAGAAGATAAAAACCATGACCAACTATACTTTTAAACCCCCACAAGACCTGCTCCCCTCACCCTGGCAAGAGGCAAGGGAAAAACGCAGAAAGCAGCTTGAAGAAGTACGAAACCGCCGCAGACTGATGTATGAACTCATGCGGAAAATGCGATTGCAAGCAAGCAGGCAGTAATGTATAATCGGCTCACTCTATGGAAGAAAAAAAAGAAGAGAAGAAAGAGCTACAAGGTCAAGTTAATGCGATAGGTAGCCCTGATAAAGCTATTCCAAAGTTTTGTTCTCAAATAAACTTTGGAATAACAAATAATGGTCTTGTGATTATGTCAATGTTATATATAGAGCCTAATAACCAGCCTGCTCTAATTGAAAGAGTTATGATTGATTTACCACATGCAAAACAAGTTGTTCAAGTTTTGAGTGATCTATTAAACAAAGCAGATAAAGCAAAAACGCCATGAAACAATTACTACCTTACCAACCATATCAAATTGTGATAGAAAGACAATACCAGACAGAACAACCGCAGAGATTTATACTTTTTGCTAGCACAAAAAATACGGTTGCAGAAGTCCTCATAGATTTTTATAAGAAGAGCATTGAGCAGATAGATGAAACGCTCAATAGGGTTAACCGCAATTATCCGCAGTTGTTCAACGTATGAATGAAGAGGTAAAAGAGGCAATTGCTCTTACTGAGAAGTGGCACAAGAAGATCACAGAAATAGCGATAGGGTATGAAAAATCAATTGCGACCATAGATAAAGTGAGAGCTGACTATAAAAGCCAAACACAAAGTCTATTAAGATTTGCTCTTCCCTATCTTCTTGGGCTCGTTTCTATTATAGTAGTGTTGATAGCGTTTGGAATTATCCTCAATATTAAAGGTTGCCCCAACCCGATTGATTTCAAGTTTGGAAGTTTGGAACTAACACAGAATTGTAAAGCCTCAAAATAAAATTATCCCAAACCCATAATCTCTCGTGCTTGGTGTCGCAAAGTAATCTTTGTGCGCTCCCCTCCTCGATTGACAAGCAAGCGTTCCATAAGCTGAGTATTTATTCACTATGCTTAACCTCTGATGCCTGTTCTAATTGTTGCTGGCGTTTACGTTGCTCATTCCTCAATCTTTCTATTTCTTCGGCTAATTTCGTATAAACCTGTCCGATGTCAAGTCCTTTATAGCCATAAATACGCCTGTTGGCACAGGCAATTTCATATTCTATTGCATCTGCTGTCTGTTGGAGATTGTAACCCCGTTCCTTTGGCCTGAAGAGCGTCACCATTGCCGTCAAGAAGCTCACCATGAAACTGATAAGAGGCGTTATCCAGGGTAAGTGCAAGATGTAAACCAAATTTGTCAGACCGCTTGTTAAGCCTGTTACCAGGAGTGAGGCGAAAATGATAATAAGTTGCAATATATAATAATAATTCCGGTTCCGGTTTGCCCGCTTCGTATATTTATCAGTGACTTGAAAAATCTCATCTTTATAAAGCTCTAGCTGCTCATGGACTGACAGCAGGAGCGTTTGATGGTTTTTCATCACCTGTATTTGCATTTCAAGGGTATCGGTTTCTTTTTTCGATGTCATCAAGTCTTTTATTCTGCTAAATCCCCGAAATCCCCATTTGCCGGAGCTATTATCTACATCAATCAGGAAGTAAATAATCAGACCCAGCAGGGTAAGGATACATACGACAAGCACAAAAGTAGCCCAACCACCAATGAATGTGTCTTGTCCGAATATGCCGATTGCAACGACTGCCGAAACCAGCAAGATGAAGAAAACAATACATATATTCCTAAACCAAAGTAACGGGCGACGCTCCTGTTTATGTTTATGCTTCTGCTCCTCAAGCTCCATTAATAAGGCGACATATTCTCCCTCTTTCTTTTCTGGCTCTTCCGCTTCTGCGTTGTTTTGCATTAACTAATCCTCTTTCTACTTTTTTTCCTATTAATACATAACGCACCAGAAGAGGTTTAGTAAGATTTATTTGGGTTATCTTAATACGAAAAAGCCGACACTATGAACAACGTCGTCGTACAATGTGCAATAGCCGACCACGTTTTTTTCTCAACCGCAAAACAGCAAATGTAGCACGTTTATTCGGGTATGGAGCAAGAGTACTTTACCCCGCGCGAAGTAGCGCGACTGCTGCGAGTTGACTATACCACTGTCATGCGCTGGATCAGAACCGGCATACTCGAAGTTGAGACGATCCGGGAGGGCAGACGCAACCGCCACCGCATCAGGAAGACCACCATTGAAACGCTGGAAACACCGTCGCCTCACTCCGGCTCATCCTGATACATATACTTGCCCAATAGATCAGCCACTTACTCCCCCGGTTGATGGAAACATTGATTATGCACACTTCCCCGAATATGCTAATATTGAGAATATATGCGCTCCGTTAAACGCATTTTGGTCATTGGCATTGCTCTTGCCTGTGTTGTTATCTACTTATATACCGCTGCCCCTTTCATGCTCTGGGAAGACGCGCCTCGTTTTCTTGCTGCAATCATCACTCTCGGTGTTGCTGAACCTGCTGAGCCTGTGTATGTATTCCTAGCCCATTGGTTTACTTATCTCCCGTTTGGTTCTGTTATATTTCGCATTCAAGTCTTTTCTGCTCTACTTGCCGGAGGATCACTCATATTGTTGTACAGGCTGGTCATTCGCATACTGGATAAGCCCATCCTGCTCCGAAAGAAAAATCAGATGCCATTCATCAAACAACCTCCATTGCTACTAGCCGGTATTTTCAGCATGTTGGCATTGGCATTCTCGTATCAGTTCTGGTCACAAGCGCAAAATGTTGAGACGTTTATTCTCGACTGTTTCATTGAGCTTGTTATTCTTAATCTTCTGCTCAGTGAAATATCGCACAAGACGGCGTTTTTTCTATTAGCCATTGTTGTTAGTATTTGCGGGTTAGCCCTCGGAACAGACCCACCTGTCATTGCAAGTATATTTCCCTCAGTCTTCTTGGTAGTTTGGAACTGGAAAGGTGCATTAGGTACGAGGCGGTTTTTCATCCTTTGCGTGTTAGGACTTACGGGTATTGCTCTCGCCTGGTCGTATCTGCCTTTTGCAGAACTCGGAAAACCACTTCTTAACAATGTAAATGGGTTATCATTCCAAGGAATATGGGAGGCAGCAACAGGTCAGGGATTAAATTTAAATAGACCCGATATAGGTATTGTAAACGGTCTCACCTGGTCACCAATTGTTATGCTGACAAGCGCCAGGCATTATTTTGTGATGGCGTGGATGGATTTTACCCCTGTTCTCCTGCTTTTCAGCATTCTCGGTGCGGTGTCTCTCTGGCGTACCCGACGGTACACATTCTTTATTCTCTTTCTGGTTGCCATAACAAACTTCATAGCCTCTGTTCTCTATACCGCAGGCAACCAGGAGTCCTGGTATTTACAATCTCATGTCATCTTTGCAGTATTTGCCGGTGTGGGTTATGTCTGGGTCATTGAGCTTATAACCACACTCGCAACTAAGTTTAGTCCACAGATTACTCAAGCAGGACTATTTATTTTTGCATTCTTACCATTACTCTACTGGTGGCCTACGCTTGATCGGCATCGCTGGCACCTTTCGCAGGATTATATTGACAATTTGTATGCTTCGATACAAGAACCTGCTATTTTATTCGGCGCAGGGGACTTATGGGAAGCAACTGCCAGCTACGTTTATGTGACCAACCATAAACCCAACGTCATTCCAGTATGGAATGGCTTTCCTTTCGACGATTGGCTGCGTACGAATTTAGCTTCGACAACACATATCAAAGTGCCTGATGTATCCCACTACTACCATAAGGGTTCAGTGGGATACATGAAATTTTTGAATGACTTCTTTGGCGACAATATCAGCAAATATCATATTTATGTTACCCAACAAGCAGAAGAGTTATACGCGATTGGCCTTGTTGGTACTGACAGTAGTGGAATACACAACCTTCAGCTTGACTTGAATAGATTTAATGTGATACCTGTCGGTATGTTACAAGAGATTATACCGAAAAACGAGGAGCCTACATTTAACGAAAGCGCTTTTGTCTACCACTTTGGTAATGGTTTTCCTCAAACGCGACCGAATTTTCTCGAACGGAGCTATACTGGCGAACTACTAGACTTTATCAGGGAGATGGCGCTTTCTTATGATAACGCTGGAAGCTACTTGTGGTACCAAGGAAAATATGATGAAGCAGTGTCTTTTTATCGCAAGGCATTCGCATTGACTCCAAAGGAGCCGGTAATTCTTGGCGATCTTGGAATGTTCTACGCGAAGCAAAACCAGCCAGCAAAAGCATTGGATTACTACAGGAAAGCACAGACATATCAACCCGATAATCCTACGTGGTTATATAATATAGCTTTAACAGAAGGCCAGTTAGGAAAGATTGACGAAGAAAAAAAGGACTTCAAGCGTATAATTGATAACCCGCAGGTGGACGCGACATTTAAACAGTCTCTCATTGAGCAGTTGAATAGTCTCAATCAAGGGACTAGTATTCCCGAAGCCGGTATTAAGTCTAAAACGCCATCAATACCGCCAGGCCGGAAACAATTTACGAATGTGGCTATGAATTTGACGTTTGTCTATCCGCAAACACTTCGATTAAACCAGATGAGTCCTCAACTGGTTTCGATCTCTAACTCTCCAAGCTCGGATACAGCAGATCAATTGCTGATCTATTCTGAGGATGTCTCTGACTTGAGGAAAATACCTCTCCCTTTTCAAATCTCAGGTAAATTGGCACAACAACAACCAGTTCAATTCCCTGGATTTCAAGCACTTATGGACACGTACAGTGACACGTCGGGGCAGACTTCTCTGCTTTTATTACATAAAGGGCAACAAGTTGTTGCCATACGTTTTCCGAGAGAGAAAGCTTTTGATAAGGATGTGTTAAACCAGATTGTTCAATCAATAGCTACTGTACATTAAGGGTATATAACTTAATCTCTCTAACAGTCCTAAAAGTGTGGGTAAAAGCTGACCAGGGTTGCTATAGTTTGTTATCTTGACAAACAGGAGAGAAATTCTCTATAGTCAATATACTCATGCGTTTAAATATTTTGTCCAAACTCCGCTCCACTGCTCCGGTTCTTCTTGTCATGATTGTTTGTTCCCTGTTAGTCAGTGTGCGGGCACATGCAGACCCGACAAATCTCTTCACTGGCTGTTTAAGCACAGTTGGACACTCGGCACTCTATAATGCCCAGGTCGGCACGTCACCATCAGCGCCCTGCCACTCGGGCGACGCTCAGGTCTCCGCAGACTACGGCGACATCACCTCGGTTATTGCCGGAGCAGGATTAACAGGCGGCGCAACGCAGGGAGATGCGACATTGTCCCTGGCTGATAGCGGAGTAACGACAGCCAAGCTCGCCGACAGCGCAGTCACAGCGGCTAAGCTTGCAAATGGATCGGTCACTGCTGCAAAAATTAATTCCGAAACTGCGACGAGCGGACAGATCTTAACCGCCAACGGATCAGGCGGAGCAAGTTGGCGGACTCCGTCAGGAGGCAGTGGAAACGGATTATCATTTTTCTGTCAAAGTTGTAGAATTGATGCTGTAGTGAGTACACGCTTAAAAGGAAAAGATTTAACTGATGCTGATTTTTTCAATGTCAATGGAGGAGGCGGAAGTGCTATATATGACGACAATAACAACATTGATCTGAGTGGGACTAAATTTGTGAATGCAGATTTGCGGAATTTACTCATAGGCCAACAAGGAGGACAAGTTAACTTATCAAATGATGATTTTACCAACGCAAATTTGAACGGGGCACGATTTGCTACAGGAAATGATTTTACAGGTGCTAATTTCACAGGCGCAATAATGACCAATATGGTTGTCGGTCAACCAGGTAATTTCGATAGTGTCATTTTCGACAACGCGAATTTTACCAACGCAAACTTAACAGGCTCACGGTTTAATCAAAGCACATTCACTGGTGCAACTTGGTCAAATACAACATGTCCCGATGGAACAAACAGTGATAATGATGGAAATACCTGCGTTGGTCATGGGATTTAAATAAAGAATACCTCTTCTGTAAACGGAAATGTTATTGTCCACAACTAGCCACACTTCTCTACTTCATACACATAATTCAGCATTACATCAACCGAGCGCATGCATGATATACTTAACAGTACAACATGGAGCCAATCCCTCAGTCACAAAAACCAGCGTACAGAGACAACTGGTTTGACCGGCACAAAGTTGTGACGTGCTTCTCAATTGTCGCTCTCTTCGCGCTGAGCCTTGCGTTTTTTAACCACAACCCGCAAGAAGTAGCAGTAGAAGGTGCCTCAACGTCCATTCCAACAGCTACTCCCACGGCAATTCCGTCCAACACCCCGACACCAACAAGCACACCAATCCCAACAAATATTCCTACTCCATCACCAAAAGTTGTTTATATTTCTCCACCAACTCCAACCACTCCCCAGGATCTCCAAAGCGTTCCATGTACACTTTCGGATGGCAATACCTTTCAGTTAACGCAATCCGGCTGTGATAAAGTCAAAAGCTTGGATGCGAAAATACAACAGGAGCTTCAACAAACTCCTCACGAGATCACCTATGGGTAAAATCCAACAAATAGGGAAAAAGTTCCACGACATGAAGGGTATAAAGCCATTATTGATTACTTAGAAGTTAGTTGGTTTTTACCTGTGTGGTTGCAATAGCAGCTTGTACGCCCTCATCAATAACTTCTGGCAGACGCAAGGGCTCAATAGACTGTCCGGTCTGTTGTGTTAGAAGAGCCGCCAGTCGTTCTTCAACCATGTGTCCAATTCTTCGTTGCGCTTGAAAGGATGTTTCTCCATTAAAATGTTGTCGTCCTGCTTCATTCAGAACTGCATATCGAGGGTTTGCTTCATTTTTATCCATACGCCTGTCTAAATTGTTAATCCTTCTTCCGTCTGGTGTCACTTCTGTTGGCTGTACCCAGTCGCTATTTACCGTGTAGTCATCAACATAGTGCATGACCAAAAAAGCGGTATCGTCAGCAGAAAGCGTATCCTGTTCAAGAATGCGCTGAGTTTCTTGCAGGGAATTGTGTCCAACCCCGCCAGCAAGCCTTACGACTCGTTCACTAAATCCGGCTTCTTCTAAGCGTCTTTCTGATACAGCTTCAGCCTCTTCCATCGCTTCCCAACTCAACCCTCTTGCTACAACAATTTCTTTTTCACCTTTCTTGAAGAAGTCATGGAGCGCAGCAGCCTGTTTCAAGTCTTTCTGCGCATCTTCAGGCAACCCTAAAGCATTCCCCAAAACACCTACGCGGGCTACCTCAACGAGACAATGCTCCGAAACATTCCCCCAATCTCTTTTTCCATCTACTCTCTCCCAAAGCCCGACAGTGCTATGAAGCTTTAGTTCATTGAATGTTTGTCTGCTAATATTGCCAAAGTAGGCTCGTTTTTGCTGCTCCCCTTTGGGTAAATCCCGGAAGACCTGTTTTTCTACCATAGAGAGGCTGATTTTATCAAATCTCCATTGCTAAAACAAGCTGTGTTGAGACTCACGAGACGGCAGTTCTCAATTTTCTGCTTTTTACATAATTTCTTAACGTGATCCTGTTGACCTCAAGTATCCGGGCGATTGCAGCATCTGAGACTTTTTTTCTCAGGAATTCTCTAATAATCTCATCTTTTCCCGTTAGTTTTGTGTGTTTTGACAAGCTGCCCTTTGGCCTGCCAAGCTGTTTCCCTTCACTTTTCTTTCTGGCTAATGCTTCTTTGGTTCTGGAAGAAATCATCGAGCGTTCAATCTCAGCAGAAAGGGAGAATGCAAAGGCGAGGACTTTGGAGTTAATATTATTTCCCAATTCATACTGCTCTTTTGTGGTAAACACTTTGGCCTGCTTTTCCATCAGCGTATGGAGAATGCTCATTACTTCCATAAGACTTCTGCCAAGCCGGGACAGCTCCGTCACAACCAGCACGTCATCTTTTTGCATCTGCGTAAGGAGTGCTCCTAATTTCCGTGTATTGAGATTTTTTGTTGCGCTGATGGTTTCTTCAATCCAGGTGGTAATCCGAAGGTTTTTCTCATGGGCATATTGGAGAATTTCAAAGCGTTGATTATCGGTTGTTTGTTTGTCTGTGGAAACACGAATGTAGCCGTAAGTCATATACTCGTTTCAATCGTAGCATGTTTGTTTACATTAAAAGATTGCTAGCTGTCCTTTCTTCTTTTGTTCCTGCCGTTGAAAATGGAGTCCGAGCACTGCTTTATACATCACCCTAGCCAATAAAAACACCTGGTCAATTTCTTCAGTCTTTGGAACTTTGCCTAATTCGCTATGGAGTGCAACGGCAATTTTTGCTTTTAAGAGACGTTTCTTTTGGTCAGTCATAAATACTGCTTGCTATTTTGCCAAAAACAGTGTATGTTAGCAAAAATATATTCTACAAATTATTCTATACAGTTTTATAGAAAAAAGAAAGAGGTATTTGTATATACGACAGTATCATAAACAAAACGTCCGTTTAGTCTACACAATAGACACTCAAAAATGACTATACTCACCATTTTATCCACCGAAGAGATACAACTTTTTGAAACTCCTCCACGACTTACCGCCGAAGAACGAAAACACTTTTTCACCCTGCCAAAATGGGCTGAAGAAATTGTTGCGACCCTGCAAACACCTGCCAGTAAAATCGGCTTTATTCTCCAACTCGGCTACTTTCGGGCAACAAAAAAGTTTTACGCGCCGCACACCTTTCACCAAGCAGATATTCAGTTTGTTGCGAGACGATTAGCAGTTGAAGCAACAGACCAATTTCCTTATGCGAAAGCAACAATTCACCGGCACAGAGTAATTATTCGCGAGAAACTTGGGTACAGCCCGTTTTCCGCTACAACTGAAGCACTTCTTATCAAAGAAGTCGATTTTTTACTGTCCAAGCAGATGCGCTTGAAAGATATTTTTGGAACACTGTTGCAGGTACTTGAGCAACAGAAGGTTGAAATCCCAAGTTTTTACAAACTTGCCGAGCTTATCACCGAGTGCTTTCGCACGTATGAAAAGCGGTTACTGACCTCTGTTGAGCAGAGTCTGCGACCGGAAGATAAACAACTGCTGGACAGGCTTTTACAGTTTGATGAGGCATACGAGGCAGAGGACAAACAGGACTTGAAGCTCAAGCGGTATGCGATTACGTTATTGAAACGGCCTAATCAGTCAACCAAACCGGCAAAGATTAAAGCGAACATCCATGACCTTTTAACGCTGAAAGAGTTATTTGAACAACTGCAACAACCCATCGCTGCGTTATCGTTATCACCGGACATGATCTGGCACTATGCCACGATTGTTATTAAAACCGAAATTTTCCAGATCGCAAGACGGGACGAGAAGCGATACCTGTATTTACTCTGTTTTATTATCCACCAATACTACTCGCTGCAAGATTTGCTCATTGATGTTGTCTTAAAAGTCGTGCAATCGGCAGACAATGCCGCAAAACGGAAGCAAAAAGAAACCTATTTTGCCATGCGGACTGATCGGGGTAACGCCACTTCCGTATTGACGTGTGTGGTAGAAAATGCCCAAACGTTCAAGCAGAAAGTGACCGAGATTGTGCTTTCACAAGATTTGACGCCTGAGCAGAAGCTTGTCAAACTGGAAGCACTGATAAAACAGGAAAGC
>Ga0207684_10005292_pt1 | contig 11965 bp, 9 predicted proteins | sample KBSK5501metaG_FD_184342 | JGI IMG/M metagenome (GOLD analysis project Ga0207684, IMG submission 184342) | Corn, switchgrass and miscanthus rhizosphere microbial communities from Kellogg Biological Station, Michigan, USA - KBS K5-50-1 metaG... | ecosystem: Host-associated > Plants > Roots >... | reverse complement strand
CACGGTGTAGCCGACGGCGAAGGTCTCCAGATAGTTGTAGACGATCGCCCCGACGATCGGCCCCACGAAAGTCTGAAAACCGCCGAGTACCGTGAAAAAGACGATCTTGCCGGAGAAGGTCCACACGAGAATGTCCGGCGTGGTGAGCCCGTTGAGCGGCACCCAGAGCGCCCCGGCCAAGCCGGTGAACACGCCCGAGATCAGGAAGGCCACCCAGCGGTAGTGCCAGACCTGCACCCCGACGAACTCCGCGCGGGTTTCGTTGTCGCGGATCGCCTGGAGCGCCTTGCCGAAGGGCGAGTGCACGATCAGCCACATGACGCCGACGCAGAGGCAGAAGACGACGAGCACGTAATAGTAGTAACGGCGCGAAAGGAAGCCGAGCTTGTCCGTGGCCCCACCCACCGCCATGCTGACAGCGCCGCCCAGCAGACTCGGCGTGGGTACGCGGAGACCGTCGGTGCCGCCCGTCACCCAGAAGAACTTGAAGGCCAGGCTCCACAGCACCTGGGAAAGCGCCAGGGTCAGGATGCCGAAGAAGATCCGGGTGTAGCGCACGCACATGAAGCCGAAGATCGCCGCGACCAGCCCCGAGGCGAGAATGCCGCTCAGGATGAACGCTTCCATCGACTGGATATGGAGGTACTTCACGACGAAGGCGACGGCATAGGCGCCGGTGCCGAAGTAGGCCGAGTGACCGAAAGAGAGCAGGCCCGTGTAGCCCAGCAGCAGGTTGAAGCCAAGCGCGGCGATGGCGAAGATGAGGCCGTAGGAGAGCAGCACGGTCTGGTAGGGCTCGACCAGGTACGGCAGCACGATCAGGAATACGATGAGCGGGACCCCGAAGGTCAGCAGGCGCTTGGGCGACGCGACGAGCGGCGTCATGCGCGGCCGAACAGCCCGGCGGGCCGGACGAGGAGGACGACGGCCGCCATGAGATAGAGCACCGCCAGCTCGACCTCCGGGAAGAAGGTGATGCCGAGCTCCCGGACCACGCCCACCATTAGCGCTCCGATCAGGGCCCCCTCGAGGCTCCCCAGCCCGCCGATGACCACGACGACGAAGGCCAGGATGAGCGCGTCCACGCCCATGCCGAGCACGGCGCCCTGCTGCGGGACGATGATCGCGCCGCCCAGGCCGGCCATGAAGCACCCCAGCGTGAAGGCCTGGACGTAGACGCGGTTGACGTTGACCCCCATGGCCTGGGCCATGCGCATGTTCTGCGACGTGGCGCGCAGCACGACGCCAAACTGGGTGCGGTAGACGAAGGCCCAGAGACCCGCCGCCGCGAGCCCACCGACGACGATCACGGCCAGGTTGTAAGTCGGATAGATCGACTCGCCGATCGTGAGGCTCCCCATGCCCTCGTACAGCGAGCTGACCGACAGCGGGTACGGCCCCCAGATGAAGCGCAGGAGGTCCTCGAGGATCGACAGCAGGCCGAACGTGATCAGCAGCTGGTACTCCTCCGCGCGCTTGTAGAGCGGCCGCAGCAGGGTCGGCTCGAGGATCGCGCCCAGCGCGGCCGCCGCCACGGCGCCCGTGGCCAGCACCAGATAGAGCAAGGCCGTCGGGATCGCGCCGCCCACCAGCCCCCCCACCGCCCAGGCCGCCACGTAGGCCCCGAAGGCGTAGAGGTTGCCGTGGGCGAGATTGACGATCCGCATGACGCCGTAGATGAGGCTGAGTCCGCCGGCGATAAGGAAGAGGACGGATGCGTACAGGAGCGCGTTGAGGATGTGGATCAGGAGCGTGTCCATGGCCCGATACGATGCCTCAACTCAGGGGGCGGCTTCAACCCGAAACTGCGCCACGGCCACCTCGGGGTTGACCCAGTTATTACCCAGGGCGAGCGCCACCAGGGCAGTGTACGCGCCGGGCTTGAGCCGGCCCTTGAGGTTGACCACGATTCGCGCACCCTCCAGGTCGCGCGACTGACCGGCGTCGGCCACCGCGCCGTCGGCGCCGACGATGACGTAGCGGCAGACGGGTACGTCCGCACGGTCCTCGTCGGAGGCCGGCTTGCCCAGCGGCTCCCTCACGATGCGATACTCGCGCATGAACTTTTCGACGCGCTCGACCTCGGCCACCACCTCCAGCTGGTCGGCGCGCGCGGTGAGCCGGGCGGCGTAGGCCCGGCGCGGGATCGCGAAGCGGTCGTAGGTGCCCACCCCGTTCGGGTTGGTTAAGTCGCGGAAGACCGTTAGGATTACCTCGCGCTCCGACCACTTCTCGAGCGAGTACGAGCCGCCGGTCACGAGGAAGTGGCCGCGCTTGGCGTAGAAGCTCTTGAGCGCGGTCCACCGGTTCTGCGCCTCATCCGCCATCACGAGCGGCTTGAGGGCGGGCGGAACCCAGGCCTGAGCGGCAAAGCCGTCCACCAGCGCGGCCAGGGCCGCTTTGGTCTTCGCGTCCCGTGCCAGGTCGAGCCACGGCACGCCGCGCCGCTTGGCCTCGGCGGCCGAGAAGGCGCCGAGGCCGCGCTTGGCCGCCTCGTCCATCAATGCCAACACGTGCCAGGGCACCGGGCTCCAGGGCGGCGCCAGCGCGGCCAGCCGCTCGGCCTCCAAGCCGCCGCTATTGAGGTAGACGTCAATCACGGGAACGACATAGGTGAAGGTGATGTCGCTGTACTTCTTCACCTCGGTGTCCACCTTGAGCACCCGGAACCCGGCGAGGCTCTCGCGGATCTGCGCTGTCGCGGCTGCGACGGCAGGATCCACCGTCCCGTCCGCCGCCTTCGCGCCCCAGCGGTAGGCGAAGCTGTAGGCGTAGACGGCGTCGGCCGGCGTCATCCGCGTATTGTCGTGAAAGGCGGAGGCCACGAGGCGGTAGGTGACGCGAGCGCGGGCGCTCTTGCCTTTGCCGACCTCGCGGAGAAGGCCGCTCCCGGCCTCGGGGATGAGCGCGTCCGCGGGAATCTCCACCTCCGAGGTCGGCGGGCGCGTGACCGCGGCGATCCGCACCCGGTTCGGCAGCCATCCCCCGCCGTAGGGCGCGGGCAGCATCGCCGGGTCGCCGAGCGCCGCCCACAGGAGCCGTCCCGCGGGGTCGGAGAAGCCCGCGATGGGATTCCACGCGGCGGCGGGACGGGTCGCGATCCCCAGCCTGAGCCAACCGTTCCAGGGAAAGTCCTTGAGCTTGACCGTGCGAAGGAAGATCGCTGAGTTAAAGCCGGTCTGAGAATCCCACGCGATGTTCTCGACACCCTGGGAGAACTCCGAGCTGAAATACTCGCGCCTGACCGTGTATCCAAGCACCGGGCGCTCGCAGCCGGCCGTCAGTCGAGAAACCAGCTGGCGCTCGAGCCCGATGCGCGCCGTCGGGTCGCCGTAGGCCCCGGCGGTGAGCCGGCGGTAGAGCGCTTCCGCGGACTGCCGGGCCGTCGCGTCGCTCAGAGCGCCAGCTTCGAGCAGATAGGCGTGGAACCAGCCCTCCTTGAGCCACGGCGGGCCGAGCCAGCCGTCCAGGCTCAGGCCGTGGGTGGCCAGCAGGGTCTCGGCGTCGACCTCCTCGACGGTGGCGTCCCACTCCTTGCCTGCGCCTTTGGCCGGCGTCTTCACGAGCTTCTCGGCCAGCGGGCCCTTGGCCTGGACCCGGAGCGCGAGACCCGAGCCCGCCGGCGCAGCGGCGTAGGCCTGTCGCGCCGCCTGGGCCAGATCGAAGTGCTCGAGGTAGTCCGCGTCGTACGGCGTGACGGGATACGGATGCGGGACAAAGATTCCGGGCGCCGGGCTCAGGCCCCGGGCGATGCGGCGGGCGGCTTCGCAGCGACTCTCGCGACTGGCCGCCGCCGACGACGCTGGATTGAAGACCACGACCACGTAGCCGCCCAGCGACTCGACGGGCTTGACGTCGGCCGGGACACGCCCGCCGGTGAACGGATCGGCGCCGACATAGGCGTGGAGCTTGGCGCTCTTGAGCAGCGGTGCAGCGGCGGCGGGCGGCAGCGTCTCGAGCCTTATCTCCTGTGGATAGTAGCCGGGATAGAACGGCAGCTCGTGCCCGGCCCCGGCTGGGACGGCCCAGAGCACGCAGAAGGCGAGGATGACGAGCCTGCGCCTCACGGGCGCACCTCGACGAAGCCGCGGAAACCTCATGAACGTTGGAAAGGGGAAGGGGGGCAGGTGCAGCCCCCCTTCCCCGAGCCCTGGCCGAGCGCTAGACCTTGACCGTGGGCCAGGTCTTGTCGATCCAGGTGTAGGTCCGGGTGTCCTCGCCGGCCGGTGCCGGCCATCCCGGAGGCGCCGTGATGTTTCGGATCGGGATCGTGATGATCCGGTTGGGATCCAGGATCTGGAACGGGAAGTCCGGCGAGTTCATGCTGAAGCCGGTCATGGCGTCCTTGTAACCCTGGTGATTGTCCGGACGGATGTGCAGGTAACCCGCAGGCCCGGAGATGGACGCCCCTTCGAGAAGGCTGATGATGGCCTCGTCGTCGGGCCAGCCGCCCATCAGCTTGTTGGCCTTTTCGACCGTCTGCTTCAGGAGCATGAGCGTCGTGTACGCGCCTTCCGCCTGGAAGTTCGGGTACTCCTTCCACCGATCGAAGTACTTCTTCACGAACGACGAGTTCAGCGTCCAGCGGTCCTGCGGCGGATAGTTGAAGTAGTAGTTGGAGTGGACGCCCGCGATGGCGCCCTCCGGGTGGTCCTTGCCGATCGCGTGGGGCGCGACGCCGAACGCGATCGTAGAGGCGAACTTCATTTTCTTGAACATGTCGTAGCGCAGCGCCTGCTTGTACATGGCCACGTAGTCGCCGCCCCACACCGAGGAGACGAGCAGGTCCGGCTTGGCCGCGATGGCCTTGGTGATGTGGGAAGTGAAGTCCGTGCTGAACAGCTTGGGCCAGCCCTCGGAGACGACCTGGGCGCCGGGGACCATCTTCTTCATCACGATATTGAAGTGCGCGAAGGCGTTACGTCCGTAGGTATAGTCGGGGTGGATGTGAGCGACCCGACGTGTCTTGGGCCAGGTCATGGCGGTCGCGACGGCCGCCGTCACGCCATCGGCAGACTGCATGTTGGTGATGCGGAAGATGTAATGCGGGTTCGGCACGACCTTGTCGAAGAGGAAGTCGGTGCAGCCGTCCACGAAGATCGTGAGGGCCTTAAGCGACTCGGCCTCGGGCCCGAGCGCCGGGGTGTTCCCGCTCGAGATGACACCTGTGAAGAGGTCGATCTTCTCCGAGAGCTTCAACCGGCGCAGTTCCTTCACATTCGCGTCGGTGCCGGCGGCTTCGTCGGCCTTGAAGGTCTCGATCTTGCGCTTGCCCAGCAGGCCACCCTGGGCATTGATCTCCTCGGCCGCCAGGATATGCCCCTTGTACGAGGGCTCTCCGAGCACCGCGCCGGGGCCCGTGAAGAACGTCATGTGGCCGATCTTGTAGGGCGTATCGGGGATATTGCCCTTCGGCTGGGCTTCGGCTTTGCTTCCCAGCAGCGGCACGGCGCCTGCCGTGGCGCCGGCAGCGGCAGCGCTGACCGTGACACCCAGGCGAGCCAGGAAATCTCGACGACTTACCTCTTGCGACATGCTGTTTCCTCCTCAGTGAGGGATCTATTGAGAGGCCAGGGAGAGACCGCGGCCCTATTAGCCCCTCTCTGGGGGGCTCTGTCAAGGAGCGAAGTAGCGCATCGCGTCACGATTGTGCGCGACGGGATGCGTGCCGAGGCCGACGAGGGTAGACTGAGCGCCGGCATGAAAGCCTTGGCCCAGGCCCTCAGAGGAATCAAAATCGCGGTGAGCGCGCGGCCGCGGCTCTTCATCGCCGTGGTGATGGGCGTATTCCTCCTGGACATCCTGCTGCCGCCCCTGCTGCTGTCCGTGGTCCGGAAGCCGGTGAGCTCCTTCACGATCAATCCCTGGCTCAAGAACATCCCTGATTGGGTGTCCTCGGGCGCGGTTCCGCTGCAGCGAAAGATCGAGTTCCTCCCGAACCTGGCCCTGTTCTGGTTCCGCGCCGACGCGCCCATCGAGCCCGAGTGGGGGTTCGCCGTCACGGTCAGCGATCTGTTCCGATTCGCGCTGATGGCGGGGCTCATCGGGGCGTACTTCACTCTGTGGCTCCGCTGGCGGAGCGGCGGTGGCTCAAGCGGCTGGCGCGTGAGGACCACGCGTCAGGGCGGCGTGGCGGGCGCGCTCGTCAGCACCCTCGGGCTCTCCACCGGCCCATGCACGGTGACCGGTTGCGGGGCGCCCGTGATGCCCGTGATCGGGCTGGCCTTCGCGGGGCTCAGCAGCTCCACCATCACCTGGATGTCGGAGTTGTCCATGCTGGCGGTGTGGGTTGTGCTGGGCGTCCTCGCCATGGGCGTGGTCTATCTGGGCTGGCGAACGGGCGCCCCGGCCGAGCGCGGCGTCACCGTCCCCTGAAGACCGGCTCCCGCTTCTCCACGAAGGCCCGCGTGGCCTCCCTGTGGTCTTCCGTCATGCCGCAGCGGGTGTGGTGCCAGGCTTCGAGATCCAGCAGCTCCTTGAGCGTGCCGTGCTCGGCGGCGTTCATATTGCGCTTCATATAGCGATAGACGATGCGCGGGCCGCGTGCCAGCCGGCCGGCCAGCTCCAGCGTCTCCTCCTCGAGGCGGGCGTCGGGCACCACGCGGTTCACGAGCCCGAGCGTCAGAGCCTGCTGGGCGTCGAGAAGATCCGCGGTGTAGTAGAGCTCGCGCGCTTTGGCCGTGCCCACCAGCTGGGTCAGGAAGAAGCTGCCGCCGAAATCGCCCGAGTAGCCCACGCGCGCGAAGGCCGTGCCGAAGCGCGCGCTGTCGCCCGCGATCCGCATGTCGCAGGCCATCGCCAGCGAGAGCCCGGCGCCGGCGGCGGCGCCGCGCACCATGGCGATGGTGGGCTTGGGCAGCTCGTGAAGCCAGCGGGACACCTCCATGCGGCCGCGCAGGGCCTGGGCCTTTTCTTCGAGCGTGTCGCCGCCCAGCTCCTGCCCCTCGGCCATGGCCTTGACGTCGCCGCCCGCGCAGAAGCCGCGTCCGGCGCCGGTGAGCACCACCGCGCCGACCTCCGGATCCTCGGCCAAGCGGGGCAGCGCCTCGAGGAGCGCGTCGAGCATGGGGCGGGACATGGCATTCAGCCGCTCGGGCCGGTTGAGGGTGAGTACGGCGACGCCGTCTTTGACCGCTTCCAGCAGATCGTTGGTCATGACCATTCCTCCAGGGACCGCACTATCGGCTCAGGGCGACTCGGACTCCATGGCGGTCCCAAAGTATTGCGTTATGTGATCAGGCGATAGATCGTGGAAGTCCTTGAGGGCCCCGGTGAAGGCTTCCACATTCGTGGGCGAGTCTTGCACATCGGGTACGGGGTTCGGATAGGGGATCTCGGTCCGAGGCGTGTCACGGGTGAGTGACTTCGACAGCAGCTCCAGGTGAACCGCGCCCACGTGACGGCCTTCCACTGCGTCCGAATACTTTCCCGAAGGCTCGAACCGCTCGGCCAGGAACTTGAGAACCGAGGTGTGGTCAAGGTTGTCGTGGACGACCATGCCGGCTTCGACATAGGGGGAGATCAGAAACGCGGGAACCCTCGGGCCCGTGGTCGTGAACGGGTCATAGCTCCCATTGGGCGATTCCGTCCGGATGGGGAGTGGATCGACATGGTCGAAGAATCCCCCGTGCTCGTCGTAAGTCACGATCATCAGGGTCTGGTTCCAGATGTCGGGATTCTTCGTGAGAGCCCGGTAGACTCGCCGCAGGAACTTCTGGCCTTCGTGGATGGAGGCGGGCGGGTGGTCGTCGTTGGGCGGCGTCACGTGGACCGGAATGTCTGCGTAATCCGGCTCGACGAATACGACCTGCGGGAACGGCACCGTGGTGTCCTGAATATCCGCCTCGAACCAGTCGAACCACCGGAAGAGCGGCTGCTCGGCGAGCTCTTTCCGGTCGTCGTCGTGGATGATCTCCTTCCACTCGTTCATCAGGCCGAACATGGGCACCACCCCGTCGTGATAAACGCGCCACGTCACATTCCGCTGAGTGAGCCAGTCGTAGGCCAGGTCTTGGTCCGGGATGATGAATTGATTGTCGTCGATCCGCGTGTACCCTCCCGTCGCCATCAGTCGGTTGGGCTGAGTGCTGGTAGGAATCGGCGCGAACCACCGATCGCAGATGGCGAAATTGCGCGCGAAGAATTCGTGGATGGGAACCTCATCCGGCGTGTAATACCCCACGACCTGCGAGAGGTCCTGAGGCTGGGGATTCCGCCCCGCGTAGCTCCGCACGAATCCTGTCATCGGCCCCTGCGCGCCGGGACTGGTACCGAGCTGGGTCGCGATGCTCGGACGGTCATGGGGCGGATCGTCCGCGACCTGTCCCGAGAGGTGATGGGGCACGTAGGCATGCCCCTGCCAATAGTTCGTGTACCGGTCAATCCATCCCTGGTTGGTCTGGAATCCGTCGACTGGCGTGAGGTTCCAGGGTGGGAGGCTCAGGTAGCCGCACATATGATCGAACGAGCGGTTCTCCATCATGACCACGACCACGTGCGTGATCAGCCGCCGGAAATCAGTGGCCATGGGCGCCCTCTGCGCGCTCGGCTTTGTCGCCGAATGGGATACGAAACGCGTAGATCAGCTTGCCCAGCATGATGTAGGACGCGATGGTCCACGCGAGCTCGATGATCTCGGGCTCGGCATAGTGCCGCCGGAGGTCGTCCCAGACGGAATCCGGAACCGCCTTGTGGTCACGGTAGAAGGCCTCGGTGAAGCGCAGCGCCGCCTTCTCGCCGGGCGTAAAGTCGGCCGCCTCGAACTCGTCGACCTTCGCCAGCTCGGCTTCCGTCGTCACACGCCTTGCCAAGGCGTAGCGGGTCTGCTGTCAGTAGTGACACTCGTTGAGGTTCGCGACGCGGAGGCGCGCCAGCTCCTTGACGCGCAACGGCACGCGCCCGTGATTGACCAGCGGCCCGTAGAACTCGACGAACTTTCTGAAGAAATCGGGCATCTGGCCGAACACGCGGTGCATGTTCACATTGCCGCCCTGGGCGCCCCACTTCTCCGCCGCCTCGCGCAGCGCGGGGTCCAGCTCGCTCAGCTCCAGCATCCGTGTGATGGGCATGGGGATCGCCTCCCGGGCCTCGGATGTCTCGGTCGCGTGTGTCGGGGGAATGCCAGGATTGTTTCAGTGACGCGACGTGGCGTCAAGCGGCAGCCCGTCCGAAAATTCGCCCACAGTTCGGCTCCGAAGTGAGTTAGGGTAGCGCCTTCTCGCGGATCAACCTTAACGAAGGGGGTAGCTATGGGAGCCTCGGTGGTTCGCTGCCTGGTCCGTCGCGACACCTACCGCGACTCCGTGGAGCTCATGCGAGTGGCTGCGGCCGTCGAGCAGCGGCCGGGCGTCACGCGCGCGGCACTTCTTATGGGAACGCCGCCCAATCGCGAATTGCTGGCCGGCGCCGGTCTCCTCGAAGGCGAAGCCGGCGGCGCCGGGCCGAATGACCTGGTGGTGGCCGTGGCCGTGGTGGACAAGACAACCGCGGAAACCGCTCTGGCCGAGGCCGCGCGCCTCCTGGTCGAGCAGTCGGCGACGCCCGCCGGGTCCGGCGAGCGACCGCCAGTGCGGACAATCGCCGCCGCGCTCGCCGACCTGCCGAAGGCCAACCTCGCCATCATCTCGACTCCCGGGCTCTACGCCACGGCCGAAGCGCTCAAGGCGCTCAAGCGGGGGCTGCACGTCTTCCTCTTCAGCGACAATGTCCCCATCGCCGACGAGATCGAGCTCAAGCGGCTGGCCCGGAAGAAGGGGCTGCTGGTCATGGGACCCGACTGCGGTACCGCCATCCTCGACGGCGTGCCCCTGGGCTTTGCCAATGCCGTGCGCCGTGGGCCCATTGGGCTCGTGGGCGCCTCGGGCACTGGGCTCCAGCAGGTGAGCTGCCTCATCGACCGGCTCGGCGAGGGCGTCTCGCAGGTGATCGGAGTGGGCGGGCACGATCTCGACGAGCGCGTGGCCGGCGCCATGATGCTCGAGGCCATCGAGCGCCTCGCGGCCGATCCCGGCACCCGCGTCATCGTGCTCGTCTCCAAGCCGCCCGCCGCCGTGGTTGCGCGGCATGTGCTCGACGTGGCGCGCAGCTCGGGGAAGCCCGTCGTGGTGAACTTCCTCGGCGGCGAGCCCGCCGCCATCCGCGCCGCCGGGGCGATCCCGGCCCAGACGCTCGAAGACGCCGCGCGGCTGGCGGTGACGATGTCACGGGGGCGAAAGGCCGCCCCGGGCGCGCCACGCGCGGCCCGCGCCCGAATCAAGACGCCGCGACGGGCGGCCGGCCAGCGCTGGATCCGGGGACTCTTCAGCGGCGGGACGCTCTGCCAGGAGGCGGCGCTCATCCTCTCGGCCCGCAAGGCCGGCGGCGGCCATACGGCGATAGACCTCGGCGACGACGAGTACACCGTGGGCCGGCCGCATCCGATGATCGACTTCCGCCTGCGCAATGAGCACATCATCGCGGCGGCCAAGGACCCGGCGACAGCGGTCATCCTGCTCGACGTGGTCCTGGGCTACGGCGCCCATCCGGATCCCGCGGGCGCTCTCATCCCTGCCATCGCCGAGGCGCGAAAGGTCGCGGCCAAGGGCAAGCGCATCATCAGCTTCGTCGCGTCGGTGTGCGGGACTGCCGCCGATCCACAAGGCCTGGCGAAGCAGGAGAAGGCGCTGGGGGCGGCCGGGGTGGCCTTGGCGCCGAGCAATGCTCAGGCGGCTCGGCTCGCGCTCTCGCTGGCTCGCGGCGGGGCGAGCAAGGGTGGCTAGCCGATGACCGCCAAGACCGCGAAAGCCCCGGTCCCCCTCTTTTCCGACGGCATCCACGCGGTCAACGTGGGTGTCGTCGAGTTCGCGCTCGCCCCGCGGGCGCATGGCGCGACGGTCACCCAGCTCGACTGGCGGCCGCCGGCCGCCGGCGATCGCGGCGTGGGCCTCCTGCAGGCCAGGCTCGAGGACGATCCCGACGATCCCCTCGCCTCTCGCATCGTCGCCGCCAATGCGCGCGCGCTGGATCGCATCCTCGCGGCACGCCCCATGCTTGCGGATATCCGGCGCGCGGCCGACGCCCTGCCGGGGCTTGGGCCGCGCCAGATCCTGCACGCCGGTCCGCCCATCGAGTGGGCGCGCATGTGCGGCCCCATGCGCGGCGCGGTGATCGGCGCCATCCTCTACGAAGGCTGGGCGGACGCGGCCGATGCCGCTGAGAAAATGGCCGATAGGGGTCAGGTGCAATTCGCTCCATGCCATCACTTCGGCGCCGTGGGCCCCATGGCGGGGATCCTGTCCCCGTCGATGCCCGTGGTCGTCGTCGAGAACGCCGCCGGCGGCAACAAGGCCTTCGCGACGCTCAATGAAGGATTGGGCAAAGTCCTGCGCTTCGGCGCCTACAGCCAGGAGGTGCTGGACCGGCTCAAGTGGATGGGCGGCGAGCTGGCGCCGGCGCTGGGCGCGGCCCTGCGCTCCCGCGGCCCGGTGGATCTCAAGAACATCACGGCGCAGGCGCTGCAGATGGGCGACGAGTGCCACAACCGCAACGTGGCCTCGACGTCGCTCTTCGCCCGCCTGATCGCGCCAGCGCTGGTGCGCACCGCGACCGCCGAGGTCGCCGGGCGCGTGCTCGAGTTCCTGGAAGGCAATAACCACTTCTTCCTGAACCTCTCCATGGCGGCGTGCAAGGCGACGCTGGACTCGGCCCACGGGATTGCCGACTCGACCGTGGTGACCGCGATGGCCCGGAATGGCGTAGAAGTCGGCGTGAGGATGAGCGGCACCAATGAGGCGTGGTTCACGGCGCCCGCCCTGGTGCCTGACGGGCTCTACTTCCCGGGCTACGGGCTGCCGCAGGCCAACCCCGACCTGGGCGACAGCGCCATCACCGAGACCGCCGGCATCGGCGGCTTCGCCATGGCCGCGGCGCCCGCCATCGTCCGCTTCGTCGGCGGTAGCGCGGAAGACGCGCTCAATTACACCCGGCA
>Ga0207684_10005291_pt1 | contig 11967 bp, 8 predicted proteins | sample KBSK5501metaG_FD_184342 | JGI IMG/M metagenome (GOLD analysis project Ga0207684, IMG submission 184342) | Corn, switchgrass and miscanthus rhizosphere microbial communities from Kellogg Biological Station, Michigan, USA - KBS K5-50-1 metaG... | ecosystem: Host-associated > Plants > Roots >... | reverse complement strand
AATAAGGCTAAAAAAAAGAAGGCGCGGCCGTCAAAAGCGAGCGTGAAATCGAAGGCAAAGCCGGCAGCAAAGAAAACGAGCCCGGCTGCACGCGCGTCGACGAGCAAGCGCGAACCCGCCGTAAAACTCGCCCGGAAGAGTTCAGCAAAATCAAAGGCCGCGAAGAAAAGTACGCGCAAGCACACGTCAAAGGTGCGATGACGCTGGCTGAAGCAATCTTGAAGTTCCTCGAAGATGTCGAATCGTCCGGGTTCCCGCATCATTCAGCCGCGCTACAACTACTTTCCAGTTACTTCTCGTCGGATGCAAACCTAAGCGAGATCACCCCGGCGAAGCTCCGTGACTTTTTAGCGCATTGGTACGTGGAGCGAATGTTTGGGTCTGGATCAATCACGTCCGAGGATGCGAACACTGCCCGCCAGTCAATCGACTCACTCGCGGAATTTTTTAGATCGATCAAGCGGCATGCGGCGAATCCTGATGATTCACTTGCAGTGTTGAATGAGCTCCGAGTAACCGCGCCGCGGGCGCTCGAGATAGCCGGCGATCTCTTGAGTTGCATAGGCAGGCAACGCGGAGCGTTCAACTTTCCGGAATTCCTGACGTCCTTCGAGGAGGGCGGACGCAGCGAATATGACATCGACACCCCGGGTGACGTCGGCGCGCTCGAAGGCTACTTTCGCATCCTGCGAATTGAAGGTTCGATGGTTGAAGCAGAGGAGTTGACCTCCGAAGACACGATATGGCCGATCATTTTTCCCGCTGAGATCGCGGCAACCCTCGAGGCTCAATACATCATCAACCTCGAACTCGTGCGTGCGCCCGAAGGCTGGACGATAGTTGGTTGCGGTGTTGTCTATCCACCGGGGACGGAGATTTGAACGGCGAATTGACCGCTGATCTTCGAGGACTTCGTGATGCTGATGTTCGCTGATCCGCGAGAAATCGGCGAACCGTTAGGCAGCGTAATTCAGCGGTTAGTTCCGATCCGTTTTCCAGCATTCGCTTATCCCTCACCGAGTATTCTCGCAAGCGAAGCCTTAACGCGAGTGAGGGTCTTCTCGCCAAGACCTGGAACCGAAGCAAGTCCGCCGCCCTCAGCAAACGACTTCAGCTCAGCGAGACTCTTAATTCCGAAGTCGCGAAAGAGCAACTGCGCGGTCTTCAAGCCGATTCCGGAAACGCGGCGAAGATCCAGCACCGAGGCGGGAATATCTTTCGTCAGATCTTCGAAGTATGGCGATTTGCCGCTCTGGATGATTTCGAGTATCTGCGTGCTGATGGTTTTGCCGATGCCGGGAATCTGCTGTAGCTCGGCCGCGCCGCCGCGTTCGGCTATCTCGGTGATGGGTGTTCCCATTGAGCCGATTGTCTCCGCGGCCATTTGATATGAACGGTACTTGAATTGGTTTTCGTTTTTGAACTCGAGCATATCGGCGATCTGCTGGAGAACGCGGGCAACTTCCGCGTTGCCTATCGCATGGTGATCCTCTTGCGAGCTCATATCGTTCACGTGAACTAACCTATCACGCTCAGGCTCGCATCAGTCAATACGAGCCTTGGGTTCTCTCAGTGCTTCCTTCTATAGAGGGCTGAGACTCCGACTGTCATTCCCGCTACAAAGCCGCTCGATGGCGCGTCATGGGTCAAGCCGAATCGCACACCGGCGTCGAGCACCAGCCGCTCACTGACTTGATACGTCCCAACAGCGAGTCCCACCATCGCGCCAAGCTGTTCGTCATTCCGGCTGAAGCCATTGACCTCTCCCTGAACGCCCAACCGTTTTGTCAGTTCCTGAGATACGGCGAACGCGCCTTGCCCGCTCGACGAATGTCCGTTGCGCGATGTGCGGCCAGCCAACAGGTATGTCGCATTGAAGTCGAAGGTAGTCTTGTCAAACGTCTTGCTCACTAACGCAATAAAGTTGTGATCTACTCTGCCGGTCCCGAGGCCGTTCGTGACGCTCGCCGTTGGAAACTTGATGTAGTAAGCCAATGCCACGCCGGGCGACTTCACGTGTTCGTGGTGGAGAACACTCTGAATCCCAAACTGGCAGTCGCCAAAACCTGTGACGCTGGTTTGACTGGGCGCACTCTGTGAAATCACGGCATCGATATCCGCTTCCACAAGGAAGCGCGAGCTGACGGCGAAGCGAATGGCGATGGGAGTGTCATATTCGCTGATGACTCCCGGTGCGTGGAAATTGTCGTTGTAACCGAGTTCAAGTTGAAGCACTCCCGGCCTCTGGAACTCTGCCGGGTTCGAGAATGTCGGGCGAGCGGGAACAATGAATGGAGCGTCCGTGGCGGCCGGAGCCGGTTGCGTCTGCGCGCGAACAACGCCGCCAGAAAATTGTAAGAGGATCAATACCGGCCAGAGTTTGTTCAAGCTGGTTGTCACCGTGCCCGGCTGTATAACAAAAATGAAGAAGAAACGCCAAGCCCGGTATCGGTAATTTCGAGTTGTCCGGGTTCTCGAGCGCCGCTTGCACTCGACTGGATTAAGGAAAGTACACTCGCGTATTGACGGCGCCGCAGCCAATCGGTAAGAATCTTCATTCTAACAGCGTAGTAGAAAACAAGTTCCGATCAACCACCTGCAGCATCCTGGAGTAAACCTATGAAGCGCCTTCACCTAAAAACCGTGGTCGTCTTCGGTTGTTTGGCCGTTGTGTTATCCGCCGCTCCGGTTCGAGCAAAAGACAAATGGATCAACCTCACTACTAAGAATTTCAACATCATCAGCAATGCCGACGAGGGCGGAACACGCAAGCTGGCGCTAAAGCTCGAGCAGTTTCATTTTGTTTTTTCGACGCTCTTCAATCTTCCGTTGCAGCGTGCGGTACCCGCCACTGTCATTGTTTTCAAGAACGACGGTTCGTTCAAACCATATAAGCCACTTTACAACGGCAAACCCAAGAACGTTGCAGGCTACTTTCAGCAGGGCCAGGACGAAAACCTGATAGCGATTGATATCAGCGCGCAATTCGAGCATCCCATGGCGGTGATCTATCACGAGTACACCCACCTGCTTACGAGCAGCACGACAAAGCCGTGGCCAGTGTGGTTGCAAGAAGGACTTGCCGAGGTTTATTCGAGCTTCGAGGTCTCCGATAAGAACGTCACGCTTGGCGCGCCGTTATCCGATCACGTTTTCTATCTGCGTGAGAAAGTTTTCATCCCGCTTCAGGACTTGTTGAAGGTTGAACACGGCTCATCAACTTACAACGAGGGCGACAAGCAGGGCATCTTTTACGCCGAGTCCTGGGCGCTGTGCCACTATTTGATGTTTGGCGACAAGTCAATCAGGCGGCCGCAGTTGGTTCAATACATAAGACTGCTCGCTCAAGGCATCGACGGCGATCAGGCATTCGTTCAGGCCTTCAAGACAAGTCCCGCTCAAGTGGAAAAGCAATTGAGAAGCTATGTCGAGAGAAGTTCCTATTCGGGTGAGATCTACACGCTTCCGGCGACAGAAGGCGAGAAAGACATTATCCCAAGACCGATATCGGACGCGGAAGCACTGTCCTATCTTGGAAATTTGTTGGCGCGCACCAATAGACTCGATGAAGCTGAAGTGCTGCTCAAGCAAGCGGCCGCGGCGGAGCCCTATCTTGCGCGGCCCTACGAGGGTCTTGGCCTCGTTGCGATGCGCCGAAACAAGTACGACGAGTCATTGGAATATTTCAAACAAGCAGCGACACACGGCTCGAAGAATCATCTCGCTCATTACTACTATGCGGAAGCGATGCAGCGTCGCGCGATCGGAAGCCCTCCGCCGGCGGTGGCCCAACAGATTGCCGAGGAGCTGAAGACTTCTATCAAGCTGATGCCCGGCTTCGCGCAAGCGCATTACGCGGTTGGTGCGCTGGCGGCAATGACCGGCGAAAATCTGAAAGAAGGAATGGACGAGGTTAAAACGGCGTTGAAGCTCGAGCCGCAAAGCAAATGGTTTGTTCTTACGCTCGCGCAGCTTCAAGTGCGGATGCAGGATTACGCGGCGGCGAAGAAGACGCTCGAGCCGTTGCTAACGGCGGACGCGGATCCCTCTCTGAAGAACTCGGCTGAATCGACCATGAGGATGATCGAGTATATGACGCGGCCCGCTCGCGTTGAAACCGCCATTGGGTCCGACACAGTCGATCGGACCTCCGCCGATGCGGCTGGCGCGGCCGCCGATGCCCCGGCTGAGAAGGCACCTATGCGCGTTATCGGGAGGCCCACTCTCAAGCGCGACGGCACTCAGACGATTCGCGGGGTGCTCGTTTCAATCGAGTGCAAGGCAGGGAAGTGGACGCTCGTAGTAAACACACGAGATGATTTGTTACGGTTTGCAGTGAGCGACAAAGACAAGCTGGAGTTCTTCAGTCAGGACCCGGACTTCGAAGGTGCGGTGAAGTGCGGGCCCGTTAACAAGATCGCGTTCATTTATTTCAAACCGATGGCGGGTCAACCGAAGGTGGCGGGCGACGCGGTCGCGGTGGAGTTCACTCGTTGAATTAGTTCCGCAGTTTCACGTCAAAGATGTCGGGCCGCGAATAGTGGCCGGTCACATCGAGCGCCAGATTCTCTTCGGCAATTCTCGACAGATCCAAGTCCGCCGTGAGGATCGCCTCTTCATTGAACACCGGTCCGGCGAGCAGTGAACCATCGGGCGCGATGATCGTGCTACCGCCATTAAGCACGAATGAATCGGGCGACTGCTTCAGTGATTCGATTGGTTCAAGCTCGCCGGGAAGATCACTCGCTCGCATCACCGCGCCGCAAGCGATCACGAAGCATCGACCTTCGAACGCGTAGTGGCGACTCGCGATCAGGTTCATCTCTTTCACCTGAGGCCACGCGGCGATGTGAATGTCTTCGCCCGAATCGTGAAGAACCTGACGCGCAAGAGGCATCCAGTGCTCCCAACAAATCATGCCGCCGATTCGTCCGGCATCCGTATCGACAGCGTGCAAGCTCGATCCGTCGCCCTGACCCCAGATCATCCGCTCGGTGTAGGTCGGCATGATCTTGCGATGCCGATTGAGCAATGAGCCATCGCAACCAAACGTCAGCATCGTGTTGTAGAGAGTGCCGCGCCCCGCGCCCTCGATCACTCGTTCGTGGACGCTGATATTTAACACTACGCCGTGTTCGCGAGCTGCCGCGGCGAGCGCCTCAGTCGCCGGTCCGGGGACCGCTACGCTGTTTTCCATCAAGCGCGCGAAGACTTTCTTCACCGGCGGATGATCCCACAACGCGACATCGCGGCAGCAGTCGAGCCACGCAGGATAACCGGGCAGCCAGGTTTCAGGAAAGACGATGAGCTGAGCGCCTCGCTTGGCTGCGTCGCTTATCAGACGAACCGCCTTCTCAACGGAGCGCGCGAGATCCAAATAAACGGGCGCCGCTTGCACAGCCGCGACTTTGACGATCATAAGAGTTGATCCTCGGGATGTGCCTAAGCCTTCTCGAGCGCGGCAAACTTCGCTACGAATTTTTTGAGTCCGTAGCCCGGGAAGCTCACTGTGAGCTTCGAATCTTCGCCGGCCCCTTCTAGTCTGAGCACGACCCCGTTTCCGTACTTCGCGTGCTTCACATGAGCCCCGACCCGAAACTGGGCTCCTGAATTCGTCGTCACGGCGTCGGCGCCGCCGCGAGTGTTCGTGCGTTTCTCAGATCGGGTGACAACGGGCGCTTGAGACTTTTCGCGCGGCTGATCGCCGTCTCCGCCCGTTCGCCGCTTGAAGAACTCGCGCACGCCTTCGACCGAGTTGTAAGTCTTGCCCGCGTACGTGGAAGTCTTTTTCACCGGGTGCGAAGGCTCATTGCGCAAAGCCGCTGCCGCCCTTCGATTCTCTTTCGTTTCGGGCCGCTCGGCGAATCCAAGCCACGAAGCACCCGGCGAAAGGTTCTCGAGCAACTCGAGCGGCAGCTCGTTCAAAAACCTCGACGGCTCGGTTATTGATTCTTCTCCAAAGATGCGGCGCTGCATAGCGTGCGTGATGTACAGGTTTTTTTGCGCGCGAGTGATTGCCACATAGCAGAGCCGCCGCTCTTCTTCCAGATCCTCTTCGCTTGTGGCTGCTCGCGAGTGAGGAAAGAGCCCTTCTTCCATGCCTGCGATGAACACTACCGGGAATTCGAGTCCCTTTGCTGAGTGCATTGTCATCAATGTGACTCTCGCATCCGCCTTATATTGATCCGTATCTGCGACCAGCGCTGCGTGATCGATGAAATCCTGGAGCGTTTCGCCCTGCTCTTCTGCTTCGACCGCCGCGGTCACGAGCTCTTCGATATTGAGCAACCGTCCCTCGGCCTCGACACTCTTTTCTTCTTCGAGTGATCGCACGTAGCCGGTGTCGAGAGTCGCGGCCTTTACGATTTCCGAAAGTGTCACTCCTTCGGCGACGCGCGCCGCCAACCGCTCGATGATGCGTTTGAAGCTCTCAAGCGCGGTGGTTGCTCGCGGTCCGGCGGCGCGATTGGCAACCGCAAGCGAGATGGTCTCCCACATCGACAATGCGAGTTCGCGTTGCTTCGTCTGAAGCACGTCGATTGTGCCCTTGCCGATCCCGCGAGGGGGCGAGTTGATCACTCGGGCCATCGCGATATCGTCCTTTGGGTTCGTCGCGAGCTTAAGATAAGCGATGATGTCTTTCACTTCAGCGCGATCATAGAACGAGAAGCCTCCGACGATGTTGTAAGGAATACCACGCCGCCTGAGTGCTTCCTCGAACAAACGGGACTGGGCGTTCGTGCGATACAGCACGACGCAGCGCAGCTCGTGCGACTCGCGTTGATGACCGGCGACGCGATCCGCCACGAACGCGGCTTCGCCCTCGGCGTCGTAGGATTGGTAATAACGAATCTTCTCGCCGTCGCCCAACTCGGGTGTCGCGTAGAGCGTCTTTGGCAGACGCTGTCGATTTAGTTCGATGATCTTGTTGGCAGCAGTGAGGATGTTCTGAGTCGAGCGATAGTTTTGCTCAAGCTTGATGATCTTTGTTCCAGCGAAGTCGTTTTTGAAACCCAGAATGATATTGAAGTCGGAACCCCTGAACGAATAAATGCTCTGATCGATATCTCCGACGACACACAGGCTGCGTCCTTGCCAAAGGTCTTCAGATTTCAACGCCTCAGCCTTCGTCGAGCCGGCCGCGATCAACCGCGCAAGCTCATATTGAATTCCGTTTGTGTCCTGGAACTCGTCTATCATCACGTGCTTGAATCGATCGTGATAATACTTGCGAACGTCGCCGGCGCGCCGAAGCAACTCGACAGCTCTGATAAGCAGGTCGTCAAAGTCGAGCGCGTTTGATTTCTTGAGCCGTTCTTCATAGAGCTTGTAGATTCGCGCGATCCGATCCGTCCGATCGTTTTCATAGTCGCGTTGACTCGCATACGCCTTGGGCGAAGTCCCTCGATTCTTCGCTCCGCTTATTGCGCCGAGCGCCTGCCGTGCAGTGAGCGACTTGTCGTCGATCTGCAGGTCCTTCATGATCCCGCGAACAAGACGCACCTGATCGTCCTGATCATAGATCGTGAAGTTTCGAGTGTACCCTTCGTTCAGCGCTTCGATATTGCGGCGAAGAATGCGAACGCAAAGCGAATGAAAAGTCGAGATGAGCGGCGATGAACTTCGCAGAGTCGCATCAAGGTCTCGTTCCACGCGCGACTTCATTTCGCCGGCGGCTTTGTTGGTGAAAGTGACCGCGAGAATTTGCCAGGGCGGAACGCCGGCTTCTTCGATCAGGTGGACGATGCGGCAGGTGATGACGCGAGTCTTACCCGAGCCCGCTCCGGCGAGAACCAAAAGCGGACCCTCGGTCGTTTCGACGGCTTCCTGTTGTTGGGCGTTGAGATCTTTCATTAGGGTTTGGGGGATGGGGGATGGGGGTTGGCGGTTGGGCGCAATCCCCAAACCCCATCCCCCATCCCCCAACCCCCGTCTTTTATCTAATCAGCGCCTGAATTTGCCTGAACTGCGGAGCGTCCGCGCCGCGCATAATCTCGAATAGCGCCATCTCGAGAGTTGATTGGACCGCGCCGGCTTGAGTAAGCCGAGCCAGTGCCGCGAACTTGTTCTCGGGTTTGCGAGACGTAATGCAGTCGACAAGTAGATGAACGTCAAGCCCGCGTTCGAGCAAGTCGAGGGCCGTCTGCATCACGCAGATGTGTGCTTCGATGCCGCATAAAAGCACCTGTTTTATGTTCTTGCTTAGAAGCTCGGAGAGAAAATCCTCGGAGCCACACGAGCTGAAGCAAGTCTTCTCGATTGCTTTCAATTCAGCGGGCAGCGCATCGATTATTTCCTGGGCCGTGCGCTTCAATCCCTGAGGATACTGCTCGGTTACGACAACCGGGATGTTGAGCAATCGGGCGCCTTCCACAGCCTTTGAAATTCGCGAAGCGACGTCGCTGAAATCGGGGATGACTGGCCGAAAGGCCTCTTGCATGTCGATTACCGCGAGCGCGGCTTGTCCCTGCGAAACCCTGCTGATGTGATTCATAGAATTATTCCTTGAAAAGCGCGGAGGGATTCCACTCACTCGAGCAAATCCCGGCCGCGCTTCGAATATAGCAGCCGGATCATGACGCGTACAGTCGCGAGAAACCGGGCTCGAGAATCCGATCATCGCCGAAGATCTTTGAGCCTCCTTGATCCTGACGAATCATAGGCCAATGTACTGCTGGAGGATTATTGATTACTTTATTGAACCGGATCGGATGTGCGACTTGTCTCGTCTCGATTCCTAAGTGACGCAATGCTCCGCCATTGCGTGGATTCATGTAGCCAGTTCGGCAACTACAAATTCATTGAATGAATTCACCTTTTCGAGTTGCGTTTCAAGTGACTTGTCAATATCATAGGCCCGCTGTAGGTTGTTCGTGAGACGCCAGGATCATACGCGGCAGGAACAAGTCAACGATAAGCTAAGCGCAAGAGAGCCAGAGGCGCCGATTGATTAAGCGACGGCTCCCGGCAGCGATCACCAAACCCAGGAAAGCTACCGCCGAGATGCAGGCGGGTAAGACGAATCCGCTCAAATGGAATCAATGAACCTCAGGAGGACAGAGATGACGAGAATGCGAAAGGCAATTTATGTCGCGGTGGCGGTATTGGCCGTGGCCGGATTAACGCTTCCGCTTACGCTGAAGGCAGGTGCCTCAAGCGTGACGACAGCTACCGCGAGTCGAGCGATATCGACGCCGCGCTCAGGCGCCATTCAACAAGACGCGGTGGTTTCGACAGGTCAAGAGCCGAGTAAAGCCGGATCAGACCAGGCCAACGCAGGCAAGATATCGAAAGATGTCCTGGAGACTCTTGGAATCAGGCGATTGCCCAAAAGCAAACTCGGGAAGGTGCCCGGCGAAGCTGCTCAGCAAATCACAGCAGGCACCGGCTCGCACATAACACCTCTCCCTCCCGGCGGCAGATTCAATGCGCCGGGTTCCAGCGCTTCCGGCATCGGGCTGCCTATAGGATTACCTCAGGTGCTCGGCACTAACGACGCGTTGTCCGCGGCACTCATCACCACAATCGGCGGGCGTGATACCCAGTTTGATGAGGTTGCATTGATTGCAGACTGGGATGGGCGCGAGGACTGCGCAGCGGATCACGGTTCGAAGATTGACGATTTTTCTGGAGTGGCCGCGGGGTCTGAAATAGACTTCACGCTTACGCGCGCAGCGATTTCTGAGCATACGCGCGGGAACGGCCACCCATTCTTCAATGTTTACTACTACGGCGACTCCGTGGGCAATGGGTACGCGGGCGTTGACGTTACTGGTTCGTCGCTGGTCGACATAGTTTTCGCGGTCAACTTTCCTGCGCTGGTCAACACTGGTACAAGCAACGGATTTCTTCTTCAGAACCCAACGGCCGGCGATTGTATGGACGATCAGGCCACGGTCACCGGCATCGCCGTCAATCCCGTAGCAGACCTTGGCGATTTTACTTCGGGAGTCACACCGGTGCCGTGTGGAACCGTTGGTGAAGTGATTTACTTCTCGGTACTGGACACGGAGGGCTGCGCAAGCAATGCCGCGAATCAACCGATTCGGACGAGGATCTTTGAGTTAGGTTTGTTTGAAGGGTCGGACGCAGGCGGTGGATTCATCCAATTCACGAATGTGCGGCAGGTGCTCCGCAGCAAGTTCTCGAATATAGCGGGCGTAGCGGTTGATGACGATGGAAACCTTTATTATCAACTTCTCGACCTGATCCAGTTCACCGGCGGGGCGTTATTCAAAGCGACTGAGCAGTGCCGCACGGTCACCGCTTGCGGTGGCGCCAATCCGCGGATCAATCGTGTGATCAACTTGATTCCAGATCCACCGACTCTGAATAGCTGGCAGGGCACGGCGGCCAACCCGGTCGTTACTGCTAACGGAGTTCGCAACACGAATTATGGTGGCGGCTCATCGACACTTTTTGGGGACATAGTAGCGATCACCACCGGTCCGTGTAATGTATTGTACGCAGCGGTATCGAGATCGCTGGTAGCGACGGATGACCCGGCGACACAGTTGACCGAAGGATTATTCCCGGCGCCGTCGGCGTTTGGCGCGGCTGGCACGCCATCGATGGTGATCAGCTTTGCGGATTGCTCGGGAGCATTTGATGTGTGCTCGGGCGATGCCACAGGCGCGGTTACGACGAACGTCGGCGGAAACCTGCCGGCGGCGAACGGGATCGCGGATGTGGCCGCGACTGGGCTGACGCTTTCAGCGGGAGTGAACAACTTCCGAGTGTTCGTACAAGGTAATGGACCGGCGATCGCGGCGACAAATCCGGTGATCGGGTTATCATCGGGAGCAACACCGCTGAAGCTGGACATGCAGATCGACTATCAAATCCACGCCGGGATAGCGGTGAGCGAGGAAGGTACGGTGTTTGTGATCTCGGGAGGAGCGCCGGGTGGACCCGGAAAGAACCCAAGCCCGATGTTCACCGAAGTGTTGTGCTTCCCGGACGTGTGTCCCGCGGACAGGCGAGCAGATTTCGTAGATCTGCGAGGTAACAACTTGCCGAATCCGCCGGCATCGGGAGGGAATGTAGGAGATGGGGATTCGGATCGATTCGATCACATCTTCTATCAGGCTCCGGTAGACCAGGTGACGTTGACGCCTACCGGTCTCTCAGGACTGGCACGAGGCTTCCTGCGCTATACGAACCGGTTGGTGGGAACCAACGCGGCAGCCGTTCCTCTCGGCCCGGGTGTAACGCTCGGCACAACACAACCGGTACAACCCGATGACGCGACAGCGGGAACGATTATCTTCGAGAATCTCGATCCCGGACATCAAGTAGCGGGTGGAGACGACCAGAACACACCGTTCCGAGGAGATGATGATAACGGCTTGGGTACACCGCCATTAGTCGGGCCGTTGTCGGGCGGGTTCGAGTTTGTCTTTGGGGGCCCGGTCGGAACTGCGGCATGCGTATGGAACGGCTTCTTCCTGAACTCGAACGGAAACATCACGTTTGGAGTAGGCGACACGAGCTTCTTAGTTAACGTGCCGGCGTTCCGAAGCGGAGCGCCAAAGATCGCGCCGGCGTGGGCGGATTTGAATCCGAGTTCACGAGCAGTCAACTTATGCACATTCCCGGTGCAGGCGGTTGGATTCGCGAATGTGAATGCGTTCAAGATCCGATGGATCAACGTGCCGGAGCTGGGGAAGGAAGAGTGCGTGGCAGCCCAGGCAGGAGTGACGAACACGTTCTCGGTGACGCTGTATGATGACGGAACGGGCATCGACGAAAACTCAAACAAGCTTCTCGATCCCGCGGACCCGACAGGTGACAACGTTGACCCGGCGTTTGACTTGCAGGAAGGTCCGACGGATCTGGTATTCCGGACGGAGCCGAACACGAACGTGATCGTGGGGTGTTCGCCGCGGCCGAATGGCAGCGGGTTCATCGTGTTCGATTACTGCCGGATGGATCTGTTGGGAACAGCGGACCGGCCGGTGCTGGTTG
>Ga0207684_10005290_pt1 | contig 11968 bp, 8 predicted proteins | sample KBSK5501metaG_FD_184342 | JGI IMG/M metagenome (GOLD analysis project Ga0207684, IMG submission 184342) | Corn, switchgrass and miscanthus rhizosphere microbial communities from Kellogg Biological Station, Michigan, USA - KBS K5-50-1 metaG... | ecosystem: Host-associated > Plants > Roots >... | reverse complement strand
GCCTGGACTTCCGCGGCGGCCCTTTCGATGAGCGAGGCCACAGCCTCTGGCTGCGAGACGTAGATCGCGTGGCTACCCGCGACCTCGACGACCGTCGAGCCGGCACGTTTTGACATTAAGCGTTGTGCAGCGAGCGGAATCATCTTGTCCTCGGTGACGACTAGGTACCAGCTCGGCTTCGAGCTCCACTCCGGCCTGGTGATCGTGCCGCTGAGTGCTTCGACGCCCCACGGGACCTGTGAGTCCGCAATGAATGCGGCCTTCTCTGGCTCCACGTCTGCGGCGAATGAGGCAGGGAACTTTGCCTTGGTGAGGAAGAGGAAGCCGTCCTGATGCGGCAGAATCGGCGGCACGGGGGCTCCTGGCGGGGGGTCCTTGATGAGGCTGGACACCGATTCGCCCTTGTCCGGCGCGAAGGCGGTGATGTAGACAAGCCCAGCATTCGAAGCCTGTTCAGGCGTCTGACGCCGTAGTTCATTCCCCTATTTTCCACGGGATTCCCGCTATGGGATGCGGTGAGGTGCGGCGTGTTGCGGCACCTCGATGGGCACCCGAACGGGCACCCGAAACGCGCGGTCCGACCCCGCGCCCTTCGCTAATTCACGCTCGAGGAATTCGCAGCAGCTTGAACTCGGGCACGCGCCCGTTACTTCCGAGGTTGTCTAGGCGGGTGAGGCCGGCGACCGGGATCGAACCTGCGCGGCGCATCGCGCTACCCTCCTGCGCCCCCCCCGTCCCCTTTCGGCACGAACTCCCCGCAGGCCCTGACCGGTTGAGCCGGATAGCGTCTCAGGATCGGGCAGTAGATGAAGGTGGAGCGCTCCGTCCGGATGTAGCGAGGCGGCGCGGCGCACTCGTGGCAGAGGCTGTCGGGAAACGGTGGATCGTCCGCACCCTCTGCCGCGACCTGCCCCGGCCGCCGATCATGCTGGCTCACGCCACCATTCTGGCCCCAGATGGTCGTCGGAAGAGACTGCCCCCATCCCGCCCGCGCCGAGCGGCGCCAGGATCTCGTAGGGGCCCAGCCGGGCGCCTGGGGAGAGTGACATCGGAGCTACCGCAAGGAATCCTATCTCCCGCAATGGCCGACCCCTTCGACCTTGAGCGGGCGCGTCAGCGCGGAGAATCCGACGCTTTGCGAGGGGTCGGAGACAAGTAAGTTCGAGAGTCTGGTGCGCCCCGCCGCGATTCGATCCGTCGAGGCGAGTCGCCAGGACCCGAAGACCGTCGGTCACGATCGGGCACTTGGCGTAGCAGTGTCAATGCATCCGAAGGCTATACTTTCGTCATCCGACTCTCCGTCGAATGAACACAGCCCTGAGGGTGCTGATCGTCGCCTCCTCGTCGGAGGCTGCTGAACCTCTCTCCGATGAACTGTGTCGGGCTGGCTACGACGTTGCCTCGGCGCTCGCGAGCACGCGCGACTCCATGGATCAAGCCCTGCGCAACGAGACCTGGGACGTGATTCTGTCTGAATATTCGACTCCGGGCTTCGGCTCACTCGCCGCCCTGGATCTCTTGAGGGAACGGCAATGCGATATACCGTTCCTCGTCATTTCTGACCGAATCGACGCGGAGATGGCAATCGATGTACTGAAGGCCGGAGCGCACGATTGCATCCCGAAAGGGTCTCTGGGTCGACTGGCCCCATCCGTAGAACGCGAACGCGACGATGCAAGGACGCGACGGCAGCGGCGCGTGGGCCGAAAGGCTCTGCAGGAAAGCGAGGCTCGGCTGCGTGAGGCGCTGCTCGACCATGCCCACCGATTTCGGGCGGTCGCCGAGATCTCGAACGGCCTCATCTACGAGTGGGACATCCAGAGTGGGAGCGTCGGCTGGTTCGCCGACATCGACGAAGAGCTGAGATACGCGCCCGGCGGGTTTCCAAGAACGCGTGAAGCCTGGGAAAGCATTCTCCATCCGGACGACCATGACCGCGTGGTGACTGCGGTCGAACGTCACCTGAGAACCGGCGCGCCGTTTTACGAGGAATACCGGGTGAGGCGCGGAGACGGGACCCTGTTAGCCTGGAGTGACGCCGGCAAAGTCGTTCGGGACATCCAGGGCAACCCGGCTCGGTGGATCGGTGTCGTCACGGACGTCACGGAAAGCAGGCAGGTCAAGGAGCAGGTGAAGTATCTAGCCCTTCACGACGTGCTCACAGGCCTACCGAACCGCGCTTTGTTCAATGACCGACTGACCGTCGCTCTGGCCCAGGCCAAGCGCGAAGACCAGAAGGTCGTCGTACTTTTCCTCAACCTCGACCGCTTCAACGCGATCAACGAGTCCTTCGGCTATCCAGTCGGAGATCAGTTTCTGTGTCGGGTGGCCGAACGCATTCGAGCCGGCATCCGGGCGGGGGACACAGTGGCCCGTTTTGGTGGAGACGAGTTCGCAATCCTCATCCAAAGAATACGCTGCGAGGAGGATGCTGCGAAGGTCGCCCAGAAAATTCTCGATGCGACTCGGCGCCCATTCCTCGTCGACCAGAGAGAGCTCTTGATCACAACCAGCATCGGTGCGAGCACCTACCCGGCCGATGGATTGGACGTGGAGACACTCTCTCGAAGCGCCGGCGCCGCTTTGCGGCGTGCGAAAGAGCAGGGCCGCGACAAATACCAGCTCTACTCTCCCGAGATGAACGCCCGCTGAAAATCTCTCGCTCGAAAACCGCTTCTAGAAACTGTGGTGCGCCCGCCGCGATTCGAACGCGGGACCTTTAGCTCCGGAGTGAAGGGGCGGCGCCAGGCGTTCCAATCAACTCCAACCTTCCGTGGGCTCTGCGGGATTGTCGGGTCCGTTCGACAACCGGCTTTTGGACTGATTTGGAACGGTTGCGCGGACACACGTTCGGACACACTTCCCGGCTTGCCCCTACCCTGCCGCCATCTCCACCAGCCTCGCCGCCTCCTCCGCACCGAACCCTTCGCCGGGTTAGCGAGGAGTAGCGGCACCCCGCGCGGGAAGCTCTGCGGGTCGCCAGCGTGGCTGGGCGATCACCTCCTGCTAATAAGCAGCAGCAGTCCCGCACCCGCGACCAGCAGCCCGAAGATCAGCATGCCCCGCTCGTCAAGCGTCGGCACGACGGGCACAGGAGCCGGCGTATTTGTCGGGGTGTTGGTCGGGGTATTCGTGGGCGTATTGGTCGGTGGGTTCGTCGGCGTGTTGGTCGCCACGCCAGCCGGCGTGTTGGTCGGTGTGTTCGTCGGAGTGTTCGTCGGTGTGTTGGTCGGCGTATCCGTCGGCGTGACGGCGGCCGTGCCGCTTAGCGAAAAGGTGCCGTTGAAGGTCGGAGGCACCGATCCGCCGACGATGTCCGTCCCGATGCGAAGCCAGTCGGGAGCCAAGTTCATGTTCCGAATCCAGCTTTGAAGATCGGGGGAGAACGGAGTGCCCGGAGCCACGATGGGCTTGGGTGCCGAGAGCCACAAGAACGTTCCGCTCGACAGCCCGACCTGCGGGATGAAGAAGTAATGACCGGCGGCTAGCGAAAACGGCGTCGTGAAGTTCACGTCGAAGCGGACTTCCTCCCCGGTCACGGGGCCCTCGCCGCCGGTGGTCTGATTTGGGATCGGGTTGATCCCGTTGACGACTGAGTTCAGGACCGCGAAGCTCGAGGTCAGGACCGAGGAAGTGAAGGTCAGATTGGGCACGGCGCTGTCGCGGGAGTCGAAGGCGATATCCGAAGGAGAGTTGGTGCGCGTCGGGACATGGCCCGACGGAGGGGTGGTCGAATCCAACGGAAAGACGCGGTAGATCTCGACGACGACCCGTTGGACGCTGGTCAACAGAGCGCCCGAAGGAAGCAAGCCGGTGAACGTCGCGTGGTCGATCGTGGTCTGCGACACGAGAATGAAGTCATCGGCCGATTCGATCTCGATCTGGCCGATGTTTTCCGGCCGCGACGCCGTACCGATGAGTCCGTTCGGGTTCCCAGTGCTGAATGTGAACGTCGCCAGCGCATAACTGACGTGGTCCACCGCCATGATCGAGCCGAGCACCAGAAACGCGATACGGCTGAGCTTTCTCACGTCTTCCCCCTCGCGGAATCGGGAACTTTTCGGTGATCATACATTCACCGGGCGGCAGTTTTGGACGGTGCCGGCGGCGACAGGCTCATCGTCTACTCGAACGCGAAAGTCCGGGTGTCCGGCGAAGCGTTAGCCGTCCCGGTGGGGAACGCGGCGCTCGCCTTTGGCCAAGTGGAGTCGGAGTCCAAACAGGTCTTCCGGATCTTCTTTCTGAATCGCGACGGCGCGGTCTACCGCTGGGCGTGGCGAGGCTGCGAAGGATGCGATGAGTGCTCGGGCGACTCGGCGGTTCGGTCGCGGCCAGGGACGCGGTAATGTAGATCCAGCGCGCCACTCACTCTCCGAGTCAGGATTTGAATTCGTATACCGGATCTGCCGGCTGAAAAGTAATGGTCCGAAATCAGTGGGCGGTTGAACGCGAGGGCGGCGACCCGCTGTTCCATGTTAGGTACGCGGGCGCTTTCGGTTCCTCCGGTGGCGATACTGCCACACGCCGAGGGCGCCGAAGGCAAGCGTAAGGACGACTCCCGCAAACGAGATCTCCTCCGCGTACTGCGTCAGCAGGGACGGTGATCCGCGGTACAACGCCGTCCCTGGCAGAATCTCGTGCCATGGCGGAATAACGAGAAAGAGCAGCGCGCCCGGCGGCCAGAGAGAGAACGTGATCCTCAAGGAATCGGACGAGCAGTACGAGGATCTAAAAATTTTGATCGAGTCGAAATACGGAGAATCCCATGAGCGCGGTTCCGAGGGTTACGGTTCTCCGTTGAAGTGGGAGACGTCGACGACGGAGATCACCTTAAGTGGTCCCCTTATGCCGATGGCCTTGTTCACCTCAAAGTCGATTCTTCGCGAGCAAAGAGCGGAGGAAGCTGCGGGAGCGAGGCCGTGAGCCACATCGCGAACGGGCACCCGAACGGGCACCCATGAGTGTTTTTGCTCGGGAAAAGTGGTCGGGACGCCGGGATTCGAACCCGGGACCCCCTGAACCCCATTCAGGTACGCTACCAGACTGCGCCACGTCCCGACCGGAGGCGCGCATTTGAGCAGGCGCGCGGCGCGGTGTCAAACTCGCCGCTCATCTCGATGAGGAGCGAGCCGGCTCTTCAGCCCTTCTTCGGCTTCTCCAGGAGCCGCACGATCTCCTTCAGCTCCCTGATCACGGCTTTGCGCTCCGGAAAAGAAACCGGTGGCGCGACGCTTGCCGGCGTGGGCTTCGGAACGGGTGGCGGCGGCGGCGCTGCGGCCGCGGAAGGGGCCGGCGTCGGAGTCGATTTCGTGGGCGCGGCGGCGGGCGCCGGTCGAGCAGCGGCCGCAGGCGGCTTTCCCGAATCGTCGAACCGGCCTTCCAGGATCTCAGCGTCCAGCCGCTTTTTCGCGCCGGCGACGGTGAAGCCCTCGTCGTACAGGAGCTGCCGGATTCGCGCGATGATCTGAACGTCCCGCGCGGTATAAAGTCGGGCGCCGCCCTTCTCCTTCCCCTCGGAGAGCGCGGAAAACTCGGTCTCCCAGTAGCGCAGCACGTAGGGTGCGACCTCGGCCATCCGACACGCATCCGCTGGTTTGTAGAGCTGGGGTTCGCTCTTCGCCACTGCGCGTACTTTATCGGACTTTCGACTTGCGACTCTTTTTCGACGGGCGGGATCGGGAGCGCACGGAAATCCGCAACGGAGAGCCGGTGAAGTCGGCGGCCCTGCGCAGGATGTTCTCGATCCGGCGGCTCTCGGAGAAGTGGAGCTCCTCCTCGCGGTTGCAGACGAGGGTGAAGGTGGGGGGCGCCACGGCGGTCTGCGCCACGTAGAAGACGCGCAGCCGTGTGCCTCGGGCGGTCCGGGGCGGCGAGTCGCGAAGGGCGCGTCCGAGAACGCGGTTCAATTCCCCGGTCGTGATCCGCCGGCGACGATTCTCCGCCGCCCGGGCGGCCTGCGGCAGAACCGACCGGATTCCCCGGCCGGTGCGCGCCGAAACGCGGAGCATTCCGGCGTACGCGGCGAACGGCAGCCGATCGCGCACCGCCGCCTCGAACCTCTTCGACGCCTCCGGTCCCGCCTCCGACGCGACGTCCCATTTGTTCGCGACGATCACGATTCCCTTTCCCTCCTCGTGCGCGAAAGCGGCCACGGAAGCGTCCTGCGCCGTCGGACCCTCGGAGCCGTCCAGCACCAGCAGGGCCACGTCGCATTCCTCGATCCGCTTGCGCGCCTGCACGACCGAGAGGACTTCGGGACCGCGCTCCGTCCGGGCCTTGCGGCGGATCCCCGCGGTATCGACGAGCCGGAAGAGGTGACCGCCGTGCGCGAGCGCCACGTCCGACGAGTCGCGGGTCGTTCCGGGAATCTCCGAGACGATCGCATGTTCTTCACCCAGAAGCGCATTCACGAGCGACGACTTGCCGACGTTCGGCCGGCCGACGACGGCCAGCGCGATTTCCGGACGGCCCCGGAGCTCTTCCTCGTTCCCGATGTCCTGTATTCCGTGTCCCGTGCCCGGCTCCGCCGGCACCCGGGCGGCGATCGCATCGACGAGATCGTCCACGCCGATGCCGTGCTCGGCGGAGACGCCGTACACCTCCGCGAAGCCGAGCGCCCAGGCTTCGGGCTCCCCTTCGCTCCCCTCGCGGCGGTCCACCTTGTTCGCGACGACGAGTGTCTCGACGCCCGCCTGCCGCGCTGCCTTCGCGGCCACGCGGTCACCGGAGAGCACTCCAGCCGAGGCGTCCATCACCAGAAGGATGAGGTCGGCGCGGCGGATCGCTTCGAGCGCCTTGTCCCGTACCGCGGCCGGAATCTTCTCTTTCCCTTCGGGGTCGAAGCCGCCCGTGTCGAGGAGTCGATACGTGCGTCCGTCGTGCAGCGGCGCCTCGACCTCGAGCACGTCCCGGGTCATCCCGGGCAGGTCGTGAACGAGCGAGCGGCGCCGCCGCAGGAGTCGGTTGAATAGCGCGGACTTGCCCACGTTCGGACGTCCGGCGATGACGACGCGAAACGCGCTCACGCCGGTTTCCGGGGGACCCCTCCCTCGAGCTTGAGCGAGAACCGGGGATGTTGGAAGGGGTGAACGTCCGGAAAGCGCTTGAAGATCCAGCCGGCGAAAATTTCGTTGTTCCCCTGGAGAACCCCAATCCGCGCAGCGGGATTCTCCTGGCCGGTGCCGGTCGACGTGATCTCGGCGGCGCTCATCGAGAACGACGGCAGAAAGACGTCCGCCCGGATCACCAGGTCCGTGGCGGGCAGCGGCGCGGCGCCTCCGATTGGGACCTCGAGCACGCCCTCCTTCCCGCTCTCCGAGTCTTTCCAGCGGATCTGGATCGCGGAATACGCCCTCGTCACCTCGGGCGGGACGACGAGCTTCGTCGGGACGGATTCTCCCAGCTCCTTGCCGCCCGACGCGCTCTCCCGGTCGTGCGAGACGGCCATGCGGATACTCGGATCGGGATGTCCCCGGTGCCGGCACCCGCCCGCCGCGATCGTGAGAGCGAGCCAGAAGAGGGCGGCGAAGGACCCCGGTCGCTTCATCTCCGCGCGCCGCGCCGCCGCGGTTCGCCGGCGGTCCGCGGCGTTCCCCGGCGCAGCCGTCCGGGGGACTCGGCGCGAACCGGCTCCGCGCCGGCAAGCCGGAAATCCAGGCGGCGCCGGACCTCGTCGATCGCTTTCAGCTGAACCCGGATCCCGTCGCCCAGGCGGAAGATCCGGCCGCTCGACCGCCCGCGCAGCCGGTGCTGCTTCTGCTCGTAGACGTAGAAATCGTCGCCGAGGCTCGAGACCGGAACGAGCCCCTCGACGAAGAAGTCCCGAAGCGTCACGAAAAGGCCGAACGCGGTCACGCCCGTCACGTTGGCGTCGAACTCGCGCCCGATCTTGTCCTTCATGAAGACGATCTTTTTCCAGAGCAGGCTTTCCCTCTCGGCCGCCTCCGCCCGGCGTTCCCTTTCCGAAGAGTGGGCGGCGACCCCGGCGAGCCTTTCGTTCACCGCGTCGAAATCCTTCGGAGCCACCGGACGGCCGGTCGCGAGCAGCGCGGAGAGCTGGCGATGGACGACGAGGTCGGGATAGCGCCGGATCGGAGACGTGAAGTGGCAGTAGTACGGCGCCGCGAGCGCATAGTGGCCGCGGCACTCCGGGCTGTAGAGGGCCTTGCGCTGCGCCCGGAGGAGCAGATCGGAGAGGAGACGCTCCTCGGGCTTTCCTTCGATTGCCTTCAGGATTTTCTGGAACGCGGACGAGGGGATCTCCTCGAGATCGCCCTTCAGCTCGTAGCCGAAGCTCTCGAGGACCTCGCGCAGGTCCGCCAGACGATCGGGATCGGGGCGATCGTGGACGCGATAGATCGCGGGCTGCTTCGCGAAGAGCAGCCGCTTCGCGACGGCTTCGTTGGCGGCCAGCATGAACTCCTCGATCAAACGGTGGGCGACGTTGCGCGATTCCGGGACGATGCCGACGACGAGTCCGGCGTCGTCGAGAACGACGTCCGCGTCGGGGAGGTCGAAGTCGATGGAGCCTCTCGCATCGCGCCGCTGGCGAAGCAGCGCGGCGAGCTCGCCCATGTCGCGGTAGTCCTCGAGGAGCGGCCCGTAGCGGTCTTTGTCGGCCGACGTCGGGCGGCTCTCGAGGAGCCGCGCGACCTCCGTGTACGTCATGCGCTCCGAGCTGCGGATCACGCCTTTCACGAATTCGGCTGAGCAGACCTTTCCTTTGCGGTCGGTCTCGAGCAGAGCGGACAGGACGAGACGATCCACGCCGGGGTTCAACGAGCAGAGACCGTTCGAGAGCCGCTCCGGGAGCATCGGCAGCACGCGCCCCGGGAAGTACACGCTCGTCCCGCGTGAGCGGGCTTCGTCGTCGAGCGCGCTCCCTTCGCTGACGTAGTGCGAGACGTCGGCGATGTGGACTCCGAGCCGGTAACCGGAGTCCGTCTTCTCGATCTCGACCGCGTCGTCGAAGTCCTTCGCGGTCTCTCCATCGATCGTCACGATGCGGTGGTCGCGAAAGTCGCGCCGCCCGAGGAGATCCTCTGTGCGGACGCGCGTCGGAAAGCGCTCGGCCTCCGCCACGACCGGCTCGGGGAAGCGCGGGGGCAGTCCGTGCGAGCGCAGCACGATCTCGATGTCGACGCCCGGCTCGCCGAGAAATCCGATTCGCTCCTCGACCACGCCGTGGGCGACCCGGCGGGCGTCGGGAAACGCCGTCAGCCGCGCCTCGACGATCTCCCCCTCGCGCGCGCCGTGCGTCTTGCCGTCCGCGATGCGGACGACGGCGTCGATCCGGGGGTCGTAGGGGAGCACCTCGGCGCGCCCGTCGGCTTTCTCGAACCGCCCGACGACGCGCTCCCGGGCGCGGTCGAGGACCCGCACGACGGTCCCCGCGATCCGCTCGTCAGCCGCGTTCCCGCCGCGCGAGCGGGGACGTTCCTCCCGCGCGAGGACCGTGTCTCCGTCCATCGCGCCCTGCATTCCGGCGCGGGGGATGTAGAGATCAGGACCTCCGTCGACGAGGACGAATCCGAAGCCTTCCGGGCGCACCGTGATACGGCCCGCGACCTGGTTCGTGAACTCGATCGCGGAATATCTCCCGCCGCGGACCCGCACGATCTCACCGCGCCGTTCGAGTGAATCGAGAAGCTCGCGGAACGCCTCTTCGTCTGGCTCGCGAACGTTGAGCTTCCGGGCGAGCTCCCCGAAAGAAAGGATCCGGGATCCCTTCTCGCGGAGCCGATCGAGGATCTCGGAATCGCGCGGCAGCACCTGCGGCAGTGTATCCGACGCTCCCGATGCGACTTCCGCCCGCGGTTCATCAGCCGTTCACGCAAGCGAAGTCGCCGAGGTCGTACGACCCAAAGTAAAGAATCCGTAAAGGGAGAGCCTTCGGCGCGCGAGTTGCAGGCTTGCGCCGAGGTCACGGAGGAACGGTTATTTCAGCAAGGTCGAGTTCGCGCAACCGGAGTCACTGGACGCGGGTGATCAATGCGGATTCGCTGGCCCCTGTGGTCAGCAGAAAAGAGGAGGTCGACATGCTCAGGCGCGCGCTCATGGTCGTTCTCGTTCTGGCAGGGAGTCTGGGAACCGCTCTCGCTGCGAATTCGAACGGTTCCGGGGGAGACATGCCCGCCTTCTACGACGATCGTCCCCTCACGATCAACTTCAAGCAGTTGTCTTCGAACGCCGAGGTCTCTCAGATCACCCACAATGGCTCGATCAACACGATCTACATGTGCGACTCGTGTGCAGGCCTGATCTCGGGTGGAGACTTCGTGAGCGTCCTCGACGCCATCCAGGGCGACGGCTTCAATCCGCTCTGGCAGGAAGTTCAGATCACGTTCAACGCGGGCTTCACGCCGCGGCAGCTGACTTCGGACACGGAGATCCTGGCGGCTGCTTCGGCGACACCTCCGGAGATCATGCTGATCCCCACGACCGAGGTCTACCGCTGCAGCGTGGTCGGTCCGAAAAAGTAATGTCGCGGGGACAGGCCCTGCGGGCCTGCACCCGCCTCAGTTCTTATCGCGGGGACAGGCTCTCCGGGCCTGCCCCCGCCTCAGTGCTTCGTTTTTCTGCAGCGGTCAGACGGCGCACTCCCCTTCCTTCGTGTCCATCCGGTATTCGGCGTCCTCGCCCAGGTCGACGAAGTCCAACGGCTGGGCCTCGGACTCGGTGATCCCTTCCAGATCGAGCAGGAGCTCCCTCACCCGCGCGACTTCGACGCGCCCGAAGAACGCCGTCGCGGTCTCTCCGTCGGATCGCTCCGCGCGGTAGAGATCCAGAAGGCGGTCGATCGCGTCGGTCATCCGCCGGGCGGGAATTCTCGCGGCGACCTTTCCGAATCTCGCTCCCCCGTCGTCGACGGCGCCTCCCACCATCACGAGATACTGCGGGATCACCCGGTCGCCCAGGCGGCGCGTGCTCCCCTGGAACCCCACTCCGGCGATGTGGTGGCGGCCGCACCCGTTCGGACAGCCGCTGATCTTGATCTGAAGGTCGGGCGCCGCGGCCACGAGGTCGGGCCGGGACCGCAGGTGGTCGCCCAGCAGCCGCCCCAGTCCCCGCGACTGCGTGACCGCGATCCGGCAGGACTCCGCTCCCGGACAGCTCGTGACGTCGGCGATGGTCCTCGCATCGGGCAGCCCGAGGCCGCTCGCGGCGAGCCGGCGATAGAGGTCGGGAACGTCCCCGACGGGCACCCAGCGCAGCAGCAGATCCTGCTCGGAAGTGACAAATGCAGAACCGTCCCCGTAGGAAAGCGCGAGGTCGGCGAGGACACGCATCTGCTCCCCCGTGACGTCGCCCAGGGGGACCGTGACCAGCACCAGGACGTAGCCCGCCTGCTTCTGCGGCTTCACGTTCGTCCGCTTCCAGTGCGAGAAGTCGCCGTTCATCGTTGGCAGGAAAGAGCGAATCGCCGGGGTGATGCCGGGCCCTTTCGTCTTCGACGCGTTTGCGCGCGCGCGTGCCATCGCAACGGACGGAGGTGACGGCCGGTCCCACTCCGGGGCATCTTCGACGGGCGGCCCCTCCGGATCGAACGGGAGCCGCGCGCCCCCTTCGGCGCGGAACTCCGCGAGCGCTGTTTCGAACTCCGCCTTCCAGGCATCCCAGCCGAGCTCCTTCATCAGGAACTTCATCCGGTTGCGGTTCTTGTGCTCCCGATCGCCGTTTCGATGAAAGACCCGGAGGACGGCTTCGGCGACGTTCAGGATCTCGCCGGCCGGTAGAAAGTCGTAGAGGAGCGAGCCGGAGCGGCAGAGATTGGAGGTCCCGCCGCCGACCGTCACGCGGAAGCCGCGGCGCGAGATTCCGTCGACTTCGCTCTTCACCGCACGCCATCCGATGTCGTGGATGGGCGTCAGCGCGTGGTCCTCGGCGCACCCTTCCCAGGCGATCTTGAACTTCCTCGGCAGCGACGCGCTCAAGGGATGCCGCAGCAGATAACGCGTCAACGCCTCCG
>Ga0207684_10005289_pt1 | contig 11969 bp, 15 predicted proteins | sample KBSK5501metaG_FD_184342 | JGI IMG/M metagenome (GOLD analysis project Ga0207684, IMG submission 184342) | Corn, switchgrass and miscanthus rhizosphere microbial communities from Kellogg Biological Station, Michigan, USA - KBS K5-50-1 metaG... | ecosystem: Host-associated > Plants > Roots >... | reverse complement strand
CGGCGACGCTTGGTTTTGGTTCCAAGCAAGAGTGCATCCCCGTCTCGTTATCCAGCAACTCTAGGACTTCGCCAACTGGGCGGCACGGGTCTTATCCGCTTCAGCCTTCATGCGGGCGATCCGAGCGACAGTGCTTAGGGGCATAACGGATGCTCCATCGTCGTGTCCGTCGTTACCGGTGCGTTCTTATTTGCCATCTCCTTTCTCCCTCGCCGGGTTTCGGCTACATATAAACCCCGGGGAGAGCGCCGATTCGCTCAACCCGGGGTGTCGGGGCGGATCCCGAAAGTCCCGGAAACGCCTATGTAGTCCAGGCTATGCGCACTTATAACGAACCGTCAACCTCCAGAGCCGTTGTTCCCGTTACTCGTCGACCTTAGACAGATCTTGCGCCGCGGACCTCAAGCGCGGCCCAGTGGGCCACGTCGAGGGACCTGACACGGTGTCCCATCGAGCAGTTTCAGAGATCGCTGCTCGCTCCGGCATCGAGTACGCGCTTGCGTTGATTTGCGCTAACGGCCGCGTGTGGCGGCGTGTTCTCGTGTGCGTCTCTGTCGCGAGAGTACTTTTGTGTCGCGAGCGATCGACGGTAAATGTCTCGGCGGGGCGAGCGGTTACACGCAAGTGCGCGGAAGAAGAGAGGGCCGGCTCTTCACCGACCCTCGTCTCTTAATCAGCGGGTCCGGGGTTCGAGTCCCCGACGGCCCACCACTATTTATCAGGGTTTTGGTGATCCTCCCTTGGGGCCTGCTACCAGGTCTGCTACCAAGTAGCGCCCCAAGGATATTCACGCCGCCTCGGACGGGCTTCTTCGCCAGCCATTTGCCGTAGGTGTCCACGGTCAACGTGATCGAGGCATGGCCGAGTTGCTCCTGAACATACTGCGCTGACTCGCCTTCCTGCAGTAAGAGCGAGGCGAACGTGTGCCGTAGACAGTGCGGGGTGAAGTGCTTCGGCAGTCTCGCCGCCTTCACGCACCGGCGAAACGCTCGTCGGACATTGTGAGGGTCGAGCGGATCGCCTGATCGCGTACAGAACACCCAGGGCGGCAACGACTTCCACTGATACCGCTTCATCCGCTCGGCCCTGCGCATCCGGACTCGGCGGAGCGTCCTGGCCAACGCCTCGGACAGCTCCACGTCGCGTCCATGCCCGCTCTTCGGCGTCTCGACGTGCCCTCCGGCGTCCGCGATCGCCCGCCGCACGTGAATCTTCTGGGCCGCGTCGTCCACATCCTCCCACTGCAAGCCGAGACCTTCGCCCAGCCGCATCCCCGTACCGGCCAGTGTCGCGAACAACGGGGCGTAGGCTTCGGCCTTCCGCATCGTGGTGTCGAGGAACGTCGTGAGCTGCTCCGCTGTGAACGCTTTGATGTCTTCTCCGCGCTGATGCGACGACGAGACGAGGCCAAATTCCTTCCCAAGCTTGGCGGCCGGGTTCGCTAGGAGCAACCCGTCCCGAACGGCCACGGACAGCATGCGCCGCAGCGTCGCGTAAATAATTCTGACGGTGCCGGGTGACAGTCCCTCGTTCAGTTTGCTGACCAGGAACCGCGTGATGAGTCGCTTTGTGATATCGCGCACCCGCAGCTTTCCAAGTTTGGGCTTGAGATGCCGGTCCACCATGTCCGCGTAGGACTCGTAGGTCCGGCGCTTCTTCACAGCTTTGACTTCTGGCAGCCATCGATGTTTCGCATAGCCGGCGACGGTGCTGTCAAACTCGTCGGCATCGCCCTTGGTGAGTCCTCGGAGCGTCTCGGCGATTTCATCGCGGTACTGCTCCGCCGCTCGCCGGGTCTTGAACGTTTTCCACTTCCGCTCTCCGTCCGGGCCCCGGTAGTCCACGATCCACCGTCCGGGACGCTTCCGATCCTTGCCGTCGACGATGAATGGCTCGGCCATCACGTGGCCCTTTTGGTCTTTGCCCACCGCTTGAGCACGTTCTCCCGCGCCGCCTTCGTCTTCGCCGGCGACTTCGCCAGGCCCCCGAGGCGTCCCAGGGTCACCGCGGCCGGATTCTTCTTAGGTTTGGGCATCAGGCAGACCTCCACACAGAGAGTGGGTTCCTTGATTTTTCTATCATACCAAGCGGTTGGGATGTAGGCAAGGCCCTGAATCTGTGGGATTTCACAGCACGGCCTCACGATCTCGCTTGGTGCGGACGGGCGCCGTGGTGAGCGCGGCGACGGCGCTGGCCGGAATGCGGACCTGTTTCTGCCCGACCACGACCTTGGGCAGCCGACCCTGATGAATCAACTCGTACACCCGGCCGGGCGGGACACTCAGACGTTTCGCCACCTCGGCCACCGTCAGCAGAGGCTCGGGCTCCGCCACTTGCCTCGTCAATCGGTCTTGCAAGAGGTGCTGGATCGTGTCCAGCTGATTCCGGCGGCTCTGGATCCAGACGAGACACTGGAGCAGATCCCGCTTCGATAACGACTCCAACACCTGCGGGAGCGAACGGCGGTCGGCCAGGCGGTTCATGCCGACCTCCTCGGCGTACGCGGACGCTTAGTAGAGGGGGGAAGGGGGGTGCTGTATCCCTGCTTTTTTTGCCTTAAAGCCTTAAACATCCGGCCGACCTCTTCTGGCGTCGGAAGACCCGTCCGCGTCGGGAGCGTATTCCCGAGCTTCAGGGAGTAACTCTGTCCATGGCCCTCGTTGATGAGCCAGCCTTCCTCAACTGCCCGCTTCACCCGGCCTGACACGGTAGGAAGACTGAGCTTCATATGCTCTGCGACCTTGGTCAGGTTCACGCCGATACGGGGCGATTGGCGAACCTTCGCCACGGCCTCCACGACCTCACGAATGGCCTGGGCGGCTCCCGTCGCCGTGCCCTCGTCGAGTCCATCGAGGAGCCCGTAGACGATCTTGTAGTCGTTGATGGTGGCCTTGAGCCGGCCACGTCCATCCTTCCGGCGGTGCCGATGACGAAGGATGGCCACGGACTTGATTAGCGCCAAGATGCGGGAGAAATAGCGATTCATTCGGGAACTCAGGCCCACCGTGCGGCTGATCAAGATCCGCAGCGCATGAACGTAGGGCACCACGACGGACCACGGGGCCTTGGCCTGGAGATAACTCTGGAACGCGACGAGCGCCGGATCCGGTTCAGGCCGCCCATAGAGTTCCGTGTCCGCTTGCGCCTTCAGCGCCGCTTGGATCTGCTTCTGGTCATCGCGCACATCGAGGGTGAACACCCGGCTGTCCATCTGAGGCGGGAATCTGCGCGTGCTGGTGGTGATCAACACCGCCGGGCCAGGCCGGTAATAGTGCTTGGTCCGATGCCCGCCGCCCGTTTCATCCTTGACCGTCTGGGAATACTTCATCTCGCCTTTTTGGAGGAGCGTCCTCAACGCCGACGCAGCGGGGTTATCTTCCTTCTCGTTCGACGGCAGACTGTCTGCCTCCTCGAACACGATGACCCGATGCCGGATCGGTTCGTCATCGAAGATCCAGGCTCGTGGCGAGCCCGCGTCGATCTGATACCAGGCGTTTTCGGGCATCAGCCACGCGACGTTATTGACGACGAAGTTCTTGCCGGCGCCTGGCACCGAGATGAGCAACATATGACTGGGCATGGCTCCTCGCTCGAGTTTGAGGAGCCGTGAGGTGGCTGCGAGGTAGGCGAATAAGACGATGCGGCGATCCCCGCCATAGCGTTGTCGACGGAATTCCTTCAACACTTGAACGAGCGGATCGTGTAAGTCCAGCACGGGCTTGGCGTACTCCGCGAAGACCTTCGCTTGGGCGGCATTGGCGTGACGACGTGCCTTATCCTCCGCCGTTTCGGTCCGCCGACGCCATTGGTCGAGCGGGAGCGCTTTCCGCGTAAGGATCTCGACAGCCGCGGCTGTCTTCCCGCCGTCGCGCAGGTAAAGATCGGAAAGATCTTTGATGCCCTCGGGCGGGATGATGACACGCAGATGAGGGAGGTCGTCGCCGACAATCTGCGGGAGTTTGAGGGCATCGGGCTCTTGCCACAGAAAGACGCGCGTCTGCGCCAACAGATCGCGGATCTCAAGAGGGGTGCGGGACCAGCACTTCGGCCACGCCTCTTTACCCGGAAGACCTAAGGCCGGGAGGCCGTTATACCAGGCGGTCCAAGAATCGGACTCACCTTCGACGATGTGGACCTGACCGGTCGCCTTGATCTCGGCCGCGCGGTCGAGGCCATAGAGGCCTAGGTGGTCGCCCTTGCGCCATGTGAATCGCTCCGAACCTTCGAGCGCGGCGCGATACCGAATCGCTGCCTCGTTGCCCTCGGTATCGCGGTACACGATGGCGACTCGGTGAATGATGGCGCCGTGCCGGTTGTAATAGGGCGCGCTCTTGACTCCGACCGAACGAAGAAACTTCCTGGGTAGCTTCTTAGCGTCCGCGAGTTTCGAGAGCTTCAGCCCCGGTTTAAGGGGTTTAGGCAAATTCTGGGTGGATAAAGCACCCCCTCCCCCGGGGCCTTTGTGACCGTTCCGTCTCGCCGCCAGCGGTTGGATGCCGTGCTTCGCGATCAACTGGCGAAACTTCTTGAGCCCGCCGCCTTTGGCGCCGCAGACGTGACACTTGAAGGCTTGCTTGGCGAGGTTGATGCTCAGCGCGGGATCGCGATCGCCGTGCTTGTGGCCAGGGAACGGGCAGGGGACTTTTTTCCAACCCGTCGAGCCATTCAACCGCGACAGATCGGTATACTTTCCGACGTACTGCCTGAAGGCAAGGTGTGAAGTCACGGGTGCCTCCGACATCTTTTCAGGGTTTCACATGGCGCACGCCTCCCATCGACACCTCAGCTGGCCACACCCATGAACACACGAAAGCCCGGGGCATGGTCTGCCTGCTCACCTGATCACCATGCCCCGGGCCTGAGCTCGGGGGCTTCACCGTGTTGCGACTACAGTCTGGATGCTACCACAGAGGGCGCGCTATACGCTCCCGGACGCCATCAGCGCGGACTTGAGCGATCGGTGCACGTCGAGCAGCCGCCGCTCAGCACTCGCATGGAAGCGTCGCACGACATCGATCGGGATCTCGCGGTCAAAACGAAAGACGCGGCGATTGGCCGGTCCCTCGATGCCGAGCAGGACGTACCGCTCCGTCGCCACCAAAAACGTGGCCAGGCGGTAGTCGGAAGTTTGATTGCCGCTCGTGTACCGCATCATGCGTGCGAGCGACTCATCCATGGTGGGGTTCTCCCATTTCAGGTCTACGCCAACCACTTCGGGCGCGGCCCAGCGGTGCGATCGGTGACCGGCTTCCGCGTCGGCGGCACACCCACGCGGCGGCAGACCTGTGCCGCCGTCTGCGCGGTCTGACGATCAACAGGCGCGCTCGACAAATCGACGATCACTCGCGAAGGTTGAGGCTCGCCGATCGGCTGGCTGAAATCGCGGAGCCGGTCTTCTGGATGATCGCGCAGCTCCGGCGATTCGCCGACTCGATGCAGCTCGGGCGTGTCTGTGGGATGCGTCGATCGATCGAATTCATGCGATTTCTTCATGGTGTGACTCTCCTATCTCGGGTTGGCGGACTGACCCGCCGGGTGTCCGGCCTCGTGCGCGCTGCGGGCCTGCTCCTTTTCGAGGTGCTGCCGTTTCTGCGCGGCCAGGTCGGGATCCAGCGCCTCCACGAGTTTGTTCACGAGCTCGATGACCTCCGAGAGCGTCGCCTTACTGGATAGCAGGTTCGCCATTGGTGGTGTTATTGCCTCCTCCGTTTGCGCTCGTCCCCGAATTCGGAATCATCGTCCTCGTCCTCGTCCACATCGTCGCCGGGATCGAGGAGCGAATCCTCGACTCGCAGCATGAACGCGTCGAGCCGCTCGTTGACCTTGACCATGTGCGCATCGAGACGGGCAATAAGCCGCTCTTCGAGTACGCGACGCATGAGTAGGAGCCGCTCGTCGAGCAGGCGGACCAACTGTGGATCGAGGCCCGCGCGGGCGGTTGTGGCGCCGCTCCCGTTGCCGGCGCTCATACGCGCTTCCTGGCCTTGACGAGCTTCGCGGTCTTCTTCGGCTTCGACTTCAGCGCGCTGACATGGACGGCCGCGGGCATCCACGCCTGCCCCTCGCGACGGTAGAGCAGCTCATTCCATTCGATGCTTTCGCCGATCAGGCCGCCGACGCATCCCGGATCTTTGTATTCGTACGGGGTGAGCTGGACTTCGATCTTGAGCGTGTGACCGGGACTCGTCCAGCACGTCGTTCGACCATCACGGCTGAGCGCCCATCCGCTCGCGAAGCTGGCATGCTCGCGCACGAAGCGCTGCTCCAGCTCTTCCCGACTCAGCGACTGCCCGGTCACCTGAATCACGATTGGCCCCTCCTTCTACGCGAAGCCGTGACCGCGGGCCAGAAAGGGCTTCAACCGATCGAGGCTCGGTCTCACGGGCTGGTGCGTCTTTCGACCTCCGCACACGGGACAGCTGCCATCGGCCCGCATCTCGACTTTATCGGTCTCGCACAGGGCGGTCGGACGAGGGCCGATGTCGTCGGGCAACACCGCTTCGCCCTCGCCCGGCAAGGGCGTCTGTTCGAGCTGGGCCAAGGTGGCCTTGGCCGCGAGAAAGCGCTCGATATCGGCATCACTGGCCCCAGACCCGAGTCGCGTGCTTCGCTGGCGGTCGTTGGCCAGCGCGATGCGTTCCCGGGCGATGTCCAACACCAGCGTCGCCTGCTCGATCGCTTCGGTGCGCTGGGCGATCGCTTCACGTCTCTGCTGGCGAACGATCTTCTGCGCCGCATTCAAGATGTCGGCCGCGTCCTGCCGTTCGGCTTCATGTTGGACGATGCGCTCGGCCTCTTCCGGTGTCATCGGCATCTCTCCTCTCGCGTCTCGAAGATTGTGAAGTCGGAGTCCGAAGCGCCCGAGGCGGCTCCGCCCGCCGAAACTGGAAAACGGAGGCTGAGCCGGATTTCTCCTCGGTGCTGCGCGCGCCCTCGGACTCCGACACCTGATGTCGAGTGAACGCGTCCAGGAGATGACCTCCGGGAATCATCCCCTGGTCGCGCCGGGGGGAAGTAGCACGGCATTAACCCGGCCTGACCCATCCCGGGCGCAACGAGCGGGCGCGCCACTTCTGGACCGTTCCTCTAATTCTCGGGCCCGGTGGACCGGGGAAGACACACTCCGCCGCTACGCAGACCTCGACCGCGCGGAACCATCTTTGACGTGGAGCTTGAACGGGGCTGTGACGTGCTACGGGGCGACCACGGGTCCGTGACTTTTGCTACGTGCCTACTATTTTAACATGCCTCTGAGGCCCACTTTTTTAGCCGTCTCGCTCGGCCAACTCGCCGCGACGGCGTAGGCTCTTGACCCGCTTCATGAGGCGGCCGGCTCCAGCCGGCGTCCAACGGAATGCGGCGCCGTCCGTCTTCGTCCCGCGTGGGGTCCTGATCTCGCGGCGGTTCAGCTCCTCCGCGATCAGCTTCTGCGCGACCTTCTTCTTGGCGCCACCCCGCGTGCGCAGATCGAGCACGATGGCGTCCAACACCGGCGCTAGGAGCTTGGCGAAGTCGTTGGCCTTGCCTTGCCGAATGGCGAGCGACCGCCGGCGCCCGAGATCCCCCTTCGCCTGGATTGCGGCGACAGCTTTCAACGTGGGACCTAGCTTCCCACTCGCAGTCTTGAACGGGGTGCCGTCTTTTTTCGTCCCGCGTTTCCTGGCCTCCGCGAGCGCCGCCTTGGTCCGCTTCGAGATCACGTCTAGCTCGTGCTGGGCGAGCAGGGCCATGATCCCGACCTGCAGGGGGCCCGCCTCCGGCATGTCGGCGAAGAGAACCGAGCCGACCGAGGACTTCTGCAACTTTGCTAGAAACTCCCCGTCGCTGCTGAGCCGGTCCAACGAAGCGACGATCAGCCGCGCGCTCGTCAGCTTGGCGAGCGTCACGGCTTTCTCAAGCTCCGGACGGTTCTGATGGGACCTGCGCGATTCAACCTCCGTGAACTCGCCGTCGGGGACTACGAGGCCTTGGACCCGTTCGAGGTACTCCCGAACGGCCGACTTCTGCGCTTCGATTCCGAGCCTGGAGCCGCCTTGCTTCTGGGTGGACACTCGGTAGTACGCGACGAATTTGCCTGCCATGGCCATGGTTTAGCTGGGCCATCCAATTAGATCATTTGACTAGTTGTTGGTCAAGTGTAATGATTCAAAGGGTTCCAGGAAGGCTCCTGTTGGTCAGAATCTAGCCAGCTAGGAGGCCCAGGGAAGGGCCTAGCTGCCACCAGGGGACAAGATTCCCCTTTGGCTGTCCCATATTGGCCATCCCCTGTCTGTGCCAAAATGCCAAGGCAGGCAGTGTGCCAATGTGTCCAGCATTGAGCCTTCATGGCTCAACCCCTGACAGAGTAGGGAAGCCATGGTTTTGCAAAGGGTTTTAACTGGCGGTTTCACCAGTTCGACGGATCACGAATTTCTGGAACCTCGGTCGCGGTCCTGGTCGGGACGCTCTTCCTGAATCCGCGCGGGGAGCGATGGGCGCGGTTGAGTGCCTCGGAACACCTTGAGCAGATCCCGCGCCGCAGCTCTCTGCTCGTCGGTCAGACCAACCATCGGCGGAAGAATCTGAACGGTACCGACGGGATCGAGCGGGCGCTGAGCGTCCAGGCGCCGGATGACCATGCGCTGGAGGACCGGAGCATTCGTGTCGAGGATTCTCGAAATGGCCGCGTTTCTCGCCTTCCAATTTTTGTGGCGGAGAAGCTTCGCCAGCTGATCCACGGCGGCCGGTAGCAGGCTGGCGATTTTGTGATCCAGGCCCTTGAACTGCTCATGCTGATACTTCTCGAAGAACTCCGTAAACTCTGGAGTCGCGATCTGGTAGCGCACTCGTTTCGAGGAGCAGCGTAGCCGTCTCGCGATCCGTTCGGCGCTCCAGCCCAGAAACAAGAATCGAGCAATCGCCGACCGGTAGGCCTCGTGCCGCAGATCCATCGGTCGAGCCCTTCCTCCCCGTCGTGCCTTTCTGTTCATTGGCTTCCCGTCCTCCCTTTTTCCGTTCTCTTTCCACAGAGCCGCCTAGATCTGCCCAAACCTGCCCTATCCCAAGCCCCTGAACCTCTCAAGCTGATCCGTCCTGTCGCGGCTAGGGATCTCTTGTGCTACAGCGTCGGCGACGGACTTCTTGTGCTACGGATTCCCTTGGGCTCGGATTTCTTGTGCTACGGCAGGCTGGCCCAATCCTGACTTTGGCCTTCTCGATTCATCGCGATTCGGGATCCGTTGACTCCGTGTCGTGCTATGGTTCCTGGCTCGGGGCTTCCTGTCTAAGGAACACGTAGTCGTTCTCGTCATGGATGTTCGGCAGCCCGCTCGATCCGCAGTCCCCCCGCGCCAACGCTCATCGTCTACCTACTCGCTTCCACGCCCATTGCGCCCCGGCCTCAGCCCCACACCGCTTCCCAGCAGCGTCTTGTGCTACGCCGACGCTCGCGGGGCCGTAGCACAAGATGGATCGCGAGGCTGCCCGCCGAAAATGGGAGACGCTCCGCAACATGACCACTGCTCGAGGTTGCACCGCAGCAGAGGCGATGACGGCCGCACGACTCGCCGCGAATCTCGCAGCAAAGTGGGGATTCGCGGGTGCCGCGCCGAGCACTCCACGTAGTGACGACGATTTCCGCTACCCGCGGGCCGAGCAGCGCGAGGCTCAACGGTGGCGCTGGGAATATCGCCGCTGTGGGAAGCCAGGCTGCCGGTGCAGCTCCGGTCATCCGCACGGGCCCTACAAGTACGCGAAGAAGCGAGAGGGCCAGAGCGTGCGGAGCATCTACTTGGGTCGATCGTGAGTCTTAGTCTCGTCCCGCTGCGTATATTAATGCAGAACAATAGTGCTTATTGCCTACATTATACTCCATGTCCAATTTCAAGAATTGGCGTGCGGTTTGGAATTAAAGAACCAACAGCATGGATAGATAGATTCCGGTGCCGGCGGTCAGCGGAACACCAAGGACGAATAGCGTGATCTCTCTCCACGCTCCTTCAGCATCTTCGCCAAGCGTGTTGTTTAGCAACCCCGATAGGCTAAAGAAGACTAGGAAAAACGCCGCCGGCCCTACGAGAAGGAGTCTTAGCGGGAACGGAATGGTGTCACGGATGAACGTTACCGCCGATAGATTGGCGCCCGGTACTTTGGAACGGACAGTTCGCGTTGGCGCCGAACTCTTTTTTGTTCCGGGGGAAGATGATTCAGCCGGAGTCCGTTCGGACGGGGAAGTGCCGCGCCACTCAATCGCGGTAATGCGGTCTCGCAACTCCAAAAGCGTAAGCCCCGATGCGAAAGACAGCACAGTCAGGCAGGACGACACGACGCCGAGAGACAGTGCAAACCACCTAATAATGTCGGCCACTGCTGGCTCCTGCGTGCATCGAACATCTCTCAAGATGCAACTGAAGCGTAGCTAAGCTATCACGGGCTAGAGACTGTCAACAAAGCCGGAGATGACAGGCTTGTCCCGCACCGTTTCAGTGGAAACAGCGCAGGAGTCGGGCGCATTTCTTCGTGCTCATGCCCATGAATAGGCGGACCAACCGCTGGCGTCGATGCTCGATGTGGGGTTTTCCGATCGTCTTCGTCGGTCCGACGAATCTCGCTCCGCAACGCGACGGCCTTTCTGAACTCGACCCGGACCCGCGACCACGCCTCCGCGCTCCAGTGCGTATGCAGCATCACGCGCATGACGCGGTTGATGCGGAGCCAGGGGTGCCAGAGACGAGCGTCGAGCCTAACGTGCTTCGCCCTTAAACAACCATCCGTTGGAAACTTCGGGTTTGTCGCACCGCGAACAGAACCGACTATAGGGGTTCCCCAGGGGCAATTCGGGGAATCTCCCGCTTGTCTGGGATCACTTGCGTCTGTACCCACAATAGATATGAGTGCCCAGGCCTCTGAGGATCGCACGAGCCAGCTGGCAAACCGCCCACGGTTCGGCGTGTCCTCCTCCTTCCGTCTCTCGGGTCGCGGAGTCTTCTGACCACTCAGCTTCCCCGGGTAGGTGCAATGCCCCGGGCGTTGCACTGGGCGCCCGAGCTTCCCGTTCTTGAGTGAATCACAGGTCTTGAGCAAGCCAGCGGCTGGAATCTGGCGGAGGGATCATGGCAGACTTAGTCTTCATCGTGTCGCGCACCGAGCCCAAACAATACCTGTATCTCAAGCATGTATTCGCGGACGAGAGCAAGGATGTGGTTCTCGACCGTCGCATGAGCGAACGGCGCCGGAGCTTGAGGCCGCCGCCGCTCGAAAGACGCCACATCGACCGGCGCCATCGTGACGTGACGAGCGAACTCCAGTCGTCGGGTTGGGCTCTGGTAAGACGCCCGGTGACGTACACGGTCGTCTGATGACTTCCCGCTTTCTGGTCCCATCCGCGATCCGCGCTGACCCCGAGCGTGCAGCGGGGCGCTGGATCAGGCAACGCGGCGGTTCGGCGATTGGCGAATTGTCTCCCGGAGCGCGTGGAGCGTAGCTTCGGCCTCTCGCCTCGCCAGATCCGCAGCGTCACGCAGCTGCTGGCTGTGCTTCACCAGGCTTCGCGCCCCCTCGCGCGCCGCCTGCGCCCTGCGTCGGACTTCCGTTGGCAGCATCGCGCAGCCGTAGAGATGCGCCCGGATGCTGTCGGTCAGGTCCGTGTGACACCACGGGCACCCGTGTGAACGGATGCCGAACAAATCAAGTGAGGCAACCTCTCGCAGGCGGAACTTTCCTGCGCAACGAACGCACTCGGCGACCTGGTGGTCCCGACAATAGATGAACAGGAGCGTGCGTTCCTCGGCGCTCAGAACACGAGGGCGACGACAATCGAGATGGCCGAGACGCCCGTAGCCGAAGACGATGGTGTCCTCCGGCGAGATCGTCTGAGAGCACTCGCGGCACGTCGCGGTCTGCTGTTCCGCCATTGGAGCATCCCCTATGCAAGGGGGACGGATGGGCCTGACGCCAGGGGGCACGACGCCAGCTTGCGTCAAACCCGGGTG